>Ga0307931_1002416_pt1 | contig 11945 bp, 10 predicted proteins | sample OrgLakmetageno47_FD_201816 | JGI IMG/M metagenome (GOLD analysis project Ga0307931, IMG submission 201816) | Saline water microbial communities from Organic Lake, Antarctica - #47 | ecosystem: Environmental > Aquatic > Non-marine Saline and Alkaline > Saline | place: Antarctica: Organic Lake... | reverse complement strand
GTCTTTGAGCTGCACTATTCTTCGTCCATCGCGGAAGGGGATGCGTTTGTGGCGTCAGTGTGGCAGCGAGTGCGAGACCGCCTGCAGTTTACCCTCAAGGCACAGGGGCTGGGAAACGTAACAGCAGTAAGTGCACAGGAGCTGGAATCTCTACAAAAACTCCTGGACGTAGAAATTCCGAACTTGCGGCGACTTGCAGCACCACTCGACTACTCCAATATGGTGCGCGATGGATATTCAAGTAGGAGCACAGACGACGAACTAGAGAAGTAGGTACGGAACTCACACTTTTCTGCCAAGAAATATTTCCCGTACTTGCATGCGGACGTAAAAAGCAGGCGCCCCTGCATACAAAGCCCCAGAAAGCTGTATGAACTCAATGGCTCTACTCCAGTGGCTTCCCTGGTCTTGAACTATAACACATTTGGGTTATTTTTATACCTAAAGCCCTAAAGTGGAGTGGAAAGGACATGAGACATATGCCATTACGAAACAGAGCCAAGGAAGATTCTGGGGCGAATCCGCAATTCAACAATCAGGCCTTACTGATCTAAATCACAAGGCATATTAGAAAGCAATTTCTTTTCAAATTGGTGCTGTACTATAGTTTCAGCGCATAATAGTTTAGTCTAGTCTAGTTAATACTCTCCCAAAAACAAAGAAAGGCAAGTACACAGCAGTCACAGAGGCACATAAAGAATGCACATGAGCTGCACATGCGCTAGAAAATTCGCTCCAGAAGGCAAATGAAGGCTCCAACTGGCGCCTTTCCTCCGAACAAGCCAGCGCATAATGCAATATTGCTGTATCTAAGATGCTATGATCGGTACTTGCAAATTAAGCTCAAATACAAAACGATGGGAAGCAAACGTGCAGGTCGCTACCAGATAGTTGTTTATTGCCCATGCTATCTTCATCTGTAGAATACTCGATAGTAAGCGATGCCACGGCGACTAGTTCCTTGCCATCGTTGTTTTTGTGAATTTTCTCTGTTTTCATCGCGACTCGGGAATCTGCCGAAGCTGTCGAGGCCTTCCAAGCAGACACGATCGGTTCTTTGTCTTTCTTCTTTTCGTCTTCTTCAATCTTATCTTTGGTTGTCTCTTCTTCAACCTCCTTGCACTCGTCTTTGGCGACCTTCTCTGATGCAGCCTTCAGAAGATTGAAATATATTTCCTCAGCATGTTTACGTGCCTTCGAAGCCTCTTGAGCTTTTACTGCTGCGGCTTCTTTTGCCTCGTTGGCCTCGTCTGTTTTTCGCCTTGCACAAGCCACTGCCAAAGCGCATGCAGCAGCTTCAGGTGAATCATTAAAACCCATCTCAGTGGAAGGCATCGTTTCGTCTGCTGGAGGCATGTCTTCGATGATCCCAGCGAAGTATGGGGCACGAAGTATGGATGATTCTGTCGGCATCGTCTGCAATAGATTAGAAAACGAATAATTTCGCACGTAAGTAACATTAATTATCAAACATCCATCAGGGTAAATGAAAGTTTCTCTCTGAACATGAGAATTGAATGAACGCTGCATGGAAAAGTCGTACGTATGCATGAATTAATGTAACATTTGATTGAACAACAAGAAGCCGCAATACATTATTACGTATTACAATAAAGCTTATGGCGTGGGACGCAAAGGCAAGAAAATGAAGATAACTTACTTTTTCTTCAAATATAATTTGTATGTTTCACCGCTCTAAACGAGAAGAAATCAACGTTGAGCGGACAAACAGTTCAAATGTCACGTGCTCAGTGAATGAATGCTTCTCTAAAGATTTCCATTTTCAGCCTGATAATTGAGTACACTAAGGGGTGCCATCACGCGTAACAAAAGTTAGGGCTCTACTCTGGAACAGTGGAACTATCAATGATTGGCTCCTCAATGCTTGAGAAGATGACGCTGCGAGATCATAAAATCATATATGTTGGAGCTTCAGTACCCTCCAGATTCACCATGACATTCAAAGTCAAGAGTGCAAACATAAAGATGGATTGCAGTAGAGAGCAATATTAAAGGATGAGCAATATACTTTTTGACGACAGCTATCAAAACAGAGGGTGTGCTTTATTGGGCGCATGTTTATTTATTGAGAAATGCAACTCATGTTAGAATATACTAATATAACCAGTCAGTTAGCAGAGATAGGAGAAGCAATATTTGTGTGCCTATTTTATGCATACAAGCATGTTTGTGGAAATAAAAACACTCACTGGAAGTTTCCTGGTACTATTATGCATTTGAAGTTTCTTGTTATGTACATGTGTGCTTCGCCAGCATATTATATTTGTCTTCAGAGCTGAACTCAATTGAAGGAATATAGCCCTCAAAGAATGCTAACGCAAAAAAATAAAAAAATTAATGGCAACTTCAACATTGACATCTAAGAACGATAAATTCTCATGATATGATGAGGTACTCAATTAATTGACGATGACTGGTTATCATTGCGAGCTCTAGCAGGATTGGAATGTGTAATGAACGAGACCTAGAAGCCTAGCACCCCTGCAGCCCTCAATTGTTTACTGACCACACGCAAAATACGTGCTTCTTACGAAATTGCATATGCCAACCACGTGCCTACTTTAAGCTCAAAGCTCAATAAAAGCGCTTTGCGCTACAATCCCAATCCCACTGCCGCACTGTTGCCTCGATTTAAGGCACTGGGAATCCGGCATTGCATTAAACATTTCTCATTACTCCTGACGTAGCCGTAGCGCCGCGTAGCCCCGCGCTCCACTGCGATTGCCACTGCAACGAACAAAGCACAGTATATAAATCGTGAATTTCTTAAAACTCCCGTATAGCGTATAGGTTTATGGGGAGGTGGATATGGTAAATGATACCACATTTAATGCCATATTCATATTCTAGTACCATGGGTTATAGGTTCAATAGTTCAATGGGGTTCATATGGGATTTAAATGTACTCAGCTACATGCTACTTATTCTTGTTTCCATGCAATTGGGGAGTATAATGTTTAATGTATAACGCATTACCTAATCCAATCCTGGATTGTAGTAGTTGGTAGTTGGCGTGGTAGTTGGTAGTTGGTATGGGTTGATAAGCCGCCGCCATAATTTACAGCAAAAACCGACAGGCCTTTGAGCGACTGAGGGAGATACCCAATTCAATTAGGAGCTATAGAGGCGCAAATACCCAGGAAATCTTTGACGTGATGAAGCAGTAAATTTACGTAGCCACAACAATTAAATGCGCATTGGCGAGTCGCGTATGAGGAAGAATATTCGCTAAAGTATGAGCAGGATGCCAGGGCACTTAAAATTCTCAATCGAACGCCCCTATGTTGAATAGACCCTGTTGCCCGAAGAGAATTTCTCGAAAAAAACTCAGTACGGCGATCCAAACAACAGGCGAGACGTCAACGCCGAAGGCAGGCGGGATAACGTTACGAGTAGCGCGCAACACGCCCTCAGTTGGATAGGTTGCCAGTAGCCACGGCATCTTATTGATCTTTACTTCAGGAAACCAGCTCATTATAACTCGAATGAGCATGAGGAATTGGCCAATGTTCAGCACTGGGTCCAGCACAAAGCGGCCAAGGATCACAGTCACTGAGGAATCTGCTGCCCAAACTTCTCCTGGCGCAATAGTTGTCGCTGTAGCTAGGAGCCCCAAAGCAACAACAATACTGGCGTGATCGGCATAAGCAGACTCGCTCGTTGAAACCACTTCTACGGATGCATTGGGTTCAAGGTCCGGTTGATTCGTAGGCAAGGCACGAAGAGATACACCAAGGCGTGGGCGTAAGCTTCTTACATTAGTGCAAGCACTTTGAGAAGGCACGAAAGCATTTGAAGTCGGTAAAAGCACGAAGAATGAGGCTAGCCGCAACATCTACGATATATCGTCCTTAAGCTTATCAATAATATGAGTGATGCTAGCTAGAGTGCTAGTTAGTAGAGAGGCCTCGAGCCTCGATGACTTGATGACTGTCTGACTGTCTGACTGTGCGCTACACGCCTACACGCTACGCACTACTGTACTACGTACTGTAAGTAGAGCTGAGAAAGAGAACGAAAAAAGTGAGCCGATCTCTCTCTGAGATCTGAGATCCCCTGCTGAGATCACCACAACATGCGCCGTGCGTAGAAGTATTTCTGGAGTTGTTGAGTCGTATTATTCGCCGCCACAGTAGTTCACCAAAATGAAGGCTCGCACCCTGCTCTGGTGGTCGGCTACGTTCGTGGTTGTAGCTGGTCGTACGATCAATGTGAAGCTTTCAGCACCATGGCCGACTTCAGCTATGTCGCCCATCCAAGAAGTGAGCGAGTTCATGGCAGAGGAGTCCAACCAAGACTTCTGGGCTTTTGTCGCAGCACTACGCACGCCGGAGACTATGGCATTGTTGGACAAAGCCGAAAGCGAAGCCTATGCTGAGGCCTCGCACGAACAATTGGGGTCCTTAGCGGTAGATGTAGCCTCGGGGTTGCTCTCGCCGCTGCAGCTCTCTGCGCTTCGACTCACGCTCGCCGTCCGCAACTTCGCGCCGATGGTCGAAACGCACCGTTCTCTCGCGGCCGTGACTTCGTATGTGTGTGATGGCGTGCGTAGCGGCAATGCAGGTGCAGCATGGGTAGTATTGCGCCCTTCTGGCCGTGTGGTATGCAGCCCATCGGAGCTCGCTCAAACTGCAGGGCCCGTAGTCAGTGCTGCTGCTGAAGGAGCCAAGGTTCCTGGCGTAGACCACGTCTTTGGCAGTGCTTCAGCGCCAGCAGCTGGCGCTTCTGCGCCCGAAGACGCTACTCTGTATGGGCGGGTTGGAACGTCGTCTTTTTGGGCTTTCTACGATGCGCTAGTCTCTGCTCAAGAGGCAGGCACGGTGGCACGATGTGCCTTTCGGCACGGAACCCCAAGTCGTGGTACTACCACGCCCACAGCTCTGCAAGGCTACGGCGTCAACCTCGACATCAAAAACATGGAGTACATGAACATTGACGACGGCGAGGCCAACAAGGACTTGAATGCGGCGGAGGCAGCGGGTAGCGAGGCTAGCAGTGAAGACGCCGTTGTTTCATTCCCGGAGGGCGAAGAGGTCGGCGGTATCGTGTTTTCAACTTTGCTTGAGCGCACACCGTCAGCAGGACAAGACCTAGCCTTACTGCGCAAGGAGCTGCTGGAAGCGTCGGCTTCCGACAGCGGCGAAATCAAAGTGTGGAAGCTCAAGGACATCGGGCTGCAGGCGACTGCGTCTATCGTCGCCGACAAGGACCCCCTCAAGAGGCTCGGCGCCGTGGCCCAGGACTTCCCGCTTCAGGCTCGCGGCCTCACCAGCGTGAAAGTCCCCAAGCCGCTTCGGCGTGAAGTTGAGGCCAACTACCAAAGCCGCGCCCTTCGCGCTGGTTTGTCAGGTGGCGGGAGCGCTACGCTGCTGGTGAACGGGCGGCCTGTAGACATTGGGTCAGTGACTTTCAACTTGTTTGCGCTCCTGCGAACCATCCGCGACGAGTCGAGGCTCTTGGCCAAACTCGCTGATCTCCACTTGCCACTCGACACCGCGAAGGCACTCCTAGCGCTGGGCAGCGGCGGTGGCGACGACGAAGAGAATGGCGGCGGTCAGAGCAGCGGTGACAGCAGCGTGCGAGTGGACATCGTGAGCGGAGCCAAGGGCGCCATCACGTTCTTGAACAACTTGGAGAAAGACCCCCAGTACAAGAAGTGGCCCAAAGCGCTGCGGCAGCTGCTCTTTCCGTCCTGGTCGTTGCACACCCTGAGCCGCAACCTGTACACTTGCGTGCTGGTGGTGGACCCCACCACCTCGGAGGGCCTCGAAGCGCTCACCACCGTGGAAGCCCTCTTCACCAACATGTACCCCGTGCGTTTCGGCGTGGTGCTGACGTCAGCAAAAGCGCTGGCCGAAGTCAAGGCGGCTCCATCATCAGCAGCAACAGCTACCACGAGCAGTGCTCTCAAAGCAACCATTACCGAGGACGACTCTGTTGTGGCCACTGCAGCAGACGTGGCGGCCTTGTTCGAATCAGCGCGCGCTTCCAACGGAGCTTCGGCCGCCTTTGCCTTCTTGTTCGAGTGCGCCACTTCCCTGGAAGCAGGCTACTCCCGCGGTGCCATGGTCTCGGCCTTTGCTGCGGCCATGCAAAAGGCTTCCGGGACTTGGACCTCGGGCGGTTTCCAGCAGCAGGCAGCAGAGGCCCTCAGCATCAGTGGTGACCAGAGCCACTTGGCTATGGTTAACATGACTAACTTCGCAGCTTCCAAGGGCTTGCCCGTGAACTCGTACACCTTGAATGGGTTATTGTCTCCTGACTTGGACCTCCAGCAGGGCCTCATGAGTTTCCTTGGCCGCGAGCAGCAGCAGCTCGGCCTCATGCTGCGCGACGGTCGCCTCAACTCGGGAAGCGACAGCAGTGGCAAAAAGAACAGCAAGAAGGCGGTCAGCGACAAGGCAGAGAGCGTCAGCAGCAGTTTGCCAGCAGGCAAGGCCAAATCAGTGCTGGCGTCACTCATGGCTCTGCCTGGGACCGTGCCGCGCTATCACCCACTAGCTGGCGCGAAACCAGCGGACTTGGCCTTCCTGCTGCCGCCACAGGAGGTGGCCAACCAGCTGAGCTATGTGCACCCACCCGGCCGCCGCGCCAGCGCCAAGGAAGTCTCCCTTTTGCTCGTCGACGATTGGTCCAGCGCTGCGGGCCTCAACCGCCTCGCCCACGCAGCCAGCTTCGTGCGCAGCGGGGGCAGCAGTACGGAGGGTAGCCAAGAAGTTGCCTATAGCCAGGACAGCAGCGATTCAGGCAGCGAGAGCAACGTGTCCGTCGCGGCCGTCACTCGCGTGGCCTTTGTGTTGAGTCCGTCGGGCGCAGCGAGCCCTTTGGCGAAGAGCGTGCAGGCAGTCCTCAACGCCGCTGCGGAGGACCCGAACGCTGCTGCCTTTGCCGCTGAGCTTGCTGCGCGGTTGCTGGCGCGGATGAACGAGGGGGCTGTGCCTCTCAGTGCCCTCGATGCTTCCCTCGTTGCAGATGCAGCGACAGCAGCTGGTTTAGACGCTACAGTGGCAGCTGCTGCTGGAGCAGAGGCTGTCGCATCATCGAGCAGTCCTGGTCACAGTAAAGCTACCTCGGTGTCTAGCGCAGTGGCGAAGGACTTGACCGAAGCGCAGCGGTCCAGCGGCGCGGGTGACGCCTCGAGCTGGGAAGCAGCCGTGGTCGCCAACGGTCGCGTCGTGTGGCTCTCTGGGGCCGAGGCTTTTGACAGCGGGGACATTGAACTGCTGGTCGGGCTGGAGCACGAGCGCCGTGCGTCGAAAGTGGCGAGTTTAGTGAACGCCGCATCGTGGGCACCTCAACTGGCGGGCAGTGCTGATGAAAGCAGCAGCGGCAGTGCTTCAGAGCACGCGGAAGTTGACTGGCGGTCTAATGCAGTGGCGGTGGGCGCTGCTTTTGTCGGGCGCTACACGCAAGTGCCCCGCGAAGACGTGAGCACTATGCTCGCTCAGGTTGGCACCAAGCACTCCTTGGTCTCCTTCGTGCCCTCGGTGGAAGGTGGCAGTGCGCCTGAAGCAGCAGCAGCAGCAGCAGGTGACGCTACCAACGACGACGACGACGACAGCTCTGACCAAACGGCCGCGGCCGACAGCGGTAGCATCGGCACCGTGTCCATTACCGTGGTCCTCAACCCTCTGACCGAAGCTGCGCAGCGGGTCGCGCCGCTGTTAGTGGTGCTGCGCGACCAGCTCCGCCTCCCGCTTCAGCTGCTTTTGCTTCCTGACCTCGCCATTTCCTCGTTTCCGCTCTCCAAGTTTTACCGCTTCGTAGCGTCGGCCGATTTGGGTGACGTCACTCCGGGTGCCACTTTTGCCGACCTCCCCAAGAAGCACGTGCTCACCATGCGCCTCGGTACAATGACACTACTAAATTTTAATTTACCCTACAGTATAGCCAGTCTGTCAATAAGGGTAAAAATGCAATGCACGCAAAAAGTTTAAGTCTGAATACCTAACTACTTTTTGGCGATTTTGTCCCTTCTGTGTGTTTGCGTCTTGTCATCAGACGTGCCGGAGGCGTGGAACGTGCAGTCCTCCTCGGCACTGCAAGATGCTGACAACTTGCGTTGCTCTGACGACACGTGCGGCGACGTGCGAGGCAGTGACGTCACCACTCTGGGCTACACCCTCAAGTCGCTGTTGCTAGGAGGGCAGTGCTTCGACGAAGTGTCCCGGAGCCCTCCGAACGGGTTGCAGCTCACTCTGAAGCGGGTCGGGGCTTCCCCGCAAAACGACGACAGCGTTGACACTCTGGTGATGCAGAACTTGGGCTACTTCCAGCTGGCGGCGATGCCCGGGGCTTGGGAGCTCGCATTAGCAGAAGGCCGCGGCAGAGACTTGTTTGAGATTGCGCCGTCCGACAGCAGCAGTGGAGAAGAGGAACACGCCAGCAAGGATGAGGCATCGTCTGCGGTGGTCTCCCAGGCGGTAGCCGTCTCATCGTTCTACGACGCGAACACGGTGCTGCGAGTGCGGAAGCGCGCTGGCAAAGAAAACTCCGAGCTGCTCGAGAAGCTCAACCCGGACGGAAGTTCCGCGTCGTCAGATGAGCTGGCCTCGGTGGACGTGTCTGCGAGCGGTGGCTTGATGGCGAAAGCCTCGGCCTCGATCGGGAACATGTTCAAGAGCAACGGCGGCAGCGTGTCTTCGGTGGGCAAACCCGGCGGCAACGACACGATTCACGTGTTTTCGCTTGCCACTGGCCACCTCTACGAGCGATTCTTGAAGATCATGATGCTCTCTGTAGTCAAGCGCGCCTCCATGCCGGTCAAGTTTTGGCTCCTGGAAAACTTCCTGTCGCCGTCGTTCAAGGACAGTGCCGACGCGATGGCTCGGGAATACGGCTTCGAAGTCGGGTTTGTGTCCTACAAATGGCCGTCGTGGCTGCGTCAACAAACGTCCAAGCAGCGCATCATTTGGGGCTACAAAATTTTGTTCTTGGACGTGCTGTTTCCATTGAACGTGTCCAAAGTGATTTACGTGGACAGCGACCAAACGGTGCGCGGTGATTTGGCGGAGCTCTGGAAGTTGGATATCAAGGGCCACCCGTACGCGTACACGCCGTTCTGTAGCAGCCGGAAAGAAACCTTGGGCTACCAGTTTTGGCGGTCGGGCTACTGGAAGGACCATCTGCGCGGGAAGCCGTACCACATTAGCGCGCTGTACGTGGTGGACCTTGAGACGTTCCGGCGGAAGGCGGTGGGCGACTCTCTGCGCGCTCTCTACGACCAGCTCTCGCGCGACCCGAACTCGCTGTCCAACTTGGACCAAGACTTGCCCAACTACGCGCAAGGCATGATCCCCATCTTCAGCTTGCCGCAAGAATGGCTGTGGTGCGAGTCGTGGTGCAGCGACGGCACCAAGGCAGCCGCGAAAACCATCGACCTCTGCAACAACCCCATGCACAAGGAGCCCAAGCTCGCCATGGCCAAGCGCGTCATTTCCGGCCCCCTTTTCCCGGAATCGTGGGTGGAGCTCGACGAAGAAATTCGCGGGCTAGAAGGCAGGCAGCGCGTCGGCGTGCTTGGCGAACATGCGTCCGAAGAAGCCTCACTTGACATGGGCTTCGGGAAGTAATATGCGCGGCACACGCAGATCACTTTTCCTGTTCCTGTAGCAATATTTTGCGTTCTGTAGGCCAGTAAGACCCCTGATTTTTTCTAAGGGACCCGCTAGAATAAAAATTAGGAAATATTAACCCCATTTCCCCGGATTTTAGGTTTTTAACTTACAACCACCAGACCAGTGACCAGAAGCCAGAAGCAGACATCGAAAGATCGAAATCGTGAGCGCCATATATACGTATGTGAGATGCGCCTCGCTTTATGCGGCCTAAGTAGCATGGCCTATGCGGCCTATTCCCCTTAGGATTCCAGATCGCAAATAGGGGCTCCGAAGGGTCAGACTTCGGGTATGAAGCAGAGAGGGCTAGCAGCTAGCAGCAAGCAGCAAACAGAACGGACGAGGGACTAACGGAGTGCGGAATGTCTTCAACTTTTTGCTCTGGTGCTCTGGTTGTGCGCACTGCCACAAGCAATTTCGCCTAGGTCTATGAAGGCACGAAAGAAATTTCTATGGAGCCGGATGCTCTTGGTTTAGTCCCCAGGGACTTCTAACCTCCTTCTGACTTCCATGGAAGTGCAGTGTGAGGAGCATGTTTCTCTAAAATCCAAATCCACCAGCACATCAATCTCATCGGCAAATCAAGTTATTCTTAAGCGCTTCTCATCACCGGCCTCTGCATGCGCGGCCTCTTCGGCGGCATCGAGCGCTGCCAGCTGAGACAAACTTATTTCGTCGGCGCCGTCGAAGCCGCCCGAGATGGCATCGCTTCTATAAGGAACAGAAACAATAACAGACACATATGTATTGATGCATTAAGAGCAGGTATTAGAAAAACACAACGAAGTACGAATTTTTACTCCGGAGCACTCACGGGTCAGGTGTAGACGCTGAAAAAATCGTGCTGTACTCGAAGCCAAGCACAACTGAAGGGTTAGGTGCTTTCTCTAATAGTGCTCCTGCAGGCTCACAGCCAGGCCTCGGTGGTAAATTCGCAACGGGAGCACTCGTCAGAGACGAAGAGGCTGGCCTCGGAGCAGGAAGGCCTGGAGGCACCATAGGCACTCGACCTCCGACCGACCAGGTGCTGCTCTGCTGATGCTGTTGTTGCTGATGCTGTTGTTGCTGATGCTGTGGTTGCTGCTGCTGTGGCTGGTGCTGTTGCTGCTGCAGGAGTTGTGGCGGTTTCAGTCGTTGCTGCTGCTGTTGCAGTGCGATTTCTTGTGGTTTCAACTGCTGCTGTTCCGCATGCGCCTGGTGTTGCTGTCGAGTATGCGCAGTGGGCGGTTTATGCGCCGAGGAAGGCAACACCGGTTGTGCTACCGGAGGCTGCATCGCTGGAGGCTGTTGTATTGGTTGCAGAGGCCTCGGAGGCGCTACTGCAGGCGAAGAAGCGGATCGCGGAGGAGACAAAGCACGAGCAGGGGGTCGTGCACTTCCTGCTGTCGACGAATGAGATGACGACGGCGCTTGTTTAATGACGCCATTGCTAGAAGGTGATCCTTGCACCTCGTGATTTTCTTGCAGATGAGCGGAGTTGTCGTCCTTGTGCTTGAGTGAGTTGCCTAACAGCTCGCCGAAGCACCGCAGAGCGCGCTTTCTTGCATCAGTCACAGCTGCTTTCTTAGCACGCTCTAGCGCCTGGCCCTGGTCGCGATCTTTGGAGACGCCATAACCGATGTCCTCGTGGAGAGCACCGCTCTTCACCTGAACTCGCACCAACGAGGACGCACCACAGTGCCAGTAATCTTTATCGTGCCTGCAATAGTCAACCTCCAAATGTACCACCCGGCTCGACCAGTTTAATGCTCCAAAAACATGGTTTGCAATTTCGAGTTGTGCGCCGCCTTCGAGGTAGTCGACCTTCTTTCCGCCACCTCCGGCACGCTGCTTTACGAACTGTTTGGGCAAGCCAACCCGCAAAAGCTCCTGAATTCGATTCTCTTCATCACCTGTAAAGGTACCCCATGCTTCCGAGGCCAGTATGCTAGGAGAGGAACTCATTTATGCTTGAGCTCAGCTTGCTCGTGATGAGGGCAATTCTCAAACTAAACGAGCATTGTTTTACAAAATTTCGAAAAATTTCCTCGGCTGATCTGATTATCTTTGTTCTTCTATATACTATATTAGTGTCGCTAGCCTTCTCACAAGAAGAAGACAAAGAGCTGGTTTGTGGTTTTGGTTCTTTTTGAAGGCTTTTGTTTTGTGTAACATTCAAGTAGTCGAAGTCGATGTCGTCTAGTAGGGTCGAAGTCGAAACACAGGAAAAAGGAAACATAGGAAACAAACCCGGATTTTTCGCGTGTTTCGTTTCCAAGAAACAATAAAAGTGCCGCCCTGGGCGTTTCTGGTTTCTAGAAACGAAAC
>Ga0307931_1002414_pt1 | contig 11948 bp, 5 predicted proteins | sample OrgLakmetageno47_FD_201816 | JGI IMG/M metagenome (GOLD analysis project Ga0307931, IMG submission 201816) | Saline water microbial communities from Organic Lake, Antarctica - #47 | ecosystem: Environmental > Aquatic > Non-marine Saline and Alkaline > Saline | place: Antarctica: Organic Lake... | reverse complement strand
TTTTTTTTTTTTTTTGTATGTTAGATGTTACTATTTTAGTTTTTAATTTTTGAATTAAAAGTTAAGCCTAAGGTCAACACGCAAACCAGCATGGGACCTCAGGACCTCAAACTTAGACAAATCCAAGTGGTGCTGACGAGAATGAGTTATGGAACCTTGGACCTAGGAGTTTCGTTAAGAGCAGGAGCACACACGACACCTAACCGCCACTAAAGAGGAAAAAGGAATCGTGAGGTGCGAGGTGGTTTCTCAGATGAAACTTAGGTCAGGTGTTATGACTTTCACTGCATTGAAGAAAGCGCAACCTTGTTCCATCTGTCCATCTCGTAGGTTCCTTGAGTCACGGTTTGCTGCAATTTTTCAGTCGCAGCCTTTCGTGTCACACCGTGAAGGTTGCAGCTGCGGATTGCAGGTGCTGAAGGTCCTTGCGTTACAAGCGTGTGCCAGCCTGCGCGGCCTTGTACTTTCTTGCTAGCAGCACAAGCGCCAACGCCATACCCACTGCTGCGCTGCCATCAACCAGAGCACACAAATAACGCACACGATTTTTCAGCGAGAACATCTCAAATATGTGCTGATATATGAGAGCGCCGTGAGCGTCAGTGTCTTTCATGCCTCTTGAACAAGCAATTTCAGCAACAGGATGAGCTACAGGCACGCGCAACGAACGATACCAGCGATTAGTGGGGTGACGTAAAAGCACCGCGGAGAAGGCGCAAGAGAACCAGCGCCCCACGAATTGACAGCACCACAAGCGCAGCACACTGCCTTAGCCTGGCGCCTATGCTAATCCCGTCGCCGCTGTGCCCACCGCGAGCACGCAGCCTCCTATCAGAGAAATAGCACAGTAAGAGACAAGTAAATAGGCATAAACCTTCATTTTTACACGGCCACTACATATAACAAGCTTATCTTTAGGTCACTGAAGTTGAGCATTGTATCAAAGTGTTCTCCGACCTTCCTACATTTGCACGCACAGGGCAATGAAGCGCCACCATGCTCAGCACCTCCACGTTTTTGCGGAATTAAGCGACGAGTTTCGACGGAGCACCCCATACGGCCACGCCAGCATATACAAGGTAAAATCATTGCATTACTTCTTCTATAGCTGCTCTGCACTCAAACGATGCTCCAATGTGCCTTCCCCGCGCCATTGGTGTAGCACTACTCTACGGGTTTCGCTAATCGTAGGTGCTTGCACTCAAAATGGGACAATGCCGCGCCTATCGATAAGCCACCGATTCAGATATATACGAGGCGCATTTTAAGGTCGCTCCATAGATGCGCTCAAGTAGAAAGTCCTAAACGGCATTTAAGAAATGGGCATGGTAATGGCGAAATAATCTATCTGCACTTTACATCGTGTGAAGACTAATGACTGCAATGTAAATCTCGTCCTGGCATTGTACACATTTTCTAAGTAATTCTGCGACTCGTCAAACAGCGAGTAATTAGCCCGCGAGCCTCAGAAGCGGTGCAGTTACACGACCTAGGACTCAGGAGGTTGATGGTGTCTTCGTGTCTCACGAAGTGCGTAGCTATCTCGAACCATAGCTTCGCCCACGTCCATAGGATTAAAAATAATGAGTAATGTTCATCCTTAAGTGAAAGAACACGCCATGTAGTAGTATTGAAATCATCGGACTAACACAAGCAGCTCGATGCTAAAGCTTTAGCAAGACGGCAAGACCTAAAGTAGCTCTATCGAATAGCAGCTGAATTTAGCTTGATTCGAGCAATTTTTGAGTTTATTCAACCACCGAAGTGCCCTTTTTTCGACATGTCCCCATAAATTGGGCACCCAAGCGCCAATGCGCCCAGGCCCATTGCTGCAACTTTGAATCCCCGTGATGTATTCTCGTGCGTCTTGCTCTAGAATAACCCAGGAAATGGAGATGGTTATATAAGTTAACTTTCACTTCAACTCGAAGGCAGCTCGAGATTTCCCTGTGCTGGCCTCTCCTATATGAAAGCCCTTTAATCCAGCCCTTCAGGGCCGAGGGCAGATAACGCAGAAGTCGGTACTGCCGGAATAATCACACGCCCATGCCCGTGTAGTGCTATCAATCAGCTATCTCCCCCAGTACCCATGCTCTGGGGCCTGGAAGGCTTCCGGCTCGAGACCTGGGACCTGGGTCCTGAAATGCACCTGGGTTCTGAACTCATGGAACACTGCGTAGTCCCAGACGGATACACGCAGTGCCGGTTTTTCGTTAGTGCGGTTCCGGGAACTTTTAGGGAACCGAGGAATTAACGAACTTTCCCTTCGGTTCCGGGTTGGTTCACTTTTTTTTGTAGCGGAACTTTTAGTTCCGTTCCGTTCGTTAAGAAATGAGTAGCCGACCTTTTGTTCGGTTTTGTTCGTTTGGGGTGGCACTCAAAGTTCAAATTCACTTGCAATACTGAAAATTTTCTTCTTTGAGATACCGGTAGCCACTTTTGACCGCCACCATCACTTCCACGGCCACTCGGGCATGTGCGCCTGATTAGCTTCCTAGGTTTAGTTTGCGCTGCTTTGCTTTTCTTCTCTACCTGTTAGCCATCTAATTCCGGCCCTTCGGGGCCTGTCTCAGAAAAACAATAAGCACAAATCGGTTCCAAATCCATTTCCCCAATGGTATAAGTGAAATCCGCGGTTTCAAGACAGCAGCTCGATTCCATTCCGGATTCGTTTCTAGTTCGTTATTTCTATGGAACCGGGCTTCTCTTTCGCTGTGGGTTCGTTAATTCGGCGGGAAACGAACTATCCTTTCAGTTCGGTTCGTTAGTGTAGCAAAACCGAACTATCCTTTCGGTTCCGTTCAACTCCAGCCTTAATTGGCCTTCTGGAGCGAATTTGCTAGCGCTTATGCAGCTCAAGTGTATTCTTTATTTGCCTCTGTGACTGCTGTGTACTTACCTTTCTTTTTTTTGGGAAACGAAAAAAAAAAAACGGCACTGGATACACGTACAGTAACGTTCTACTGTGTACTGTACACTACAGGGTAGATTGACTTCTCTCATCACCATCACCATCATGTTTCCATGATGATGACGATCATAAATCGAAAAGATCATGAGGTAAGTAAGTACAGCATACAGCACTACAGCATACTAACTATACAGCACAGTCGATCAAGCTAATTAGCTAGGCACCTAGGCTAGTCTTTGAGTTCACCTCCATGGAATGGGCGTGCGTGCAATGTACCTTCATAAATAAGGACGTTGACAATTGTGCTATATGTGGGTCTGGCAGACGGCCACTTCGTTCGGCAGCTGCTGTTGCTGCAGTTTTGCTCTCTGATCAACAAGGCGAGGTCAGGGCACCTCGCCAGTCGTTGTATAGCGACCATAAGCATGTCAATAGAGAATTTGATACACGACGACATATACCAAGCTCGTTGCCCACCCCTAGCTGTGTATCGAGAAGTTCTGGAGACAGTAATTTGAACGCATCTAGCTGCAGCATCCGAGCCCCTTCTCTTGGAGAAGCCGCTATCCCAAGTTACACTCCTGGATCCCGTATTAAAGTCCTTTTCAATGAAAGTTGGCTTCCTGCCACAGTTGAACGAGAAGTCCCTGCAGGGGTTCGTGTCTCGTTTGAGTCACATGATTCACAAACAGTGATACCTCACCTGCACTTGAGGAGGCGCATCAGAGAGATCTCATCTGAAATTCCAGAAGGAGCTGACGAATCATTCGAAACTACCCTAATGAACCACAAGACTTCGCTGCCTCTTCAACCCCTTGAGAAAACGCAGACTACGGATGCTAATAAGAGGCGTAAGCTTTCTCTTCAGCCGACTCCAATATTTAAGCACAACCTGTTTCGTGCATCTGCCTTGACAAAGAAGGACGAGAGTCATTCATCCGAATCTCCAGCTTCCAAGATTGAGGAAGAAATGTGCAACGAGGATGAAGAAGGAGAAGAAGTAGAAGAGGATTACGATGATGATGAAGGAGAAGAAGAAGAAGAAGATGATTATGAAGAAGAAGAAGAAGAAGATGATGATGATGAAGTGGAGGTGGGGAGCAAAGATCGCGAGCGTGATGATAGTGATGTTGAAACTTCTAGAGCCTCAGATGAGGAATACGAGTTGAGAGACGAATTTTGTTCGTTTAACTCTAAGTCGGCCAGCAGTCGAAAGAAGGTTCGTTGTGTAAGAAAAAATAAGAATCCTGGAGTCTGGACTGCGCGCCAAAGCTCGAGGCAAACTGAGCGCAGAAAGGCAAGGATGAAGCGAATTGAAAACGAAAGTTGGTTTCTGAAGGGTGATTCTGGTTATCCGAAGCTAACGCAGTACCTTCCATCGGTTCCAAAGAAATTTGGTGGTTTAACGGTGACTTGCCCAAGTGCGCCTGAAGAAGGTCGCACTGATCTACCCCAGGACTCGGAGGAATTTCAGAAGTGGCTTGCCTCAAGACACCACAGATCTAGACCTAGACTAGCCCATGGCTGGAGGAAAAGTTTAGGCTTTCGAAGCAAGTGTGGCGAATCACTTTCCGGGTACCGTTTTGTGTTTCAAACATCAGCGGTCAGTCAACAGGGCGGCCAATGGCAAGCACGCGTAAGCATCAAGGGACAAAAGCATTACGTCGGTGTTTTCATGGACCCAGAAAATGCAGCTCGGGCCGCTGACCGAAAAGCCGTTGAACTTGGTATGTGGCCTCACGAGCTTAACTTTCCCGAGGATTTTGACCGCCATAAGGCAATTCTTGCTAAAAGAAAGAGAGGATCTGAAGTTGACGATGGCCGTGCAAATGTTTTCAAATCTCTCGAGCTCACCGATGGCGTTTCTGCAGAAGGCACGTCGACTCCTCCCTTGAAGACCTCGGAACTGTGTAATATGACTCAAGGTAGTGAGTCCGAGGAGGAGGATTTCGTTAAGCCGAGTGTATTATATGGCGGAAATGCGGCCGCCCCAATAGGTATGTGCGGGTATCGGAGCGTTTTCAAGGAAAGTTTGACTACATTTAATGTGCGTTTCAAATTCCGAGGTCACGAATACAAACTCGGTGGCTTCAAGTCGGCAATCGAAGCGGCGCGAGCGTATGATGCAAAAATTGTTGCGACCGGGAAAGCAGCTGAGAACATTGGATTTCTCAACTTTCCAGATGAATGGACATCAGAACAGATTCATCAACCGAAGGTGAAGAAACAAGGACAAAGCAAACGTAAGAAAAGCGTGAGTGTTGAGCATATCTTGGAATACTCCGGTGCACAACCACCCACTGAAAACGAATTCGCAAAGCAACTTTCATCGAGGCCACTGCGAGCATGCCGAGCAAGAGAAGTATCAAGATCCCATGCAAATTTCAGCAAAGAGTCCAAGCGACAGAGAGCGCGTACTAAAATTGTGTGTCATGCTTCTGCATTTAGGTCTCTTCTTGTGGCAGACAGCAATGACAGCATGGACAAGAGTGACAGCCAAGACAGCAATATCAGCAACATCAATAATAACAGCAATGGCAGCAAGAAGCAGCGAGCTTACAAAGCAGTCAAAATTCATGTATCTGCGTTTCATTCGCTTCTTCAACAGTCCAGTATGCTACTGCCGCTTCGTGTGCAAATGGTGAAGCAATCGAATGAATGAGAACTCTTTGATGGAAATGGTGGACGATGTATACTTTAAAGACTTTAATATACTTTCCAACGAGCGCCACATTGCTTCAAGACTTCCATGCAACCCAGCTCAGATTGAAAAGGCAATATCCGAGCTCGTAACAGTCATGAAGAAGATGTCGTTACTGACGCCAACAAAGACGGTCCCGGGGGATCTAGATCTCTCCATAGTGTACACAATTCATATTTACGTACGCAGGTGCCCAGATGCGAGTATCGAGTATACGTTATATAGAAGTCTTATTTTCGACCGAATTTATGTCGCCTTCGTACTTTGTAGACATTTAATTCGCAAGCCACTTAGGAAGAGTGTCCGAATCCGAGGTCCTAGTTGTATTTGATCTGGAGCTGGAATTGAATCCCCAAGCTCAAATCGACAACGGCTTATTTATTTATATTTATAACCAGAGCCATATGGAAGTGCGCCTTGCGCCTAATAGCTACTTGATATCTCCACTAAGAAGAATAGGAGGTGTGGCTGGGGCTGATATCTGATATATGGGTTCGAAATGCGAAATGGAGTTATGCACATATTCATTTCTCTTAACACGTTATACGGGAACGTGCATCGAGAGTATAGTATGGCGCTTAAGCACGTACCGGTAGCATCGAGAGTGAATTCACCTTTGCAAATAGTACCAATCTCTCCGTGCCCACTGCCGACTTAATATTTGGAGGTGCTTTGCCAACTAGCTTGGTCGATTTGCCAGGATGCCAGACCGTAAAGCTATGAACGGTATTTACCTTCCTGAGTCCTACGCTACTCGCGGGCGGAAACGAGATGCCAGAGTTTTGGAATTCGCCACGGTAAGTTGTTTGGTGTGCTTAATTTAATCCATTTACTTGCACTTTTTGAGACAGGCCCCGAAGGACCGGAATTAGAAGACTAACAGGTAGAGAAGAAAAGCAAAGCAGCGCAAACTAGACCTAAGAAGCTAATCAGGCGCACATGCCCGAGTGCATGAATTGATCGTTCGTTCATGCCACCTGCTTCTGTTTTCACCACTTGTGCACTTCTCTCTCTTTTGTTTTAACTTTTGCTAGATATTCGGGATTTGCCACCAGGGCTGCCTCGGATTAGATTAAGTATGCTCAAATTTGTTTTCTTGTTATTCCCTTTTTCTAGAAGCCCTCATCGCACAGAGCCTTGAGGGCCTTGAAAACCTGCTCTCTTTGGAATTTGTATGCCTTCTAGAGACCCCAGAGAGCTCCCTGAGGCAGTTCTCAGTTCAGCTGCTATATCACTACTGTATTTGCCGCTCTACTGTTAGTGATATTCTAATTGCCGTTATTTCGATATATCGTCACTTTTGACGAAATCGAAACGAAATCTCGTATCGTTTACGAAATCCGGGCGTAATCCTCAGCCAAGGTGTGAACTACAGACAGGCGGAACTTGTTTTTTAGCGAGGCCTATTATCTCGCAAGGCTGATCAAGCTTTTAAACGCCGGGCTACTGCACGCGATCGCTGACTTGGATGGTACCAACGGAACCAAAGGAATTTTTTTTGATGCTTATGAGGAATGGCTGTAATGTGCGCCATTCTTGTTCTCTCTTCAACGCACTAGGGCATTTTTGCGGAATGCGAGGGCGGTGCGAGGTTCCCGAAAAACATGCGGTCGAAGCCCTCCCAAGCCGCTGCATCGCCGTAGCTGCCGCTGCTACTGCCGCCGCTACTACTGTTGCTGCTACTGCTGTCGTGGTTACCATTGTTTCCGAGGAATGGCGACGGTGCGGCAGCTTGGTAGCCGAGGGCCTCACCCTGTGGGTGCTGCAGTGCAGACGAAGAACTCCCTGCACGCTCCGCGTCGCGCAACCGGCGCCAGTCCGAGTAAAGCGCAGCCCCTTCCGCGCGGCTGAACGTGGCCCCCGCGGGCCTGGACGAGGAAGAACCCAGCAGCAAGGCCCGCATCGCCCCTAAAGGGGGGACTTCAGCGTCTTCGGCGGGGTTGGGGCCCAGGCCACTGCTGCGGCCAGGGGGCACGCGAAACGACGACGACGACGCTAAATGCTGTCCACGAGAGCGTGTCGAATGGTGTGGTGGCTGAACCTGGCGGTGCATGGTGGAAGCGTCAGCGTACTCACCCTTCGAAGCTCCGATAGGGCCACCGCCCTTGCTCCAGTCTTGATGCCAAGCGCGTTGAGTGCTCGGGGGTCGCGCCAGCTCTCCTCTCGTGGTGCCAGCGCTTCGACTTCCGGCCAACACGCGACTGCCAGCGCCCGGGGCTAATGACGCATGACTCCCACCGTTATTGCTACTACTGCTACTTTCGCCCTTGCCTTTGCCAGCCCAGTTGCTCGCACTCATGCCCAGGGCAGCAGCTTGTTGAGTTGACTCCAACCCACCCACGGCGGCGACCGCGGCCTGAGGAAGCGCACGCTTGCGAGACAGGCTCGCCGTGTTGTGGGCACGCACCAGCCGCACCACCGCGTCGGCTACGGCCGCCCGCTCTTCCGGCCGGGCAAGGCGGGCAGCACGCAAGAGGGCCAGGTCGCGCGCCACTTCCTGGGCTTGCTTCTCAAGCGACAACTCGCGCTGCTCGGCCACCGTGAGGCATGCTGTCGTGGTACTCGTTGCGGTGCCTTCGCCTACTCCGGTGCTTCCAGAAGAAGAGGCCGGCGTTGCTAGGAGGAGCGCTTCGCTACTGCCACCGCTGCTCCAGCCAACGCTGCCTCGAAGGTTGCTGCTACTGCTACTACTATTGTTACTACTTCGAAGGCTACTGTCGCTGCTGCTGTTGTTGTCTGTGCTGCTGCCGTCAAGGCTTGCACTACGGGCCTTCGGGTCTTCTGTAGTGGTGTCCAGCAGCATGATGGGCAAGTTTTGGGTGGCGAGGCTCCCAACCCACCCAGCAGCGGCGCCCCCCGTGCACGCTACCCGCAACAGGGGCGCTTCGCCCCTTTCCAGCACGCTGTTGGCCACGTCAGCCGCTCGGAAGCCGCCTTCGAGCAACACGTACAAGTCCGCTGCCATCCCAAAGCAAGCCATTTCTGCTGGAGCAGCTCCAGCAGGACCGTTGAAGCTTTCGTCATTTGTTGCGGCGCCGGCAGGAGCGGCCGCAGTGTGCGAGGGCAGCTCCACGGGAAGCACGGCCAAAGGTGGCCCCCCAAACTTGCGCAAGCCTTCGCGCAAATACATGGTTTTTGGGTCTCCTGCGAAGAGGTCACAGACGCAGACGCGGAAGCCTCGTGGCCAGCCAGGTACCGCGTTGGCTGCAGCACTTTTGGCAAAGGCTTCTCCTAGGGCCCCGCAGAGCAAGCCCGTCAAATCGGAGCTGTCCAAGGCGTTTTCCGCGGCGGCGCCCACTCTCGCCCACTTGTCAACTGACGACCGCCCAACGACGCCGCCCATGCCGCTGCAAATCACGCCCACCGTCACTGGCGGCGGCAGCTGCTCGGCTTGCAGCGGTGCGGACGGTGGAGGCGGCAACAGCGGAGACGCGCCTACCAAAGGCGGTGTGGTCGCCGAGTCTTTGAAGAGGGCTTCCGTGTCCAACGGAGGACGCGGCGGTGGCCTCGGAGCCGCGTTCACCGATTCGACGCGCGATGGCGTCGCCACTGGCAGTGCCTCCGTTTTTGACCCCAGCAGCGGCGGTCCTGGCGGCGGCTGGTCTAAGCGCGGCAAGTCTTTGAGCACGTGCTGAGCGCTGGCCGCTTCCTCTGTCAATCGCCGAAAGTCCGCGAGCAGGGCCGCTCCTTCGGCGCGCGAGAAAGTCGCAACGGCGGGCCGCTCCGTGCCCACCAGCAGAGCCCGCATGGCGCCCTGGTGCCCGGGAGGGGTCGCTGGCGGAATCTGCGTTGGTGCTGAGGTTGCGGCAGGCAGCGCGTCTGCGGCAGCGACGTCAGCATCTAGAACGGCGGCGGCCGAAGCAACAGGAGCAGCGCTATTGGCAGTGACGGTGGATGCACTTGCAGATGAGGCAGCAGCAGCTTTCGAGGCAGCCGCCGCAGCAGCAGCTCCTTCAATGGTAGTCTGAGCTTTGCGCGGCGGCAAAGGTGGGCGGCTGCCGCGCTCGCGTTCGAGCGCGTAGCGCTGCTCGCGAATCATGACTTCGTGGGCAAAGCGCGCGAGCCGCTGTGGCGCCGGGTACCACCCTTCCGTCGTGCGCAAGTAGCCGGGCCGGAAGAACCGCCACGTCACGCTGATGCGCTCGCGCTCCACCGAAAGCACGCCGTGCTTGAGCACGCTGCGCGCGCAACCCGTTTGCACCGACACCAAGCCCGGCCTTTCTGCAATGCCAACGCGGCATTCGCTGCTTGCCTGCCCGCGGTCTGAGGTAGAGCCTTTGGTTGCATCCGCAGGGGCGTTCGAAACACTCGACGTCGAAGCATCCGTCGAAGGAGGGGTGTTGTTCGCTGAAGCAGCGGCAGCATCTCCCGCAGGCTTTTCGAGGGGAAATTGGAAGTGAAGGCCGTCGCGCGGGCCGCCGCTGTCGACCACAACGCTCCAGACCATGTCGTCAAGCTTCTCAACACGATCCGTGTGGAAACCAATCGACTGGCCTGGCCGGTATCTATTAGGTACCAATAATGAATACACAACAATTGAAAGTTTCATGTGAAATAAACGTGAATAATACTCGCTAGTTGAGGTCTTTAAAAAAGCAACCCGCACACAAACAGGAGGTGCGAATGCACACAAACAGGAGGTGCTTGTGCTCACCTTCGCACTACCACGTTGAGGTTCTGGTCGTTGTCAGGCAGGGGTGCGCTCCCGCTAAGGCGAGCAACGTGTTCGCGCCAAGCCGCCAACTGTTCAGCGATGAACAGCAATACTTCTTGGTGCTTCGGCTCTTCCGTGTTCTCAGCAAATTCAAAGGCATTTTTCTTTTCGGCAGCAGAAAAGAGCAAGCCAAGCTCCACTACGTCAGACATGCGCCGCCGCCCGTGCTATGAAAATGTGAAATAGACAACAAAGTGAAAGAAGGGAAATAAAACACGAAATTAAAATATGCAGGCACTGTTGATTCGGGTAAGGAGATCACGTCAACGCGGAATAATGAGGTTCGTAGGTACGTAGGGTGGACCATGAAACCTTCTGCACTCATAGACGACATTGGACACGGTACCTTGGCTGGCATTTGCCCATGAAAGTCAACGAACAGTGCACGCACACACAGTTGCAGCCGCGCTAAACTGGCCGGCTCTGCTTGCCATGTGTAGAAGCCGGGCACTTCTGCGTGCTCCGAGGGCAGCATAACTTCACGGTGAGGCTGCCGAACAGACTCACTCATGAGCGCGACGAGAGCGCTTCAGCGCCAAAGTGGAATGTGCTTTGCGCAGGGCAAGCTCACCGCCGGATCCAGATGCGTTCTTTGGCCACTTCGAGGGCAACACACTTCGTCCTCGGTTCGCGGTTCTGGGCGCATCACACAGTTCTTGAAGCTCCGGAGCTCCAGAAGCTTCGAACACATCACACATCACACATCACACATCACCTAATACTCTAATATATTATATGTTGGTATAGTACGTATAGTGAGCCAGATAATAAGGGTCTTGCAGATAATTTCCTCAGGTGAGAAAAGCTCCCAGTTGGGCAAGAGCTCCCATTGGTGCAGACAGCCATAGTGAACTCTGTATAATGCATAATATAATATTCCTATAATACAGTAGCTCTGAGAACACTCAAAATGGCTGATGCGGAAGCTCCTCCTTTCTCGTTCCGAGTTGCACACTCGAAGGACATTGAACTCCACACATAGCAGCGAAAAGTACTACAGTAGTGTGCTGGACATTCACATGGAACGTAATGCGAGCGCGCTTTTTTTAAAAAACTTCGAAGTTCCATGTATAGATCTTTACGCTAGGACTAAGGCTCGTAAGCGCAATTACAGGCATGACAAGGGCCTTCTGTGCCTTCATTGGAATTGAATCAAATCCGAACGATATTTCTGCCAGTGCGATGAGATGCGCGTTCCGCGTTCAAAGAAAAAAAAGTCGCAAGGAGGAAGTTTATAGTGGGAAAGAAGTCAGACTCAAGTAGTTTTAGCTGACGGAGGCCAACTCTTGTATAGGTAATGACAGGTGATTCTCCCCAAATACAAAGAATACCCCCTGCACTATACAGCAGCAGCAGAAAGTGTAACCCCTAGCTAGGAAGTCTGACTGGGCTGAGCACAACAACATCTTTATGCTTGAAGCAAAATACGCTCATTTCCTCTTGAGTTGTGCTTCAGCCATCAAGCTTCGGAGTAGAAGACTCTACAGAGTGCCAGCGGTATGAGGATGAATAAATAAAGCGGATAATAAGGCTCAAACGATTCCACCTCAGTGCCTCCTTTGAAATACGTAAGCTTAACGCAAAGAAAAAACTTGAAGCTTTGCTTATTTTCACGGCGACAC
>Ga0307931_1002411_pt1 | contig 11970 bp, 15 predicted proteins | sample OrgLakmetageno47_FD_201816 | JGI IMG/M metagenome (GOLD analysis project Ga0307931, IMG submission 201816) | Saline water microbial communities from Organic Lake, Antarctica - #47 | ecosystem: Environmental > Aquatic > Non-marine Saline and Alkaline > Saline | place: Antarctica: Organic Lake... | reverse complement strand
TTAGTGGGAGACGCGCGAAACGCCCAACTGGTGCGCAATTCCACGGACCAGCTCCATTTCTCCCGCCAAGCTCGGCCCGTGAACTACGAGCCGTGCACCGTGAACCAGTGGCGGTCGGAGAAAGGCGACAGCGAAGGAAAATTGGTGCGTTTGCCAAGCAAATGAGAATTTAGTGTTGCCACTCTATCCATAGAGAGTTCATATACTGATATTCCATTTTCTTTTACTTCACACTATCTAGTCTTCTCATTTACTTTACGATGTTTGCTCACTTACATCACCAGGTGGAAATCAAGGGTTCAGTGCATCGCCCGGACCCCAATCGGGAAGACCTTGTCGCCAAGCGCCAAAACGCGGACCGGGTCAAAGAGTTTGCGAAAAACTTGAACCGCTTGAACATGGCCGAACTCAAGGACAAGCCCACGGCCCCACCGGTGTCCCTGGGGCAGCCCAAACCACCCCCCGACAACGCGCGCGAGCGGGCCAAACAATTCGCGGAAAAGTTGCCCAAACCGAAGCCGGTCGCCTGGTCCACGAGGCAGCGCCAGCAAGAGCCTTCGCGACAGCAACAACAACAACAGCAGCAGGGTCGACCAATCAACCAAGGCGAAAGTGCTGAGGCGGCTGCCGAAGCAAGAGCAGCTGCAAAAGCCGCTGCGCAGCGAGCTGATGCGCTGGCTGCTCTTGAGCAGCGGCATGAGTTTCAACGCGCAGAGGCTGACCGCATGCGCCGAAATTTCGGGTTATAATAAGGCCAAGAAGACACCAAATCGAAGTGCTTCCTATGGTTTATGTAGTAAATTATATGGCCTCTTTCAACAGAATATATAAATCTGAATGGGGTTTCAGATGTCTGATATATGCCATTCCGAGGCCGAAGAGAATTTCAACGCCAAGGTAGTGCGCTTCCCCGCCGTGTTTTGGCTGTTTTGTACTACGCACTAGAAAAATTCCGGCCCTTCGGGGCCTGTCTCAGAATTGGACAGTATTACGCACGTCGCTCTTGCGAGCACTTCGTGGTTCGTGTATTACGCATCACACGGAAATGACCACACGGAAATGGACATAAGAAGCAGCAAATGCCAGGGAGCTCTCATTGACAATAGTCTACCGCTGGCTCCTGCGCAATCACCAAATTACCATCGCCTCATAAACCAAAAATTAACAAAAATGTGGTATTGCACGGCACGATACCAGGTTCTATGATGTAAAATATCTTATGTGGCACCGGCCTAGTGAGTAAATTATTTGCATTGAAAGGCACATAAAAAAAGAAGAAGGCCTATTCTTCGTCCTCTTCATCATCATCCTCGTCATCGTCGTAGGCAGCCACAGCAGGCGACGCCGCGCCCCCTTCTTGTTGTTGGCGCTTCTTTTTCTGCGCGTTGAAGTCTTCGAGCTGCGCGAAATCTTGCTTGGACGACAGCACTCTTTTCAGCGCCGGCGGGTAGGCATCCATCAACGGGCGCCCTTCGTACCACGCCTTGTGCCCGCGGCCCTCGGCGCAGTACCTCTTCGACTTCCCAGACACGTGAAGCACCTAAGCCAAGGAGCATTGAGGCGCACATTTAGTCGCACATCGAGGTGAAAAGGAAATGTGAAGTAAGAAGAAAAGAATACCAGATCACGAGAACATAACGAGAAGAAAAAAAGCACAAACGAAAAATAAGGCGTGCGCACAACAATTTTCGTTTACCTTGTAAATGCGAACCATGCGGTTTTGCGTGGTGTACACTTCCTGGAAGAGCTTGTTTTTAGGAGGTTTCCCACCCTCCGATGCTTCTGCTTCCGTCCAGAAATCGTCTTCAGGGGTCTGCAAACATGAACAAATGGATGAAGCGCGAATAACGACAAAAACAAGTATTAGTATGAGACGGGCATAACAGTAAAGTTGCAGTACATGATAAATATTGCGTTTTCGCGATTCTGGACGTATAAGTATAGACACTGATATATGCTTACAAGTACAAGCACAAGCTCACTGCTTACCGAGGGGTCCAGCCGAAAGTTCACGAGGTTGTAAATGAGAGACGCTTTCATCATCGGGCTGGGCCCCGCTTGCGTTTGGTAGTAATCTTCGGCTTTCACGTCGCTGTAAACCGAGCCGCCAATCCGGGCCATGTGCGGCGATTTCGCAAGGTCGTCGCCCTGCGTGCGTTGAAGAGCAAGACATTATAAAAAGAGACAGCAAGACAAAGGCTAAACGCATGAACGCCCATAAAAGTATAAATTAAGTTACCCCTTTCAACTCTATCGATAAGAAAACCACAGCACGCCTTTTTCTTTTCCTACATGTAAATACCTGCATGCCGCCGAAGCGGGTGGACCACACCAGCACGTAGTCGGCCAAATGCTTGGCAATCTTGTGCCCCTCGCTCGTGGGGCTCACGAGAGCTTTCCCCAGCAACGCAATGTGCTCGTGGTTCCAGGTGTTCCCGTCGGCAATCGTGGTGCGGTTCGCCATGCCGTTGATTTGGTAGCCGTAATCCCACCATGCCATCACGCGGCTGTTGACATCATGAGCACGATGTGAGCTCTAGCGATATACGCGAGATATTATACATACTTCGAGAAGCCAAAACTGCTGGCACAGTTCAAGAATTGCCTTTTTTTGTTATTTGCAAATTCTTTCGAAGAATTCAGATCAAGCGCCAATTTACCTGTCTTCTGGCGTGTTGTCGCGCAGCCACCAGTAAGCTTCCCGGAAGTCGTCGATAATTACCGTGCCGCCATTGCGGTCGCGGCCCTTTGGATTTCAGCGAATGGCAAACGAATACACATGAATAACATCAATGAAGTTAGTCAAGGAAGCACATTATGAAGGTTAGCGAAGAAAGCATGAAAAGAAAAGTGCAGCGATTTAGACTGTTCCACAAAACTGATTCCTACCTTGAGCATGATGGTCGGGTTGCTGAGGTTGGGGGCCATGGAGAAAGCGTGGTGCAAGAACCCCCACGAATTGACCACGGCAAAGTACAGCATCAAGCCCCCGACTAACTGCCGTGGGGTGCGGAGCGAGTTGTACTGAGACTTCAAGGCCTGCACGTGTGTATGTGATTGAGCAAAAGCACACACGCATCACAAATAAAAGCAAACCGAGAAGGCACAGACATGCGTGCAAAATTGACACTTGCGCGCTAAGTTTACATCAGTTGCTACCAAACGAAAGAAACTACCTTCAAGCAAGATCCTAGACCTCAATGCACGTGTTTTTTTCCTTTCTTTCTCCATAAGCTTATTTCTTCGGTGCATGTACCCGCCTGCCCACCCTACCTTGGCAAATTGAGGGTCGAGCGCCAGCAGTGGGGCGTTGTCTTGGCTGCGCTTGTTGCTGGTCTTCTTGTCCTGCTGCGCAGCTGCGCGCCGCCGCCGCATCGCAGCCAACGGATCGCCGCTCAACCGTCCGCTGTCGTCGTTGATGACGTCATCGTCGTTGTCATCGTTGCCATCCTCGCCAATCGCTGGTGCCGCATTTTCAGACATGTTGTAATCTCCCTGTTGAAAAGAAGTAGACAAAGAAGGCGGGGCTTTGTGTGAAGAGGGTAAAAGAAAGATGCCACGCACTCCTTCGAGAGAACTGAAAACGCAGAAATTTCCTTGATAAACAAATGAATTTCGACCCATCACGATGCATTACGCATAGAATTACCGATTCGGAGCCGAAGAACTGCCGAACGCACCACCCACAGAGGAACACGACACCCCAGCCCGCGAGCACGGATGCAGGAGCTGCAAGCAACAACACGAGGCGGACCATTTTCTGACTGAAGTAGTAGGCCACCTAGCAAAGGAAGGCAGGCAGAAAAGGGCGAAATCAAGAAGTGAGGAATCTGCTTACGATTCATGAATTCTAAGAAACGGATTTGAGAAAGTAACGGAATTAATTGATCATTTCTTCACTCCATCCCTGCTTGCTTCATCTCTAATCGATCAAACATGCCTACAACCACATCATTTCCTGGTCATTACCCAGGCGTAGATCAACATGAAGGAAGCTGCCGGTTTGCCCGAGGACGCCCGAAAGGCGTTCAGGGCTAGGCCCAGAGGAGCGGCGTAGCAGGTGGCGTGAAAGTAGCCCCAGTACATTTGCGGCCTGGTGGACTGGTGCTCGGCCACGCTGTCGACCAAAGGGTTTCCGGTGCGGGTGTGCTTCACAAACAGGCCCCGCACGCGCGACGACAGAGGGCCCAAGTAACCCGTTTGAGATGCCAAATACAGGGCGCCTACACCCACCACCACGGCCCCTGCCAGCAACTGCGCCAGCAGCATCACTTGGGCTTGGCCCGAGACTTGAGCGCCGTTCTTGCTGTTGGGCTGGCGCCGGCGCCACTCCCAGTTGAGTTGCAAGAGCTGCAGCCCCACGAACACTGCCAGGGGAGCCAGCTGTTCCAGAGACCGGAGCGGCGCCCACCCCACCACGGGCACGAACACGGCCCCCAGGGTCCCAAACGCGTAAAACAACGAGTACGCGCGGTGCAGACTGGTGGGGTCGGTCATGGTGAACGCCTGCCAGGACTGGTGCACCAAGACCCCCGACAAGTCCACTGTGAAGAGGGCGAGCAAGCCGGCGTGCAGGCCAATGAGGTTGACCACGAAGGTGTAGCCCCCCCAGGCACACACCATGTACACGTAGCTCGCGGCAGTGGCCACACCCCACGGCCAGCTCGAGGGGGTGCGCAAGCTGCGGCACCACAGGTAAAAAGTCGCCACGATCGCGCACACTGCAATGGACTCGTTGTCGAAGCCTCCCGCCACGGACCGCATCAAGTGGCTCGGAATAATGGCCATCACCACGCTGCTGGCCACCGCCGCAGTGCCGTCGCCCGTGACTTCCAACGCCAACAGGTAGGTGAACCAGGTGGTCAAGACCCCAAAGAGCGCGGGAATGTACACGCACACGTCGTTCAACGTGACCCCCTCAAAGGGGCCCTGGATGGCTTGGGCAGCCCAATAGAGCACTGCTGCGGTGAACTGCAGGCCAGGGTAAATGGTGGTGCCAATGGGGCGGCCGAGCGGGTACCAGCTTTGTTCGTCGTACCACGCGAAAAACTTGGAGAAGCCGTTATCTACCAAGTACCTAGTTTAGGAACAAAGAAGACAAGAAAGAGCATTCGGCTACTAAAAAAAAACTAGGGTAGATAAGAAGCTACATGCCAAAATGCTCGATGCAGTAAAAAGGCACGTTCAGGTCTCAAGAGGGAGCATGCGCCAATCTTGAATACTTTTTCTGAAAAAAAAAAAACAAGCTGATCGCGTATTCGATTAGTGGCCTAATAGCTTATTTAAGAAGCCACTTGAATTTAACTCTAAGTTTCACTTACTGAGTTGCTCGAAAGTTGAACCAAGGATCAAACTCGTGGATGACTTTGCTATGAAGTAGAGAAAATAAACAAAATGAAAGAACACAGTATATTCATGCAGTAAATAAGGTAGTGGTTAGGAGCAAGGAAGAAAGAAGAACAAAGCGTTGGAATACCTAGCCTAACAAGCATAGCAAGCGCAGGGTTAGGAGCTAGGAGGAATGGCCGAGTACGCGTAGTAGTTTCATGCACTTCATGCAGCGTGTCAGGTACATAGGTAGGGGGTTCGGTCATTCCAAAGCAACGCATATTGAACGCCGCTCTACTTCATACATACAGAACTAGGGAACGAACCCAAAGTTGATCACAGCATGGAGTCGTATTTTGTAAGCTGCAGTCATTGCAAAGATGAGCACGGTCGCCCGAGCGATTTGGCCAATGACGGGCGATAACCACTCGTCATCTTCTTTTGCCTTCGAAGAAGACGCACTTCGTCCTTGTGCAGGCGTCGAGCGCTTGTTGGAAGATCCCTGGCTAGCCTTGCTTTCCGAAACTGCCGACGGTCGAGGCTTTGCCTGTGGTGCTGTATTCTTCTCGCGTTGCTTTCTTTGAGTGGGTGCCATGTTTTGTATATATCTTTCCTCTTATTCCTTACTTGATGATGGCGTACGAAAATATTATATTGGGTTTTAGGACGACATTTTTGGAAAGTGATGTCGTCGAGCATCGCGACGCGCATCAAAGCTCAAAGCGTAGACGACTACAATACAAGTAGACAAGTGAGTGTCAAGAACGTATACTTTAGAGTTTTGTGCTCTGAAGCTTGTTTAGGAAGTAGCCTGAGTTCAGCGACAAGAAACGAAAAAATCCAATGCCGTCACATGTCGCCCCGAAGTCAGCTAGTAAGCTGAACAGAGAGCTTGCGAATCTCGTCTCTAATCTCAATGTCGACAGACGGAGCACTTGTTCGGATATTCCACCCGCACCACTCAGGGCAGCAGAAAGACGCTATCATTCTATCAACCAAATGTCTTCCTCATCAGCAAGTAAACTTGCTATGACATCGGACATTAGTAGTGCGCATGCGTCGACACTTTCGGATAGAATCACGAATAGCTGCTCACGTCCCACTGCACCATCCCGCAATGACGTGCTTTACGAATCTTCTCGTCCATCTCAAGACCTGATTTCTACCTTTTGTAACAACAGAGATAGCTACAAACCTTCGCAATTTCTTGGCGTTCATTCTCGGCGCGGAAAGTGGCATGTCCGAATCAACATTGAGGGAAAACGATTGCATAGAGGTCCTTTTGAAACAGAAGAAGAGGCCGCCCGAAAATATGACGAGATGGCAGTCTTGGCAGGAAAGCCCACAAACTTCTGTGATGGAGCATTAGAATGTATAGCAGAAAGAACGTCTGGAGATTCAAAGCAACCCCGAATTTTGGCCAAATTAAATTCGAAGCTTCAGGTTTCGCCGACGCAGTCAAGACGCCGAGGGCCTGACATACTCTCGCGCAGTGATCAGTCAACTTTACCTCAGCATGAAGATGTAGCAAGATGCGATATAGATAGTTCAATCGAAGGAGAGTGCGCAGAAGGCCCTCCTTTGAGAGAGGCACCACTGGAGGATAACAAAAATTTGTCGAACCCGTCACTTCATTTTTCCTCGTCGGGTGGTTCTAGCGTTAAGCTCCCTATGCAAGCTTTGCCTGCGTCAAATACGACGACATACAAAGCAGTTGTGACGAAGAAGTCTTCGCCAAAATGCAGCAGTAAATTTGTGCGATTCTCTTGTAAAGCAGTCAATGATTCAGAATGTGCTGTTGTGTCGGCAAAGAAGAAGTGTGTTGATGATGATACTGAATCGATGCACGATAGAACTTTCCCTTTGCCGGAGAGTGTATGCAGTCGTGATGAAGTGTCAAAGAAGAGTACAGACCTACCTACGAATACGGAGCTTTTTCTACCCAAACATGACAGCACAGTCGACGTCGACGTCGACCACAGCACTGAATCTCAAGTCAATTTGAATTGCGAACAGCCATCATCTTGTAGAGAAAATGATCTTTGTATTCCAGCTGCAACTGAGCAGCCAGGGCAATCGAAGCGGAAGAGGTCAAAGCCACCGCCTCAACTACGTTTATCACCCACAGAGCCTCAAACTATACACCAAGTTGAAGTTTCTTCTCGTTTTTGTAGCGCCAATAGCAACGAAGCTCTTTCTTCAAGGTATGCAGAACTCAAGCGCAACGCTGCAGTCCAGACAGGGGAAGAGGCTCCTCATTTGTGGGTACAATGCGATGTCTGCGAGAAATGGCGATTGATTTCCGTACCTGCAAATTTCAACGCAGATGAGAAATGGGTTTGCAGCATGAATTCTTCTGATCCTCTTCAGAATTATTGTGAGGCGCCCGAGATATCTTGGAAAACTTCCGTGCAAAGTGGAGAGACAGGTATGTAATTTGAATCATTAAAATAGATAAACATAAAATTTGACCTTCAATCTATGCGTGCTTTAATTTCTTATTTATTCACGCAGTGCAAAAACGACCCCGAGTACGTGGCCAACTTTACAAATCATTGCGCGCTCTGGTAAATGGCAAATTTACTTATATAAGTACCTTTATGTTTTTTATATCATTATGAGTAATTTTGACTCAAGACACATTTCTTTTTCTGTATAGTCTTGCGGGAAATTTCGGGTTGACAGTGATGAGCAAAAGCTTCTTCGGCAACGAATAAGTTTCGCTGAGATTGATCTCACGAGCAAATCTTCAAGAAAGCAGCCTCGTTGGCTACGGTAACAGCAGAAGTTTTTACTTGCTACAGTAGCTTCAAACGTCATATTAATTTATACAAATCAAGTGATGAAGAACTTATGTTTTTTTAGGTATGAACGTTACAGGAAAGCACATCATATCGGGGAAGTATTCCGACTCGGAGGCTCTGGTAAAGATTTGATAGAAGACCTTAAAGAAGATCGTGCCGTGCTTGTCGATTCCTCTCGAGAATGTCTCGAATTGCATCAAGAGGGAGGTAGCAATATTCATGGAGGCGGCAGCTGCAGTGGTAGTAGTCAAGGCATGGTCGTCATTTCAGAAGGTGTGGTAAATTATAGCAGTTTTGTGGATATCAATGCAAGTTATACAATGACTACTGATATAAATACGAAAGGTTCACTTTCGAGGGTCGCCGACGTGCACGCGAGCTCTGCAGAAGTATTGGCCCGGACCCATAGGATTTCAGAAGCTCTTAGCCGCTTTCAAAATTTGGATCCGAACGTATGGTTTCTTCGGACTGAAATTCGACCAGAAGTTCAGCGACTTTACTGTGAGGCGAATGAGGGCAAACCTGGCGCAGCTCCATTTTCTTTATCGGCGCGAGGTAAAGAAAAGCTCGCTCAGGGCACGAAAGAGATTTTACGAGACTGGGACAAGTACTTGCGTTCGAATCATCCTGGTTTTTCATCGTATGGCGCAACAGTAGGAGAGCACGACGGCGCAGAGCAAGAGAAGCACACTCGCGTAGTTGGACCATCGGAAGCGCATTGGAATTCTTTCCACGAGCGATATGGCTGGTTTAAAGACGTGCTTGCAGAAGTAGAGGATTTTGTACGAAGCGAAGTAATGGCAAATTACTCCGCAGCGGGCGAAGAACGAAGCGCACAGAGGCAAGCGAAACAAGCTGAGCGAAATGAAAAACGGCGCTTGCGTCGACAACCTGCACCGTCCCAGAATGAAGAATCACTGACTGCATCGAGTCCATTAAAGCAAACCCCTAAGCGAGGTGAACTAGTAGAGTCAATATCAAAGGAGTGCATCGTCAATCATAACGACTGTGAACATGATAGCTATGCCAATGATGATGCAGCAGAGATTGCGGCTGAGCTAGAAGCTGATCGTCTTTTTGATATGGAAGCCGTGGAGGAATTTATGCTGCCGTGTGAACTGCACGACATGCACATTTTGCGACAAGTGTCATCATCAACTGAAGGTGGCGGCGCAGTCTTTGACGATCATCAAGATCGGCACGCTGAAATACACAATGGAAAAACGCTCCGTTGGACTGTCACCTTGCTAGTGCATTCAACAGGCCCACCCACGGGCTTTTTTATGTGGAATAGTCGGACGCGATCCAGTGGCGACACCAGCAGTATTGGTTCTGTCTGTGGGGTGCTTCCGTACGAAGCAGCCGGTCATGGCGTGCTGTTTCCCTCCATGGCCTGGCACCGCTCTGTCCTGGCGGCACGATCGCATTGGCCTTTTGAGGCTATGAAATTTTCATTTTTCTTTGCTGCGCCCACGGATCGTGCCCGTCGATATCATCGCGCAAGTCTTTCTCGCAATTCTATTGTAGATAGAAACAGAGATAGAAACAGAACCAAAAAGGGGCCTCAGAAGTGAGACCATTCGCTTCTTATCTAGTGGCCCCTCAATTTTCTATTTTCATCGAAACGCTCCTTAGGTTTAGGTTTCTTTACTTAATTCTAATTAGGCCCCCCTGTATCTATTTGTAATAAATACATCGAGCCGATGTCTAGTTGGGGTCGGTGTTTGGATTCGACTCATTAGAAATTTGCCTCGCGATTTCGAACTCGGGACGTGACTCAACCAAGATTGAGGACGAAAGCCAGCACTCTCTATTTGCCCATTTATTAAGAATTAGAGCAATGAGCAACGAGCAACGGGTTCTGGCTGGCATGGGAGACTTTTCAGTAGCCCCCTTCTCTACGGGTGGCGGGTGGGAACTCGGAACTGTCCATTTGTGCAATACTTTCGCTTTCACTTTCAGGGCGCCGAGCCACTTCGGACAGCTACCATCTCCACCATGCCTTCCATATAGCTACTAGGGCATGCGTGCCTAATTAGCGTCTTAGTATCTAGTTTCTGGTCAATCGGGGCCTCTGCCAACGAAAACCTGCCTGATAGCCCTACATTTTCGATTCTTTGGGGCATGTGTAACAAAAAAACGTCAAGCGACATTGCACCTGACTTTAATCTGATAGCCATTATGTCCGACCCTTCGGAATCCATTGCCGAACACCCCCGAGCTCCCAATGGACACGGCAAAGAGGCTGCTTACGATAAATATATGCACAACGACCTCATGGATGAATTGTACAAGGCTAATGTCTTGCCTACTTCCGACACGTCTCGCTCTCTCATTATGGCACTGGATTTCAACGAATTTTGCGAAATGTTCAAGTAATTGGGTTAATGGTCCGTTACTCGCTTTCTTCTCATGAAAACGCTGGCAAGCGCATTTTAGTTGTGACGGCTTTATTTGGCGCCCTGCAGTAGAACAGCTGAACTTTTTTATTGTTTTGTATTTCTCTGAGAAATTTAAGGGCGTGAATAATATAAGGCTCGTATTTCAAAACTTTGCTTTGTTTTAAGATATATCCAAGCAGGTTCGAAGTTTCCATAACAATTGTGATCCCTGTATGTGCCGTGCGAATAGGCCATATGTGAAACCCCTATTTTACCCAATCCTCTCGAGAATGTCTCGTGAGACGATTCCTGTACAATTTTTTACGCAAAATGGTGCTAGCATCGTCTGCGCACTTAAGCCCGATAACACAGCCGCCGTGGACGCTGTCTTTACGAAAACTTAGGGGTCTTTTTCTTATAGTTATTTAAAGCTCGAACCGTGCCCAATTTTATACTAGACAGTCTCTGAGACCCATGCCAATTGTCTGAAGTCTCGACCACCCGACGCGGCTTCATTTACCTCCCTCGAGCGCCAGAGTGACATTGAGGCCGCCACTGCGCCACTGAAGTGTACAATTTGAAGCGTATAGACAGCTTCATCTCCATGGGCCAATGGCGCTCCGAGACGACGTCACCACACCATGGTAAGTCGTTGTGTTTGTGACCCTTTGCATGTTTGGTTTGCGCCGACTTCTATCTCGCAGTCATTGAGAGCTGCAGCGTCATGCTTACACATCACGCATGTAAAGCATCATAGAAATTGAATTAAATGAGTATATCAAATTGAATGCTGCGCATAGAAGTTTTACCCCGGACCATCTCATTGTGTTGTCGTGTTTGGCCAGTCGGACCCACGCCGGGACTTAAAATGTGATATCTTTCAATAGCCCAGCCCTCTTAGCGGTTATCCGCCTTCGCTGGATCCAACGGGCTGGTTTCAAATAGGAATAATAGATATACTAGTAAACAAACAAATATAAGAGCTCCATCGCCAGCGAAGGCATACATAACACTTTTATAAGCTTCTTTTCCATTTCGACCAGTCTGGAAGTCAGCGTGGCAGTAGCCTCACGGTACACAAACCCCAAATCTCGCCACGAGCGGCCTTCAACAACAAACACAGCTCTAATACAATCAAATGGAAGGAAGAGTAGATTAGCGACAGTTATTTTGGAAATCGTGAATCGCGTTTGACTTTATTACCTTCCTAAGATTCGACCACCTCCCAGAGGCCAGGAGGTATAGGCAAAAGTGTGACTCACCGCGACGGAAGAATTCACACCTTAACGATGTTTCCGCCTACTCTTCTCTACAGTCCAAGTTATACGTAATAGGAAGTCTCAATGCAAGCCAGCTCAATGGATCCAGCGAAGGCGGATAGCCGCTAAGAGGGCTGGGCTATTGAAAGATATCACATTTTAAGTCCCGGCGTGGGTCCGACTGGCCAAACACGACAA
>Ga0307931_1002405_pt1 | contig 11999 bp, 8 predicted proteins | sample OrgLakmetageno47_FD_201816 | JGI IMG/M metagenome (GOLD analysis project Ga0307931, IMG submission 201816) | Saline water microbial communities from Organic Lake, Antarctica - #47 | ecosystem: Environmental > Aquatic > Non-marine Saline and Alkaline > Saline | place: Antarctica: Organic Lake... | reverse complement strand
CCGTAGGCCATTTGGTACATAAATATGATGAAATTATATGCTCCATTCATCAAGGAGGCCACCCTGCGAGTCACCATGACCCTCCGGTCGGAGGGCCATGGTGGGGATCCTTCGCCAAAACTACAGTACGGGAGATAACGTCTTGGCCACATAGTCAGCATCCACGGAAATTGAAAACTCTTGATCCTTATCCTCGAGCCTGCTTAATGTAGTGCTAAATAGGCCTGTTTTGACTTTTTTTACGAAATAAAATTTACGTAATATTGAATTGACTTCCGCGTCATTCCCAGCCAAGTCTCCAATCGGTTTAAATAGCGCTAAAATTAGCGTAAAAATTAAGTCGGCGTTAAATACAAGCCCCCGTTTATTTCTGGCTCGGCCGTGCCCTGGTGGTGGTGAAAATGATGCTGGCTATTAGTGCACTAAATGAAATTGATATCTACTGGGGTGTGCTCTCGTGCCTTATTTTCAAATATTATCAATTAGCGCTGCGCGTGCCCATTTTTGTTCCATTGGGACTTTCTGTAATTCTTTTTGTTTCGCACGTCGCGTGAAGCTTGAAAAGTTCAGTCTCACCTTATTCTTTTTCGGGTGCATTTGTGGCCTTTTTTCTCTCGCATGCGATGGCCTTTTGCGGGGAAGTCTTGGAATGAAAGCTCTGGCCGCGCTTCAGCGCTCCTCAAAAATTATTAAATCCATTGGCTCCACCAACATTGAACCCGCTGCTGCTTGTGTTGAAGGTGCCTCTTTGAGCAATCCCACCAGGTAACGGGTATTCGTGGGTAGAGGCAATTGCTGCACTGTCTCCAAACGACGCACCGCCCCCGTTTCCCCAGCCGCCACTGCCACCTGTTTCATGCCAGTTGCTTCCAGCACCCCAGCCCCCTTCACCGTGGGAGCTGCCTGCAGCCATATTTCTCATATTTTGTGCCCTTGGAATGGTGCTTTCATCGTCACTGCCGTCAAGCTCGCGGGCCATAGCATCCTTCGACGCGTCTACCAGAGCGTCGTCAGCAAAGGTTTGCCTCGGTTGGCGCAGCTCCGCTGCTTTGCTCTCCGTGTCTCGGATCACTTCTTGGGCTGTTCGCCGGTCACGCTTCTTGCCACCCAGAGCTACCATTTCGTGGGACGACGCCTTTACCATCGCCTTTTTACCTCGGCCGCGCCCCATGGCCACAGGCGCTACTACTTCGTTCGCACGTGCCACTGCGACCCCAGCACTGGCGCTGGGAACAGGAGCAGGCGCTAAGAAGTCCTTCGCAACTTGGCTTGGCGCTTTGGCGAGGGCAGCTTTCAGCTGGTGTGCTTTGGCCTGTCTCCCTGTAGCTTCCCGCACTGCTGACGGCATGCCTCCAGACCCTCCCGGCCCACGGTCTGCGAGCTGCGCAGCGAGAATCCAACGGCTGAAATCCTCGAACGGCAACACACCTTGAGGAGCGAGCCCGGTGAGAGGCACAGCGACCCGAGCAGCCCCGTGCGCGAGCTTGAGAAAAATGCCGCACGACTTGGAGCTTGGTGGCAAGAGGTAGCGTTTCGCAGGGGCATCGATGACCTTGTAACAGAGCCAAACTTTGCGACCACTCAACTGGCTCTCCGCACCGCCCGTCAAGAACGCTGCAGCACCGCTCGCGTCTTGGGGCAAGTAAGCAAGGGAGGCAGCATCGAAGGGCAGTGAGTCCTTGACAGTCACGAGTACGTGCGTGAAGAGCTTTTCCACACTTGGGCTGAGCCGCAGCAGAGGTGCTGCTGAGTTTGATTGGTCAGCTGCCAGCAGAGAGATGGCCTGATCATACCCTAACGCTAGCGCATTCCAGCTTGGGTCTACTTTGCCTCCTGCACTTGCTGCTGTAGCTCCAAGTGAACTTCCACTGGAGCGTAAAGCAACCAGGCGATGGCACCGCAGAGGGGGACGAGCAGCGAGGCCAGGTACTACAGTACCGTTGAGCTGCCCGGCGAGTCGAGCAGCTGCAGCTGCACCCTTGGTCGTCGTGGGAAACGTCACTTTGAGTGCTGCCCCCGATAAGGACTTGAGTTCCTTGGGTGCACAGCCGCTCTTGATGGCCACGTATTGTTTCAGAGTCTCAAGCTCTTTCACATCGAGTGGTGCTGAGTCCCACCCTTTACCCAAGTCCACAGCGACTGCATGCACTTCCATGACATTTTGTCTCGTTGGATCAATAGGGACTACGGCAATAAATTGCTGTGAGCTTTCACTAACTGCAGCGTTAGTGGACGGCATGTCCACACGGCCGTCGAGGTCTAAGAGCGCTGCGAGAAGAGCGTCTCCTTCGGAAGGCTTCAAGGATGCCCCGTCAAATGATACAATAGCACAGCCTTCCGATGCTTCAAAACCTTGCAACTCAAGATGCAAGCACTTAGCAGCATTCGCTCCAAGCTCTTCGGAGACTGCGATATCTCCTCGTCCTCCGCCTGTGCGTAAAGACTCAAGTAGAAAATCATTCACTGCCTGCACCGATGCTCCAGGAGGCAAATTGGTTACGAGTACGCGCTTCCTCCCATGCTTTGATCCACTTGCGTTTGACTTCTTACTCTTTGGCTCACCGACATCGTCGCTTGTGTTTTCCACGAGACTCGGCAATGCACCGTTGGCGGGACGTTGCGCAACGAGTTGGGCATGGTTGGCCGCAAGGTACCGCAACATTTGGTGGCTTCGCATATCGAGCAATGACGCTACCCGCGCAGCTTCTTCTGAGGACCTGAGCTTCGCGAGCCAACCGGTTCCATAAGTACTGTGTGTAAGCTGCACTGCCGCAGCTCCAAGCGCTGCTAATACTTTTAGAACCGTGTCAGGCTCTGCTAGATCTGTGGACAATGACGAAAGCGACAAGACTGCTCCTTCTCCTCCAGCTGCTAACTCTACCTGCGCTCGAGCGCAGAAAGCTCTCAGTAGAACCTTGGAAGCTTGTCCTGGCAAATTGTTCCCTAGAAGCGCCTCCGAAGCAGTCGAGACATCGTCGCCAAAGGACGCGAAACCTCCACCGGTGTTGAATGCACTGCTGTGACTGTTCCAAGGCGCAGTAGTAACGGCAGCTGGAGCTGTTGCCATTGACAGAGGTGCCGACCCTTTACGAGGCATCGAGGCTGGTGGTGGCCCAACAGGAGGCGGACCAACGGGTGGCATGCCTGGGGGCGGAGGGCCAGGTGGCAAGGGAGGGCGGTTGTCAACTTGAGGTTGTTGTGAGGAGGCCGCGAGAGGCCATACCGATGGCACGGCCGGTGCTGAATAAGTTTGCCAACTGTTGTGACCGCTCGAAGCCGCTAGATCACCTGGGGCACCGTAAGTGGTGCTACCCCATGGGGCAGCGGTGGCCACACCTGTCGCTGCGCCTGATGTCGTCGCCGCAACCGCTGCTACTGCTGCCGTAGTCGTATTCGTCGTTAGGTCACGCGACGCCAAAGAATTGTGAGCTCGACTTTGATGGTTAGAGCGCGCAACCGTAGGGGGAATGCCAGCTGCTCGTGCATCGCGAGCTCGCCGCACGTCTGCGTCGTTCTCCGTGTAAGGTGGAGGTGGAGTCATCGCGCGAGATTCGCTTTGAGTGTTAGAAGCATCGATTACTCGGCCAGCTTCTGCGTAGGCACTAGCCGACGCTGGAGCCCACGCAGTGCTACCACTCCATTGTTGGCCTGCGCTCCATTCGTGTGCGGCAGTGCCATAATCGTCGTAGCCGCCTCCGCTGTAAATGCCGTAGCTACTACCATACTCAGCGCTGCTTCCTGGCACCGTCCCATTTTCGGCTTCTTCGACCACTACAGGCCACTCCGTCTCAGCAGCGCCCGTTGGCCACTCAGTTTCCTTGGGCTTTTCAACGGGCTTTTCTACTGGGGCTACTCTCGACGGAGCAGTGGCTTTTGGCTCCGCATCGGATTTGCTCTTCAAAGCGCCCCAGCCCGACGCCTTTTTCGCCCCTGACGCAGCCTTTGTCCACGACATCAGTGTATACTTTAATGGTGGCAACTCGTCGTGGCACAAAAGCGAGCTGTGCTAGATAGTCTAGCCTTAGAAAGTCTTTCCCAAGAGCGTAAAGATAGAGAGAGAGAGCCAAACTAAGCTAAGCTCTTTGCTGCTTGCTACGCTACCCGACCCGAAGCTACACTACAGCTACTTGTAAAGAGGCTTGACGGCTCGACCTCGAGGAACGGAAGGAAACTCGCAACAACAGGAAAGGAAAAGCTTTTTACATATACTTCCCTGTAGATGGGTCTGCAATCGATGTCATTTTCCAGTGAAGGTTCCGAAGTTTCCGAACGAAGGCGGCAAAAGTTAGAAAATGGCTTTTATGAACACCGACAGTTAGGGTATAAGCTTCAGGTAGAAGTCGTTTGAAGACTAACCGATAACCCAGAAGAGATGCGTTACCTTTGGCATTCTCTTTGAGGTATCTGTACATTCGACGTGCGAAATGGGCATCTCTGGTCTCTTGCCGCACTTGCGGGATGTTTCGCGGCCTCAAATGGCGAAAGATTTTCGAGGCTTGGCCGTAGCTGTAGGTTCCTTCCTTCCTGTTCCGTGCGTGTGAATCCAATACTGCGTTGTCCACATAATTCTCCTCACGCCATTTACTTCTTCCTCGTAGGTGGACAGCTACGGTTGGCTTCATCGAGGGGTGCATGGGTGTGCCGCAGAGTTACTAGGTATGGGCAAGGAGACCGACAGTTACATTCGATACTGCCTGGCCCGAATTGAAACGTTGGTGTCGCATGGGGTTCGAAAAATCATCATGGTTTTTGACGGTGGCCCACTGCCGAGCAAGGAGGGGACGGAGATGGAGCGCGCAGCGAGCCGTGCTCGAAACAACGAGCTCGCACGCCGCCTGATGCGGGAAGGCAACGTTGAAGCTGCGCGAGGCGCCTTTGCCAAGAGTGTTGACGTTAGCCCACAAATGGCGGCCCGTGTAATTGGCGCCATGAAGGCTCGGTGGGGTGAGAGCGGCGAGCAGGTCGATTGGCTAGTAGCGCCCTACGAGGCGGACGCGCAGTTGGGCTACTTGGCGCGTGAAGGAATCGCTGATGTCATCATCAGCGAAGACTCCGACAACTTGCCGTACGGGGTGAAGCGCGTGTGCTTCAAGTGGGACGGCCAATGCGGCGAGCAAGTGCTGCTGTCTGACGTGCTCGCCATGCGCGGTGGCAGTGCTGGCTCCCTCGACTTGACTGGGTGGACCCACGACATGCTCCTGTACATGTGCGTGCTGAGCGGCTGCGACTACCTCCCGAGCGTACCGGGTGTGGGCGTGAAGGCGGCGCACAAGTTAGTAGCGCGGCACCGAGAACCAAAGCAGCTCTTGCGAGCGCTGCGGTTTGCGTACGATGTGAAAGTACCGTTGGACTACGAGGTGGGCTTTTTCCGCGCCCTTCGCACTTTCAAGCACCAGAAAGTGTTTGACCCCCGAACTGGCACTGTGGTGCCCTTGACACCAGAGCCATTGATAGCCGAAGCAAGCAGCGAGAGCGATGGCAATAGTGATGATGCACGCTCATTCTTAGGCGAAGTAATACCTCCCGACACGGCAGTAGGCATTGCACGAGGCGTCCTGGATCCAGTGCGACCTTATGAACCGTTTAAAGCATATAGTCCTGTGGCCAGTGCAGGAGCAGCAGAGTTTGTCAAGGCGCCAGCTGCTCCACGCAATCGCCCCTTATCTGCACCCGTGTGCGAGCGCAGCCAGCCAGGGATCAACGCCTTCTTTGGGAGAAAGGTTCAGGAGCGTGGGCCTTCTCCTCCTCAGGTGCATGAGGTGCGTGGTTCGTCGTCGTCGTTTCCGCGTGCGAAGCGCCGTATCGATGCTCATGACGACAACGCCGCAGTGCCCTCATTGTCTTCTGATTCGCAAACCTTGACGGAAGATCGCGAAGGTGAATCGCTTCAAGGCCAAAGCTTAGAAAACTCCAATATCGAGGTTGCATCAACCGAAGACCCGGTTCTGTTGCATCCTGATACGGACGGCGCATCGACAGCCACAGCTACAGGAGTAGCCACCAGCCGTCACTTCGGAATAGTCTCATCATCTTCAGACCAATCACCGCCCACGCTCAAGAAGCGCGTACTGGGTGGCACTGGGTCGTCGAAAAAGAGTGCTCGACGAGGCTTCACTCCCTCGAATCATACTTCGTCCTCCTCTTTATTAGTTCAACAGCCGGCGCCGCGACGGCCGAGAAGTTTCAAAGGCCTCAAAAAGTTTGTGCCACCAACTTCCACGAGTCTCACCGGCAAAGAAAATGAGTCACCGCCTAGTCTAGCTTCGTCATCTCTCGGCCGCTTTGCGTTCAACAACCACGCACCCAAGGCAATGCTCAAGAGCACCTTCCTCAGCTCCTCACCTGACGACAACGATGAAAGAGAAAAGCCCGAGACTTTGCCGACCGCGGCAACAGCCACCTACTTAGAATCCTTTGCCTTTCGTGGTGCTGCGCCTTCGCCTGCACCGTCGCCTGCCCTTTCCTCGAATGGCTACGGATACGACTCCCTCTCGCCACCTGTGTCCACTGAGCGCCCTCATCTTGACCATTCTTATGCCAATTCATCGCAGCTGCATCATCACAACGACGAAACCACAAGCCGCAACACCAACGATGCTACTAGCTGCCCGGCCTGCCGAGGTCGCAAGCGAGCCCATACATGCGGTCGTGGCAAGAAGGCCGTTGGTCCTCCTCTGGTGCACGCACCGGCACCGTCGGCATTGCTGTTTGAGGACTTTGCATTTGGAGCATCATAGAGGAACACGCAAGTTGGGAACATACAAATAAGTGCACTTGATATCTCCCTAGTAAAACTGAGCTAACGCTGCCGTGTTGGGCTCTTGGCTACTTGCGTTGTATCTCTTTGCAAATGCGGTATGTAGCTGTAGCTGCACGATAGGTTTTAGGTTATACGTTATATCATATTTCTGTGTAGTGTTCGTGTTCGTTTTCGTATTATTGCTATTTCACCACGAAAAATCTATGATCATGTTTCTTTTATTCATAGATATTCCACTTCGCTTCTTCAATTGCCTATATGATCTATGACAGGACACGTCGTCGTTCTACAACAACCCGCCGCCGGCCCTTTCCGACTTCAAGCCTTCGGACTTGGTGGGCAAATGGTACAAAGTGCTGGGCTACAACCCCAACTACGACACGTACCCTTGCCAAATCAACACCTTCACGCCGCGGGCCGAAGGTGGCTTGAACAACGACATTGCTATGGAGCTCCGAATGCGAAGTCCTCAAACAGCAAGGCCGTCGGCATTGGAGCTCCATAGGAGGAACACGCATGTGGAGGGCATAGAAATAAGTTCACTTGACATCTCCCTCGTAGAATTGAGCTAACGCTGCCGTGTTGGGCTCTCGGCTACTTCCGTGGTATCACTTTGCATATGCGGAATGTAGCATGTAGCTGTAGCTGTACCAGTGGTTATATCATATTTCTGTGTAGAGTGCAGTGTTCGTTTTCGCATTATCGCACCACGAAAGATCTTGACAATTATAGCGATCGCAGTGATATATGAATAAAAGTAGCCCTACCGCACTAGCAACAGCTACTATATAGATCAGCTATTTAATAAGCCGGACAGGCGACAGCAGTAGGGACTGGACAGGGTACAGAGGACAGGACAGGGGGCACGTTTTCCCACGCCCCATAACAAATGAATATGCAGGAGGTCGGTTCACTTCAGCCATCTGTGGTCTCTTCTTCTTCTTCGGCGGTATTTAGAAAGCTCCAAAGCCGCCGCTTCGTCTCCATTGGGGTACTTTATATGCTTTACAGCTTCGCCGTCGTACTCTTCACATGGCGCACTCGGCACACCTAAATGATTTTTTGCTGCGGTACAGTCACCATATAAAGTACGACCGTCGCTGCGCTCGCGTATGCCGCAGAGGCAAAAGAAGTCTACGTTGACGCCTTCACGATCAAGAGACCATTTCGCAAAAGACTCCGGGTGAAACGCTTGTTGCTGTCCGTAAGTGTGCGCGAATCGCAACCTCGACCCGAAAGCACGAGCCGCTTGAAGGCCTCCTGCGCCCATGCGATCATTGATGCCCCGGTACTGGCCCCAGTTGGGCGTGAGAAAATCATAGTCTCCAGCGCTGAGCAACTGAGGAACGTCTAATCTAGTCATAAAGTGCAAATCCGGTCTTAAGTAAAAGACCTGGCTGTAATATTGCGGGCGCTTGGCCATTTCGAGTTGCCACAGAGCAGTGACACGCTGTAAGCTAAACGTGGAGCGGAGCACGTTGAGAATAACGGCTTGAGTCCAACGGTGGCCCCACTGCGGAATCTTGAAACTTGTCGAATTACTCACCCGATCGAAGTCTTCTTGGTTTGTGATTTCGTATCGTGCTAAGTGTTTCCGAGCTCGAAAACGGGTCAACTCATCAGCGGCTCCAGGTATAGCTGCATCCTTCTCCTCCGCCCAGGCAGAGGTAACATTCGACATAGAGTAAGTATGAAAGTACACGTCATAATCGACAGAATGCGCCTCTAGTGCACCAAAAATGTTTCTATCCATTGAGGTGATCGTATGCGGTAGAGCGCGGTTCACGCCCCAGAAGCAAATGGCAACTCTCGGCGGGCCCGGATGTGTGGACTGAAAAGGACGTTGAATTGGCAGCGACCTCCGGACTATTTCTTCGTCATGTCTCATGATTGCTAATACCGAAAGGGCTATGGGTACCATAATCAATGCAAGAACAGCAAGACTTCGGACAGAAAACCTAGTGTTGTTGCTGCATTGCATGCCGCCTCTGGTTCTATCCTTCCACATAGTCACGGCCAGCTCCGGCTCGCCTCGGAGGGACATCATAGGAGCTAAATATTCAAGGCAAGGTTTGAATCATCTCGCATCAGCGGGTAGCAGCCACTGTCGCGGTGCACTCATCCTATATAATCGTTATAATGAGCTTCGTGCTGGTGCGTTGATGAGCTGACGATGACAGAAGTATCATCAGAATCTGAGAATTTGTGCGTGACATTCCAGAATTCTTTACTGATTTACCGCAGTATCAAGCGTCAAGCACAAGCACAATTTGCACAAAATGCCCAATCTCGATCTCGATGCCCATCTGCCATCTGCCCGATCAGCCCGATCTGCCCATGCCATATCCAACTCGCTTCAACTCCCGAGTTGAATTCAATTAAAAGAATTCCCGACTTCACCTTGCTGCCTACTATCTGCGCTTGTCTAGTCTAGTCTAGTTAATACTCTCCCAAAAACAAAGAAAGGCAAGTACACAGCAGTCATAGAGGCACATAAAGAATGCACTTGAGCTGCAAATGCGCAAGCGAATTCGCTCCAGAAGGCCGCTTGAACTACTAGTAGCTCCCTTTAAGTGCTATCTCTATGTCTCTATGCCTCTATGCCTCTGTCTCTAACTAAATACGGTAAGTAGGTAGTTAGTTTGCCAGTAGTTTGTATTGAGTATATCAGGAAGCGTGGCTAGAGAGCTAGGAAAGAATTATGTGCGCATGCGCACTGTCGGTAGCTCCCAATGCCAAACAGCTAGCCGTAGCGAAGCACAGTGCGTTACTGCCGCATTTTTTTCCTGCCATCTTCGTGTGCTGTATCGTGGAAGTCGCTGCCTCGCTTCTTCTTACCGCTTTTCTTTGCTTTGGGTTTATCAAAAGGAGTAAAAGAATCCTCTGAATGCACCAACTCAGCAAGCTGTGGCACGTCAAATCCAAATGCGAATGACTTGTCACTGCCCCATCCCTTGTGCTTTATGTAGTCTTCGCTGGCGTCATCATCATGGCTCGACTCACTGCCATCACTTCCCTCGCTACTGCTCTCAGTTCCGCTGCCGCCATCCACTTGCCCCTTCCAATATCCTGCTTCAGTATCGTCCTCGCTGCTGCTGTCGCTGCTTTCGCTTTCGCTCGTCACGCTCGCACCGCTGCTCTCTCCTTCCCCTATCACTCGTTGCATGCGGGCACCTTCTTCGTCGCTAGTGCGGTCCATGCCTGCTGGGTTCAGTTCACCAACTGAGCTTGCAATGCTTTCGTCGTCACTGTCGTTGATCGCTAAAAAGTCAAACTCTGCGCGCTTCCAGCGTACAACGCGGCTGAAACGGGTAAGTCGACCCGTGAAATGCTGGGCGTTGAAGCACAGAGCCCATTGCCGGCCAGGGAAACGGGACACTACGCGAGGGCAGGTCGCGTATGACGATTCGCCCGCGCTGAACCCACCGCCGAGAGAAACGGTGGCATCGCGACCGCTCGGCCGAAGTTTCCAGTACGGTTCAAGTCGTCGCACGGTCGCTTGCACCGCTGCAATAGCCATTTTTGAAGGCAACAAAGGACCAGGGTATGCCTCGGGAAGGTAGCCCCCTCCTCCTCCTCCTTTGGCGCCAGAGCCGCCGTGTTCTGCACGCGGTGCTGCACCCTTGAGGGCGCTGGCAAGTGCCGTAGCTTTTACGGTCTCCGTGGGCGCCTGCAGGACCCGCACACACTCGGCAAAGCTCGTTGAGATCGATTGAAGGTTGTAGCCCCCCTCTAGCACCAGCACCACTTTACCCTCCGGTGTGACCTCCATCAGTTGTTTCGTCAGGTGGCCATACCCACGCGGCGTCACGTCACAGCCTCCTAACGGATCTCCGCGCGCTGCGTCAAAGCCAGCGCTAATGAGCGTTAAACTCGGTTGGAACTGGCGCGCAATAGGAAGGAGCACTTTTTCCCACGCGTGCAAGTAGTCAGCGTCTCCAGCAGTACGAGGCCCACCTCCCGTGTTCCAAGCAACGTTCACGTTGAAGCCTTTCCCGCTGCCAACACCGACGCGAGAAGCAGCGCCGTCCCCGCTGCCCGGGTAGAACTGGCCACGGTCGTGGCGGTGCACCGAAAAGTAAAGCACATTCGGGTCGTCTTCAAACATGTGCTGAGTGCCGTTGCCATGGTGCACGTCCCTAGATTAGGGTACAAGGAAAGGGCGGTGAATACGAAATATACGCGGTTTAAAGAAGCTTGCGATAAGCCCATGGAAATACTAGGATGCCCTTACCAGTCCACAATGAGAACACGAGGGCAGCCTTCACGCCGTGCAACCGCTGCTGCTACGGCAACATTGTTGAAGAAACAGAAACCTTTGGCGCAATGAGCTTCAGCATGGTGTCCAGGGGGCCGCACAATAGCAGCGCCGTGGCGACATTCCCCGCGAAGCACACGCTTCGTGAGCTCCACTGTGCCACCCGCTGATAGCTTCGCGCATTCGAGTGAAGCTTCGTTCATGAACACCGAGTCAAAGCGCCGTGACTTAAAGATGAGCTCTGGCAAAGTGCTCTCGTTGCACTCGTGGCAGGTCGCGAGCCAGTCCCGCGTGTGTACGGTTAGGAGGTCTGCATCGTGTGCACTAGGAGCTTCGACGTTTAGCGCCTTTGTTGAATCTAGTAGCCCGTCCTTCGCTAGTTGAGAAAATATCGAAGAGATGCGAGCGGGCTGCTCTGGGTGCGACGGATCCACCGGGTCCTCGTGCTCAGCCATCTTTTCATCGTAGACAATGCCAATTCGATCATCTGAGATAGTGCTATGTCTAGCCACTCTCGTTGGCGCCTGTTTTTCCCTCGGCATTCTCGTGCAATGCTAACAACAAGGGTGCGCTAGCTTCAAATGCCAAAAAATGTCAAAATAGCTCTAGGGCTCTAGCTAACTTATTAGAATTAGGTACGGTACAGTGTCTTTGAGCATGCGAGTTATATTAGTGTTATTAGATACAGTACATTGACATTATTTACACACAGCAGCGGCGCAGGTCCGCCGCACCGCGATCAACGTCGTAGTAATTGATGTCAGTGAAAACTTACTGCTCCACTTCCTGTTGCATCTCGCTGAAAGGGAAACGAGAAGCAGCTCAATCACTACAGGGGGTATGGGTATATATGTACGACTTATCAGATCATCATGACGTGGATGCTCGAATCAAGAAAGCCTCCAAGGCCTTCGGTGCGCTACGTGATCATTTCTTCAGTACTCGCGATGTGTCTGAGCGGCTCAAAGGAAAGATTTACAC
>Ga0307931_1002404_pt1 | contig 11999 bp, 8 predicted proteins | sample OrgLakmetageno47_FD_201816 | JGI IMG/M metagenome (GOLD analysis project Ga0307931, IMG submission 201816) | Saline water microbial communities from Organic Lake, Antarctica - #47 | ecosystem: Environmental > Aquatic > Non-marine Saline and Alkaline > Saline | place: Antarctica: Organic Lake... | reverse complement strand
GCACTGGCTGAGGAACTCCACCATTTGACACTAGTTTGTTACTGCTGTCCAACTTCGTGGTTACAGGAGCCATTTTGAACGTGCTTTCAGGTGTATTGTGCTAGAGCTGGGTGCCTAGCTAAGCTTAACTATCGCGTTGCAACGCAGTAAAAAGAGAAGCTCTACTGTGTACTCATCTGTTGTCGAGCTGCCTATACTGTAGTTGTTATCAGCCTTCGTTATTTGAGACGACTAAAAGCTCCATCTGCCTGCCTGTCTTCAGCATAGCAGCTCGTTGCTCGTTGCAACGTCGTTCGTCGTCGTTTGGTCATTGGATGCTGTGCAACTTTTTCGTGTTCTTGTTGTTTCGTGTCCTCAAAAATGTTCGAATGTCATGACCGCTCCGAAGCCACGACAGTGGCCGTGGTATCCGGAGTTGGGGCAGCCGTAGCTCAGCTTGTTCTCACACTCGCGTTCAGTGGATCCAAATACGCTAGCGTGCGCCGCCATGCTTCCTTTGCAGCGCACCAAGTGGTAGCCTTCGTGTTCATGATTGTCGTGTTCGTGGTTGGCACTATGGGTTGGTTTGCGCCTGGTGGGCTGCCAGACTCACCGATCGAGCGGGTCAGTGCGAATGCTGCTTCTTTGCGTTAGCCAAATTAACTTGCTGCTCCTAGCCCGCCGTTGTAAATGTCCTTCTCCTGCTTATACAACAGGTCTACAATCAGAACGCCACTGCTCGTTGGATGAGCGCAGTTATCTTTGGAAACATGGTTTTCTGGGACATTCCATGTAGCCTCATTGTACCTTCCCTAAAGGACCCATTAATGCTGGGACACCACGTCATCATGATGTACACTACTCTTTCAGCATATGCTAAAGACGTCCTATTACCATGCCGCATCGAATTGCAGTTGCAGCATTCATTTAATCCTGATTAGCAGCACTGACTTTATTTCGTTTTGTCACACTTCAATTGCTTCTGTGACTTTTAGGTATGTGGCCTGGGTAGGCGCTTATTCTTTGCCGTGTTGCTACTACCTATTCTTTTTCGGGCTGGTTGAGCTCTCATCCATACCGCTTCAGGTATGTCGTCTGTGCCGTGTATGGATCTCTTGTGGAAGTCTGTACTACTGCAGTACGTGCTCCAAACAATGTATCAAATCACGTTTGAATGCTGGGGTTGAATTGGCTAGGTTGTCGACACATTCCACCCAGCCAAGGGCCTGAACGAATTTGTGACGAATAGTTCAGCATTAGCAGCACTCAACGAGGCGTCACGAGTAGCGTTCGCTGTGCTCTTCTTTGCCATGCGCAACGTTTACTTTCCCTACGTAGTGGTCGCGTTTCTCCTTCCCGATATCATGGACCTTTTACCAACAGCAGATACGACGCAATCGTGGATTCTGAGTGGCATTGCATTATCTGCGTCAGCCCTTATGCTGCTTCAACTGTACTGGGGGACGTTAATTGCCAAGCAGGTTGCCAAACTATTAAACGGCGATGGAAAGAAAGAGGAGCACAAGAAATAATTTTGAAGCCTCAAAAAGCAGTCGCAATACTTCACAGCTATCAATTGGACTTTGTTTGTACCTCTAACTAAGCGCGATTTAATTATCCATTTATTCCGGTTGCAGTGAGAAATGTACCTAGACGGCCGTATCTCCGTCCGTACTACTTCCATAATTATCTTTTTTCTTGTTCTTGTTCTACTTCATAAGTCGATAAGGCAAGTGAAGGAGGTAGGTAGGAATCAAATTTATTTTTGGCTGCAATATAGATCAGAATAACTCAATAAGCGAGGGTGCGAGGGGGGGGGGGGGCTACTATGGCACTGCGATTAAGGATTAAAACCAAAACCTAGCCTGGTTCGGTGAATACTTCCACACTCTTCGGGGTATGCTGCTAAAGGCAAGCTCTTAATTAAGTTCGAGCAGGGGTGCGATTCTGCTGGAAAAACGATTGTGCGTAGCGAGCGCAACGTTTGATTCAAGATGAAAGGAAAGCTCTATGACCGCATGAGTCGTTCGGCCTCCCGACTCACTGGTCAAAACGTATTACGATTTTGACTTGCGTGCAACGCACGCGCGTACACTTCTGCCCGCGGCATTGGCTTCTGTGTCATTTGGGTTTGTACCTAGTTCGAGTTCCTTAACGAAAAGACAGGAAGTTCACAGTAGTTATCACAGAGGCCCGCGTAGTGTAGATGCGCATGAGCTGCAACTGGCATGATTGCGTCATTTCTCAGAAGAAGTTGGCCGGGCGAAGTGCTCGTCTATGATTCTCGTCTCAGATTCATGAGGCAATTCTCATGTATTTAAAACACCATAGATTATAGGCAATCGAAATTCGAGCGTACATGAATAAAAATCGTTAGTGCCGATAAAATCTCGAAAACGCCGTAAACTATTAACTGTACATTTATCAGCCATTTCAATCCATATCTCGAGCAACTTTATAGACTAAAACAGAACTAGGAAAAGAATGTGTAGGAATGATAACTGTATCATAAATTTAGTACAAATTCGAAATGTATCCTTTTGTACCCTTTCGAATATAGAGCATTGACGCCATCCCACGTGTTTTGCACATCTCATATATTTTGTTCATCGTGACTCGATAATTACAAGAAGGCGGCTTGAGCCTGGGAGCGTGTTTTTGTAATTCAAGACAGCTCCATTGAATTTGGGTTCGAGCTGTCTCTTGAGAGAGATTGGCATATATTTATTTCTAAGCTTGTGGGAAATATTGAGTTCAATCAAAATTTGTTATCTTGAAAGTATGCACGGAACATATTGCTGTAAACGTGCGACAAGGGCTCTCATATATTTCAACCCTAGCAGAAATTGTGTACTTATTTTGTGCAGTTCAATGTACTTTACGTGCTTTAAACTATGAAATGTTTGCTTGATGATGCGTGTCTCATAAAAGACGATCGCGCATTGCATACATATTTACGAATTGATTGATTGCTGATGGAATTCTGCTCCGTCCAGAATCTCGAGAGATTGACACAACGGGTCTATAGTCACAAGTTTGACACACAATTGACAAGTCAAGAAGTTATTCCGTTCGAGCGTAACAAATATGGCTCAAGAAGGAAATGTGGCAGAAGAGCGCAGCACAACTCTGTTGAGTTCCTGCGCTGAAATTGAAGGAGACTTTTTGAAGGACCCTGTTATGCTCGTCCTTACAGGTCTCCCCGGCTCCGGGAAAAGTAAATTCTGTTATGATCTCGTAACGTCAGAACAAGGCAAAGGAGGAGAAGGTTCGAACTCATCTTGGGTAGTGGTTTGTCAAGACCATCTTGGTTCTCGGAATCGATGCGAAGAAGTCGCTCAAGAAGCGCTGCAATCGGGGCATCGTGTTGTTATCGACAGGTGCAATCAATCTGTTGAACAACGCAAGAATTGGGTTGAACTTGCGCACAAGCATTGGCCGAAAAGCGACATGACTTTTAACAAGAGCCCTGATGTCTTTTGTATTAGTTTCGATACGCCGTTTGACTTGTGCGTAGAACGCACTGCAGCTCAGGAGGACCACCCAACTGTGGCTCCTGCTGATGCGCTCAAGGTGTGCAAATTTCAAGCCAAGGAATGGGAGAATCCCTCGCTGGCAGAGGGGTTTGCCTGCCATGTAGTTCTGCGCCCCGACCAGTCCGTATTGCGCCAAACTCTCATCGATAAGCTTGATAAACCGCTGCCAGTCTGAGTTCTCACGCCGAAAGATGAGAAGTTCGCCATATCGTTGGATTGATCGAACGCGTTTTCCTTTGCTCACAACAAAAATCACACATGCATATCTAGCTAACAATAATCGGAAAGTGAGCTCTAAACGAAGCCATTATGGGCACTTCAAAAAAAAAAAAAGGCATATGCGCATGTGCCATGTGCGTAAATAGGGCAGCTAACCGGACTATTTATTTTTTAAGTACGCTTCATGCGACTGTGCATAAGCTGAGAGGTACCCCCTATATCCCTTAGCCCCGTAAATAACGCTTCGTTTCATAAATGTTTATTAGCATTGACTCTTTGTTCCTGATTAGGCATAACTACTCGTGCTTTTATTGTGCTTTTTGGCCTTAAATACATCGCACATCTACCGAATGCGAATAATACGCACCAATTTTCTCAACAAGTCCATAAGGATAAAAATCGTGCTGCGCTTTTCATAGATCACATCTGCAGGCCGCTACTTTCAGGCTTTTCTCGAGCACTAATCCAGCACGTGTACGGAATTGATGATACGAGGATCGTAATTGAAATGATGTTGGCTTGAGCCATGCCCTCATCGCTGTTTATGCAGAGAGAAAACATTAGGTTTTGAATAACGCTTGCCACAATAGCAGATATAAATAAACCTAGTCCAGCCAAGATGCCATAATGCTTGTATCCAAAACGACGACCTATGTTACTAAAGTACATTGCATAAGTGAACAATCTTCCAAAACCATATAATACCATGCCGAAAGCTTGGATTTCTAAATTGCGTAGCAAAAGAATTGAAAATGATATTGCTGTCATAGTCGTAGCGCACCCTTGAGCCATTCCAACGCCGCATCGATCTGCTAGCATGCCGCCCACGAATGCAAATATTGACACAAGCCCATAAACCAGAACGAAGACCGACGTGTAAACACCAGAGTCACCACGCTGCTCAAGCTGGTAGCCGATGCTCATCACATAAAATTGCATAGGGCAGCAAGATGCTGTAAACCATAGAATTAGCAAAATGTATTCTTTAGACAAGAGCTGCTCCATTTTTGTGGTCCCATTTGCCAAGCCTTCACGCCGATCTTTTGTAGCATTCGTCCCGGGGCCTACTTCAATAAACGAAAGTCCTTGAGGAAGAAATCTGTACGAAAGTATAAAAAGAATTGCGACAGCAGCAGCAAAAGCAGCGAATGTCCACTGACGACTTCCCAACGAGAGGACAAGGTACACAAGACCTGAAATTTGGAACGCGCCAGAAAGGCTTGACATCACTGCGCTCGAAGATTCAGGAAATAAAGTAGCAACAGGTTGTAAGCACAGTTGACATCCCGATCCCAAACCAAGAGCAAAAAGCCCAATGGTCAAGCCAAATTCATCGCTTGCCTTGGCTGAAGATACGATGACGGCGCCTATAATAACGAAAGCCAGTGATGTGCAGCATGTGCGCCTCGTTCCAATTGCATCTCTGATCAACCCAAAAGCAAACCGGCCACCTTGTACGCTCATACTTCCGAAGGTGAATACAACGCCCAATTGTTGCTCTGACAATGGGTCGTCTGCTTGTTTTAATGATCGGCGCAAGGACGGCCAGCCGTAAACAGTTCCTGCCACAAGTGACGTAATCGTGAAACTGAGGGCAAACATGAGCCATTTGGTGCTATCACTTTCATTCTTCTTCTTTGTTATTGGATTCTCATTGCTAGCTGCTTTCAATTGATTAAATTCAGCTGTTGTGAGTCCAGTGGCGACAAGTTTAGGCATATGACCTGATTAGTGTAAGCAGTAAGTAGTCTACTATAGCCTGTGAGTCGCACGAATGTTCTTCTCACGCTAAGAAATGGTGCTCGAATACTGAAGTGGTATGTCTGCAGCAGTTGTATTACGATATACTGCCATGTTGATATTCTTCAAATTGAGCGGCTATACTTATGACACTCATCATATTTAGTTTGTATATATATGCTCATCCAATCATCCGAATACTACAGTAGCTGGTGCAGTAGTTTGCCTACTTATTGAGAGCGATAAGGATATTGCTCTTGAGACGATGCAGTAGATGTTTCCCGATAAAAAGTAGGCTCAAAGTACTGACGCCCAAGCTAAGTTGCTCTAAAAAACAAAAACTGCAACAGCAAATTTATACCTTAGAAGCCCAACAGCGCGCCTAGCTACTACACCTTATTTTAAAGTAACCACTTACTCATATTAAGTAGCTACAAATAGTTAGTGCTCCGACTTCCGACTGTCTGACTTCTGAGATGCATTCTCCGTTTTGTTGAGTTGTGTTGATGTTGACATTTTTTTTCCGAATGATGTTCTTGTTGATGTTTCGACTTTTTCGATACACTGTACTCCAGTACAGTCGAAGTTCTACTTATCTTAGCACTCTAGCTAGCACTCTAGCTGCAGGTAGAGCTAGCTACTTAGTTCCCTGGCTTCTTCACAAAGCTTAGGTTAATAGACTGCACCATGATGGTCTGGTCAGTTGTTGCTTTGGTCTACTTGTTCGAAAGCAGCACAGCCTTCGTGCCTTCTCGCCATTTACAACGCAAAGCAGTCCTGCCTTTACGTAGCCGCAGCAAACCTGTAGCCGAATACGTGCACGAAGTAAGGAACCTCATTCGTGCTTCAGTACTTGGAGCAAGACGTGGTGCTGACCATTTTCTTGCGACAAAGACGCTGAACATACCAACAGTATTATCCTAACCTGCGACTGGTATTCTATTTCTATCGATAGGGCCTCAAATGCGATTGCTGTGGCGTTGACCCCATCGTGGGAGTCCGCTTCGCGTGCTCTAATGTAGCGGACGTTGACCTATGCAGCGCGTGTGTTACACGGAGCGGCCAGGTAAAGTTGTATCGTGTGACATGTCGCCCTTCATTCACTGGCATTGTGTAGCTCTTGCTTTTGGGAAACTCGTGCCTCTTATTGACGCTTCATTTTCCTGATATCAATCTCTTTCTTTCGGGCCCGTATCTTCTTTAGACTTTCGGGGCTGGAGGGCTTAGCTTCGAGCAGTTAACATGGAGCGCTAATACTGGCGGTTCAGCAACAACAGCTCCGCCTGCGCCTGCGCCTCAGCGCCCCGCTGCAGTGGTTTCGACCCGTGCGACTCCAGCGGCGAGCAGCGCAGTCCCTGTGGCCGCAGCAAAAACCGCTCCCAAAACTTACCGCGAGCCCGTGACGGGCGGAGAAGGTTTGTTGGCATCGGCGAAAGCGCCAGCACCCGCGCCCACGCGTGGACCGAGCGCAGACTGGGGGTCAAGCAGCGGCGTGAGCGGGCTGTATCAGTCGAGAGACCAAGCCGCAGGAAGCGCAGCTCGGCGCCAGGCCGAAGCCAATCGGCGGCTCTTGGAACAGGGAAACGCGGAACTCACGCCGGAGCAAGAAGAGAAACGGCTCGCTTACTTGCACGCTCAAAGCTGCGTTGAAAATTGATCTTACCGTTTTATGTTTGTGCGCCCGCGCAGACATGAAAGTGATGCGACTTCCTGAAAAACGGAGGTTTGGCAACACCCGATTTAACTTTCGGGATAAGGAATTAGCCATTCCAGGACGCATCCATTTAAGTCCCGAAGCATGATCTACTATAGGACATTGGCTACTGAAGTGCCAATACTGGGACTTATGATACAAGCTACTAGCACTTGCTTTAAGCAGCTTTCTTTGTTTCTATCCTACCTTGCTTCATGAAACCAAACCTAAACGGCCTGTACCGTGTGTCGATATGTGAGCATAGCTCTGCAGCTCCTAAAGGAGCCCGCAAACCCCACTGCTCACATATCGACACCGTGGCCGTGATATCTGATATCTGGATTCGAATAAACGCCTTACTTATTTTTTTCGGGGGATATGCCTGTTTCTTTTTCTTTTATTATTATTTCGACACAGGCCCCGAGGCCCGAAGGGCAGGATTCGAGGACCAACAGGAAAAACAAGAAAGCAAATCAGCTCAAACAAGAGGGGGTTTTCTAATACTAGAAGAAGGACTTACCAGGCATAAGTGGCGATGGGGGTTGTTGCAGCAGCCCGAAGTGGCACATTCTTCTGGGCTCTGAGAATGCTGCTTGTTGCTCAAGAGAAGAGTTCCCACCCTCATAAGAGCATTACTACTTACTTCATAAGCCCATAAATATTCATGGATTCTGCTGGCGTTTTGTATCTGCTAAAGCTGAAAGTTATTGAAAAAACAAATTCCACAATTACCATTTCCTCTGATGTGGCTCTCGCCGGAAAAAACACCAGCTCTCGGGGTTCTGATTTTATTCTTTCAAGGGACTTTCAGATTTTGATAGGTGTACTTAAGAGTTGCAATGGCACAAATGGTTCTTCCTGTGGGGCTTCAGATTAGGGTTACTTAATAGGTATCGAAATGGCCGCGTGTGCGCCTGAATAGCTCCTTACGTTCGGTTTGCGCTGCTTTGCTTTTTTTCTTTACCTTTTTAGCCTACTAATTCCGGCCCCTCGGGGCTCGGGGCCCGTTAAAAAAATGGTCACATCAAATCATCTCCGATCCATGTAATCATGTACAGGTAGTTTCGGGTGATAAGAGGTTGCCACGTTAAGAAAGTGAGTATTCAAATCCGGTACTTCCACATGTTGGAAATCGATTTCCTTCTTGTACTGTAGTACTAAAAAACGCTAAGAGACTGAGCTATGAGAGCAAATTTTGCCCTTCTTGCCTTCTTATTACCCGGAACTACAAAGTATGGTTGGTCGTTGGTCGTTGGTGTTCGGTTGGCTTTTTATCGCAGGCAGCAAACCGAACGCGGAACGACGACATCACGAACATCACTCCAGAAGAAAGTAGATATAAAACCGGCTGGCCGACCGAGATAAGGATGCTCCTCTAGTGTTAGAACGCCTGCAGCAGTTGTTACAGAAAATCCCCCCACACCACCCCCTCTAGTGATTGGAAATTTCCATTTGAATTGCTACTAAGTTAGCAGAGATTTTCCGCAACAGACTGAGCGTTTTTCAGTAGCAGTAGCGCCAGAAGCAACATAAGGATCAAACAATATTATAGTAAGGGGGTCAAGAATTTAGTTTACTAGCTAGGGCTTTGCACAGGTCCTCGTCTCTGTGCACATCCAGGTGTTCCACGGAATTTGCCGCATCCAGTATGACGCGGCTTATATTGACAATACTTTATGGTTGTGCTATTACGGGCGCTGCGACAGCAAGCGATGCATACGTGAAATCAATGACCCGGGTGCAGAGCCTTGAAGAACGCGCACGCAACGAGATCAGTTTACGAGGAGGTGCTCTCAAGCATCGTACGCAGCCTAAAAAGCCGAAATCATCCAAGAAAAAAAAGGGGGGGCTAAAAGAGCAGATGAAAGCCTGTCGAAGCATCGCAACACGATCGTTGTGTGCAAATCCCACTACGTTCAACGAAATGTTTTTCGCTTGCACTATACTCCACATAGTCGCCTTCACAGTACTCAATTTGGTTGGGCGTGCATTTGATATTATTGACGTTATATCTTTTTTCAATGGAATTGTATTTCTCATGTGGCAAGGCGCACGTGCAAACGAAATGATTCTAGAATGGGCCTCGAATCATTTCATATTAAACTGTGATTATCAAGCAAGTGAGACACGCCCGTCTGGACTTTTGCTCTCAGGGTTTTCACACATCAACAAATTGCACCTGTCATCTAACATGGCTGGCCTTCGTGCTTTCGGGCCTTTGGCCGCAAACTATCTGGGGTTACATGGATTCATACATTTGTATATTGGTGGGCTTGTTTCGGCGTCACTTGCCTCGTGCTTATGGCCAACAGTTTCGTCATACTTTGGAGTGCATGAAGAAAAAAAGTCCTCTTGTCTTGGAGCATCAGGAGCCATATCAGCTGTTATGACTTTCGCATGCTTAGCTTACCGCGGAGAGAAAATATTAATTGAAACCCCAGCATGGCTTGGAGTACTAACTACTGGTAAACAACTTGAGATGCGCCTTGGTGCAGCTGGAGTATGCTGGGCTCTAGCGGATACATTTGGTCTCTTTAAACTCAATGTTTACTACGCTAAAGATGGTGAAGATGAGCCCAAAATTGCGTACGCAGCTCATCTTGGAGGCACGGCGTTCGGTGTTTTATTCTTCTATGCCGACTCATTTTTGAGTCAGAACGAGATGATGAAGCTATTCGTCAATCTTATTTCAAATCCAGTGAAATTACTAACTTTCTCAATCGGGTGTTTGGCATCACTCGTTCTGGCAGTATTTCCAGATTCGATTCTTCAAAAAGAGCTCCAGAATCGAAACTATTCTCGCCAGCGTAGACGTAGCAATCACAATCGCCGCTAAATAACGTGCGTTCTGAAAGCACCGATTTATGCATCGCTTGGTACCTTTGTTAAACTCAACGGTTTCACTCAAAGTGAAATCCATCTTCCTATGCAGATAAAATTGTGAGCGGGTGTGCATTCTGAATTCCGATAACAGAGACCCTTTTGATTTTTAAACTGAAATCTTTAGAGGTCCATACGGAGAAATCCGAGTAGGAATTAATCAACATAGACCACCCATCATGGTCCTGCAACAAACCAAAGAAACCGATGCCGGCTCCCAAAAAGCGCAGCAAAAAAAGTACGGGGATTTCCAGGAATTTTGGACGGCCGTATATAGACCGTGTGCTTGTTACCAGCGCTGAAGCGCTGAAAAGTAGTGCAAAATGCTTCATTCGTTGCCTAGTTACAGTAACTGTTGATTTTTAAACTGAAATCTTTAGAGGTCCATACGGAGAAATCCGAGTAGGAATTAATCAACATAGACCACCCATCATGGTCCTGCAACAAACCAAAGAAACCGATGCCGGCTCCCAAAAAGCGCAGCAAAAAAAGTACGGGGATTTCCAGGAATTTTGGACGGCCGTATATAGACCGTGTGCTTGTTACCAGCGCTGAAAAGTAGTGCAAAATGCTTCATTCGTTGCCTAGTTACAGTAACTGCAAGAAAAACATGGGGTAAAAAATCGAAAAAAGGGGCCCCCTTTCTGGGGGTACCACGGGTGGAGTGCCAGATTTTTAGTGCTTCCTGTCACTTCCTAGAGGAGCTAGCCGGGCGCGCCGCTTGCGAGAACTAAGCTACCCTAGTGCTCGAGGTTTTATGCAGTTCCATTCAAATCTATAATCTCTTTGAGTTACTAAAAGCGATGGAAGGGGCTAGCCTTGAAATCTACCTTTACTTGACTTGAATGCCATCTGGAAGAAACCAAAAGGGATTATCTGCCATGGCCAATGTCGAGGCTCCTAAGAATTCTGATTTCGGCATACCTATCTCAAGATTAGTAAATCATTGGCAGCAGCGGCAGTGCTCGTGCCAATTACTGCCGGCCAGAACAAAAAAACGCTTCCAGCGATAAAGTTCTAGGCATTCGGCCAACATTTACTGGACCAACACACCATCAGCATTTAAAAGGTGCGGCTCAATCGGCTGTGAGTTGAAAATTAATGTGGGCGAATTTGCACCTTAGTTGTGTGCTCACGGTAGAGGGCATTGACTTTTTTTAGTTGGAAGCGCGTCGGCACTTGGCAACGACCGCGAAGCTGAGCAACATGTGATAGTTTTCGACAATGATTCTTACTATCCTTCGACGCGCACACGCTGCTACGTACTCTTGCGACGAATTGTGGTCTTTTAAGAAAATCTTCTTGGATTCTAGTCCGCGACATTGTACAAGCTTCGAAAATGCTGTGAAGGCACAGTGGTGTGGCTAGATGCGAATGACAACTGCCTCCAAGTTCAATTGTTAAAAGTTTGGAGGGCTATTCCGGCGCTTTCTACGCTCAGGAATACGAGAAGAAAAAAATCAGCGGGGCTCGACGGAATCTTTTTGCAAATGTTATAAGCGTATTATTAATTTGCGGCTGCATTGGCGTTCGAGCTGATCTGAAAGAAGGGGCTTGAAAAAAAAATCGTTCAGAAGTTTTCGATGAAAAAAGAGATGGTATTAATAGGAATCGAACTCTGGCCAAAAAGCCGAAAGCACGAAGCACTAACCATCCAGACCACCGAGATTGCATCTTTCGGGTAAATTAGACAATTTGATAACATCATCAAAGATCAAAAAGAAAAATGAGAAAATGTGTCGTCGTATCGTCACTACACGAAGCGTTCAGTACAGATAGCTAGCTTTTAGCTACGTAGCTACAGAGTAGTGGTTAGGGTTGTCCAAGCCAGTGTTATCGTTACCGCAGAGTCTTTCACCAGACGCCCATTCCCTTTCCCTAGGACCCCATTGAAGTGCATAAGAGCGGTTTGGTTACTTTGAAGGGACCCCGAGATGCACTTAAACTCGCAA
>Ga0307931_1002401_pt1 | contig 12006 bp, 11 predicted proteins | sample OrgLakmetageno47_FD_201816 | JGI IMG/M metagenome (GOLD analysis project Ga0307931, IMG submission 201816) | Saline water microbial communities from Organic Lake, Antarctica - #47 | ecosystem: Environmental > Aquatic > Non-marine Saline and Alkaline > Saline | place: Antarctica: Organic Lake... | reverse complement strand
CACCACCTCCCGGCATTCGCCCATTTTTGGAAATAAACGGTCAGTACCGGGTTTTTTTTTTTTTTTTTTTTTTTTTTTTTTCACAGAGACACATAAGGGATGCACTTGAGCTGCATACGCGCTATCGACTTCGTTCCAGAAGGCCAAGTAAGGCTCCAACTGGCGCCTGTCCTCTGAACAAGTCGGCGGAACTGAGTGCTCGTTCGTATGTCACGTCCCAGGTCCACGAGGTATTTCTCTGGGCTATTCGTAAGGACTAGCTTTCATGAAGGAGGCTGCGTGTGTTTGCTTAATATTCAGTTCCATAGTTACCATTCCAATTTTGCATGGTAATCGTCGCCCCTTTTGATTTTGAATCACGAAGTAAGGAGGCCTAGCTGCGTATTCGTTGGTACAGTGTAATGCTGCTTGTCGGCGCATCGTCCAGATTGGAAAAAATGGCCCACCTCCCCAGAGTTTATATATCTTCTTCTCTCTGCTCTTCGTGAGTAAACTCCTTGCTTACCTCACTGACATACTCTCGAGGAGTCTACCAGCCTTCGCGGGTGGCGGCATGTGACATGGCGCCGCGCGATTCAGTGTAGTGGAGTAGGGGCGGAGTAGGGGACTGTCGTTGTCCTATTTTTCTCGTACTATAATCGTGCACATGAAAGTATCTCCGTGATTCTGGCTCTGCATCTTTCAGTAGTCTATATCGCCTAGTCCCTACAAAAAAACATCTGACGTATTTTCTCCAGAATATAAGGCAAATACGTCGCGACGTATCGACTTTTCTGCTGACGTCATCACCAACACGTCATCAAATATACGCCTTTATACGGCGTTTGCCATGCATATAGTGGAAATATGCCCTAATATAACGCAATTTACGGTACTGACGTATTGATTGACGTATTTGGGTCAAATTTTTGACGTATTTTTGTAAGGCCTAATATCGCCCGCTATCTTCGAGAAGCCTGGCGTAGTCGCGCTCACCTGCGGTGCCTTCAGGAGCTACGCGACACACTTTCAGGGCTTCCTTACAATTATTTTTGTCTTGCGGTAGCTTCAATGGTCCAGTTTGAGCTCAAGCTCATTGAAAACGTTGTTGAAGTAAGTCGGGCATCAATTTTGAATTTTAAAACAGAGATTCACGTGCAATTAACATATGTGCCTCTCTGATTCATTGAATAGAAATGGCGCGACTACTACTTGGACTATCAAAAGTTGAAGAAAATCCTCAAGGACGAAGCCAAGACGAAAGGAGCGCCCAAGGACAAATCGAAGGACAAAAAAGACAAAAAGGACAAGAAAGCCAATAAGCATGGCGGCAGCAAAGACCATGCTGAAAATGATGGCAGCAACACTGCTAGCGGACGCGTGGCAACCAACATCACTACCGATGCAACTCCTTCTGTCAACGAGAAAAGTGTGCTGCTAGAATTGCCTAGACCTCAAAGCACTCCACCCAACAACACGACTGCGGCAGCGAATGATAATGCCGTTGACGAAGAGGGAAGCATAACCAAGTCGAATAGTTGGTTGAACCCCTTTTCCGTGAGCGGCATCTCGCCTGAAGGAGGCAAGGCAGCTGATGTGACACTCGATCCAGTCGTTGAACGGGTAAATGATGGATGCTTGCTCTTACTTCATTCTTTCCGTTGAAGTTCTTGTTTTTTTGTGATGAAATGTGTGGGTTCCCATCCGTGTCATTCGGAATAAGAAGAAAAGAGCACGGACAGAGAGCTAGAATCGCCGTTCTGATTTTTTCTTTCTCAATTTAAGCCTAATATTTGTTTCTGTGGTATCAGTTTTTGTCGGTATTTTATCTGTGAGTGTTGTCGACGTCAATGTGCGATGCAGGCTTTGCAGGAGCTATCGCCTGTTGATCGCCCTCGTAGTGTCTTCGAGATTGCCCTCTTCGAAGAAGTGCACAAATTTTGTTCTTTCTACCAAAGCAAGCAAAGAGCTCTTCGAGACGAATTTGACCGGTGTGTACATTAGACGTCAGCACGCTGGATATCTCCCAGAATATATGTAGCTACATTTGTATTACGGCAAGAAGCGTGGAACCGTTATACTTGCCCCTATGGCGGGTCTTAGGTTGTTCATTTCCATGTATATTTGTCCCTTTGGGTCTCTACCAATGGCCCTATCTGTTCGTTCGTTGAAGCGTCCTAATTTCAACCTTTGTGCTCTATAGGTACGCGTACGATATGAGCCGTTTCGCTGGCCTTCCCAAGTACAGTAGCTTCGGACAACCTGGCACTAGCAGCCAGCCCCACCAGCCGCATCACCCACATCTTCGTTGCGAGGATGATGATGGAGGAGGAGAAGGCTACCAGCAAGGGGCGCACGCTCAGGACAGCACCGTAAGCAGTGGCAGTACTTATACGAGCAGCGACGGTGGTGGTGGTGGTGGTGCCCGAAGGCGGTTCGGAGTCGGCGAAGTCAAAGGCGACAATGACCACAACCACACCTCAAGCGAAGCAGGACAAGACTCTGGAATCCTGGGCCCCGAAGCGTACGCTGCCATGCGACGCTCGCGCTTCTCCAGGCGGCGCGCCCTCTCCACCCTGTACAAAGAAATGCTTGAGCTAAAGAACTTTGCTGGTCTCAACTACACTGCGGTGAGTATTAGGACGAGTACGTTGTAGCAGTCAATCAGGCAGTTTGATGCAATACACGAATTTCGATGGCTACCAAGACGTTAGGCTTTGGCCCTCAATTTCTCGAAGTACCATCCTCAATGGAAGGTTGTCGTCTAATTATGTGTTTGCTTTCGTGTTCTCCTTTTTTTAAACTCAAAACGTTCTCAGGTCATCAAAATTGTCAAGAAAGGCAAGAAATGCCTCGGCGATGTCACCGAAGAACCTGACCTCGACGATCCGTCCCTTCCCGAAGCGCCAGCCGTTGTCACCATGGCCGAAGCTGCCGAGGCCGAGAAGGCCGCGGAAGATAACCCGTTTTTTACGGTGGACGACGACGAAGAAACCGCACTCGCGCTGGCGCCGGTGCCGTCACCAGCAGCAGCAGCGCCAGCAGCGCCAGCAGCGCCAGCAGCACCAGCAGCAACAAACGGCACCGAAGCAAACGACACCGAATCAATCGCGGTGGCTGGTGCTGCAACAACAACAGCAACAACAACAGCAGCAGCGACTACAGCAACAGCAGAGGAGAAAGCAGTGGCACCGCCTCCTCGCGTGTCACGCGTAGCTCAAGTTGCGCTCTCGTATGCCGACCGTTCTAGAGACTTGAGTGACTTGTCCCTGAAATGGATGGCGCATTACCACTTCGACCAGGGGAACCAGGTACCGCAATTTTAATTCAACAATCGTTGTAATCACTCTTTCTGCGCTCGGTTTTGTTCTTATTTTCAACTTCCTGCCCTGGCCCTTAATGTTGCACAAAAATGCTACTCACGTCACAACAGGTCCAGCGGTTAATCAACGAGCTTCAAACCTTGTATGCAGCCTTGTTTTGCGACGGGGAATTGGAATTAGCGATGGGGGAGCTAGAAGCTGCGTCGCACTCGGGCGAAGGCGCCATCACCTTTGAGATGCTCAAGCTGGGGTTTCGACTCGGGCTCGCTGCCGCACTAGCGCTATGGTTTATGTGGGACTGCATGCTTCAGGTTGGTGGTTCAAAGAATGAAACATGCGTGCCACTTGTGTTGACACTAGATGATGATTTTTCAAATGATCATCCTAGTAGAAAGTTATCTTTCTCAGTTCTTTTCTTTCTCTTGTTATTACGGCTGGAACTTGTATTCCTTACTTGTCACTTTTTCCCCTGACAGGGCCTCAACCCCGTGAGCGGCGAATTGTCCATCGATTCGATGCCTGCCTTTCCTGCTTTCTGCGCCATGGCGGGCTTGCTCTCCGTGCACTGGTCCTGGGGCCTGCAAGTTCTGGTGTGGACCCGCTTCCGCATCAATTACGTGTACATCTTTGAGCTCGACCCGCGGTTTACTCGGAGCTACACGCAAATTTTCAGCGACTGCGCCTCGGACTCTATTATCTTCTTCAGCCTGGTGCGTATGAGCACGCACTTTCACGTGTTTGCATCTCGCGGTTGCCTTTGAAAATAGTGAATATATTTCATGATGCTTCTTCCTCTTGTCTCATTGTTTATCGAACCTTATGAAAAGGTGCTCCTGTATTTCAAAGCCGTTTTGAAAAGACTACCAATGGAGTTGAAAGACTATGGCATCAGCGAAGGCATTTTCGTGCTCGCTGGTTTGGTCGCGGCTTGGCACCGCTTACTCTTTCCCTGGGTGCAACGGCGTGGCCTCTGGCAAGCGTTACTCGCCGTGGCGTGCCCCTGGCGGGTCAACCCTGGCGTGAGTTTTTTTCACACTTATGTCGGCGACGTGCTCACCAGCATGGTGAAGTGTTTTCTGAACCTTCAGTTTACGGTCTTTTTCGTGGCCAGCGGCGACGTGTGGCGCTCGGCGCGGGTTCACCACGGCCACTCCAACTTCGTGCAGCCGGCGTGGGCGCAATCGTGGGCTTACGATCACGTCCTCGCCCCGGCGGTGGTGTTTCTGCCGCTGTGGTTTCGTTTCGTGCAGTGCTTGATGCGGTTCAAGTCGACGGGCAACCGGTGGCCGCACCTTTACAACGCGCTCAAGTATGGGCTCATGATGACGGTGACGGTCTTTGGTGCCTTGCACCCCTTGTACACGACATTAAGAGACACCCTGTGGTTTCAACTGTTTTGGATCACGCTCTTCGTGGTGTCCACGCTCTATTCGACTTACTGGGACATTTGCCTGGACTGGGGCTTGGGCAAACTGAAGTACCAGCTCTTGAACGACCGGCAAATGTACCCCAAGAAATGGTACTACTACAGCGCCATGGTCGGTGACTTAGTGCTGCGGTTCGTGTGGATCTACACCTTGATTCCCCCTACTGCAGCGAGCAGCATCATTGCACAAGGGCCCGGTGAAACCCCGAGCCAAAGTTTGTTCAGCAAGCTGGCCAATTGGCTCGCGCCCATTGCGATGCTGCTCGAAATGGTTCGGCGCACGTTTTGGGGGCTGTTTCGCCTCGAAAACGAACAGCTGCACAACACGGAGGGCTACAGGCGGGTCAACTTCGTTCCGCTTCATTTCGACCACACGCCGGAGCGGCTCAACACAACGGGCCGCAGCGTGGCGTATGAAGTCTTGGGGTTTGGGCTGGTGATTGTCGCTAGTGGTGCTTTGGTGATTGTGCTCTCGGGCCGTCGCTACGATAGCATGGCAACCGACACCGATGAAAGTTAGGGGTTTGTTTGACTGGCAATGAAGCGCGACATTTTGATTGCTGTCATGTGACATCAGTTTATCTTCGTCTTTTTATCTGTTATAGCACATGACACGGCACCGTCCATCTACTTAATTCAAGGGGACTGGCGACGTAGGTACAGGTACGGCGGGTTCTCGATGGCCGATAAACATATACTGATATACTATTCTTTATCAATTAGAGAATATTATATTTGTCCTTTGCCTCTTTATATTAAGAACACTTTACTTCGCAATTGGGGGTAAAATTCAACAAAGTCAAAGAGAAAGCAATTTACCGACTTACCAACCCAGTCCTGTTTGGTGTTTATACTTCAAAATTAAAATTAGACGGGAGACGGGCCCTTGCTCTTAGCCCTTGGCGCATTTTGCATTTAGTGAGAAAGAGCAAGATTAAGGGTGTATATCTATACAGGTGCCCTGATTGGAGATGGGGGAAATCCTGAAGCCACCCTAGGCAATAGAATACGCGCTGCAATTGCCATTGACATTGAGGCCACGAGAATGGCAGCCCAATTTTCTCTTGCCCATGGCCACTTTCGCCACCACGTGTTGGTGCTCGACTGAAGATCTCTTGCTGATTCCTGTGGCAACCGAACTGCTGACGATGCTGCGTCTAATGATTTTACTGGTGAAGGAGCGGTAGTGGCCGTTCTTGCTTCAGAAGAGTTGGGCTTCTCCGGTGTTGTTGCGTAGCGCTGCCGTAATTCGTCTATGAAGTTTTGGTGTTTTATACCCGGCGGTCGACTCTCCGCGAAAGCAGCAATTGCCACATCCACGTCCCACTTTTCGCGCTCCACGAGGTAGCTGACAAGTAGGAACCCCGTTCGGTTAAACCCGTAGTGGCAGTGCACTCCAACCAAAGTGTCAGGGTGCTGTCTCAGCCAAGCGTCGGCGGCGTCGCAGAATCTCGCCACCGTGTGCACCGACGGGATCACTTTGGACTCGTGCGTTACGCGCTGCCGCACGACACCGGTATTCGCGGCGCTGTACACGCTATCTTGATTCTGTAAATCAAGCACAATTCCAAGCGTTGGGTGAAGGGCCTTCATCAATGCAATGGTGTGCCCATTCTCGGCTGGGGCCAAGTCGTACGGTAGCTTCATTGGCACGAAGGGCCCGATTTGAGTTCCTGAATTGGCCACGGTCGACCATTTTCTAAAATTCTTTAAACCAGTGGCTGCAGAAGTCGAACGTTCCATCTTTGCCGGGCACGGAGCATCGGCTAGTGCTTCAGTATTATCTCTTGAGGTTGAATTCATTGAGGGCCGTTGGTCGTTTGGTGTTAATATCGTTTGTCTAGACAAATCGCTTATTGCGTTCCAGGGAAGATTGTTATTAATCTTTGACTGTATTGGTGTGAACTCCTTTTCCTCAGGAGATTTACGAAGGAGTGATGGAAGGTTTTCTAAAGTCGTTCTCAGCGTTTAGTGTTATGGTTATCGGAGAGCTTATCGTCGAGAAGTAGTTTTCACGTTTCTTTTCCTCCTTTCGCTGTCAACAAAAAATCGTGGAAAGTGGGCGCGGAACAAGCCAAGAAAGACGATGTCGGACGTTTGTTATTGATACTATATTCGAGAGATCGTTTCCAAAGATTCATTTCATCAAATTTATTCGAGATAACAATGGGGTTCACGAATGCCCTTTTCTTACCGCTTGTTCTTCCTGCTGCACTGGCATTCCAGTCATTTCTTCTAGATCGTAGATCAACCATAAGAACAATTCCCATTGATCGTTATGTTGCAGTGGAGTTCGGGTTTCAATCTCGCACAGTTCGCGGTTACAGCTTGAACACGTGTAGTCTTCGGGCTCGGTTACGACGTCAGGCCGGCTGCAGCATCGATAACATTGACGACTTCAGGGTCCTAGCCGACCTTTTACCTGGGGCAGACGTGAAGTCAATCGTGCGTCGGCAGGTAAAGAATTTTTTTTGCCTTCTTGAAAGGCAGTCCGAGACAGCCACTTTGTTCAGATTTCCACCTCCAGACCTAATAATTCTTTTTTCTTCATGTCACTCACATCTTCTGAGTCAATGCTGACTGGCTTATCTGTATTTATGTGTGCGATGCTTGATGATCGCAGCCCACTCTGCTTCATGCCAACCCTGAGGCACTTGCCGACCAGCTAAGTGCACTGCAAAGCTTGCTCAACTGCAGCCAGCCAGTGCTCAATCGCGTGGTTGGCCATAATCCGAGCCTCCTGATCACCAACGCCGAGTTGATCGGTGCCAAGCTTCAAGTTCTCGCTCAGGTATTCAATTTGACGGTTGAAAAAGCTGCAGCGGTTGCCACGGTGCGCGCACCGGGCTTGCTGACCCTTTCTGTGAAGAACATTGAGGCCAGTTTCGCTGAGCTTCAGTTGTTAGTGCCCCTCGGCAACCCCCACCAATTAGCGCTGCGAGCGCCGAGTTTGCTAGCGTATTCTCGGGACACCTTGCAGCACAAAGTGTACGAGCTGCAGCGTTGCTTAGGATTGGCCCCACACGAAGTGGTGAAGCTCGTGAGCCTCGCGCCCTCGTTACTGACTTGCGCCGTAGAATCCAACCTGGAGCCCAAAATCCGAGAGCTGCAGGTGTTGTTTGCGCGGAAGCCAGCGACCCAAGACGCGTGGCAGCAAGCAGAAGCGAGGCGCACGATGTCAGCGCTGACAGTCCTCTCTGGGGGTAAGCCTTTGGGAGCATCTAGCCCTTCACCCAAAAAGACTGCCAACTTCATCAGCCCTTCGCGGAAGGGTTCCACCAGAAAGAGCGGGGCAACTTCAAGCACTGGCAAAGCGTCAGCCATCCTTCAATCGCGGCTCAAATTGAAAATGGCGCAAAGCACCTTCGCTGGCACAGGCAGCAGTAGCAGCAGCAGTAGCAGCAGCAGTAGCAGCAGCAGCAGCACTGCTGAAACCACAACAAATGATAGTCCAACCGCTGCTAGTGTTAGTGATGGTGACGTCAGTAGCTCAGACACCAGTAGCAGCCCTAGTGGTGGCGGGGAGCTCCTAATGCCACTCTTGCCGCGAACTGAAGCAGTGCGGCTCATTTGCGCTGAGCCTACGTTGCTGCAGCGCAACGTGTCGCTGTCTCTCGCTCCTAAACTAGCCTTACTGCGCCAACTCATGCAGCCCGTGTTGCCGATGGATATCACTGGCCAAGAAGTAGCTGCTGCCACCATGGCTACGGTTGACGACGAGAACAAGAGCGGAGCGAAACTGCTTCGTGTGCCCGACGGGGCATGTGTGCTTGCAGCAGCAGCCGACGAAGTCATCCGGGCCCAGCCGCGTCTGCTCCTCAGCAGTTACGGCGTTATCGGCCGCGTGGCTTTCTTGGCCCATTTAGCTCGCACTTCTACCGAAATTAGTAGTTCAGATTCTTCTTCCGAGGAAGGCCAACAACCGATCGAAGCAGCCGTGAGCAGTGCGGCAGTGAAAAGTGCGATCCGTGAATCACGGGCTCGTTTCTTTGTTCGCTTCCCGGTGTATGCGCCCTTCCTGCAGGACCAGCTTCGCACTCACCAACCGGCGGTATCCGAAGAAGAGTTAGAAGCATTGTCCTTTGCGCAGTTGGAGGCCAGGCATGGCGATATCCTGAAGGCTTCTTCGCTATGACTATGCGCTTGACTGTGTGAACATCGGCCAATTTTTGTTGTTGCCATGAGCCCTGTGCTAGTATAGCCCTTCCACAGTCCAGCCCACAGCCGCTTATTACACCCACAGTAGTGGATAAGCCCAAAAATAGTATACAGAGCTATCCCGGCAACCGGTAAGCCCCATGACACGATCTTCAGACGGCCTTACAGCCTTGCCGATGCCCATATCGAATTGAGTAGCCAAGTCTAGGGCTGCATGCAGCCGGGTGAAAGTTGAATTTTCGGTTTTTATTTATAGCAGATAGCAGAGGGATCTCTACTGAATTAGATCCAATCGCCTCTATACCACTTTACAACAGGGCGGTAAAAGGTTCAAAAGTAGAGTTTTTTGCCAACTAACTTTTTGATTAATTTTGATTAATTTTGATTGATTTTTGATTAATCTTTGATTGATGATTCGTCGAGAGCAAAGGGGCGGCTGGTTGAGGCCCGGCTTGATTTCAAAGCGCTCATATTCAGGGACTGCACTACTGCAATGCAATGCGCTGCTGTAGTGCTGTGTACTGTGCTGGTGCCTGCTCTACTAGTCTACTGAGCTCTGAGTCTGGATGTTTAACTCGGGCTGAGTCAATATGTGTTACAAGAAGTCGCAAGTCGCTTCTACCTCAAGAATTCTATGGACTTCAGTCACTAGATTGGTGCAACCGCATGTGTGTGTGCAGTACAGGCGCACGAGGCCGACATGGGGTGATAATATACGGGTATAGCCATAGATACAGGATTTCGTTTGACCAATGATTGCGTAAGTACCAGTGAATTCACCGAACATCCGAACATCGAAGAAGACATCAGCCAACAGCATTCGTTTGATGTGTTTGGTTTTGATGTTTTGTGTTTTGATGGAGAGATTCCTGAAGATTTTTGGCCTGGAGCCACGCAAAATGCTTGAGAAATCAGGACCCGTTGGTCAACGGTACTCTCACGATGTTCTAGCGGAGCAGACGTGCTGAAGATGTATTAGTTTCATGTCGAAGTCTGTGTTGCGAAAAATGTCTATACAAATAACCCGTAATTTTACGTCAAATCGTTGGGGATTTCCATCAATATTTTTGTGATACTATATTAGGGATTTTCTGTAACAGTCGAGAGGTTTTTTGGTATTTTCGCCAAAATATATTACATTAGAGCGACTTAACAATAGAATAGAATTAATTGTTCGAGTGATTTTTATTTTGAAGGGTCTAGCATTTTTTTCTTATATGTAAAATCCCATAGACCCTTCAAGATTTTTCAAAAAATTATATTAGAAAATTTAACCATCATCATTTTTTTGAAGGGTCTATGACTCCATTTCTTATATGTAAAATCCCATAGACCCTTCTAGATTATTTCGCTAATTCCTACTATTCATTCTATCTACTCGCTCTATTGTTCTTGGAGCAACACTCACTTGATTACCTGCGGATACTAATTGAGAACCAGTGAATAATATCGGTGCACCTCCTTCGTTCCACGTGCCTTCGTTCGCTGGTGGAGGTAGTCCATTCTCTTCACCTACCGCAATAGAATACGATTCAACAAACCTTGTATTATCATTTGGAGGGAACACTCCCGTTACTCTACTAACCACTGGACTATAATGAATAGCAAGTTTATTAGTATTACTCAAATCTTCCTTACGAATCCTTCTGTAATCAGCGCTTAACTCAAACATATTCACCCTGACTAAGTCGCCTACCTGAAACCGGTTTCGTCTCCCATTCGTCAATCGAATCGCCCTTGTTCTGTGATAGTTTCTATTGATATTTTGTATCTCTTCGGGTGTATTATGATTGTCTAATGGAACAACTGGTTGTAATTCATCTTCTGGTGGGTTATACCCCACTGTGTATAAATCAATTGGTCTAAATTTACTCCTTCCATCTACCTGTCTATTTATATTCTGTGTGTAATCGTCTAACATAGTATCATTCCAGTAATTTCTGTTCTGTCTGATAAAACCTGCCTTAATCTTCTTACGAATTTCTCTGTTTTTCCTCTCAATCTTTCCATTCGAAGAGGGTGAATACGATTTTGAAAAGATGAGAGTAATATTATTATTCACACAAAAATTGCGTAAATCATTGTTATGAAATTCCCCTCCTTTATCTGCTTGAATGAGACGAGGATATGTCTCACTGCTCCCTCTTGGATATGGTGTATCTATTATATTTTGAAGGTTATTTAAAATGGTAAATCGATTCCTATTGTTGATTCTCCTAGTCCATAAAAACCCACTGAAATTATCTACAACTGATAAAATGTATCTGTGTGTGTTCCCTAATGACATATCGATTAAGTCCATACTCCATCTCTCATTTGATGTTTTGGATATAATCGGTTTATTCACTTTCTTTACTGGAACTTTTTGAATTTGATAATTTCCTTTACTTTTTAAAAAAGCATCGGTGTACTTCTTTTGAATATTCAAATGACTTTGAGCGACTTGTAGGTAAAACGCTTGCAATCCTAATCCTAACCCTCTTTTTCTATTCCGCCATATTCTATCTATGTAAAACAATCGTTCATCAGGATAGGATACCAAAAATTTATTTTGTTGGTCTATTCGGTATTTTAATCTTGGGTTTCCGTATTCTTGATTTCCTTGTAGTGTTGGGGGGACATTTTCAACAATAAAATCACCACTCAAAAACCGGTCGTTGAACTTGTCGCTTTGTAGTTGCGTTAATCCTGCGGGTAGTGTGTTCGTTTGAACTGCTGTTCTCACTTGATTGATTCCGTCTGCGGTTCTAAACTCAACATACGCATTAATCTCTTTTAAATTCCTTATCATTTTATATAAATACTAATATAATATGATAAATAATATATAAAAATAATTATCAATCCAGTTTTTTATTTTTGGAGCTTCTATGACTTTTTGTTTTATATATAAAATCCCATAGACGCTCCACACCCTTTTAAAGGGGGGGATTAGGAAATGGAGTTCCTTCAACCCAAGTTGCTGGAAAATCCCTTAATGATTGCCTGTATGTTACCCATTCTTCTTTATTGACACCTGGATAATCAGGTAAAACTCTAAAATCACTTTCCTTTAATAATTTATTTCTTTCTTCCCTCATTTCATCCTTTAACACTTCTATCCATAAAGTGTCTAATTCT
>Ga0307931_1002399_pt1 | contig 12008 bp, 10 predicted proteins | sample OrgLakmetageno47_FD_201816 | JGI IMG/M metagenome (GOLD analysis project Ga0307931, IMG submission 201816) | Saline water microbial communities from Organic Lake, Antarctica - #47 | ecosystem: Environmental > Aquatic > Non-marine Saline and Alkaline > Saline | place: Antarctica: Organic Lake... | reverse complement strand
TAAAACACGAAATATACCTGTAGCGCACTTGTCGTTGATCCAGCAGAAGAAATGTAGATAATCCCAATGAAGAAGTACTCCTGTTTTGAATTTAGTCAGTATCGAAGCCCGTGCTGCAAACTTCAATGGCCATGGAAAGAAATTTAACAAGGGTTTCCTTATCTGTGTACAATGGCAAATCAATCCGATTGAAGCACGTGTGCGCCTTCGGAAAGACTGACTGCTCCAATGTCAGCGAATTCACGGCAAACTTGCGAATGTTCCCGTCGTTTCCTTGAAGGCTGGCAAATCCCGTAGCGGGCACACCGGAGGTGCCTGTTACGAACTGCAATAGCTTAGCGCGCTGCTCGCCGCTGAAGTCTGCGACGGTCTCCCAAAACATTTGCACAACTTCATGACTGCTTCCCGGTTCTTCATAGTCCCCCATGTATTCAGTGTGCTGCTGCCAGTCTTTGACATTGATGTCGGGCAAACCACAAAGCAGGAGTTCTATTTCTTGGAAGTCAAAAACAGAGAGGAGCGGCTCATCAATCACGTCGTAAAAGCCTTTCACGAGGTGCTTCACCTGCTCTGAAACTCTATTCAGCACCCGGTACTTGCACTGAAGCGCAAGATACTCTTCAAGGTTCGAATTGTCGACAATGCAGTCTGCGCCACCAGGCTTGAGTTCCTCTTCAATGGTCTGGCCCATAACATTCACGGAGCAGGTGAAGTCAAGATCGAGCACGGACACGTCGTCCAGGTCAAGGAGTTTCAGCAAATTTTGAAGCACGTCGGCATCGAGCGCTTCAAGATCGGTCATCGCGACAGGCCATCCAAGAATGTGCTTGTAAAGCGCCTGGACGAAGTGAGCGTTCACAATCTGACGGTCGAATAATGCCTTTGCAAACAAGCGCCCACAGAAATGAAAATAGCGCAAGTGCTCTTCATTGAAAGTGCCTGAGCTAGGATTGATCTGCATGCAGCTTTGATTCAAGACACTGTAGGTGAAGAGGCCAACATCCGGATTAAATAGCTGCTCAGAGGCGAGCTGAAAAAACTCGCGAGCAACGCCACCCGCGTCAATGCCTGGCTCGCCCATGAATTCAAAGCGAAACGTTTTGCGCATGTCTTCACTCTTGACTGACTCGAAAGCTTCCATAGCGTCGACTAGTAGATGGGTTCGCCTTACATTGATTCGAATGTGCCCTTCCTCCCAGGGCACCTGCAATTGGCTCATTTTACCTCGGAACCACGCCTCTTTGCTCTGGAAAGGTGAAACGACTTGCTTTGCTATCTCAGCTGCCAGCGTCTGGCCGTTGACAATAGTGCCAGCTTGAATCTCGCTCGCATCAACAAGTTTCACGTCACAGCCCAGAGGAGCAGAATCATTGAGTACGAATTTTCGTGCAAATGCAAGCTTCTTAACTTTTTCGCGCGTCAAGCCATCCCCACTCTGCCTGGCGCCGCGCGCACCCTTCGGAGTTGGAAGTTCAGCGTCCTCGTGACGCCACACAAATTGCAACGAGCTAGTGAGGCACCGAGTCCAGCCTTCTTTGTCATAGACTAGTTTGATGGCCTTCACTTCGTCGTTGGACAATTGGATCGGGTAATGAAACTGGAACTTTTGCCCGGGCGCAACCTTGTCAGGAACGTTGACAGCGAACCGTTGTCCATTCGCGATAATCCCAAAAGCTTGACCTTTCACGACGCCCTTCGGGGCGGTCACTTCCATCTTTTTGGAACCGAACGGGGCCTTTGGTAAGTCGTGCTTCTCAAACTGTGTGATTAAGGTCTGAAAACTGGAGCGCTTGAGGGTGCCTTCTCGATTTGCGTCTAAAGACTCGAAGAGCTTCCCAGCGTCAGCAACTGACATTTTCAGCGTCGGCGCTCCGGCAACAACTTCTGCACGGTTCAGTGTCCCCTTTCCATCCGTGTCAAGCAGCTGAAAGAGTGTATCTACTTTCTCTTTGGAACTCAAACCAGTCATAACGCTGTCGGGCCGCTTCTTTGTCACCATCACGCGAATGCTGCTCCCTGGACCGATCCCGGGAGGGCACGTAACCACCCTGGGTTCGTTGTTCACAACAACTACAAAGTGTTCACCCGGATTGATATTGGAAGGAACAGTCGCCAAAAAAGATTCCATGTCGCGCTTCTTCGGGGCCGAAACAATAATGCGGTCGCCCTCACGCACGCCCGGAGGGCACCTCACCATAAGTTGATAGCCACCCGCCAAGCACGCGAATTCCTTGCCCGGCTCCGCGCCTTTGGGGACAAGAACATAAAACTGCTGGTTGGCACGCATCGATGGATTTCCGGGGACGCTATAGGCCCCAGGCGGCACGACATGCCGTGCTGGTGGTGTCTGACGGGCGACCGCTTCAGACTGAGCGTTGCCCATCTGCTATGTGAACGATAATTGAGATGTTATCAAAGTTGATACGCAAATTTGTCCGTGCTTTACGGAGTATATAGAGATTGATAGTAAGGTTACTCACCACAAAAGTATAGAGTCGCGTGTGCTTGGGCTGGGCTGAACTGCCTCTAGCTATCTGTAGATACCCAGGCCTGTCCTGCAATGGCCAGAAAGAAGTGTCGGGCGGCAGTCGGTGTGTGTGCGTGTGTCGGGGGCTCGTTGTTGTTTGGTTTGATGATGAGGTGAGTGATATCGAAGTGACAACAGCGACAACGAAAAAAAAATTGCACTAGTATGGTATAGAAAGAAAAAAGAGGGGAAAAACACACTCAGTAAATCCGAGAGAAAAACTGTGCTGCTACTAGCTAGTTTTATCCCGGGTTGAATGGGGGTTCCGGTGATTACACGAACGCCGGTTTAGCTTGGGGTCGTAGTTGTAGAAACGGCGGTAAGGTGACGCCTTGGCAATAGAAGGGCCATCTTGCTGAAAAACAGAATCCCTCTGTAAGATGCGGTTAACGAAGGCCGCATTTGTAGCTGTAACAGTAGAGGAAATCCGTTGACGCCAGAATGTCGAGAACCATGTGGTGTTCCAAGTCGAGTCAGTGTCCTGGTGGCTGTGGCGCATACTGAACATACCGACGAAAACAAAAATACAGGGTTGGGATATACAAAGAAGGATTAGTGTATCTTACGAAAGTACTTGCGAAAGACAAAAATGGCGGAGTCTTCTTCTCGGAGGTAATATCAAGGGGTAATATGATGCCTAACTTATAAGAATCGCATCTTTGATTTTTGATCTCGGCTAATCTCCCATTCTCCCATCTTTGCCAAACCACCATTGGAATAAGTTTGAGCAAGAGCACTTCGAGCAAAGGGAAGTCTAACAAGAAGCAGCCAAAATATAAGGCCGCGGCTGCGAAGGCTATGGAGGCATCAAGCACTCGAGTTGAGACGGCGGCTGGTTCCCACGTAACGACAATCGTCAAGGAAAATTTTGCAGCAGCCGAGGAGCCTTCGCCTACCCTAGCATCTTCATCTAAGTCTGCTGCTGTTGATGCTGAAGCTACTAGTGCAGCGGCTGCGGGAAGCTCTAGCCAAGCGTCGACTCCGCCAAGCAACTGGCTCGAGCATGGCCGCGAAGTCTGGGATGACAACGCCTCACCGTCGGAACGTTGCGTTGTTATTGCATACTCGTCGTACTCCACTGCATTCGAGTGCCGTGGGCCGTGGGGCTGCGTCCGATGGAGCAATATTGACGACCAGTATGCATTGAGCTTTGTGTTCGAAGGGAACTTCGCGCCTCGCATTCGCTGTTTTCCAGCAGGCACGAATTCAAGCAGTGATGCATCTGAAACGAATGTAAGTTGTTAAACAAATTCTTTTGTGCGCTTGGATTTAATTGGTGAACGTGTCGTTTTCATTTCGTAAATATAGGTGGTCAATACGGCTGTCGGCAAACGAGGCGTTGGCGACGATGGGGAGCCCGACCGAGGAAAAGACGAAGTTTATTTCTTCCTCGGACCAGCGATTGACGCGGAAGAGAAAGGCAGTTCTTTCAAGGTGTTGTGTACTGCCCGAATTGTAATTGATGTCATGCGCCCCGGTGGAGTAATCTTAATCAACGTTTTTTTTTTCTTACTAATAGGTGGAAATAGACGAAGATCCTGATATTGCGATGGCCGGGTCAAGCGGAGGCATCGTTTTTTCTACGCCGACGGCAGAGTCTTGGCGAGGTAATGGAGCTGAGGGCGGTCGTGATGGAGGAGAAGGCTGCTCGTGCCTTTATGGGAATCCGTGTGTCGATCAATACGTCTGCAAGGATTGGGCGAACCGCATGGAGGTGTCGAAGCGCAATGCTTCTTGAGTTAACGCACTAAAGCTATATATTTTGAATCAAAGAGATAGGCTTTGGTAACTTGGCAAGTGTATGTTTCCAAGGGACAAAAAGCCGCTCCTATAACACCTCTGTCTTTGTTTTGTTGTATTTCTAAGAGGATGGTCAGTAAATGCAATACAAATCGCAGAGTATATCAGATCAGCACTTCCCAATCCATACGACTTATGACTTGGATATCATTATTCCAAAGGCAGGCCCAATGCGCAATAAGGAAGCAACTGATTTCACTGAGAATTCGTGCTCCTGGTGGGAGTGGGAGTGCAAATTAAGTTGCGTGACTTGGTGAGTGACCTGGTAGCTCGCGCTCGCAGCCCGCAGCAATCGGAATCTTACTCACATACGTAGATAAGGATAGTGTTTACCTTAAACCGAGCTCTTCTTCAGACAATGGAGGGATCTGCAAACCGCAATGCAGGCAAGAATACCAACCGCAGATAGCACAGCTGCTGCTGAGGAAGAAAGCTTATCGCTCTCTTCGTCAGTAATGAATGGCGCTAATGTCGGCACTTTCGAAGTTGAAATCGGAGAAGGCATTGAGGAGACTCCGTAGGCGCCCTCAACAGAAAATGCTGAACGTCCTTCGATATCTGTGTAGCATGTTGGGCTTAAAGCTTTCACGTCAGGATACCTGAAAATTTTATGAAGTTCGTTACATGAAAATCGAGAATAAATCAAGTGCGGACTTTATCATTTGTTGCACTCACATGCCACCCTCATCTCCTTCGATATGAAACATAGCCATCATCCCGTTATCTTCATGCGTTGCAAAATGACAATGGATCATCTGGAGGCCGCTAAATGACGAGACAAAGAAACGTGCCACTGCTGATTTTGATGATTGACTGTTCGTCCATATGGTATCTGTAAAATACAAACTTGACGCTGAGATATTGTAATGAATGCAGGCATTTTATTTTATCTCACCATGCCAATCGCCTGCTTGAAAGTAGTTGGTGTCGGACTGAATTGAAAGGATTTGCATCGGATTGATGTGCATGTGCACAGGATGAAGCCGCGAACCATCTACAGTAAGCTCAACTACATCCCCAATTTGAAATGACTCAAGGATTCTGCTCGAATTAAACCACAGCCCGTTGATTCTTGCTCCTCCTGTTGTCAAATCTAGCTCAAAATTCTTAACTTCATGATCTGGTACCGCTGAAGAGTTTGCCTGATGGGATAGTACAACATATGCTAAAAGGAGATCAAACATAGATTATTTTTAACACATCCTGACATTCACGTTCGTGTACCTGATAACATGGTCGATTTACCACAAATAGCTCAAGTTCGCTGTCGTGCGCTTTGTTGATTGTTGAGACGTTTAAGGTTAAAACTGGAATATAAGCAGGTGCAAGATGGTGAGATAATGAAGTTACTGATCTTATTGTCGAGGCGTAATAATTTACCATCAAAGAACGCGCTCCTTTGGTCCCTGAATTTTGATGCAGCTGCTGTGAGTTTGACGAGGCTTGTTTCCCCTGAGCACCGGACAGCTACGTCACAACGAGCAGCAGGGTAAAGCGGAAGCGAATTCACTACCCGTGGAGCTTCTTCAAGATATATTCCATCTTTTGCTATTAGCTGCATCTCGCATGACGCATCATTAAGAGAGAAAGTTGCTGTCGTTTCCAAAGAAGTAAATGCCATTCGCCAACGATACCATTTATTAGCGTCCATAGAGATGACAGGGTCGGTTTGTCCATTCACGAGCATGATATCATCGGTTGACCCATTTACAACTAGCATATGCTCAGAATTGAAGTCGTCTTGAAGGTCGTAGAGTTTGATCAGGTCCATAAAATGAATCATCATAAGGATTTCTGGCATATTTGCCACAGCTTCAGGTATATCTCCTGGAATATCATCAACAATTAGTAGGCCTGCAGCTCCTCCGCCCACTTGGACTCCTGCCATGTACATAGGTAGTAGACACATCAGTAATAATCAGTGCGAGACATAAATGGATATAATATTACCGGTCGAGCCGTGAAAATGGTTGTGGTACCAGAAAGTTCCTCCCATATGGAAGGCTGGAACCTATTGTAAGGTCGAAGATTAATTAAAAAGTTAAACCAATACTACGGTAAATCATACTGCCCTCAAGCATATCACCTTAAATTCATAGGACCTTGATTGGCCTGGACTTATGCTTGCTTTAATATCATCTCCAGGGGCACTTGGTGATACATGAAGGCCGTGCGTATGAAGATTGGTTGTGTTGAGCAGTTGGGGAGAATTTGCATCGCCTGCTTCACCTCCAGTTCCATTGACTAGCGCATAGTTGTCAACATCTTCTAAGTCATTCTTAAGGTTCACAAATAGGCTAGTTCCGGGTGTTACCCGCATAGTTGGGCCAGGAATGTTACCATTATAAGCACGGGTCGTAAATGAAGTACTTGGTCCAACATACTTTACCGCGCCAAGCGTGAGCTCACACGGTTGGCTACACTCGATGGGCTGGACCAAATCAGCATTCGGAATATTTGTAACACCTGATCCAAAGATCATGTTTCGCTGAACAGTAAGAAAAACCAAAGCTGAAAGATGATGCATGGCTTAGTTGCGAATGGAGTGATTCAAAATGTGATAGTCGTGGATTGAATTCCATACATGTGTTGGGCCTTCAGATTCGTGCTTGAAAATACTGCTACAGACGAGGTAGTTCAGCTGTACTCATTCGTAAAAAACATGTACTAATTATATGGCGTCCTGATTAGCTGGCGATACACGTAATTATTACTATAACTTGATGCCCCGTTTTAATTAAAAGTAATCTTATATATACTAGTAATTCAAGCTAATTTTTAGCTCAATCAGATAATCAGATTTCACGGGAGTGTGATACTGATCTCTATATCATGGTTGTGTATAGAGACTTCTTTTGTATAACTCTTGAACTTGAATGATCCAATTTTTGAACACACACCTCACGCAGTACACTTCGAAATATGATACAATTCATTCACACTACACAATATTTTTGGAGTATTGCCTTTGCAGTTCAATCTAGGAGATGTACCAGCAATTCCGGAATGGACTATGGTTTATATATGCAAAACAGGCAACATTAGCATGGAGTCCAACAGTACTGCAAATGCAAGTGAGCACCAGTTGTGCAAGTACGCTAAATTATATCTTGCATTATTCGAGGCCTCATTGAAAGTGTAGTATCCGTTTCATAATGGATGTATTTCACATATAAGCAAATATCAAATAACTAAAAATTACGACAAGTGTATTCGCTTTTTCTTGTTAGCCATGAGTGTAAAGACGAGAGTAGCGGCATGCACTTTTGAATGTGCGTAAGAATCCCTTAATTGAATATCAAAATCGATTGAACCAATTTGTATTGCCGCATAAATTAATGAGAGCAACGAAATTAACACAAGACGCATATTAAAGCGCAGAATTACCAAGCTCTTGTAATATAGGGACTTTTCGTTGCGTCATCTTAATTCCGACGCATTTATTCCAAGCAGATCGTCGTGACATCCTTTCTCGAATCTATTCTTATCTGATTTATACTTCTCCACTTTCTCGTAAGCCACAAATGTATCATTCAAGTTTATTAAAAAATCACAGGATTACTCAGTTCATTAAAAAATAGCATCAGCTGTCGACGAAGATTATTTTGCGAGGGTGGGTGGTGCGATAAATTTGTGGAATGTGTAAGATAAAAACAGTATTGATCAAAGTAGGAGTGGTTTCATTTGCGTTCTTCTCATCATCAGTTAGTTATTTATATTTGTATCTTTACTGTTGTGTCATTTACGCAAGTATTCGCGTGAATATTGAATTCTAAGAAAGTTCAGAAGATTCTAGCTATCCTTGATCTCCTCTAGCTAGGGGCTTTAGTCCCTAGGAGGACTCTACAAGATTTATCTCCTCTACGGTACGTAGTACGGTAGTAGGACACTACCCGTTTTATTTGTCTGTCCGTATTCGTCTCAGGTAACCCGTAGGGGCGTGAATATTGAATTCTGAAGATTCTAGCTATCCTTTATCTCCTCTAGGGGCTTTAGTCCCTAGGAGGACTCTACAAGATTTATTGACGCACCCGTCCTCCGTCGACATTTGTCCGTTGTATTATATGAGAAGAGCACTTGACCTTCATGGAATGAAAACGGGTCCAGCCTTGTCAAAGGTCCGAGAGCTGGTAAAAATTGAATGGTGTCTTACTTCGCTTCGAGTAACTGAGCAAACTCTACGAAGCTCTCAGGAAGAGCGCACCGCGCTCCGTGAGCTCTGAACATTGCGCACGGCCCTTCTGGAATACTGAAAGGCTCTAAGTAGTTAGTAGCAAAATCATCTTAAGTCACTAGATGGCCATGATTTCCTGAGCTCCAAAGATTTGTATCGCCGTGCGAAGTCCATAGACGACCTTGATCCCCGAGTTCCAGAGCTCTCAACATTCGAATTTTCGTGTGAAGTCCATACCGTAGATCTTTGCCTCTGAATCTAAACACTCGTATATTCGTGACGATTGGCGATCACGGTCGTTCGATTCGAACGTCAATATCACTGGGTGATGCCGATGTCGTGGTGCCCATTGACAAGCTTTGTCTCCGAAGCTCTTAAAATTGTAACATCACAACATCGTGTGAAGTCCTTAGTGCACTTTGAGTATCTTCAATGGGTATAATACTTAACCAAATTGGAGCTTCGAACTCCGAGTGCATTTGAAATCATTCGCGACCATACCGTACACGGCATGTCACGACCGCGACCTAACTTTCGGCGGTGTTTCCCACCGCAATGCCCGACTCCGATTCAACTTCGCATGATACTACAGATACACACAATCACAACATTCATCATCTTGGACAATGGACTCATCATCACCTCCTGATGACACTCCAAGGATCTCTACGATACAACGAAAGCCAAATGACCCAAAAACGTCAGCGAGAAGCTCCCCCCCCCTCTAGAGGAGCAAACCTTTATATTAAATAGAAAATCGACCGTGGTTCGTTCGTGGTGGTCGTCGTTTTTTGTGTACCTACAGTACTACAGTACAGTACAGTACAGTTCTGTTGCACATGTGCAGCAAACAAAAACACAAGGCGGACCACGGGCACAAGAAGGGACACGCACCACGGGCACTACACGGGGAACTCATCAACGGGCACCTCAAGGCCGCGCACTGAGGTGTTAAGAACACGCACCTACTCCTCCGCAGCAAACACACTGCTCCGAAGCCGCGCATCGCGCGGGCACCTGAACTTGTGTACTGTAAGTACAGTAAATAGTAGTCAGTCTTGCTAAAAGTGAGCAAGCAACAAGCAATATTCGGTTTCATAAGGCCCTGGACTCGACTGTTGAACGAAAGTGGTTGCAGAATCCTCGTGGGCTTTCTCAGATTGTGTCGTTGCAGCGATTGTAGTCTGGCTGATCTAAACTCTATTCCACTAGTAGTTATAACATTCTATGTGTGAATACAAACAGTCTTCGCTGCGATCTTAAAGGAGACCAGCGTAGTAACTATCTGCTTACAAAACCAACTTATACAACATAGTCATGAACGCTTTGTGATAATAGATTGCTCCCTTCTATGTCTGACAAGAATTCGCACATATCTAATGAAATGGAATGTCCCATATGCTCGAAGCTAGTTTCTGCGAGAGCTATCAGCGAGCACGTGGAAGTTTGCATGCAAGGTGAAGACAAAGTTGTGGAGTTAAGCCGCTCCACGGATTCAGATAATGCGAAAACTAATCGTAATAAACTGAAACTGAGGAAAGAACGGCAGATGCCTCGCGACTTGCAGCAAGGTACGCAGTCCTGCATGTAAAATATAAGCTTGTCTCATTTATGTCTGCGAGACTTTCACTTGGACCAATGCATTCTATTAGGAAGCATTGCGGAGCTCGACCAAGAAGACACTACCAATCACATTGACGCATGCTCAACGCTTCAAGATCATTATGCGTCGTCGGATTTGGTTGATTTATTCTGCAGCATAACACCGCTAGTGTCACATGGCGACACATCGCCAGCGAACAGTTTCATTGATTATGGAGCAATTTATCGTGCGGCAAAGAAATCGAAACACAAGCCATTCTTTGAAGTCTCAAAGGCGCCGTGTGATTACTGGAACTTGTGCCAAAGTCAGGTTGAGTTCAACGGCAATGACGGCTCTGATAGCGACGAGAACGGTGCCGTAAGCGAACATCTTGTTGCAGGATTCGAAAAAGCCTGGCTGTTGACGCCTCAGGCACGGCAATGCATGCGCAATGTGAGGATGCAGCCATTTCCTTTTACGGGTGAAGCAATCGACGAATCGACAGTAGATGATTTTCGAGAAGATGTGGCTCCTGTTGTGGCTACGATGACAGAAAACTTAGTAATTGATTTACCGGATGATGTTGAAATCGTGAGCTCACAATCGCAAACTGCTCCTTGGCAACCTATTGAAGATATCTCTGCCAAATCTTCAACGCCAATGTCTGAGTGCCTTGCTTATGCTGCTAACCCGCAATCTTCTGTTGGGTTATCGCAGCATTCATCGAAGAAGAAAACCCTCTCGGTGCTCTCTCAGACGGGATGGTTTAGAGTAGTTGCTAAGAATGGAGCTAAAGCTCGTGGATGTGTTGACATGGATGCTGGAGAGGTAGTCTGCGCGTTACCTCAAGGGACTATTTGCTCCTTCTCGGCTGCTCAATGGTGTATACCTAGGCCTGAGCACGAGAAGTCTCTAGTTCCAGTGGCTCGTCTCAGAGCAGACGTGCCGGGAGTAAGTGGTGAAGCGTGGGTCAGTATGAATGGCCGAAACGTAGGCTCAGAATTTCCGATAACCGAAATTATTGGAAAGCGATTATGCACATCGTGCAACGAGGAGGTAATTACAATCTTCTTTTCCTTCGACGTCTAAATTGATTTTTGACTATTACGTGACTCCATCCTAACCCGCTCTGGATCCGCTATTGCACACTGTAGGTATCCGTGGCTAATACTCTCGAATGGGAGGAACACGTCAATATGTGCTCCAGAAGGGGCGATGAGGGCACTTTAGAGGTGCTAGATCGCGCTTTCCCACAAAATAAACAATCCGTGCAGGCAACAGTCGACAAGGCTGAAAGACAAAAGGGCCAGGAAATCAATCGGTGCAGTCTCGAAACTCCCACAGAGATGGCTCAGGTGCCACCTAAAATGATGGCAGTTGCAATAGACTCAGATGCATTTGAACCTCAACACTCAAGGAAGACCCTATTACCCGATAATGCATCAGAACCACCACAGAAATTTGGATCACCAGCAAAGCTTTCACCCAATCCTTTAGTGGGCAGAGCAGCACGAGAAGAAAGAGAAAAGAAGCTTGCTGCTCAAGAAGCACACTGGAAATCTCGAGAAGCAGAGCGCGCCCGACACGAAGCGTCTTCAAGTTCTCAGCAGCAGCAAGTAATATTTGAAGCAGAGTCTGATCAATGGGCCGAGTCTAAAACGCAACGTGTGCCACCACAGCAGGGTGCGTTCATTCCAAGAGAACGCCGTGCTACGAATGCACGGCCGCAGCTCGTTAATCCTCTACGAGCTGCGGCCCCAGCGCCAGCAGCGGGACTATCTCAATCGACTGCATCTTCGCCTTCAACCCATGGTGCTCAGGTGCACCCTGTCAATCCTTTACCTACGAACCAACAAAATCCCTACCCATCTGTAGCTTTACCAAGCAGCTCATCTGATTTATCTGCAGCCCGGGAGGCTAGATTG
>Ga0307931_1002397_pt1 | contig 12016 bp, 4 predicted proteins | sample OrgLakmetageno47_FD_201816 | JGI IMG/M metagenome (GOLD analysis project Ga0307931, IMG submission 201816) | Saline water microbial communities from Organic Lake, Antarctica - #47 | ecosystem: Environmental > Aquatic > Non-marine Saline and Alkaline > Saline | place: Antarctica: Organic Lake... | reverse complement strand
GGAGTCGCCGCCCCACGCGTTCGGAGGTGGTGGCGGAATCGCGGCCTTGGCATCCGCAGCAGCCTTCGCTTCAGCAGCAGCAGCGGCCTTCTCCGCGGCCGCAGACGCCGCCGCCGCGTCCTTGTCGTCCTTGTCGGCCTTGCGGCCTTTCCCCGCGTGGTCTTTGTCTCTTTTCCCTTTTCCGCCTTTCTCCGACGCCCCGCCTTTGCCACTGCTCTTGTCGCGCGGTCCGCCTTTCACGTCCTGGAAGTCCGTGCTCGCGTATTCCGGGTCGAAATCCATGCCCGACTGCTCGCCTACCACCAGCCGCATTACTTGGCCCGCCGACATCAGCGCACTCGCTTTCCCGTCCGCGCCGCCGTCTTCGTCCGCAGCACCGCCGCTGCTGCTGTTGCCCTTGGCTTTGGCCTGCTTGCGCGCTTTGCGATCAGCCATGAGCTTCTCGCGCGCAGCCGCAGCGGTAGCTTCCGCAGAAGAGGAAGTCGTTGACGCGTCCTCTGCAGCAGCATTCTTGTTGCCTCCCTTCTTCGAGGCCTCTTTGCCGCCCTTTTTGGTGTCCTTCCGCTCGCCTTTCCCTTTTTGGTGCTCGTCCTTCCTGCCGGGCGGCTTGTCGGCGTCCACGATTTCGCCTCCGGGCACGTCCAAGTACTTGAACAGCTTCCCGGCCGTACGTGGCGGGCGGCTGCGGCGCGCGGCCGTGCGTGCTTCGGTCTTGGCGTTGGAGCGAGCCTCGTCGCCTTGCTGAGAGGCACCACCACGCGGTGCTTTGGAGCGCTCTTCAGCCCCCTCCTTGCCGTGGTTTTTACCCTGGCCCTTGCCACCACTGCTGCCATCTTTCCCCGCAGGCGGCTGCTGCTGTTGCTGTTGCTGGGAGGAAGCTGCTGCCTTGGGCTGTGCCTTGAGAAGCTGAAGCTTGGGCGGCAGCGCAGCGGGGCTCCCACCGCTCTCCGACGATGCCTTCAGCTGCGGGGACGCTGGTGGAGTGGTTCGAGGCGCAGGCATGCCGCGCGGGCCAGCAGGCGACGGTGGGCCTGGAGCTTTACGACCGCCGCTGCCCGAAGCGGACGCTGCAGCGGAGGAAGACGCGACAAAAGCGCCAGTCTTGGGGTCATAGAGCTGACGAGCGGGGCCACTAGTGCTAGTGCCATTGGGCATCCCACCGCCGCCACCGTAGCTGCCAGAAGCAGGAGCATTACCGCTCATCGGGCGACGACCACCCATGGCCATGTCAGACAGGGAGGTGGTGGGCGCGTGAGAAGGAGCCTCGGCAGCAGCGTCGCCGCCGCCGCCGCTAGGGTAGCCATTGGTGCTGCCAGCAGGTGGGGCGCTCGCCACGCCCGCCCCGCCAAACAAACTCGAAAAACTTTGCGGCCGCCTGGCTGCATTGACAGAGCCATGCCCAGGATCTTGCGCAATGCCTTCAGCTGCGGCAGCGGCTTTTGCCGCGGCGTCTGCGGCGGTTGCGGCGGCCACCGCGGCTGCGGCTTCTTGGTGAGCCGCGGCGGCGGCGGCTGCCGCTGCTGCTGCGTTCGCAGGGCGCAAAAGGCCGCCTGCCAAGAAAGAGCTACCGGCCGGACGAGCACTGCCTGTGAGGCCGCTACCGTAGTTGCTGCTGTTGTTCGTGCTGTTGTTCGCGCCAGGAGCATTGCCAGAGTAGTTCGGAGCAGCAGGTGGCGGTTCCAGGCCACGGCGCCAGGACGACTCGGCAACGGCTTCCTGAGGGACGGGTGCTGCGGGCGAACTCTGCGGCGAAGCTTGCGACGATTGCGGCGGCTGCGTATCAGCAGCGCTAGGAGTCGGAGCAGCAGCAGCAGACGACGAAGCCGAGGCGGCGTTCATTTTTTCTTCGATTTCGCGCTGCTTGGCCTTGGCGTTTTCGACCCGCTTGCGCTCCAGCTCGGCCTCTTCTGCTAACCGTTTGGTGCGCCGAGCAGTGGCCACGCGGGCCATGAACGCGGCCTGGGACTCGCCGGGCATCGGCGAATCGAGGGCCGAGTCCGTGGCCGGCGGTGGGGGCACGTATTGCTTCGGCGGCGGCGGAATCGTGGCTGGCACCACTGGCGCAGAGGAGGAAGTGTAAGGTGCGGGGGCTGGCTCGTTGTTGTCGTCGTCGCTGTCGCTGTCGAGGTCGCCCCATTTGGCCGCTTTGCTGTTGTTGCACACAAAACCAAGGGGAAAAAAGTGAGAAAAAGAGAAAATTGGTGCATATTTCATGATTTCGAATCGAAGGGATGGCGGATTGAGGGGAGCGAGGCAGGGTAAGCTAAAGTCAAAACATCCAGAGTCCACAAACCTTGTGATCGGCGAGGTCGTTGGCATACTGCTTTTAGCCGCAGCTGGTGCAGGGGCAGGCGCAAGGGGTGCTAGTGGCGCCTGGGCAGGAGGCGCGTAAGCCCTCGGTTCAGGCGCGGGGGCAGGCGCAGACGGTGGTGGTGCCGTGTCCGCCGTAGGGTAAGGCGAGGACACGGGGGTCGGCGCCGAATAAGGCGAAGGCGAGGGCTCGGCCGCTGCCGCCGAGGGCCGTTGCGGAAGCTGGTACTTGTCCACGCCCTGGCGGTCGAAGCCGTGCCGGTCGTAGCCGGCTGGAGGGCGGTCGAAGTTCTTAGGGTACAGCCCCCCGCCGCCACCGCCGCCGCCGCCGTAGGGTCGGAGCTCCTCTTGGCCGTGCGCGAAACCGCACTTGTCGCCGTGGTAGCAGTGGCCGCTGTTTTCGAAGCGGTGGCAGAGCACGGTCTTGTACTTGTGATCGCCGCCGCCGCCGCCTCCACCGTAAGAAGGACGATCACCAGAAGGGCGGTCGCCGTAGGAACGATCCCCACCGCCATATGGACGATCACCGAAAGAACGCTCGTTACCATAAGGGCGGTCACCAGAAGAACGATCTCCAGAGGGACGGTCACTATAAGGGCGATCGTTGCCGTAAGAACGCTCGTTACCATAGTTGCGGTCGTTACCGTACGGGCGGTCGTTACCGTAATTGCGCTCGTCGTTACCGTAAGGACGGTCACCGTAGGAGCGCTCGTTCCCGTACTGACGATCACCAAAAGAACGATCTCCAGAGGGACGGTCACCATAAGGGCGGTCACCATAGGGGCGCTCGTTACCATAGCCACGATCGTCGCTGCCGAAAGAACGCTCGCCCGATGGACCAGGAGGGCGCTCGTTACCGTAAGAGCGCTCACTGCCGCCGCCAAAAGGGCGCTCACCGAATGGGCGATCGTTGCCCCCGTAGTCGCGCTCGTCGTTCGCACGCTGCCAGGCCTGGCCTGAGGGCTCAACAGGCACGCGCGGCGGCGGCGGCACAGCGCCTGGCCGAGTCCAAGGCTTGGCTTTCTGCTCTCCCGGCAAAGGGTTGCTGACGCTGGCAATGCTTCCCGCTGGCGCTGATGAGGTAGGGCTGGCTCGCGGTTGGTTCGGTAACGCCGCTTGCTCCGCGGGCGCGTCGCCCCATTTGCTGTTGCTGGCGACGCCGGGTTTGCTGCTTGGCCCTGTGTCAAAAACTTCGACGCCTTTCTCTTTGTGCAGGCTGGGAGTGTTCAATGGAATGGGTGCCTAAAGAGAATGCAAATGGTAGCAGACAAAATAATTCACGATGGTAAATCCTTGATGAGTACCGCACGCCTACACGAGAGATAGCTGGGAGTAAACATCCTAGATCGAAGGCAAAGCTGTTGTAATGATATCATTTACACGGAAAAAGTCGATGGGAAAGGACGGAAAAATTCTAAAAGAGGTGCGCAACACACCGCAGGGCCTTCTACTTTATCGATGCCAGGTGAAGCGCCATAAGCTTTGCCGAGGGACAAGAGCCTCCCACCAGGACCATATTCTGGATTGAGAAAGCAAGCAAAGAAGTTGAGTACGCTGATGCATGCGAAGGCGTAGAACTCAAGGAGCGCCCTATGCGCGGACTTACTGGCTGACAGGGGCTTGGCCGGGGCTGGAGCCTTCGTTACGGCATTAAGGTTCTTGGACTTAAATTTAAGTGCGCCGACAGGTGCCTTAAGAGTCGGCTTCCCGCTGCTTGGTAGGCTCATGAGATGCCTTTTGTCCACACCAAGCAAAATCGCCCCACCAGGTTCTCCGTATGGTGGGCTAATGTATCTCGCTCGCAAGGTACAAATATCGCTGGTTCGGGTGGAATTATTTTCGTCACAGGAAAAAGTTCAGTATATGCTAGTTTGAATACGTAAAGATGTATTCCTCTAGGAGTATTTGGGTCATTTGAGTGTCGTATTTCGAATGAGGAAGATGACTCGAAATGCGTGCAACAGAGGAATTCTGAGTTCTCCAAATGGTCAGACACGAGTGAATCCACTGAAACTCTGGAGATGGAGAGGCAACATCAGAGGCGCTTGGTGCATTACTAAGGTCGTAGTGCAGTCCTGTATGAACTGCACATCGTGAAATGTAGTTAGAGTTGAAAGCTTCGCGAGTTGGTGTAGTCTACGAAGAGTTCGGCTCTCGGAGCGTTTGAGACAAAAGCTTCGCAACCTTCACACTCGTAAAATTTAGAGCTGAGAGCCACGTAGACTCGAAGCGTTCCGAATTGCACACTCTGTGAAATTTCTTATTAGAGTTGAGAGCTTCGCAAAGTTCGCGTAAGCCTCGGAGCATTTGAGACGAATGCTTCGCAACCACGAATTTCACACTCATTAGAGTTGAGAGCCTCGCAAAGTTCGCGTAGACCTCGAAGCGTTTGAGTCGAGAGCTTCGCAACCTTCTCTTTAGCTTCGCAATGTTAGCGTACGCCTCGGAGCGTTTGAGACGAAAGCTTCGCAACCTTCGGACGTCGGACGATCGGACGAACTCTAGCTAGCTAGACAATGGAAAAAAAAATTCCAACGAATCCAAATTCTGAAGATCAGAATTGCTGACGGACGGACGGACAATTAAATCTTGTATACTCCTCCTACGGAGCTGAAACTCCTAGAGAGGATATAAAAATATTTTCGAAGAACAAGGATAATCCACTCCGTAGACTCCGTATCTTCGCATCTTCGCATTCGTACTTGTCCAAAATACAGAACATGCTTCGCCCCGGTGTGAGCTTACGTCAATCATTTAGTCATTTCCGTACCACGTTCCCATTGGGATTGAATATCCTTTATATTAAATGGAATTTTGTGGTTCGTGGTTCGTGGTTCGTGGTCGTCGTTTTTTATGCACCTGCAGTACTGCACTGTAGTACAGATTTGCTGTACATGTGCAGTAAACAAAACACAAGGCGGACCACGGGCACAAGAAGGGACACGCACCACGGGCACAAGAAGGGCGCCCATCCACGGGCATCTCAAGGCCGCGCACTGAGGTGCTAAGAACGCAGCAAATACACTGCTCCGAAGCCGCGCATTGCGCGGGCACCTAAACTTGTTTGTGAACATTTGAGAAATACCCATGTTGACGGACAGAATTCTTTTTTCCGAGCTCTAGAGCCTTCTTCGAATTCCGGCCCTTCGGGGCGATTAGGAGTGCATCGGGGCCTGTCACAAATAGAGATGATACCGCGGTCCGCGGTCGAAGTAATTCTGTCTGTATTGTTCTGCACGAACTAATACGAACGCTTGAATTGCGGCGTTTAAAGCATCCTGCTAATGTCTTCTAGGAATGGATCATAATTCGCCCCGTCTGATACCTTCAGAAACCCGAACTCGAACTAATACAAACCCAAATAACACAGAAGCCAATGCTGCGGGCAGAAGTGTACGCGCGTGCGTTGCGCGCAAGTGAAACTTGCAAAGAGGAAAGTGTAAAGAGGGCAGGAAGCACCATACTTCCATCCCCTCTGAAGTGGAAACTGTTCATGGAACTGGCCTCATTTGTTGATGTAAGTGGTGTGGACGAAATTCTGAATAACGCAATACCTCCTACTTTTCGGAGAGTAGTAAGGGTGAGCCCTTATGAATGGGACTTCGCGTTGCAGTCTGAGATTCCTAGTTGACGAATATGGGCCAAAGAAGTGTAAGACTTCGCGTGCCATTCGGAGCAGAACCATGGAGAGCGACCCATAAACAGCCGAGACGCAAAGCAGAGCAGGTTGTAAACCTATTGCCGTAAGGCGCTCGCACCCGGATTGGACTGGCTCAAGAACGGTTAAGTAGAATCAAGTTTTCTTATAACCAGTTCTAGTGAAAAGTAGCTAGGCATACTGAAAGTGAAATAGTTTAGCTACTCCTTTTCAAAGGCTCGTTGTTATGGACCTTGATAGCTACTATCACAATCGGGTTCTTCGTTGGCTGGCCAGGATTCTCGGATGCTTCTGACTCGGATGCCGCGGGTTTTGGTGGCTGGGTAGTCGAGATCGCGGACGTACTCGAAGCCTGCTTCTTCTTCTGGAAAATAATCCTGCAGGGCAAGTGAGAGTAAAGATAAACATTGAATTACGCAAAAGGGCACTCAGCTCAGTCAGACTTGTTCTGGAGGATTCATCAGTACGAAGCTTTTTGCAATTAGCTGATTTTCTTTGTAATCGGGGAGTGCTATCCAATCTAATCTATTCTGTGCTTGGGTAGCGGCAAGGGGAATTTTTTTTCTGCCCCCCCCCAAGAGGGAACTAGATTTAGTAACTTAGGATTTATTTAGTCGGCGTCTACAGAATCTTCCGGGCCAGACTGAAAGCCAAACTCGGGGAACCTTTTTTTTTGTATTGGTGTATGCTCTATGCTGCAGTCTTTATTTTAAAGTCCCCTCCCCCCCACCCCCGTTTAGCTGCCAGTTCGCCGTATGCACAGCCTAGGAGGCCAAGATTCGAGACTTCGAAGCTGAGGCAAAAAGTTTGAGCTGCTTTGCTTCTTATCTCCTCCTGTTAGCCTTCTAATTCTGGCCCCTCGGGGCCTGTCTCAAAAAAGGTTTAAAACAAAAAACTGATTACTCTCAGGCTCGTAGGAATGGGTGAAATGAGATTGGAGGTGGCAATACGGTTGATGCCCATTCAGACATGCATATGGTGGGCATGGAAACCCCTACCACAAATACACACGACGTCTCATGAGGCTGGGCGTGTGCTTCAGGCAAGGAGCATTGGCCGTGTCGAAGTACCTGTAGTCTTCCGTAGTAATGGCTGCAGTAGTGTGGTAGGCAGCTTGCTAGAACTTAAACTGTGCCACCATGTAAGGACGGAGTGCGCATCATAGCCAGCTAGTATATAGAAAAATGTGCGCCAAGTGGCGCCAAATGTGCTCGGCGCTCCTAGAGCTAGGAGCCAGGGCCGTTCTGCATAAAGGCATGAAGCATAAAGCATAAAGCATAAAGCAGTTCTAGGGATTTTTTACATCGTAATTCGTTGGAAAGTCCACTGCAATAGCAATAGCAACTGGGAGATCTGGCAATAGCGCAATAGCCACAGCGCAGCAGTACCCTTTTTGCTGTCGCTGTCGCACTGTCTTATAGTACATGTATAGCTGAATAGAGTAGGCTGATATTAGTGCCCACCACTAAAGGACAGAAGGTTAAAGGGCTGTAGTCAACCAGCGACTGCTTCATCAATATCATAAAATTGAATTATATCCCTTATGTTTTGTTGGGCTTTGATTGAAATATCTATCTATTGGGCACCACAGTACATGCGGTAGCTTGGCTTCTAGCGCACCCAGTAGCGCAGAGCTTTGGGGAGTCGGCGGGCAGCTTTCCAACCTGCGACCACCTGCGGCTCGTCGGGCCGTACTGAAAGCACTCGATGCCGCTTCCCTGCGTGGCGCGGTCGCTTAAAATCACTTCCCTCGCCACTGGGTGCTCCCTTCGAATCACTCTTCTCACTTTTGTCGCTTGGACCACTGGTAGTTGCCACAGGACCAAGGTCGTCGAGGAGCGCGTTTGCGGCTTCAAGGCCAGCCACGAAGGCCCGCTCTTGGCACAAGCCTTTGGCGCCATGCTCTCGAGCGCCCAATTTCACCCAATCCCCTGCGCATTTCACGTTCGGAAGCTTGTCCCGCCCTGCCCCATGCAACATGGGCCGCGTCGCATAAGAACCCGGCTTGAACCATGAGACCGCGCCCGGGTACTTGCCCACCCAAGAGTCGACGGCTTGGGCATCCTTGAACGAGGGCACCGCCGCAGGCAACAGCTCATCAAGCAAAAGAGCACAAAGCTCGTCCTCGGTTAGGCCCATGAGCGCGCCGGAGTTGTAGAAATCGCACGCCAGAACGCTGCCTCTCGGCCCTGTCCATGGAGTATTCTCAACGGTGGAGTCAGTGGTGTCCTCACTCGAGGAAGACGACGACGAAGACGACGAAGACGGCATTTCCTCACCCCACAGAGCCGCTTCAGACTCGGCGTCCGTCACTTGCAGCTGGTCTAACATGAAGAAGGTGCCGCCAGCGCCGCGAAGCTCAGGAAAGCTGGCGAAGACGTTGGCAGGAGTGCGCGTGGGCACTACGCGATCCAGCCACAGACGCACGCTGATCACGTCGATGCCTGAATTGGAGGCCGCAGCAGAAAGCGGCGGTTCGTTCGCCAGCAGAGGCGACCCGTTTACGACAGCCGTCATCCCCTTGGCTCCAAGCGCAAGCACCACACCAGCCGCATCGTCGATGCTCTTATCCACCGCCGGTTTGCCGCTGCTGCGGTCGGAGAAGTCCTTGTACTTGACCACTTGAGCCCACTTCTTCGTCGTTGCACGCGCTGGAGGTTTGTTCTTGCTGCCGTCAACAGCTTTGTTTACAACCGCGGAAGCTTCCGCCACTTCGGTCACCGCGCACCCGCCCAGCACCGTAAATTCAGGGTACTCGTCCAGCAGACGGGTGGCCAGCGGCGCAATCAGGGACGAGGCCACGGTGCCGGATTTGATCCACCGCACGTCGAACGAGTCCTGGTGCGCGAGGGCGTAGTAGTAAAGCAGCTCCATGGTCACGAGGGCGCTGAGCTCGTGTGGGGGCTTGAAGAGGCCCACCAGCAAAGTTGGAGTGATGAAGTCCTTGACCAATCGCTCGGAAAGGCCAAATTTGATGAAGAGATCTAGAGAAGGGTGTCGCGTTATTATAAATTGCAGCAAAAAAACAACAAAGATAGCAGTCATTGCAATATTCGATAGTGTAGACATTAAGGGAATAAATAACACTATCCTCCTATTTCCCAAGGGACAGAGCTTCTTACCGTGGGCACTCATGCGGTCATAAGCTGCGAGCACTTCTGGGTCTGGGCCATCTCCTCCTTCGTCAAAAGCTAGGCAGTCAAGCGTCGCGGCGAGCAAGCCCGCCATGGAGGCACGATCAGAGAGTGGAAGCCGCTCGAAAAGCGGAAATGTAGCCAAAATTTGGCCGACAGGAGACGGCAGCGTAGGAAACGGCGACTTAGAAAAGACAGGCGCGGTAGCTTCTAAACCGGACGGAGAGTAAAAGCTAGAATTCGTAAATTCAGTCCAGACGTCAGTTTCTGATAGGCCCAAATCTGACACCATTCGCTCGATGTTTGGGTAATCTTTCCAGAAGCCGCGCTGCCCTGCGTCAACTGGCTTCCCATTCTTGTTGACCATAGGAGTGCGCCCAGTTGGGTCCTCTTGAGTGTCCAAGAGGGTGACGCGGCATCCGCTTTCTAGAAGCGACTTCGATGCACCCCAGCCGCCCCAGCCAGCACCAACAACAACTACATGTGGTGGCTCTGGCAGAGGGGTCGTAGCTGCAGATTCAGCCGTGGCCCGTAGGGCTTTTGCTGCTGAAGCTGGCGCAAACTGAGGAATTCGGAAAAGCGGTGCAAATGCACTTGCGTAGTGTGAACTAAGCACGAAAGCAACAAGAAAAGTGCGTAGCATTCTGCCTGGCGTGATTCGCGAGAGAGATCCTGAGGCTTATTCTAGCAAAGACTGGTCGTAGAAAGCCAAGCTCGTTTACGAAGACTAGGTGCTCGTGGTAATTCACGTTTTCACCGCCAGCTCAATAGCTCATCGTCTCATCGTGTCATCGTCAGGTTTCAGGATGATGTCATCTTCTTGTCATAAAGATGTATTCCTCTAGGAGTATTTGGGTCATTTGAGTGTCGTATTTCGAATGAGGAAGATTCTAGGAAGATGACTCGGAGCTGGAAATGCGTGCAGCAGAGGAATTCTCAGTTCTCCAAATGGCCAGACACGAGTGACTCCACCGAAACTCTGGAGATGGAGAGGCAACATCAGACGCGCTTGGTGCATAACTAAAGTCGTAGTGAAGTCCTGTATGAACTGCTCACCATGAAACCGTGAAGTGTAGATAGAGTTGAAAGCTTCGCGAGTTGGTGTAGCCTACGAAGAGTTCGGCTCTCGGAGCGTTTGAGACGAAAGCTTCGCAACCTTCACACTTGTAAAATTTAGAGCTGAGAGCCACGTAGACTCGAAGTGTTTCGAATCGCACACTGTGAAATTTCTTATTAGAGTTGAGAGCTTCGCAAAGTTCGCGTAAGCCTCGGAGCATTTGAGACGAATGCTTCGCAACCACGAATTTCACATACTCATTAGAGTTGAGAGCCTCGCAAAGTTCGCGTAGACCTCGAAGCGTTTGAGTCGAAAGCTTCGCAACCTTCTCTTTAGCTTCGCAAAGTTAGCGTTCGCCTCGGAGCGTTTGAGACGAATGCTTCGCAACCACGAATTTCACACTCATTAGAGTTGAGAGCCTCGCAAAGTTCGCGTAGACCTCGAAGCGTTTGAGTCGAAAGCTTCGTAACCTTCTCTTTAGCTCCGCAAAGTTAGCGTAGACCTCGAAGCGTTTGAGACGACCTTCGGACAAACTCTCTATGGAAAAATTTCCAAACTAGACGACTAGACGAATGGTTGCGAAAGATGGAATTCCGTTTTTTCACTGGTATGGTCCACGTACGGACGGACGTAAGTACGTATAAAGCTGTAGCGCCCTCTACGGCTTTTTTAGGTGCTTTGCATGGGGTATTTGTCACGTGCCAATGATGCTTCGCAAGCTGCTTGAAAGCAGAGCTGCAACGGACGCGATGTTGAGAAGTTGGAGCGCAAAGAGTGTAAGGAGGTGTAGAGTCCATGACGATGAAATGAAAGATCGGGACATGCGCAAACGTGCTTGGTAGAATTGGAAATCCTACAACACATCCATGCAACACATGATGCACAGGTTGGATGACGTAGCACTAACAAAACAACATCATGATTTCAATTAAAATCGATGCCCACGCCGCGATGATAGATCGGGACATGCTCATACTTGCTTGTTGATAGGAGTGGACATCCTACAACACTTCCATGCAACACATGATGAGAGGTTGGATGACGTAGCACTAACAACAACATGATTGCAATATGAAATCAATGCCCACGCCGCGATGATTGATTTGGACATGCTCATACGTGCTTGATAGAATTGGACATCCTACAACACATTCATGCAACACATGATGCACAGGTTGGATGACGTAGCACCAAGAACAACATGATTGCAATAAGAAATCAATGCCCACGCCGCGCACCCACGCCCGTTCCGTAAGCACGTGCCATGTTTTTTGTCTCTCACGCCTATCATCCACGACGACAGGACAAACAGACAAACAAATAAAGCTGTAGCGCCCTCTACGCCTTTTTGGGGTGCTTTGCATGGCGGGTATGTCACGTGCTAATGATGTTTCGCAATCTGCTTCAAACCAGAGCTGCAACGGACGCGATGGTGTGAAGTTAGAGCGCAAAGAGTGAAAGAAGATGTAGAGTGTTTGATGTTTGATCGGGACATGCTCATATATGCTTGATAAAATTGGACATCCTACAACACATTCATGCAATGTATGATGCACAGGTTGGATGACGTAGCACTGAGAACAACATGATTGCATTAAATAGCGATGCCCACGCCGCGATGATTGATTGGGACATGCTCATACGTGCTTGATAGAATTGGACATCCTACAACACGTTCATGCAACACATGATGCACAGGTTGGATGACGTAGCACCGACATCAACATGCTTGCAATAAGAAATCAATGCCCACGCCGCGCACCCACGCCCGTTCCGTAAGCACGTGCCATGTTTTTTGTCTCTCACGCCTATCATCCACGACGACAGGACAAACAAACAAACAAACAAACAAACAAA
>Ga0307931_1002396_pt1 | contig 12018 bp, 11 predicted proteins | sample OrgLakmetageno47_FD_201816 | JGI IMG/M metagenome (GOLD analysis project Ga0307931, IMG submission 201816) | Saline water microbial communities from Organic Lake, Antarctica - #47 | ecosystem: Environmental > Aquatic > Non-marine Saline and Alkaline > Saline | place: Antarctica: Organic Lake... | reverse complement strand
CAGGCGAAGCTGCTGCGTACTCAAGGCGCTCACCAAGCGTTAGACCTTGGGGGACTCCCGAGCCATACAGTCGCCGAAAATGAAGTGAACTTTTCGCAAAAGCTTGATGCTTCGCAAACGCGGCGAAGAGTGGCACGATTCGATTCATTGATACAGCAAGCGTGTAACGCCGCATTTTTGCAGTGTAAACCTTGAAGACAATCATTCCATCGGCATATTCCTCGTTCCGAACTTTGCCAATTCGCGGAGATGCTGCGCCACCAATTGCCTCGGCCAGCTGGGACTCAGGAGACTCACCCGTGGCAGCAAAATACATCTTGGCAGCAGAAATTGACATAGAAGTTTTCGTGGACAGCAAAACACCTACAATTTCCCGGAGGTTAATGGCGCCTTTCAAATTCTTGTCCTGGAACTCTTCTTGTGGAATGGCCTCCGCGAGTGCCGCCACCTTTCCTTCGTCAGTAAGCTCGTTTGAGTTCTCGTCCATGGCCTCTGCGGCATTTGCTTGGGCCACTTCTGCATTCTGGCTTGAGGTTTTGCTGATGCGAGATATGTTGGACTCTGCAAGCGCCTTTCCGGGCCTTTTTTTATAGTAAACCAGCTCAGGTCCCTCCTGGCGGAAGTAACGAAGGCGCCACGAGTTGAGATTTCCAGACGCCATTTTATTCCCACGCTTCAGCATCCACCCTTCGAGTGGAGGCAGTTCAGCAGCCCTCGAAGCAGCCTCACGAAGGCAGGAAAAGACGTCTGTGCAAAAGAATTTTCGCCCTCGCATTGCACAGTAATCTGCCCCAGGCCCGGGCTTAAGTGATGGTTTTTTAGGCTGATAAACATCTTCATCATTCGCCTTCGAGAACATTCCCATCATACTTGCGAACATGCCACCACTATCACTCGATGTTTCGAGACCTTCATCGACTGCAGCACTGCTGCTTACACTGCTTGCACCGCTTGCATTAGCAGCTGCCACGGAAGCAGCTTTGAGGCAAGCGCTTACAGAAACCTCGGTCATCGGTACGAACATGGTATCGCCTGGGTTTTTACCTTCCAGAACAGGACAATATGCAATCTCGTTGCCCGGCAAGGGTATCGTGAGCACTATATCTGGAACTGCACCCTCTGGGACGATGACTGGGTAAAGCCACTTCGACGCATCATCATCTTTTGCAGCTTCGGCAACGAGATCAGCAGCACTTGATTGGATTGCGTCTCCTTCGCCGCCTTCATCGTCGTCGTCCGAGTCAGGATCAGCCATGTCGTTTCCCTTTTCTCCTTTTCCTTGCAAGCAGTAGCGAGCACGCGCCGCAATGGATGCAAGATCCGTGCCACGACTAGAGCGCTGCGTGGCAACGCATTGAACGAAGTGTGAAAAGTCAAGCGAAGCATTGGGGTCGAGAAGCATGTCGCCGTTGGCATCTTTCGTTCCCAGGATACCCGAAATCATGACTTGCGCCCACCTCACATTCAACTTGGACTCGTCCATGAGGTCGCCAGCTTTGCGCGCGCTGTTGAGAATCTCTGTTGCTGAGATAGTTCCGTCGTCATCGTCGTCAAACAGTGCTTGAAATTGGCGGCGAAGCTGGTAAAGCTCAAGCGCACCACCTTGATCAAGTGCAAATTCGTTTTGCAATTCGACAGGCAAGGATGCGTGGAGTTTTTCACCAACAGCGATAGCATCGGGAGCAACTGGGGGCTTGTGGTCAAGAGCGCGCTGCACAGCTCTGTTGATTTGCTCTTCGATAATCGAAGTTCCCTCCAAGGTCTTGAAATTGCTTTCCGTGTCGATGTGAGCATGGTCGTGGCAGAAGGGTGAATCACGCATATGAAACATTTCGCAGCCCTCAGCCCAACAAGCACGCGCAGTTAGGCTGTGCCGCTTACGAACCTCGCGTTCAAGGCCCGCGGCTGTGGTCGAAAGCGCAGTCCTGTCGACTTCGTTTACCTAGCCAACAGTTGCGCAAAGCAGATGAAAGAAGCAAACAGGAAGTAAAATTGAACGCAAGGTTTTTTAACGAAGTAAGTGAAAACTTAATAATATGTATCAGATGCGAAATCGTCAATATACCTCGCCCTTCTTTGGCTTGAGCGCGGTCGTATCAAGCTCCGTTTCTGCCGACGACTTCCGTCGGATAGCTTTTCTCCTTGGCACTCGTGTCGTGACGAGTGAAGCAGCCTCCAGCGTGGCTTTCGTAAGCGCTTGAATATCTGCGTAAGATGTAACGGCATCGCCTTCAACATCATCATCATCGCTTCCTGTCTCTGCGATTTCATCAGATGTGCCCCGCCTATCTTCAACATTGTCCTGCACCGGCAAGGGTGCCTCCTTCATTTTTCGCAACGCATCCACCCAACGTTGAGCACCGTCCCCTTTTTCAGCTTTCAAGACAACTTTTTCATCACCGTCGGGAAATATGATGTCGAACAATCGTTTTTCTTTGGAGGTCCCAAGAGCTGTTTTCTCACCGTACGGGTCCGTGATCGTGACAAGTTTTATATCAATGGCAGCAAGGCAATAGTCAATGTTGCTCGCATCTTTCTCGTACTTGAAGTATTTCAAGTAATGCCCATAGGCAACAAAGTAACGATTCTGAAAAAAACCGTTCGGAGATTTCTTTCCCAAGTAACCTTCTGCCTCATTGAGCAGTTGGTGCACATCCAACACAGCTTCAAAGACCGACTCGCGTAATGAGTTCGTGACCCCATTGCCTTTCCCATACTGTCTTGGTTCCATATTACCCGATGGGCGGCGCCCTTCTTCATCTCGAGAAGGCGCCTTGACAATTTTCTCTTCAGCTGCCATCTCAGAGTGTGGCCACCAGCTTGCTTTGGATCGCGTTTCGATTGAGATCAACAAAAATATACACGCTTTCTTCGTCGACGTGTCGACATCGACCCTCGAACGACATATGTAATCGCAAAACACGTACAGAAAGAATCCAGGGGGCTCGGTACTTCACTGATCGTTTTCGGTGGAAAAGATTCTGACATTTTGGAGAATTTTCAGAAAGAGGTGCTGGTGTGGTGCTGGTGTGCTGGTTGATGTTGGGGCAACAAAAGCTACACAATGTGCGTTGCCATCAGAATGTAACGAGGACGGCAAGATAATAGTGCCAAATAGCTAAAGCTGTTCGTACACTATCATCATACTGTAATCAGGAAGCTGCTGTAGATTCAAGTTGAGTTATCCAGCTAACATTTTAGACCTAGGTGCCGCAGTTCATACTTTGAGGGCCGATAATGCTGCGGGCAGTCCTTCTTCTTCCTGCGGGTGCTGCCTTTGCATTTACGGCACCTACACAGTCATGGAGTTATACTCGTGCGCTTCCACATCAACCACCAGCATTCACCACTGCTAAGAGCTCAATGCCAGGCAGTGAAAATACATTTCCAGATAATTTGTGGAGGTCTTCGCGCAGAAAAGTCATTGTCCTAGGCGAACAAGCACCTACAGCTGTGGTGAAACAGTACGCTGAGTATGCGCCAATTCGCGAAATGGGTACGTTCTGAGTTGATGTATTCATGAATTCATCTCAAAGTGCTCGTGTACTAATGATCGCTACAATTGATGTGCAGGATTCGACCGTGCGAAGCTCATCAAATTCTTTTCTAAAAAGCCTCATGTACGTCGAGATATCCTCGACATTTATTCTTCGCTGTTTTGCTCAATCTCTCATGGACTTCTTTAAAACAACTGAATTGCTGTAATCTTTCCTTAGCTAGTATCACAATTTCACCCCATTTTCCTGTTGCACTCGCCTTTCTCACATAGGTGGTAGCGGCCCGGCTCGTCACCGTCACCCGCACCCTCAATTCTCTGAAGAAAGAATGGGACCGCCAAGAAGACTGGCCAGCTGAAGACCGCACGCGCGGCGCCATCGTGCGCAGCAAGCTCTCGGGCCTGGGGCCGTGCTTCGTGAAAATCGGCCAAACCTTGAGCCAAAGACCGGATGTGGTGTGTGAACCAAAAGGGCTCCTCTCTTTTCGTGGCTCATATTCGCATCTTCTAGAGGATACACTTCAAGTGCACAATTAAATTCAGAGCTGTGTATACCCCTGATGGCCACTTTATTCGACTGTGTTTGAGCTAACCTTTTTTTCTCTTTGGTGCGGTGCGCTCAACTTTTTGTTAGGTGGGTGAAGAAGCTTGCAAAGAACTGAAACTTTTGCAGACAGAAAACGAGCCGTTCAACGATGAGGTAGATCTACTCTCCCCACTTTTAACCTGATGCTACTTGGGTCGCAGGAAATGAATGAGGAGACGGTACTGAATCCAGTTGGCGAATAGAAAGGGAAGTAAAATCTACTTCTGCTGTATAGTAGTAGTTAGTACTAGAAGTTGAGCCTCTCCTAGTTAGAACGATTCCTGTGTGTACATTTTCATTGTTTTCTTCCTGTGACTCAACCCTCAGGTGGCGATGCACATCATGGCTACGGAGCTTGGGTGGAAGGGGCCAGTCGCGCCTGGTGTAGTGCCGAAAGGATGTTCAGACCCTCATGGAGCACCCCTGTTTGCGGAAATTACCGAAAGGCCAATTGCGTCTGCATCGCTTGGGCAGGTGCTCTTGCTTACTTGCACGCTTGCGTTTGGATGTTCATAGTTTTGGATGAAAAAAACATGCCATGAAAAACGCCTTTGATGTAGTAGAGCGCTATACTATATATGAAGCATGCTGTGTGCATACAGATGTTTCGTTCCTTCATACTTCGTTTCCTGCCACTTTATTTTGCCTACACAATCATCCGATTACACTCCCATTCTACTCCTGAAGGTGTATCGTGCAAGGCTAGACCCCAAAGCTGCGCGTGCTGCAGGCCTGATGAGCGAAGGAGAAATGGATTGGGAAGCAACCGATCCGAGGCTGGAAGTAGCTGTGAAGGTGCGATCTTGCTGGGTTGAAGTGCTCACTCTTGTGCTCTTCATTGTTGATAAAGGAATGATGTCTTGAGCGCAAAATCGGCACCGCAATATTATGTTTGTATTTCCCTTAACTTTCTTCTTTCACTGTTCCTTCCCTCTCATGCCATCATCATCGTCGTCTCATCACCGCCACCCTCTTAAATCTATGCCATGAAAAGGTGCAACGCCCGGAAGCGGTGCGTCAGATCGCGCTCGATTGGACCTGCCTGGCTCTGGCCCTGGAGGCGCTCGAAGCTTATTGGCGGAAAACGAGGCCCTCGGGGTTTACGGTCTCGCTCGGGAAAATTGCCGACGAAATTGCGTCCAACTTGTTCCAGGTACTTATGTTACGCTATGGGTGCAAATGCGTTGATTTGCTGCGTGCGCGTAAATTTGCTTTGCGTTTTAGCCCAACAGCAATGTCTGCGGCAAATGCAAATTGAGAAAGGGGGCCCGCCAATTTTTAAGGTTTTTTTCTATGTCAGTTGTACAACAGAACCTGTGAAACTAATGCGTGACGGCTTTGTTTCTTCGCACAGGAATTGAACTACCGCCAGGAAGCCAAAAACTCGCAGACCTTCCAAGAGTCGCTTGCTTTCTTAGGGTACGTAAAACGAAGTGGCGTCCTGTTACTTTAGTTGCCTGAGTTCACTTATACACATATATGCCGTATGTAAGCTCCAGCGTATCTTCCTAATTTTCTTTGATTTTCTTTGGACGTACACAATGCTCATGAATCCAACTTTTTCCATCATCACCTCCATCAAGGTTTGTGGACGTGCCGCGAGTGGTGTCGTCTTTGACCACCCCCTGTGTGCTCACCACCTCGTGGGTGTTTGGGAAGCACTTGCGGGACTTAACCGTGAACGAGGGCTTGAGCTTAACCAGCATGGCCGTGGAGGCCTGCACAGCGAGCTTAGTGCTTACAGGGTAGGATTTGGTTGGTTGTTGTTGTTGCTGTTGATTATAATGATTGAAAGCCCAACACACGAGAACATCTACTAGGGCACCTCACTATCTCCACTTTGTGCGTCACCAAAAAAGTAGCTAGTCCTGCTGGTACTCTACCTTTTATTCTAACCTCAGCCATTTTCCGTGCTCACATATTCTCTTCCCCTAACTTTCTATTCCTCTCTAATATACTAGTTACGTCCATGCGGATCCTCATGAAGGCAACCTCATGCTCGACGAACACTCTGGCCGCCTGGTCTTTCTCGGTAGGTGCCTACGTGTGTGTGCTTGAGGGTGGGTACAACCCATAATCTAAGCCGCACTATTATTGTTTTATATGGTCTCTGTCGATATAATATTTTCAATTGTTCTGATACTCCCCCTTTTTTTTCTTGGTTGTTTGTGCGTCTTTTTGAAGACTTTGGCCTGATGTCCACCGTGGAGCCAGAAATCATGGAAGGGTTTGCGCGAGGCATTCAGGTGCGTGTGTTTGTGTGTGTTTTTTTGCGCGCATTTTGATGAATTTTACATCTGCTATACGTGTACCTCTGCTATACGTGTACCTCTGCTATACGTGTACCTCTGCTATACGTGTACCTCTGCTATACGTGTACCTCTGCTATACGTGTACCTCTGCTATACGTGTACCTCTGCTATACGTGTACCTCTGCTATACGTGTACCATATTTTCACGTGCGTATTTGTGAGAGCGAATGTTGCCTGTCTATTTTAAAAAAGATATTTTTGCGCATTCTTCTTAACCTTAATATTTATATATGCTCGAACATTTACTTGTGTGTCTACGTATTGACAGGCCTGTCTGGCCGAGGACTACGACGCTCTCGCCGTGGTGTTTCAGGACGTGGGGTTTGTGGGGCGGCCGCTGCAGTGGCGGTCGGGCATGAGTTTCCCGTTTGAAGAGCGCCCGATCGAAGCGTTCAGTGCGGAGCTGCGGAAAGCAATGATGAGCAATGCCGACGGAACCAGCCGGTTTGGGGCCCTGGCGGAGGTGTGAGCTAAGAAATATGAGCAAGAGGGGCTTACTAGATGACCAAAGAATTGCAATCAAAAATAGCAATAAGATTAGCAATATAAGAAAGGACAAGAAATAGCATTTTTTACTGCTTTTACCTTTTTTGAGATCTGCTTTCATTCACTGTTCTCCGTCGTCTTATCATGTGACCCCTTCTTCGTCTTCTCCTCTTTTCTTTTTCTTTCCTGTGGCAGGTGCTTTCTCGCTTGGGCAAACAGTGGCGCATGTACACGCCTCCTTACGTCCTTCTGCTGATTCGCACCTTCTTGACTCTCGAAGGAATCGCCGCCAAAGTCGATCCCAGCTTCAACATTTACGCGGTGTCTCTGCCGTGGGCGGTTAAGCGATCGCTGTCGCCGTCCTCTCCGGAAGGCGTGGCCTCGCTTCGGTCCACTTTTCTGACGGAGACAAACACACTGCAGCTCGACCGTTTCCAGAAACTCTTAACGGAAGCTGCAGCAGGTTCCTCTTCCTCTTCACCTTCTTCATCTACGAGTGGAAGTGAGAAAACAACTTCAACACCAACGGCCACTGCTGGAGTTCCAACTGAAACAACAACAGTTACAGCTGGAGGTGCAAGTAAATCCACAGCAGCGCTGCCTGTCTTGGCAAGCAGCGCTGCTGTAGCTGCTCCCCGAGATGCGGCAGGCACAACGCCCGCGCGTGGGATGGAAGCGGTGGCTGCGCTCTTGGGGTAATGACCTCATACTCTTTTATCTTTTAGTACCTCGTCCCTACGCAACGGCCCTCCTGGTTATTCTAACAACAACAACAACCACTACCATCACCACTACCATCACCACCATCATCATCATCATCATCATCATCACCCTTTTCTCCATCTTCACCTTCTCTATCTTTATCTTCTTTTCTAAACTTCATTCAGGTCTCCCGAAGGCGCCACCTTGCGGAGCATCGCTTGGGATCTCGACTCCACGGACTTGCTCCTCCGGCTAGGTTCCGCAGAAGGCCGGCCTCTGCGAAGGCTCGCGGCCAAAGTGCTGGCTGCTCGAGTCGCCGATAAACTGCGCGCCCAGAACCACAAGAAGAAGCGCAAGTTAGCCCAACTCTCGAAGGGCCATGACGGCAGTGCTGCTCCGGTGGCCACTCTTCCTCCTGCAATGACAACAACGACTGATGCTGCTGCTATTCCTGGTGGAAGCCTCGGTGTAACCCCAGTAGCCACTACAGTCAGTGCTATGGCGGCGTCTCTGGAGAGCGTTACGGAGGAAGCCAAGTACAAGGACGTGCCAGCTGTGTCTGCGGTAGTTGAAGACGCAGAGGACGGGCAGTCATCAGCCGGCAAGCGGACCGGAGTAGCAATGATGCCGGGATTTGCCGCCAAAGAAGCAAGGCGCGCAGCGTGGGCGTCGAAAATGGTGCAAATCCTCGTGCGAAAGTAAGCGGTTGCGCTTGATTATCAATGATTGTGTATGTGAAGGAAGAACAGGAAGTGAAGTATAAGAAGCAATATTAATGAATATAGCCACCTCGTTCGAACGAGTTTTTCCTCTGTTCTATTTTTTTTGTCATCTTGTCACTGCGTGGGCTTCTGTTGATGACTGTGTCAATTATACATTGGTGTTCTGCTTCAGGCACATCGCGAAGCAGCTTTCGGCGGGCTGGCGCGGCGCGTGGGGGGCGTGTGGCTTGGCGTGGGTGCTGCTGCGGGTCACCTCCGAAGCGCTCGTTCGTGGAGTGGCTGTTGTGGTGGCGGACGCATTTCGCCAAGCTTTCGGCCGTGGTGGTGATAATGATGGTCGGTTGTCGTCGGCGAATGAGGCCGACAGTGACGACAGGCTGCGACAGGGCAGCGGCGATAATAATGATGAAAGGAGAAGTGAAAGCAGCGGAACCGACGGCAATGCGAACTTGGCATGGAGATAAATGCGGAAAAGCAACCGGCTATTGCGGGTTGTTATTATTCATTTCTTTGGTTATGTAACCACTCCCGCTCCCTCCTCTGTTTCGCTTCTCGCTCTTTATGCTTCATGCAGAGCCCATTGTGGAGCGCATTTATAAATCAAACTCAGGGGCTATCCTTTACTCCTGTGTTTCATGCCCTGTTGAATGGCCTATAGTTATTCTAATATTAAATACTAAATACTTGGGATTGGGAAAGAAACTTTTAACTCAACTCTCAACTTGACTCAACTTTCGCACTTCATTCTTTATAACTTCGCTGAACCCTCGCCCCTGCGCTTTGATATATGATATATGTTAAATGTAAATGATTAGTAGTTGTTAAGGTCCCTGGTGACTTGGAGTTGGTTTCAATAGTGGTATTGGTATTAATATGAAGTAATTGATGTGGTAAGTGGTAGGGTCAAAATCAAACAAAAGTATATAGAAACACAAATATATTTAGTGCTGCGCTGGGCGTGCTGCCAAATAGCGGGCCAAAGCCATTTAAAGCCCATGAAAGAACGAGGCCACTTGTTCTCCGGAAATACGCTGGGCCGCAGACGCAACGCCGTACGCAGAGTCGAGGAGCGCCAACACATTGGGGTTGGCATATAAGGGCTCAAAGAATTGCGGGGTCGCGTGCACGATGGGCTCCTGAACCAAAGCTTCAGCCGCGGCATAGCCCGTGACTGCCAGCATGGCTAACCGCCCATGGTTCACTTCGGACGCCTGCATGGCGAAGACTTCTTCTGGCGCCGCGCCCTGAAGGATGCGGAGGGGGTCGAAGTTGTAGTCTCCTGCGGCGAAGTCTTCGCCTTGCTCCTCGCGCATCTCCAGCGACTTCAAGTCGAGGTTGCCAATGATAGCCGCCACCCCGAACAAGAAAATGGGCAGCACGCTTTGCTCCAGCCCTCCGTTGAGGACCGAAGGAGCCCGGCCGCTGGTCTCCGTGAGCACGTCGGACAAACCGCTGACGCCAAGTTGGCCGTTGAAGAATCGGGCCAGGGCAGGGCTCGTTAACTCTTGCACCGGCCATGCCAACGCCGCGAGCATTGCGAGGCGCCCGTGTCGAATTTCAGCGTCGCGGTAGTCGCGCATGACTACGGCCTCGGAGCGGTCCTTTTCCGTGGCAGACCACACGAACAAGTCTTTGTTGGCGAGTTGTAAGGGGTCGAAGCCGAAATCAGCAGGGGTACCCGCTGGCACGTCAAATGGAGACACGAACGGGACCTGTGAAATAAAGTATAATAGAGTTTTGGTGAGTCAGGTGGAAGGGAATGAAGGTTGTTGAGGGTATAAAGAATATATGAAGACACGAGCCAGAACAAAAATTCTTGTGGGGCGTTGCGACGCACCGAAAGGCTTGAGCCCATGGGGCGAACAGCAGGGATGAGCGCATCCGCTGCGGAGAGAAGAGTGAGAGCACTGGTGGCGCGGAACATTTTGGATGCTTTTGATGGAAGTCTTTGCGGATGTTGGGGTTGTACGATTTCAGTGGTGAGTTTTAAGCAACTTTCTTTGCTACTGACGAACGCTAGAATGCTACCTCAGAGACATCGCTGAGTCACCGAGATGATGACATCATGACACATATACTCGTACGTACGCGTGACGACGGAAAACCGATATGACGAATTCTTTACGAGCTCCCCCTGTAAGGGTGATTCGTTTGTGTTTGTGTGATCACGTACTTAGTTAGTTACAGGTTACAGGCCGAGAAGTGGAAGACATGGGTGTGCCTGCCATGCACCTCAATGCGGTTCAGGATAAGCGGTGAGAACCCCCCACAAAGGTCAGATAGCAAGTGAGTTTGAGCCTAAACACAATCGAACTCGAACTAATACAAACCCAAATGACACAGAAGCCAATGCTGCGGGCAGAAGTGTACGCGCGTGCGTTGCGCGCAAGTCAAAATCGTAAAGGGGATAGTGGAGTACTCTTACGTTTTGACCAGTGAGTCGGGAGGCCGAGCGGCCCGTACGAACACAGCCGAATCTTTGTTCGACCTCGCTAAGTACTGCTTCTGGAGCGGAGAAGCTACTCCTGGTGTTCGTAGGCCTGTGACCATTCGTGTTCGCACAGCCTGCAGCATTGCAGCCACGTGATCCACACTTCGTTAGCAAGAAAGAGGACTGGCGATTCTGAGATCGGCTGGCGTTCGGCGCCTTAGAAAAGTATAGAGACGATGCCCTGCTGGGGCAAAAAAAAATAGCCCAGAGAATTGCCTCGTGGACCTGGGACGTGACACACGAACGAGCACTCAGTCCCGCCGACTTGTTCGGAGGAAAGGCGCCAGTTGGAGCCTTAATTGGCCTTCTGGAGCGAATTTGCTAGCGCATATGCAGCTCAAGTGCATTCTTTATGTGCCTCTGTGACTGCTGTGTACTTGCCTTTCCTTGTTTTTGGGAGAGTATTAACTAGACTAGACTCGAGCACACGCGAGCTGAGGGCAGCTCGATGGAATTTTAGTAAATACCACCTCAGGATAATTCAATAGGGCACTGGCGTGTCTTGGAGGCATTTTGCTGTGCTCTATCATTCAGCAAATTTGCCTTGCTTCCCCTCAAATCAGAGTACTGCTCCTGTGATATGGCATTGTGAGGAATAGCATGGCATAGTAATTTATAGTACTAAAGAAAACTTCAGGCCCTAGCGAACTATTTCTATTTCCTTCGGGAGGAAAATCCCTATTCCCATTTCCTTGTCATCTCGAGTGAGGAATAGTGCGTTTGCGTTTGGCGTTTGGTACTTTCAGTACCCGCATGATGATTTCGATCACTGCAATGAATTCCCAGTGCATGAGCTCATTCTATGATAGCGGGTTATAAAAAAAGAAGAGACTTCCTCTTATCTTACATTTTATCTGTTCAAATTTCGAGGTTCTAAGTTCGCTGTTAACTGTTGAGTTAAGTTGGCTGTTTGATTTTTTTGGTTTTAAGTTTCAAGTATTTAAATATTTAAAAATCTTTAAGATTTGAGACAGGCCCCGAAGGGCCAGAATTAGAAGACTAACAGGTAGAGAAGAAAAGCAAAGCAGCGCAAACTAGACCTAAGAAGCTAATCAGGCGCACATGCCCGAGTGGCCATGGAAGTGATGGTAGCGGGCCAAAGTGGCACGCTCCTCCATGCTCTGAGAGTGCCGCTCAAAAGAAGAGTTTCCGCCCGCAGAGGAGGGGACTACAACGAAGTCCCTCAGGCGATCCAGAAGAAGAGTCGCCCATCCCCGAGCAAT
>Ga0307931_1002394_pt1 | contig 12019 bp, 17 predicted proteins | sample OrgLakmetageno47_FD_201816 | JGI IMG/M metagenome (GOLD analysis project Ga0307931, IMG submission 201816) | Saline water microbial communities from Organic Lake, Antarctica - #47 | ecosystem: Environmental > Aquatic > Non-marine Saline and Alkaline > Saline | place: Antarctica: Organic Lake... | reverse complement strand
ACCAGTTTGTGCTGAACCAAATACCTGTTGAAAATTAGAAAAGATGTTCAATCATTTTTGGAATGGATCGTTCAACGATGCAAGTACTTAAAAATATAAAAATTACAATACTTTATGAAGCACAATTACACAGCACCTCAAATCAGTCAGCAGAAGGAGGAAGGTGGAATGCACAGCAAAAGTAAAATGCAACGTTCACCGAATAGTTTCTCGCACGCCGCTGCTGATCATGTTCGAGGTGTAGCCCAAAAAGATGGTGCATTTGGTGTTTTTGCGCACCTCCGGGTCCAGCAGCGATTCGTCGAGCTCTTTCCCCGTGAGGGGGTCGTCGCTGGTTGATTGGCACACACGTACATGTTGGCAGAGGGAAGCAATACAAAGTCAAATGTTACGGCAAAAACAAAACAAGTGCCAAGGCGAGTAGACGGAGCGAAGTAGGTTAATTCAGGTTGAATGCATTTCATGGAGAAAAAGAAAAAAAAGCGAGTAAACAGGTTTTGGACAATCTTGCCGCAAGATACGCAAATCACATATAAGCATATAAAAAATTCTGTGTGCTATGTGATGTGATCAAGTATGGTAGGAAGGGTCCTCTAAATGTAGTAGTCCTTAGCCAAGACTTTCCTCTAGCCAAGCGACTAACCTGAGCCGCCAGTTGCGCATCCGGTTGATTTCCTCCACCGCTCTCGCCATTTCCGTGGCCTGAAACCCTGTAGTGCCCATGGCGCCCATCATGTCAGCGAGCGTGACTTCGGGCTTGTTGAAATCAATGCCTTTCACTGCGGGGAAGTCTTCGAGTGGCAACGTTTCTTGGCCAATAGAGAGCACTGTGTACGCGAAGGTAAAAAAAAAAAGGACAGCATGCAACGTTAGCACCAAGAGCACTAGAGCACCATTATAGGAGCACCAGAAGTCTCTCAAGCTATTAGTTTGATGGCAGAACGCACGTACTAGGCACCCTAGGCATCACTTCGTCAAGAGTCCATAACACTAAGATTGTGTGCACAGCGGCGCCTAAATATTCTCTAGGAGATGTCTGCATCTGAAATCGCGAACATACCAGCCGCCGTGACGCTCTCCGGAACGGATCTTGGAGCTTCCAACGAACCAGCACTTGCATCAAGAGAAGCCATGGTGCTTGAAATCAATTAGGTGCAATATACTAGGCGACTGTCTAAGAAATTAGGCTCTTGACAGCTTCGATTCGTGAGCTCTAAGCTTCTCTACTCCTTCTAGACGCAAAAAGTATGCTTTCAGCGAATCCGCGAGCAAAAATGTGGGCAAAATAATGAAAGCGAAGAAGGAAGCAGAAGCAAAGAAATGTGGAACACAAACCTGAAGACACGAACGGTCCAAATTCATTGCACCAATATGAAGACAATAAAAAAAATATGTTTCGCCAAGAACTCATTCTGGTTGATTGGGTTGGTTTTGCTTGCTCGGCCACCACCAGCTCTACTAAAACACTACGCCCGAGCATTAGCGTAATAATGCTCCGACACATTTCAAAAGGCGTGAGGGCATCGCAACCGGTAAGACTACTAGATTGTAGACTATGATATCTTAAAGCATTTGGTGTATACTTCTGTCTAGAGCTTGATAGCATACCTAGGACACCAGAGCACAAGTTGAGCTTTGGTTCGATAACCACTGGTGCCCTTGCATTTGTTTGGTTCTATCGATAGGGATGGAGCCGAGGATCTCAGCGACGCTTCTCAATTCCATCTCAAGGTAGGTTTTGAATCTCTTACATTCTAGCATGCCTACACTTTTTCGCATAGGCGAGTTCTCGTGTCTCGGTATAATAAGGCTACCGAGTAGACATGCTTTACATTTCCGTAGTAATACTGGCCGATTCGCGTGAGCTCTACAGGATCAAGTATATTAGTCAATACTGCAGCTCTTTTTCCAGCTTTCGAATGCGTTGCCTGTAGATGTAATGCTATTTGTTCTCCTTTGTATGTTTCCAAGCAGGCGGCCCTCTGCTCCCAGTAGCTCTCGATCAAATGCAGAACGACGAGGTGAGAATAGAGAAGTCTGTACATTCCTCATAAAACTAGCGAGCAATTTATGTTCAATTTGAATGATGGCTCTTTGATGGACCCTTCCTTAACTTTTGTTCTTCCTGCTGCAGCTTGTGGGGCCAATCATGTCGTTAACTCCGGGAAGAACGCCCCTCGATGTGCCACAGCACATGACGACTGCGTCGCCGAATTTGATGGACATCGGAGCAGCTGCTTCGAACACCAGAGAAAGTTTGGCGAGCGTATACGACACTTCTGCTGCTGGGTCAGACGCTGGAGGGGCAGGAGGAGGAGCAGTGGGGGGTGGATCAACTGGAGCGGAAGAAGTGTTCGTGCCGTCGAAGGAAACCGGCGAAGCCGTCGGGGCCGAGATGGTGACGTCATCAGTCGACGGGACAGCAGCCGCAGCCGACGGCCTGACCAACGCTAGCGACCAGCTAGGGTACTTGCCGTGGGAGCTGGTGCCGCAGGTACAGTGCTTTTAAAAAGGGAAGCAGGTCGCTGAGAATGAGAGGGAGAGACTTAATAGAGGGAATGGCACGACGAAGATGAGGACGCATTCAGACTATATTTTTAACATTCGTACCGCGCAACCCCATTTCAGCTTCTTCTTCTTTTTTTAAAATCGTAATCAAACCTTATTTGCCCTTTCCCTTTTCGTTTTACATACAATTTTCACAGGGCATTGATTTGATTCACGCGACTACGGGCATGCCCTATTGGGCCACCATTGTCGCGCTCACTTTTACCCTGCGCTGCGCTCTGCTGCCTTTGGCGTTTGGCACCATGCGCAATGCGGGTAAGCGTATTGATGATTTTGCACTGGGAGATTTTTTTTATGGGCATGTGCTGCGGTGGTGGTGCCAATCCTAGCTTTTTCAAAGAATATGTATTTCCTTTGATTCTACCGTTCGCGATGATAGCACCACCAGCCATTATACACCGCAACAAAAATTAAATATACCTTCGTCTCGAACTCGCGTATGTTCTTCCTAGTGTCTTCTTGTCCACTCATCTATACCTCTTCCATTTGCTTTATTCCGTTGCTTTCTTGCCGTCGTATAACCACAAAACAGCGCGCATGGCTGTGATGAAACCGGAACTCGAAATCGTCATGTCGCGCATGAAGGTAGGTTTATACATACGAAGGGCGCAGAAAAGGGCTATGTAAACTAAAGTAATCTAGCTTTCTATTGTCAACAACTATCCTCCAAACAACCCGTGTCAAATGGTATCTCGTTGCATGCTCAGACAGTCTTTCCTGTTTCTGCTGTATTTCCTTCATCCTTCATATTAGGCGGACCCAGCGTCGAGCGACCCTCCGAGGCAACGGATGTATGCCTCTCAAATGCAAGCGCTCTTCGACAAGTAAGAAAAATAGACTGAGCGATGACACATGATATATATATTCAGGCAGGAAGGTGAAAGATCGATTCGTGGAGTGTGCCACTATAATATGGTATGCTATTTCAGTGCTTTCAAGAAGCATTATCTTTTGTTCGAAGTTCTAATCCTGTTGCTCTATTGTAAGAAGCAGTACGTCGACTCAGCCTCTCCAATTTATTTTCTATTCACGCGTAAATCTCTCATTCAATTCCTTTTCTTCCTTAAACAACAGGTACAAATGCTCTCCAGGAAAGAGCCTGTACTTCCCTCTAGCGCAGCTGCCCGTGTTTGCTTCGTTCTTCTTTGGTCTGAAGACCATGGGTGACTACTATCCGGCCATCAAAGAGGTAAAAGTTGAGATCGGTTGAGTAATCGGTTGATTGATCTTTTGAGTGATATTCGTGTATTTCATCATTTGGAACATCTGGTAGATCAAAAGTGGAGATGATAATAATGAGGCAGAATATGCTTGAATTGCAGTGTTTTTAACCCATGTTTACTTGCCTTTGTCACCATGGTTACATGCCTTCTTTTCAATCGTTTTGGTTATGTCGCATCTTTCTCCTACCAGGGCGGCGCTCTGTGGTTCACTGATCTCTCCGCTGCGGATCCTTACTGCATTTTCCCCGTCATAACCGCCGGCACCTTCCTTGTGATGATTGAGGTAAAGGCCACGGCACTTCAAGGACCGTGCATACATAATGGAAATAGTATACAAGTATATGGAAAATCAAAGTTGGGTACTTTGTGTATCGATCTTTCGTGGTTTGCGAGGCAAGCTTGACTTCTTGTTAAATCGACTTAATATTCCATCTTTTTCTCACTCAGGTCGGCGCCGATGGGATGCAGTCGTCAGACCAACAAGCGATGATCAAAAACGTGATGCGGGGTATGTCGGTAAGTAACACGAACAGCAAAATGACTTGAATGTCCAATTCTTGGTCAGTTTTTGGTAGGGCGTTCTATGATTTCCTCAAGTTGCTATGAAGCTTCGTTGAAGAGGCTGGGTTCGGTTTCTTTTCTCCCTTCCTATGATATTTAAAAACGATTTACCTATCCAATCGTATGATTTCGCCTATGGTAGTCGTAGCTTTTTTTTTTGAATTTCGTGATTTTTAGTCATTATCCTGACAATTTCAACTTGTTCTCACTCGATTTATGCGCTCTCTTTTTCTGCACTTTTGCTCCGCCACAGTTCGTGATGGTGCCTCTGACCTACCAGATGCCCTGCGCGGTGTTTTGCTATTGGTCTACTGCCAACGCTTTTTCGTTGACCCAATCCTTGATCCTCAAGGTGGGTGATGAGTTCAAAAACAGGAGATTTCAACCAGAATAATTTCAACATCAGTTTTTATTGTGTGTTCAAATGCGGGAGAAGTGTAAAATGTTCTCATCCTCGTCTACTCGACAGCTTATATAGGTGGCTAAGTTTAATTTTCTTCTACACTACTGTGCTCATCGATTTATAGGTTCCCGGTATGCGGGAATATTTGGACGTCCCGCTGCCCCCCAAACCCCCACCCACTGCGTTGACCTCGAGCCTCGCCGACGCCAAAGTCGACTTCACCACCAACCCAGTGAAAGGAATCATGGCGATGGCAAAGGGCACCAGTTTGGAGCGCACCCCTGTAGCGACCAGCGGCGACGCTGCGCCCTGCACGGTAACTTGAGAGTGGCTTTCAATGAAGGAACTAATAGACGTTCACTAGGTGTGCACTAGCCAAGGGCAATGGCACTGAAGAAGAAGAAGAAGAGAAGTACCTTTTTTTTTTGAGAAGAGAGCGTTCTTTTTTCCTTTGTCTTGATTCTTTTGGCATGCTTACTCCATTCCTTCACGATACTCTTTTCTTTCTTTTTTGAATTTTTGTCTTGGCATGGTGTCAACAGAGCAAACCCGAAAAGTTACACGGCGGGGGTGTGCCTGGCGCCTTTGCCTTCAATGAAAAGAAACACCTCGGCTTAAAAGTGCACAGCCAAAAGCCCAAAAATGTGCAAAAGAAATCGAAGCCGGACTTCAAGAAATGATGATTTGGTGTCTGAAGAGGCCTAGTATGTAAACATGAATGCACATCGGCGAGTCAGAAAGCGACTGAAGTCGAACGGCCGCTGTGTGCATTGAAGGAGGGCCTTAAGCATGCTGCTGCTGTTCCTTTGATATCTATCAACTATCAAAAATCTTGCGACTCCAAAACACCGGGCTCGGCTTAGTTATAACATATTACTCGGTGCCTGTTTCAGGGCGAATTCATGGGCAGCTTCAACTTTTGAGGGGGCCGGAAGTATTTTGGGGGGTTGTATTGATATTACTGTAGACTGACTGTAGGTCGAGTTTGAGTTAAATCCAGGCCACATATGTGGAGATAAACATTCCGCCCCTGTAATTCAAAATTTTCGGTAGCGAGCAGCCAGCCTGCCTCGAGAGCCTACCAGATTGGCCCTCTGTTTCCAAGAGGGTGAAGCAGGCTAAACCAGAAGCCGCGCTCGCATCTTTTTGAGGCATAGCAATCATCAGCACTTCCAATTGAGATCCTTTCCCTATCGTGGCACTCAAGCGCAAGCACGATGATGAGTCTAGCGCATGCGACTTGCCGTATCCTGACGAGAGTGCAGAAGTTGCATTCAATTCAAAAGCTCAGGCCGCATCGTCAATTGACGCGATGGATATAATAAATAGTTATGAAGCTTCGCAATTAGGCACCCTAGCAGCGAGCCGTGCTGCTTTTGATAAAAAAGTCCAGCAGCTTCTCGCAATGCCCTTGCTAGACATCGGGCAACAATCGATCCGGCCCTCGTAAAGGCCCTCGAAGTTGTCGAGGGCTACACCTGCAAGGTTGACACTTGATGTATATTTGTGTGATGCCTTGTTCAAGAACCCACACTCAAAGAAATGTATGCTATGGCGAATTACCATGTAATCATGTATGACGGTTATTCACTCTCTCTCTTGCACTTGTCTTTGCAGTATAAATGTAAACCACGTCATGATTCGATTACCCTCGGCGACTTCGCGACAACTGAGACGTTGATCATCGCGGGCGCAGATGTCGAAGTTAGTAGTTCTACTTATAGTAGACCCTCCACCCTTGCTAGGTGGGGGATCTGCGACAAAATCCGTGCTTTCTTCCAGTACCACACCGCCGCCCTCACCACTCTTGCCGCAGACCCAACTGCTCTCGTGTCGGCGGTAGCCGTGCACTGCGCCTCGCTATCGGCGTCTGGCCAGCGTGCGTTGGCTACTGAGTTAGCTTTGCCAGCAAGCTATTTCGACTCGTTTTTCCTCTGGGCTCCATCAGCTGCTCGAGCTGCAGTGATTGCTTGAGCGCGAGATGCTTTCCTAGTCCAGCTCACAACTGCTATGCAGCCCTTCGCAGATTTGCCTGACGACTGCGCGGGTGACGTCTTGGAGTACTTTGACGCGCCAAAGACACGCCCAGAGCTGGTGTACATTGCTACGCACTGCTCCTCGCCGGAGGCGTGCGCTTGGGTGCGAAAAGTGGTTGCAGCGGCAGTCGCGGTAAGCGCGAGCTCTCTGTCAAGCGATAGCGCGATTTGATAATAGTCACGCAAATTTTCAACTTTCCTTTCTTCCCTGTGTACACTCTTTTCAAACTAGACGAATGCAACGGCAGCATTAGTTCCTGCGGCTAAGAAAGGTGACTTGGTGACTGTGCAGAAATGCCTCAATAATGGGGCTAACGTCGACGTACAAGTTACGGTGCGTGGGGCACTTTTCTTGAATCTATTCGTATATTTTGTGGCCTACATTTCGGCATCGGGTTTCATTCTTTGAGCAACGTGCATGCCTGCATTCTATGTATGATTTCGTAGTACTTCTGAAGGTCCTCTTTATTCCAGGATGATAACACGGCGCTGATAGAGGCTTCGCGTAACAATCAAACGGCCGTTGTGGAAGTTCTCCTTAAAGCAGGCGCTGACATCGAAGCCAAGACTGGCAGAGTGAGTGGCACCTTTGATTTGTGCGTGTCTCTGCGTATTTGAAAGAAATGAATGGCAAGATATTATTGATACTGAACCATGGCTTTCCACTTATACCTTCTTGAGTATATTTATTGATGCTTTGCCTGCCGTTGCTCTTTATATGAATGTATCGTTCCGTGCATTCCTAATTTGAAGTTTCATCACCCTGCCCTCCACCATCCCCACTTCGTCTTCCTTGCCGCCCGAACCCTAATCTCAACCCTAACTTTGACAACCTCAGCTACTCCTCATTCAAAATCGCCACGGCTTTGGAAACATTGGCTTCATTTCTTGACACAACGCTCATTTCTTTTTAAATACTTTTGGTTTTCTCTCTGCCTGGGTTTCTTGATCATGCAGCATGGAAAGACAGCGCTCATTGTGGCCTCGTCCAACCGCCAAACCCCCCCTTTTCGAACTTCTTCTCCGAGCAGGCGCCGATAAGGATGCCAAGGAGAAGGTGCGTCAAGCGTTTACACAAATCAATTGTAACACAGAATCGATTCTCCTCACAGTTTTGTATCTGCTGTCCAGCCAGTCTCTTTCATTTATACATTTTTCATCGCGCAATTATACTTTCGATTCGTCTATTCTCACGACAGTCGGGCACTACAGCGCTCATGAACGCTTCAACGAAGGGCTGCACCGATGTCGTCAGGCTCTTGTTGGAGGAGGGTGCGGAGGTGGACGCAAAGACGAATGTGAGAGATGCTCAACAGTTTGTACACTACTAGCATACGTAGGCGCATAGGAATGGTTTTCACTCAATGTTCTTGGGGTGAAATCGACGCACCTTGGTCTCTACATGAACACCGAGGGAGATTTCTCTGATATTGCCATTTGAATATCTTCGAAATCAATGATGATGCAGGATGGCCTCACTGCGTTCATCATGGCGGCAGCCCGCGGCCACCTTGCTATTCTGGGAATGCTTCTTCAAGCAGGAGCTGACGCGCATGTAAAGAGTAAAGTGAGTGCGTTGCACATAATTGCATAGCGCATTATGATTCAATCGCATGTCAAGAGTGGTGTAAGTGCGTCGCACAGAAACGCATGATGTAATTTGAGTTTCAATCGCTCTGTGCAAATATTTGACGCTGCCAGCGCTTCTTTCTTATTTGTCATAAATTAGAATGGCAGCACGGCGCTGTTTTATGCCTCAGAACAAGGTCGTGCTGATGTTATGGAGATCCTCCTCAAAGAGGGCGCTGACTTTGATGCTCAAGACGAGGTTGGTACAAAGGCATAATCATTGCACTTCGTAATTCGAGAAAAGTGCCGCAATCGTTTAACCTTTTCTAGCTTCCAATAGTATTGTCACCCATCGATGTCACTCCGCCTATTCATTCATACCTTCTTGTTCAAACAGTACGGTCTTACTGCGCTGTATGCGGCTGCTCAAAATGGCTTCATCGTTCCTGTGAAGCTCCTCCTTCAAGCAGGCGCCAAATTCGACGTCAAAGCGAACGTGAGTTATCGACACCTTGAACCCTTGCGTGCACCACTCCCCCTGACATTTTCAAGTTATGAGCTGTATCCTTGACATCTGGGCTTTGTTCTTCTCTTATGTTTCTGCGAAAGCATGAACACGTTTGTCAAAATCGCAAAGAGAATGAATTGCTTGTTTGATTCCTTATTTCCTCTTCTCCTGCTTCGTTCACCGCTAAGCAAAACACCTTCTGCCACTCTTCTCTCTACCCTCATCTTGTCGTGTGCGCCTCGATATTTCAATGATGTAGACTGGCGCCACAGAGCTCATTACCGCATCGTACCATGGCCGACCCACTATCGCAAAACTCCTCTTGAAAGCAGGCGCTGACATCGAGGCAAAAGCCGAGGTTTTCGAATAAAACATTAATTTGAACAAACTTAATGTGCGTGTATATACGTGTGTCGTACACATTCAGGATCTCAAGTATCGTGCACCATGCTATTTTTATCTTCTTCTTTCTTCTATCTTCTTTCTTCTTCTTCTTCTTCTTCCCTTTCTCCTCTTTGATGTCTGCATCTGTTTCTATGCCACTGCAAGGGTGGCTCTAACGCGCTCATGAATGCGGCGGCTTGCAACCAAGTTGACGTCGTGAAGGTTCTCCTTGAAGCGGGCGCTGACAAGGACGCGAGAGATGTGGTACGTATGTGTCAAGTACAAAGCCGCCAAAAAAGTAGAGCGATTTCTGTTGGTTTTGCCACGTAGGAGTAACTCTACTTAATTGGCGGCTTAGTACCTGGCAGGTGTAAATTTAGAGCGCCAGCTCCTTGTTGAAAGTTATCGCTGAAATGTTTGCGCTCAAACTCAAGCTGTACTTCTGTCAATTTCCGCTTTGCTCTTGTTGTGTATTCTTTTTATTGAACTCATGATGTGAGGCCTTCATTTCACGGTGTATGTACAGCACGGCGCCACTGCACTCATCTACGCTGCCTACCACGGGTACAGTTCTGTTGCTGAAGAATTGGTGCAAGCGGGTGCAAACAAAGACATCGCGACCTACAAAGTGAGCCTCAATGTGTACTAGACGCGATGTTCATTGCTAGGCCCTTCACTGCCCTTACAGGGCCCTCTTCTCTATATTTCTTTTATATCATTGCATTGATGTGTCAAGATATCTTTGTTGGAGTACTTTCCACTACTCACTCCGACATCATTAATAACTTTGTTTTCTTCAATGGTGCAGCGCGCCACTCGAATTCTCTTCGATGCCTCGGGCATTGGCCAAGCGCCAGTGGTGCACGTTTACTTGAGCCCGGACGGGTATAAGAACGAGCGATACGTGAGAGAACACGAGGTGAGAATACGTCAAATGCTTATCAATATACTTACTTACACGTATACACCACTACTTGCGTTTTCCTTGATTTGCACATAGAATATGACGCTTTTCATCTTAAATTGCCGTTAGCGTTTTATGTTTTTGGTACTCCCATTTTGTTTGCAACAAACTTGGAACTCTGGTTGTGTGTATTGTGGCAAACACTAGGGGCAAACGGCGTTGGAGGTAGCTGAAGAAAGGGACCATTTTTATGTAGCGGCCTTCCTCTCCAAAGCATAACGTTGCACCAGCGAACTTCAGAGCACAATTATACCGCTAGGAAAATTCTTTCGTTGCTTAAGAGCATCCCGCTTCGATGGGGGCGAATGTCCTTTCACTTTGACTAACAACAACAAGCCCTTCCAAAGCTGCTGTCTATGTGGCCACTTAGCATGTATGCCGGATTAGCCCCACTCTTCATCTTGCAATACAAGCATCTTTGCTTTGTATTTTTTTGCTTGTTGGCTGTTGGCTGTTGGCCCTCTAATTCCGGCCCTTTGCGTAGTGAACGGCCGTAAAATCGTTGCCATCCAACGCCATCTGCTAAGGCATCATCGCAGTACTATTCAGGACTTTCCCCTTCGCATGACTTTCAGTAGTTTCGACAATGAAGCATAACGCCATTCCTAGGGCGCCCCAAATAAACTACCTCTTCTATGACTCCCATGCCGGCAGCTGAGCTGGGGCGCTGGGGCTGGGGCCTGGCTGGGCCACCCCAGAATTTAGTAGCTACACGTAGCTTACCGCCAGTTTTGAATGCTTCTGTGGGCGCTATAAGTCGTGGCCCCTTGCAACGACAGTAACCTTGTAGGGTTCGCGGCAAACGCCTACGTTCTGTATTTTCCGTGGCAGGCGACTAACCGGCAGCTAAAAAGGGTCACTTTTCGCAAGAGCAGTAATTTGGCGCTTTATCGGCACTAACGCGGCAAAAACATGCCAAAACCACTCTGAAGCGCATGTGCGAACGCCATGTGCTATGTGGCATGCAATGGGGTGGTCCTGTGCCGTGCCGTAAGTCCACGAAAATTTGTCCGTTGGATACGAAAAAATATTTTTTTTGTGCTCCTTTCATCACACAGCATATACAGCTCTGCTGCACTCGAAATCTCAAGCGATTTGGCCAGTTCTAGGCTCTTAATTCAATAGAATATCATTTTTCTTCGTAACGGGATCTTCCCTCGACTCGGTCGAAATTTCGGGGCTCAAGCCCTATGAGCCCGGGTACTAACCTTAGGGGGAATCCCGTTACTACATGCGTAAACTGTGGCCAAAAAAGGCCACTCGGGCATGTGCGCCTGATTAGCTTCTTAGGTCTAGTTTGCGCTGCTTTGCTTTTCTTCTCTATCTGTTAGTCTTCTAATTTCGGCCCTTCGGGGCCTGTCTCAAAAAGGGCACTTTGGACCGCTACCATCACTTCCATGGCCACTCGGGCATGTGCGCCTGATTAGCTTCTTAGGTTTAGTTTGCGCTGCTTTGCTTTTCTTCTCTACCTGTTAGTCTTCTGATTCCGGCCCTTCGGGGCCTGTCTCAAAAAGGGCAATTTTCAGAAGTGACCCCCCTTTAGCTGCCAGCACTCCTAATCATTCGTAAACCCAGAGTCCTTCGGTAAACCGAAGGGCCCTGCGACGTAGGTTTACGAATGATTAGGAGTGAGCTGCCAGTTAGTCAGATGGCAGATGGCAGATGGCTTTTATTTAGTAAACCCTGTACTGACCGTTTATTTCCAAAAATGGGCGAATGCCGGGAGGTGCTGGGCGGCGGACCAGCACCTCCTTCGAAGCTATAAACGCTTCGAGTGCAACCGGGATCTCAAACTTAGTGAGG
>Ga0307931_1002388_pt1 | contig 12030 bp, 14 predicted proteins | sample OrgLakmetageno47_FD_201816 | JGI IMG/M metagenome (GOLD analysis project Ga0307931, IMG submission 201816) | Saline water microbial communities from Organic Lake, Antarctica - #47 | ecosystem: Environmental > Aquatic > Non-marine Saline and Alkaline > Saline | place: Antarctica: Organic Lake... | reverse complement strand
GTATGAAAGCCGTCAATGAATCCATGTTTTGTTTTTGATTGCGTGATCTCTGTATTGCTTAGAGTCCATATTGACAGTGCATCACGCAGAGTCACAACATCTATCAAAGGTTCGTTTTGTAGGTCCCGCATAGCGCTGACACGACTAAGAAACCTCGTGTGTTCCTCAGATGTTAAGCCACGATGATTCTCTGCATAAAAAAACATCAATTAAGTCTTCAATTTAAACGAAGTCCTCATTGAAGTGAAGCAACGTCTCATAATGAACTCCGTCAACGTAATACATGACAATATCATCAGCATTCGGAGAGAACTCAGACAACTGTATACACTGCGGCTGAGATGTTCCTGAGGACACCATAACAACAAGGTCGGAATCTGTTATAACGCATACCTTTTTCTTGATTTCCAAGCTCCAAGCTATGAGATCAATGTTTTCAACCCAAATGCGACAAATTCTTTGAACGTTGAATCACTCTTAAAGTCCCGATGCTCAACGCCGTGAGTATCAAAGCAATCTCAACCACCACCACCACGAATTTTTTTCGATGCATACATCGAATAACGCTGCTCAAGCATCCAAGCATCTACAGGAACATTTTCAATACCAGAAGAGCACATATACGTCTGATTCGCATGCCATGCATCACGGAAGACTTTGGTTGCTGTTTCGACAATTAACGACCCACGTGAGATGTCCCGCAAAAGTGCGACCGTGTGGCGCATGTACTACCTCGATTGTGATTTAAGAAATACAACGAACCAATCTGGGTGTTACCATGCAATCTAAAAAAATGTGTCTCTTTGAGCAGGCACCAATTTGTGTCAGCCTCATCTTGAGGCGCTCTGGAACTCCGGAGTATAATCGTGCGCCCTCCCAGCAGTGTGCCTGCACTGAATGTAACGAAACGCAACATTGTACCGATGGTACGTACTCTCTACATTGAGGTATAGATCCAGCCGTTACACAGAGCTTTGGAGAATACTAATAGAATCCATGTGAACCAATAATGGACCACTTACACCGCAACTTTTCGTGAATAGCTTTAAGTAGTCTGTCTGGACATACGCAATTCTATGGATTATAACATTTGTCAATGCATACGCAATACGTGGTGGTGCGCAGTTCACAAGCAAAACGTGTGCGATCAAATCACATATAACGCGACTGTTAAGCATGATCCATTCTTGTTTTTCTTAAGGCCTGCCATGTCTTTTTCTTGTCGTCACTGTCTCCGAAATCCAGCTTGTTCGTTTCAAAGCCCTCGTCAAATTGTTCATCACGTTCAACGGTGCAACCGCCAGATCGAATCAATATGACTTGAACGCGTTACTACATCTGACAGACTACAGCATCCTTTACTGCATCTTTTCAATACATGTGTGCAATCTACAACAACACACAATAATTCGTAAGCTCGTCTTGATGACCGCTTTAATTTTGTTAATTTAGTCCCAAAATCTGCAGCATCCTGGGTAATACATTCTGAGAATTCTCAGAATTTAATATCGGAAAAATTTGAGCAAGCAAAATGTGTGGCTGGATTAACGAGTTTGAGCACGTACGATAGACCGCTAGGCGCAGCTCGACAAGGCGCATCGAATGAACACGTTTTCGTAAGCATCCAAGACATGGCCCTTTCTGGCCCCTTTACGGGGGGATTTCACCACCACAGGGGAGGTATTTTACCACAGGGAGGGGTTAAAATCCTCCCTGTAGCGCCCCTGGAAGGCAGGATTTTACCACAGAATGGCCACGCGCTGGCCCCAAAATACCTCCGAGGTGACATAGATATCGGAAGATCCGGCCCGTTCGAAAACCCGCTTCCACGGAAAGTTCCCTCTTCTCCTCAATTACACGAAAAGAGAACAATTTCCACTTGCTCCTCTGGGTATTTATAGAAAGATATCGGCGCTCCACAATGGCCAATGAGGAAAATAGTTTCAAAAATATTTTCGCCTTGCGGCGATACGTCGATTTCCGGTCTCTTTTTTACGTCCATCGTCGATACTGTCCCAACAAGTGTAAAGTCGCCCCTGGACTTATCCAGACCTCGTAAAGGGAAACAAGACACAGCTAAAATTCGGCTGCCGCCAAAAGTTCCGCTTCTTTATTACGCACTTGCCCGTGCCACTTTTACCGCCTGGGGTGTTGATGGTCATCTTAAACATTAATTCGCGTAAAACTGTGTTATTTCCGATATTTGATGAATCGTGCCTTATACTATTTCTAACTGCAGCGGCCCAGGTCCGCCGCACCGCGATTAATGTAGTTTGATGTCAGTGACAACGTGTCAGAACGTCAGAACAGAACATACGTACCCAGATAGAAGTATGATGTGACGGACGGACAGACAGACATTTTTCCTTGGTAGGAACTCTTTGGTCATGTCAGTACTAAACATCAAACTACGTTGATCTATTACAGGCAGTTCCGGGTAATAAGGGCGGGGGAATTTGGCCTCAGCCCTCGCTCTCTTAGCGTTTTTTAGTAGTACAGTACAAGAAGGAAATCGATTTCTAACAGGTGGAAGTACCGAATTTTAACCCTTATATCCCTAAACGTGACAACCTCTTAACACCCGGAACTACCTGTAGCAACTATAATCAGCCAAGTAATTACTGTACGTCTTGCTGTACGTAGTACTTTTCTGCTTTTCTGTACTCTATTTTGCTGTAAGTTCGGTACTGTACTTACCCAAATAAATTCTGAGAATTCTCAGAATGTATTACCCAGGAAGTTATCACATTTTGGGACTAAATTAACAAGATTAAAACGGTCATCAAGACGAGCTTACGAATAATTGTGTTTTGATGTAGATTGCACACATGTATTGAAACGTTGCAGTAAGGGCTGCTAAGTAGATTTAGCAACGCGTTCAAGTTATATTGGTTTGATCTGGCGTTTGCAACGTTGAACGCGATGAACAATTTAATGAGGGGTTTGAAACGAACAATGATTTTTATGCAGAGAATCACCGTGGCATAACATCTGAGGAACACACGAGGTTTCTTGGTCGTGTCAACGCTGTGTGGGACCTACGAAATAAACCTTTGATAGATCTTGTGACTCTTCGTGATGCGTTGTCAATATGGACTCCGTGCAATACAGATCACCAGCCTATCCATCTGTTCATACCTTCTGATTTAATTGTTGCATGTACGCTTCCGAGATCTCAGGGCGCTCGGTTCACCCTTTATAATGCTACATCAGCATCGATTACAGCCGCGTCCACTTCGTTATCCACCTCAGTTCATTCTTTCATCGCAAATAACGCTCCTGCCTGTGCAACCTAATGAATTCTCAGAATTTGGCGCAGCCACCACGTTAGGGGCCTAGTTGCTTCCACCAATGAGAATCCATCAGTTATGTATTGTGTTTCATCCCGGATCATAGTCCCGGATCGCGTTCATCGTCGCATGTATTGTGCGTTGTGCCCGCATCTGCCGACTGTTGTACAGTACTGAGACTCATCAGCACCGTTCTCAGTTCTCAGCCCTTGAAAGCACGCCGAGGCACTAGGGCAAGAAACTGCTATAAGGCGGGGCTGCGCAATGTACAGTGCTGGAGGCGTTCAACCCCCACGATTTCTCGACGTCGCAGGCGAAGGCGGCGAGGACGGAGTCGAAGAGGATGACCACTACGAAGAACTATGCAACCACCAATGGCCGGGCACCGAGGGGCCAGTCGTGCTGGTGGTGGCTTTAGGGTGCGGCATATTTGCCAAATTGGCGTTGAAGGAGACCAAAGTGCCTTATACGGTGCTGCTCACCTTACTCGGAGGCTTACTCGGCCTTCTTCACGACGTCGTCTACAAGGTAAGCATACACACAAACAATCTTAATTGGTCACCTGAAAATTGAAATAAGAGCCGCTGCTGATGCTTGTAAAAGTCTGTCTTTGTTGCCACGCTTTCGAGCTTTTTCTGTTATGATGTATTCGTGTGACTTTTTCCTGTTGCGCTGGTGGACAGGCGCAGGCGAAGCGAGCGTATCAGGATACCTCTTTGGGCAGCTCAACCGAAGCCTGGCTCAACATCAACCCTCATATCTTGATCATCGTTTTCTTGCCGATTCTCATCTTCGAATCTGCTTTGAATTGCGGTCTGTGGCTTGCTTTCAGATTCGCCTCTTACAACTCAGAATCCTAGGAACAGCCAAACCTATATCAGTTGAGCTTTTTTTCGTTTTTTAATTTCACACGCCTCGATCTCACTGTAAATTGCATGCCGTCCAAAATGCTACTCTCCGTGTAGAATGGCATGTATTCAAGCGGCTTGGAGCGCAAATTTTGGCGCTGGCTATACCTGGAGTGGTGCTCTCAACCATCCTCATCGCGATGACCTTCAAGTAACCCTTCATTTAATATTTGCACGTCTTTTCAACGATGCCCCTGAAACTGTTACAGTCAATGCATCTGCCCATCTACTTCATTGCTTATCATTTAATTTGCCATTATCTCATAAACTTCTCCTCGCCCTCACTTGGCACCTACAGGTACATTCTCTTTCCAGACACAGGCCGCTGGGACTGGAATGCAGCTCTCACGATGGGCGCTATCTTGTCAGCAACCGACCCTGTGGCTGTGGTGGCTCTGATGAAAGAGCTCGGCGTCTCAGAACGCCTTGCGACGCTCATTGAGGGCGAATCTTTACTAAACGACAGCACTGCAATTGTTGTCTTCCAGGTGAGCCCTTTATTTTGTCCTTTTCAGGAAACCACACACCTTGACATCGAACAGCCCGATGGTTGGCCACGGAAATATATTTTGTCAATCCCTCAAAAGTAATCGTTTACTCTATGCTCGTCAGGTGTTTTGGTTGCAGTTGCAGCATGATCTTAGCGTTTGTGACATCGAAACAATCGGAGGCCCTGGTAAAGTTGTTGCTGAGTTTTTTCGGCTTTCTTTTGGAGGTATAGTGCTGGGGCTTCTCATGGGAGTGCTGTTGCAGTTTTGCCTAAGCCGGTGCTTCAACGACTTCCAAACCGAAGTAACTCTGACTTTAATGACAGCTTTCGGAACCATGCTACTCGCAGAAGGCACGCCGTTGGGATTCAGTGGCATTTTGAGCTTAGTCACTGTAGGTTTAACGATGTCGGCAAAGGGCAAGTTTTTCCTGAGTTCCGAAGCCACCCATGCGATGCATCACGTGTGGGGCACTTTAGGCCATCTGGCCAACACTATCATCTTCTTCTTGGCGGGCCTCATTATCGCTGGGCCGGACGTCCTTGGTTCGCAAGATTTCACTGAGACCTTCGGGGAGCGGTTCTCGAAGCTACTCTTACTATTTGTGATGTTGCATGTTATTCGAGCCATTATGATGGTATCCCTCTGGCCAATAATTTCAAGGGGCCACTACGAATTCAATTGGCGGCATGCAACTGCGATAACTTACGGTGGCTTGCGTGGCGCAGTGGGCTTAACTTTAGGCTTGATTGTCCACGAAACTTTACTTTGGCACGTCGACGCCGCCGCGCGGCAGTTGGGGAACGAAATTCTCTTTTATGCTAGCGGCGTGGCGGTTCTGACATTGGTCATCAATGGTTCAACCATGGAAATGGTGCTGAAGTGGCTAGAAATATCGGGGAGCTCGAAGAGTTCTCAACGCGCGTACGAGAATGTATCTCTCAAGCTAGCAGAAGAAGTCACGCTCCTTTTTGATAAACTCAAAGAGAGCGAGACGAAGAACTCCAGCGGAGTGGACTGGGCAGCCGCCCTGTCATATGTTCCGAGCCGTTCTAAAGCTGCCTATCAGTGCCTTAACTTGGCGATTCGAGAAGAGATAGAGCTTACGGCTGATAGCAGTAACCTCGTGACCCCGTCCGCTCAGGGTGATATCAATGAAGGAAACAGCAGCAGTGATGAAACCTTGTCAGGTACTTTCAGTATGAACCCCATGAGGGCTCTTACGTCATCTCTGCCGTCTCAGAGGACTGAACAGCCGAAATTTTCCCTGAAGTCTGTGACGAGCAAAGTTGTTAATACATTTGGAGAGAAAAAGCACCATTCGGATTTTGTCAATGAACTTTTGCAACGGGTGCCCAACAGTCTCAAGGGTCGCATCTTGCGCAACGAAAAGAAGTGGCCATCAGTGTTGTCGGCAGAGTCAGGTTTTCAAACGAGTGTTATTATGGCGCAGTCGGAGATATCGAGGCACGAGCAAAAGGTGGGTTTACGATATTCTTTTCCTTTTCGTTGTCTACATTCGTACGGTAATTATTCGATTCACCCACATGTCATTCGTTCGTTGTCAATAATCAGGCGGATATGGTGGAGATTCGTCGACGCTTTGTGATTGCGCTCAAGGGTTGCTACTCGCATTTGCACCACGAGGGACATTGCGATGCAGAATCGGTAGCGATACTTGTTGACGGTGCAAATCGGCAAATTGATGACACAGATCACGAAGCCGAACGCCAGGTAACTATCTTAAAGATTCTTGCAAGTATACAACCAGCCAATCTGACCCCCCAAGCGGCCAGCTTCGTATTAGAGTTGCAGCACGCCCATGTGCGTTCACTCCCCTGTCTCAACGCATGATTTTTCTTCCTCTTGTTTTTCAAGGCTGTGGACGTTGCGCACCCTTCTTTGGCAATGGCTCGCTGTTCCGAGGTAGAGGTTGTGGTCAGCAACACGTTTTCACTGGAAGCCTCGAGCAATAGTGCCTCTGGAGACACCGATGGCGTCAATGGCAAAGAGTTAGACTCGTGGAAGCACTTGCTAGATGCGATTGGCGGTGGCCTGCCTTCTTTCTTGAGCTCCAGTGTCTTCGCTGCCTTGCTGAATACCCCCGGCTTGCGCACAGGACTTAAGGTAGGGATACAAGTCTGTTGGAAACGATTTCAAAAGCGACTTTATTTCTTCGCTTTGTGAAACCTACGTCAAGTTACCTGTCTCTTCAGTTCAGAAAGCTGCACTTACCATACTTGAATACTTTAAGGTTGCTTCTTCTGTTCTCTTCTTGTTTCCATCACTTTTTCAGGAATACGTTGCGCAGCAGCTCGGTGCCGTTTTTGACGTTGTTCACGGGTTTGTGGTGAGTCGTGAACTCTGATCTTGACGCATCACTGATATTTTGACGCATTCAAAATTGGCCACATTTTGCACATATGTAGCACGACATAGATAGCACAAATGTGGCCGCCCTCTCCTGCTTTATGGGCCAGAAGGTTAAGTTGACTTCATATTTTTCTTCAACTGTTGATACTTTCCAAAAATGTTCTTGCTTAGGTGGGCCACGAGCGCACTCTTGTTAACTTCCTTGAAGAACATGCTCGTGATTTGGCCGCTGCTGCTAATGCATCGCGTGGTTCTCAGAGCACTGCAAGTTCAACCGATGGAGCACAGGCAAGGCGCCGAAATCTTTCCGCAGTTGATGCTGTGATAGTCAATAGAGGCAAAATGCACGTCGGGGCCTTGGCCGTAGAGGTGGGCTTTGATTTTAGTTTGAGGTTGCTTGAAGTGTTGACGCGAATGCCTCGATTCAAGAAATATCAACGGATAGAAATCTGACGTCTATGGGCGTAGTAAAGCTTATCATTATACAATGTCCAGGTGCGAACACAAGTACAGCTGGCCCAAAATTGGCTTGATGCGCTCCTCAAGCGGTTTCCTGAAGTCGCCTTCTCGATGAAGACAAAGAAGGCGGCTCGCCTCCTGTTGTGTGGAGAGCGTGATATCGTGGAGCGACTGGGTCATGAGGGCACGATTGAGGAGTCCGAAGTAAGGCGATTATCATGGACGCATGCATGAGCACCTACTGTCGTCTTTGGCTCGTTTTCCTTAACTGTATTCTTTGTGTGTACCTTTTTTATATTTTTTTGGTATAGGTGCAGTCCTTGTTGGTAGCGAACGCAACTTCTGTGAAAAAACTCGCGTCTCATCCAGCAGCGCTTGCAGTGCCTTCCAAAGTTCAACGAATTCGCCGCCATCCTCTGTTTAAAAACATCTCCGAAGATGCTGCGGTAGCACTTGCTAAGCATTGCACTGAAAAGTATTTCGACCCGAACGCGTGTCTTCTCAAGCAGTACGCTCCTGCCAAGCATTGGCTGCTCCCAATTCAAGGCACTTTCAAGGTTTATCAGTCGGCAGTCTCACTAGGCCCGACAGATTCGGCAACAGGCAACGGTGATGCTCTAGGCTGTCAATCTGGGTCCAGCGAGGCTCACTTCAGGGCCTCAATGGCTGCTGCCACTTCAGCCGCCGATACCGCAGCGCTCCAAGACACTGTCTCGTCGGACGCTGTTGATGTGACAAATCGCACTTTTCACGGTGATATCAACCATAAGAAAGTCAACAGTGATGGCTCGAGGAAGACCGCAGACGGCGGTGCTCTGAATGCGCCGCTCGGGCTGGAAGATGCCCTAGGGGCAGCCGGTCATTTACTGGGTGGAGGCAAATGCGACGGGTACCGTTACTCGGTTCACAGCCCTGGTTACACCCACGTGAGTTGAATAATCAAATGTAATTCCGTGTCTCAGTTCAGTGCATCTCACTCTTTTCGTCTTACCTTTTCTTTTATTATCAAGGTGTTGATGGTGAACGGAAACGCAACTGCTGAACTCATGAACGAGCACCCGTCTCTCCGCGACGCCATTTGGCGAATCGTGGCAGCTTCTATGCTGCTTCGCAACTCTCAATGGGTGAAGGATGCCACTCAGGCATCGATAGCCATGGGAGCTAATGCGGCTCCAGACGCTTGGGTCATGCCGCCAGACGTGTCGGCTCGCGATCTGGCTTTGTCCATTGTGCGACCTCATCAAAGTCGAGGTGGTCGTGCCAAATCTGGTTACTTGGCCATTCTTGGCAGCAACTCAGGTACCAAATCGAGCGGATACTTTCGTGCATTCAACAATACTCTACTGTCGGATAATTTCGCACGCATTTGAAGTTTCGTTGATTATAGGTTTTATTCTAATAGACTTCGCAGCTGCATGCGTGTACATGATTACACGGTGTTTGTCTAGGCACCATACTCGTTCGATTATTTTTTCCAAGTATTCCTCCTCTATATATTCATAATTTCTTTGTTATGGTCGCCTTGCCCTCGGCCACGTAGACTCCAAGACTCCTCAGCTCGGTCCCAACGCCGCTGCTGTTCTTTTGCTCGATGGTACAATTACCCTCGGCAAATCACTGGCGTGTCTTATGAATCTCGACGGCTCTGGAGCAGCAGGAAGCAGTGCGAACAACAAGGATATGCCATTGGTGTCGTGTGCCGCAGCCGTGACTTGTGGAGGGGCAGGCGAGCCCTCGACCCTAGACGGCACCGCTTACGTCAGCCGCCTCGTGCCTTACACTGCAGCAGACGCGAACGGAGAGCACCAAGTCCAATTTGAGCCCGAGTGAGTACATACCATCAGATTTGTTTGATCGCATAATGAGAGGCATGTCACCATGAATATCAAACAATTCATTTATTTCACCCCGTTTGATCCTTTCGTTGACGCAAGGCTGTCGTGCTTTTGAACAGGTCGGTGTTCTTTGTGCTCCATCAAAATGATTTTGTCGGTGCTTTGCCCCTTACTTCAAGTCCTCTGAGCCACAGAAGCTCTAGAACACCAAGAGCACCTCCTGTAGAGCCTTCCCCTAAAGCAGCAGAACCTGCGGCAGCGCCTTCACCAGAAAAAGCGGCACCGGCCTCTGCAGCTGCCAAGCCTGGCGATGTTGACGCGCCTATGAAGAAAGGCGTCTCCTTTGCCAGTCAGGAAGAAAGCAATGTACTCCCGGAAGGTTGGACAGCGCACGAAGATCCCGCGTCGAAAAAGACTTATTTCGTCTCAGCAAGTGGCGAAACGACCTGGGAGAAACCCGCTCACCAATCCTCATCAGAATTTTGAGGTATCTGATCGAGAGAGGCCCCGCCATGTAGTTGTAGTAATCGCACGCCGTTTTTTTACTGCCTTGTTATTTAGTTTAGATTAGTGTACTTTATTTATTTCTCTAGTTCGACTTCCCCTGGAGGAACACACACGTACATGGACATGGGTTAGTTTCTCTCTAATTATCCGCGATACGACCTAGAGCTATTATGGTAGCTAATTCCCATGGCAATAGGAATAAAGGGGAATACGATGCGCAATAGGCAAGGCAAGGGAATTCACAAATTTTACGAGTTACCGAGTTACGAGGAATTCGGAATTCCATCGGCCAATGCCATTCCGCACTTGCTTTGTTTGCGCAACGCACACGTACTCCAGCTTCTGCCCGTAGAATCGGCATCTGTGTCATTTGGGTTTGTATTAGTTCGAGTTCGAGTTCGAAAATATTTCGATACCGGTCCAAAACCTAGTACTAACTACGTACTTCGTCTGTGGTCGCGTATTTACTGACGTGTTTAGGTTATTCGATTGACGTATTTTTATACAGCCGAAAACTTTCCCGAAGCACTAAAAAAAAATGAGCTCATACGCACGCTTGGGTAGGAGGTTCGCTTGAATTTTTGCATTATTCTCATCACGAGGTGCTATTACTACAGTAGCTAGTAGCTAGCTAGCTAGCTCTAGCTCTAGCTCGTGGACCCGCAATAAAAATGGAGCATTCGCCTGTTCGATGGTGCGCCTTCGAGTAGAACGTATTTCAACCTCCGGATACCCGAGCGTTCATCGGTCTTCAATGTCAATTCGTGCTGCTTCGTTGTGGGTGAAATCTATGCGCGAGCTTCCTATAGCCTGATGCAATCCTGGATAGAAGCTAACTCGATCCATTGCGCGCCTGGGAAGCATCAAGAGACGAGAGCGTATGAGATACTACATACGAGCTCTCTGAAGTAGTAGCTGATCGCCCCTGAGCACAAATTATCTGGCGCATGAACCTGTCGTAAATTATACCGCCCATGCAAGAAGTCCGTGGTTAGCTCACGCTCTTCGCACGGCTCTCTGCGCCGGTTAGCAGCATCACGGCGTGATGGTTTGCCACTTTTCCGTTGAGAGCATTTGCCAAATCGTGAAGAGCCACCATTTAAACATAGGGGCGAGCGTCGGTCTCTGGTACTGCAACATGTCCTGATACATCTTAGAATAGCTCGTGCTCCTTATCTGGCGCTCTCCACACCTGGGTGTGCCAACGCTGATTCATTGAGATTTTGAGGCGAATAGACGATATTATACCTGGTAGCTTCCATTGATATGCTTTCTGGGTATGGGGCGCGCGCGTCTCGATCTTTGAATCGAACTAGTCCGCGCTAAGAGCGTGGATCGACGTTGGTCGACGAGGCAACTGAGGACGATTTGAAACTTCTACGACTGGCACGATAACGCAGTCCTAGCAGCCATAGTACTGCCTGCGGGAAGTATTCTAACAGACGAAGAGCGAGCCCGAGTGTTTCCATTTAGCACTGGTTGCTAACAATAAGACAAATAAAGGAATTGTGGCCATAAAACAAAGGCAACAGGGACCCCGGGTCAAGGGGATTCAATTGATTTGGTTAGGGCATATATATATATGCACATCACATACCACGTAAGGGATAAATTCTGTAAAACTCAATCCGCGAGAAGCCATATGTAAAGCTAGAAGAACAAAGAGGTACAAGTATTGATCTAGAACCGTGTATATGGCGCTCAGATCTGAGACTAGGGCTCAATTCAATTGAGATCGACCCCCGAAGCAACGTTTCCGACCACCTGAATTAGACCACAAAATAACATAAAGGAGTAGGATTGCACTTCAGGTGGGCATTTCAAGCCCCATCGAGATCGTGACAAGTCCAACGAAGCATACATATTGCTCCTGCACCGTGTATATGGTGCTCAGAGCTGAGACTAGGGCCCAATTCAAGTGAGATCGCGACCCCGAAACACCGCTTCAGACCACCTGAATTAGACCAAAAAATGACATAGAGGAGCACGATTGCACATCACGAGGGTATTAAAAGCTCCATATACAACATACAAAGTCCCTCAATGCATTTGAACTCGAACTCGAACTAATACAAACCCAAATGGCACAGAAGCCAATGCTGCGGGCAGAAGTGGGAATGCGCGTGCGTTGCGCAAACAAAGCAAGTGCGGAATGATTCAGGAGGGAGAG
>Ga0307931_1002386_pt1 | contig 12031 bp, 9 predicted proteins | sample OrgLakmetageno47_FD_201816 | JGI IMG/M metagenome (GOLD analysis project Ga0307931, IMG submission 201816) | Saline water microbial communities from Organic Lake, Antarctica - #47 | ecosystem: Environmental > Aquatic > Non-marine Saline and Alkaline > Saline | place: Antarctica: Organic Lake... | reverse complement strand
GCCACGTGTCCATTCACACGCACAGTGCCCCAGTTCGCGCCATAATTATATTGGAAGTCAACTGAAAATGAGATTCTTGCCTTTCATATATCTGATTTGGTTTTTCTTGCCTTTCATATTTCCCTCGTTCAGTTCAATGAGTTGGCGCAGTAGCTACCCCGTAGGGACGTTGAATCTACCCCGTATAGGGGCATTGATATATATTGTTTACCGACCCCGTAGGGGCATTCGTATTGTTTACTGGCCAGCTGGCCAGTGACCCAGCCGCCTGTCGCCTGTTGCCATGTTTACAGTTCACAGTGTCAAGCGCAATAAAATTCAAGTCATTTTTACTGTGTGGCAAGGCCAATTATTTGACTCCAACTGGGAGTCGCGGTTTATCGGCTCTAGTTTGCCCCCTGCTTCGTACTGACTGCAATCATACCCTACATTTCTGACTTATACCATTCACTATTCTGTATTCTGTATTTTCATGTCCTTCTTGGAATGAAATCGAGCGGATTCGTGGAAGTGCCTATTTCTATCCAATTACTGAACTACATATTGAGGTGCATATCGACATATAAACAAAAAGCACGGCAGTTCGCACTCATAACTAGGTGTAAGTTGCTATAATAAAATCGTTAGACTTTAGCAAGGTTAGACAGTTCAGCACAAGAATTCAGAATTTTCATTGCCATAAGTTATAAGAACCAGCCCAGAACTATGAATGGTAGCCCTTTGCGCACTTGAACTCGCTATTTAAGACACAGCCATCAAAACAAGAAAATCGAGAGATGCACGGTAGAAAAACGAAAGTTTTTTACTATCATTCTTCGAAAACGAGGTCAGCGCGGCGGGCTGCCAGACGCGCGCGGAGGGCTACAGCGCGCTGCATGGCCACTTGACGCTGGAGCTTGCTGCGAAAGAGACTTCGTGAATCGAGGAGCTCAGAAACTGGGTTGGGCGGCTCCCACACTGGCGCAGACTTTTCACCCTTCTTTGCAGCCTTATCGGCGCCCTTCTTGTAGCCAGCGCCACTGCCATTGCCACCGTAAGCGTTTTCAGGGAGTGGCAGGACAAAAGGTGTACCGCGCATGCACGGGTTCCCATCAAGTTCAAGATTCACCAAAGATCCATCTGAAGCGAGCGTGGAAAGCGCAGCAGCAGGTAACCTTTCAGCAGTGAGCAAATTGTCTTTCAGCAGCAAATGTTCAAGGCCAAGCCACTTCTGCACGTCAGGCGGCAGCGACGAGAGCTGATTGCCTTGCGCGTTTAAGGAAACCAAACTGTCGCAGAGTGCGTCTGAAAACAGCACAGGCGGTAAAGCGACGAATTTGTTGCGGTCAATCGCGAGTACTTCGAGGTTCACCAGCAGCGCAATGTCGTCAGGCAGTGTACGGAGGAAATTGTTGGACAGCACCAGACTTTTCAGCTTGGGAAATGCTGTGCTCAAGAATGGCGGCAGGACAGAAAGGCCGTTCCCTTTGAGGTTCAAGGCCGTCAACGTTTGCCCAAGCCCAAGGGACGGCGATACAATTTGAGCTGGAAATTCGCCAAACTTCGTCACGAGCTGCAGCCGGCTGAGGTCGAACCGCTTTTTGCCGCCGCTTTTGCATGCATCCAGCCGGTCTTCCCAAGTGAATTCACGTTTGGGCTTCTCAATCGACTTGCCACCTTTCTTGCCTTCCACCCGAACCACCGAGAAATCAAGCATGACGACGCCGCTCGCCATCACACCGCCTGAATTGGCTTTGCCTACGGCTGCCAACGGGTACCATTGCGCACCCGACCCTTTGGGGCCAGTGCCCCATGAGAGTGGCACCGTGCACATGCCCAAAGCTTGGCTCGAAAAATTGTCGGCGTCGTACACGGTTACTTTCACCAGCACATTGGCAACCTCTTCAGTCAGGTCAGCCCACGTGACCGCTTCACGCCATACCGGTTGCAGCGTTTTCGAGCAGGTTTTCGTCTTACGCTTCCGAGGCTTCTTCAGAGGCTTACCCGTGGAAGCATCGACGAGCTCGACAATTGCATACGGGTCAGAAGTGCCACCCTTATCAGCGGCAGCCAGCTCTTTGGCTTCCAGTACTTTCATCGCCACTGTGTGGCGAAAAGGTGCCGTCTTGGGGCGCGCACCTGGCGGCGGTGAAATAGGTCGATCCTCGGTAGCTTTCGGAGGAGACTGCACTTTCAAGCCGATTCGCACAGCACCCATTGCGGAACCTGCCTTCATTTCACCAACATCAGAAAGTGGGTACCATTCAATGATATCTGTTGTTTGACCCAAGAAAGCGTTTAGTGGCACTGTGACGCCACCCAGAGCTTCGCTGCTCATGGTGTCACTGTCAAGCACGGTCACCTTCAGCGATAAAGACGCAAGATCTTCGTCCACATCAGCCCACGTAACTTCGCCGTCTGACCACACGGGGTTGAGTGTTTTCTTGACGGCATTTGTCTTCTTTTTGCGAGCCTTCTTAAGCGATTTTCCTGTCTCCGATTGAACCAACTCAAAAGTAGCGTAGGGGTCGCTCGTTTCACCTTTGTCAGCAGCCATTAGATCACGCGCCTCGAATACGCTGATCCAAACGAGGCCTTTGGGACTTCCTGAAGTCGAAGGCCTTGAAGAAGACGAGCTTGCCGGTCGACTGTTTGCTTTAACGGATAACAGATCTTCAGCACTCGCCGCCGCGCTTAAACTTACTCGTACCGCCCCCGTCGCTGAGCCTGCTTTCATCTTCGCGGCATCCGTCAGTGCATACCACTCCACCACCTCTGCCTGCGACTGCCCTAGGCACACGCTCAACGGTACAACAGCCTCGCCCAAGGCTTCACTGCTCATTGTATCGCTGTCAAACACCGTGACCTTCAGCGACAGAGTCTCCAGATCTTCAGCTACGTTTTCCCACATCATGGCTCCGTTCTTCCACGCAGGTGCCAGGCTTTTGCGAACCACTTCAGTCTTTTGCTTGCGCAACCTCTTCGCCGACTTACCCGTTGCGGTGTCAATCAGCTCATACGTGGCATAAGCATCGGAAGTACCACTTTTGTCCGCTGCCATCAGATCGCGTGCCTCCATGACATTCACCCAGACAGTGCCTTTCCCGCTGGCTGTGCCACCTCTGGAAGATGGGCGCGATGCATTATCTACAGCAGCCTCCGTTGCATCGACGGAAGATAAGAGATCCTCAGCACTCACCGCCGCGCTTAAACTTACTCGTACCGCCCCCGTCGCTGAGCCTGCTTTCATCTTCGCGGCATCCGTCAGTGCATACCACTCCACCACCTCTGCCTGCGACTGCCCTAGGCACACGCTCAACGGTACAACAGCCTCGCCCAAGGCTTCACTGCTCATTGTATCGCTGTCAAACACCGTGACCTTCAGCGACAGAGTCTCCAGATCTTCAGCTACGTTTTCCCACATCATGGCTCCGTTCTTCCACGCAGGTGCCAGGCTTTTGCGAACCACTTCAGTCTTTTGCTTGCGCAACCTCTTCGCCGACTTACCCGTTGCGGTGTCAATCAGCTCATACGTGGCATAAGCATCGGAAGTACCACTTTTGTCCGCTGCCATCAGATCGCGTGCCTCCATGACATTCACCCAGACAGTGCCTTTCCCGCTGTTGGTTGTACCACCTCTGGAAGATGGGCGCGATGACGCTTCCAGGGATGATGCCCCCTCAGAAGCATCAGGTTTGGGCAACGGGCGCAACGAACCATCTACAGCAGTCCCCTTCTCTGCGTTTACTGAAGACAAGAGATCCTCAGCACTCGCCGCCGCGCTTAAACTTACTCGTACCGCCCCCGTCGCTGAGCCTGCTTTCATCTTCGCGGCATCCGTCAGTGCATACCACTCCACCACCTCTGCCTGCGACTGCCCTGGGCACACGCTCAACGGTACAACAGCCTCGCCCAGAGCTTCACTGCTCATTGTATCGCTGTCAAACACCGTGACCTTCAGCGACAGAGTCTCCAGATCTTCAGCTACGTTTTCCCACATCATGGCTCCGTTCTTCCACGCAGGTGCCAGGCTTTTGCGAACCACTTCAGTCTTTTGCTTGCGCAACCTCTTCGCCGACTTACCCGTTGCGGTGTCAATCAGCTCATACGTGGCATAAGCATCGGAAGTACCACTTTTGTCCGCTGCCATCAGATCGCGTGCCTCCATGACATTCACCCAGACAGTGCCTTTCCCGCTGTTGGTTGTGCCACCTCTGGAAGATGGGCGCGATGACGCTTCCTGGGATGATGCACTTGCAGAGGAATCTGATTTAGAGGTGAATTCAGTAGCCCCAGAAGAGAATGCAATCTCAGTAGGCGCAGTCGCTGTAGGCGCAATTGCTGTCTCTACTTCTGCCGGAGCTGACAGAACCTTGGTAGATGCAGGTGCTGCATCCATAGCTGCTGCCGACGAAGGCTCGACTTGGAAGCTCACCTTCACCGCTCCACTTGCTGAGCCTGCCTTCATTTTTGCAGCATCCGAAAGCGGATACCAGTCTACCAATCCGTTCTCTGTCTTGGTTGAAGCCGAAAATGGAATAGTTACTACGCCCAATGCCTCACGGCTCATCATATCATTATCGAATACCGCCACTTTCAATGCTAATGTAGACAAATCTTCCGCAACGTCGTTCCAGATTACAGAACCCTTGCTCCAGATAGGATTCAAGGATTTCTTTACAACGTCAGTTTTGTGACTGCGGCCATTAAGTGGCTTTTTAGAGGTGGAATCAACGAGCTCTATGATAACGAAAGCATCCGATGTGCCCCCCTTATCTGCAGCGAGCAGCTCCCGTGCCTCGGAGACATTTACTTTAACCGTAGCCATAATATACGCTAGATGCAAAAGAACAGATCACAAGTCATAGCATGGCGCAGACTGCGGACGGTGTGGATAAAGATAAGCCTCACGTACTCCTCGAACGCTCCAACGCCATTATTTTTTCACCTTCGTTGGGTCACACGAATACCGTACAGTACAGGGTGTCTTCGTTATTACCAATCTTCTGCACGGCACAACCAGAAGAGATGATGACGAATGACGACATGACGACTCTACTACTTTCTGTACTGAACCAAAGAGCAAGGCTCAGCGCAAGTATCCCGCCTCGTGTCCATTTCTTTAGCCAAATCAACTAACTATCATGGCCGCCATCGCTGCGAGAGATTTCAAGCCAAAATGCGTGCAGTCACGGAAGAGCGGAAAGCTCATGCTCCAAGGCTACGAACTCCAGGAAATTCCCGAGGTATGTTCATTGATCCGAGACTTCTTAATAAATCTTGTCAAGCTCCAACCCTAATTCCGCCTGCATGGGTTGATGGCAACAGGAGCTCATGGCGCCGTTCGATAATCTCACCGGGTTAGTTTATGATCTCAAATTATTTGAACGTCCTAACAGAACAGCTTTTTTGTCTATGTGGGGTATAGACTTGCTATAGTGTAGACTGAACTTCATAGGTACCCACGCTACTTTCGTTCAAGATCAAGATAAGATTATCTACCCATCAACCAATTGAATGATTTTTGCTAGTTGGCTATTCGATCATATTACAACAGATCATTTCTGTATGGTGGGATTGTTGTGTTACGTGTGCAACCTGCTTATCTGCCCCCCCCCTTAAACCCCCATTTCACCCCCCTTTTCAGGAACGAGCTCTCGCAATACGTAGTCATGCTTACGGCGTGCAACCTCATGGACAACGAAATTAGCGTGATTCCCGAGAACATTGCGGGCATGGGCGATTCCCTCGTAGTGATGCAATTGCGCAACAACAAGCTCCAGGTCCTTCCGAGCTGCTTGTCGGGCCTCACGGGATTGAAAGTGCTGGACGTCTCCAACAACTTGATTCACACCTTGGAGCCGCTGGATTTGCCACTCTTAGCGGACTTGAACTTGGCCCGCAACCAACTCAAGGCCATGCCCGACCTCAGTGGGCTAGGCGCTCTCACGCGTCTGGTGGTGAGTGAGAACGCGCTGACGACTTTGCCTTCGTCTCTGGGCCAGATGCCGAATCTGAAACAACTGGTGCTCGACCGCAACGCCCTCACGGAGCTCCCAGGCTTCGGTAAGATTGATCTATTTACTGTGTGAATTTATATTGCTACGCCTTTCTCTATTTCAACTTGTTTTTTCCCTCTTGAGCCCGAGCCGTATCATTACTCTCTTTTAGCGTCAACTCTCGTGTACGCTTGGCTTTTTCATCGTCTCTCCTCTTTGAAACCAATACTTCTTGTGCTACTTCTATCAGGATCGGGCTGTAAGCTGGAGTCCCTCTCGGTCTCGTGGAACAAGCTCACCCAGCTCCCGTCGTCTTTGGACGACCTCAAGAACTTGACTGAATTGGACGTGTCCGCCAACAAGATCCAGGGCTGGCCGCGGCTTCCTGAAGGGGGGAAAGGCTTGACGAAATTGGTGCTGAGCGGGAACGCGATTCCTGAGGTAATCATAGCGTTCTTCCGAAATAAGCTACTTTGTCTTGCCTTGCCTTTGCCTTCATTTTCTTGATTCTACTCCAATCCTCTTTCTCGACTCAATTTTTGAACGCCCTTTCCTCCTTTTCTGTCTTCGATCTCTCTATATGAATATATATATGATGCGCTATGTAGATCCCCGCCGCGTCGCTCTTGTCGCTCAAGGACTCGTTGCGCGAGCTGCTGCTGAACGACTGCGGCCTGGTGGAGTGCCCGCAAGACATGGGCGCCATGGCCAAGCTCAAAGTGCTCAATTTAGGCAGCAACCAAATGAAGGTTTGAGAGGGAGGGATTGGATGGGGTGGTGGCTGTTTGGTCTCTCTGCTTCACATCCTTAGTGTGAAGTTTTTTTTCATAATTCTCGTATGGCTATTAGTAACTGATCAGTGTAGCTCTAATGTGCATCTAGATATAGCACTCTATTGTGATGTTGCGTTTTCATATTCATATGATTTCCTGCACCGCCCTGTATCTCCTCCCTTGTCCTGCCTGCTCTGCCTTTTGTATGGTAGGACGTGCCGGGCTGCTTGGGCTACCTCCCGGAGCTCACCATGTTTGTGGTGGAAAATAACCCGATTCGGCGCAAGAAATTGGACCAACCCGACACGAAAAGCATGCTCACGTACTTGAAAACCAAAGATGCCCCCCACCCTTCCCTCGTGGGCGCTGCCAGCAATTCTCCCGAAGAAATTATGTTGGCGCAAAAGATGCGGGACGCGAGCCACTACGGGATTTTAACCATCGACATCGACACCAAAAAGAACAAGAAAGAACAGCCGCTCTCGATTTTTCCTCTCAAGGTATTCTTCATTAATCTTCTCTCTCTTTTTTTTTTCTCGTTTGAAACAAATGCGCTCCTCCGATCTTCGAATGGTTTTCTTCGCGTGTTTTTCAATATGTATATCTCATTTTCTGAACTGTTCACATGCGTGGTTCAAACGTAAATTCTAGATCTTCGAGGACCCGATGCCTCAAAAGTTGACGGAGCTGACGATTGCAGGGCACGGCCTCCGATCATTGCCCACTGACCGCCTCGGCAGCCTCGTCAAGGCGTGTGCAATAACAAGAACCACAATCTACTGTGCATCGAGATCATCAAGAACTATAATTAGAAGAGGATAAGCAGGAACGCGTCGCGAACGTTTTAGTAGCAGTACAGTAGTGCGAATAACATGTGGAAGTTGAGCATTAGCTTCATTATTTCATCTATTCTCTTCTGTACTCTCGACCCCCCTCTCTCTCTTTACTCAAACAGTTGGTGCAGCTCGATTTGAGCCGGAACAAACTCAGCGATTTGGGGCCTTCGCTCTTCGCCGATCTGTGCGCTTTGCCCTCCGTAGCCGTGCTCAAAATGCGATCCAATGGTTTGAAAGACAGTGACGTGGAAGGAGGCTGCTCGAGTGTCGACGATCTGACCATGGCGCGTGGCTTAGGCGAGTGAGAGTGGCAAATTACCTAGTTACCTACCTTGCGTAATTTCAACTGAACAGTTCTTACTCACTGAACTTCTACCTTGCGTAATTTCTTGACTCTTCCCGTCCATATTTTCTTTCTTTCTCTAATCAGGCAAATCTCTCAGGGAGCTCGATCTCTCCATGAACAATCTGTCATCTCTGCCGTGCGCCTTGCTGTTCCGTTGCCCCAAACTCCAAACCCTGATGGCCACCTACAACAGCATCGAGGGCCTGAGCGATGAGTTGCCTCTGCTCCAACTGAAAAACCTGTACGCGGTTGACCTCAGCAACAACAAGCTCACGAGCTTTGGCCAGCTGCGGTTCATGCAAAGTTTGTCGACCATCAACGTCGAAAGCAACGAGTTGCGGATGATCCCGCCGGAATTGAGCCAAATCAAAAACCTCAAGTTTTTGTCCATCAGCCAGAACCCACAGAGGTATACATTCTTTTCTTACTCCGCGCATGTTCTGTTCTTTTGTTATCCTCGTCATATCTTCAACATGTTTAAATGTTTGCTACATCTTCGTTCGTTCTCAGGTCAGTGCCAGGCGACGTGGTCGGCGGCGGCGGTGGGCCCCTCCTGTCTTTCCTCCAGAAGCGCATGCCCAAGGACTACGAAGAGCCGTCGTGGGTGCAGGCTGCTCGCGATGGGGCGGGCCCCGCCGCGGGGGAAAACGACGGCTCCCCCACTCAGGGGGCTCTGGAGCGCACTGAGAGCGGCCGGATGGGCGCGCGCTTCTTTGCTAACAAAAAGGCCGCGGCGGAAGGAGCAAGCGGAAGCGGCGGCGCTGCTGCTGTGGCTAGCAACGATGAAGGTGGAGGAGGCGACGACAAGGCAGAAGAAGAGGTAGCTGAGGTGCCCGGTGACCCTCTCTTGTTGGCAGAGCTTGTGCGGCTCGAAGACGAAATGAAGGCACTGGACTTGCGTCTCAAAGAAACGCGCAGCGCTCCTGTGCAGCATGCGGTCAAGAAACAACTCGCGACGAAGAAAGCTGAGAAAATCAAAATCGAGCGGAAATTGAAAGAGAAGAAGTAGGTGTGGCCATATCATTTTTTGGATAGAAGATACGCAGATGTCTTTGCAGATATAGAGATGAACTGTTTCCGCTGTTGTGTTTATAGATGTGTTCTTACGCAGTAAAATAACGGGCTTCAAACTTCAAAGTTACCAAGGGCCAAGTGGGGGGCGTAGAGCTACTACTACCGCAGAGGGGCAGAGGGCGCTATTACGAAACCACCAACTGCCATTAATTCGTAGTTTATAGAATTCACCAGCGCGCCACAGTCCACGGCTTAAAAGTTATTATTTCGAGGCGGGCGCTTTGCTGTAATCTGTAATTGGGGTACCTGGGGCTGCGGGGCTGAGGGCTTCAGACTTCTTTACTTCGTACTTCAGTGCTATTTGCTATTTGTAATTATAGCAATTAAGCCATTTATAAAAATGTTATGAAATAGACACACCCTTCTTCAATAGCCCCGGTATTCCCTCTGAAGCCGCTGGTATTCAGCGCTAGAAGTTCGCTCCAGCTGAGAGGCATCTTGTGCTGACAAAGGATCCCGCCGCGCCGCGTTGCGGTGTACGCACTGCCCACCACCACCCGTGAAATTCGGAGGGCAGTCGAGGCACGCACTCTCGGCAGTGTTGCCTGGTCGTGACGCATATTTGCCAGTAGGGCACTTGCCGCTGCATTGCGACGTTTGCAAGCCTGTGGTGACACCCCACGTGTGAGGTGGGCAATAGGCGCACTCACTCTGTGATTGCGCGCCGGGACGGTCGTTGTAGGTGCCAGCAGGACATAGGGCGCACTCATCTACTGAGCCTAAGTTGTTCGAGGACGCGTAGGTGCCGCGTGGGCATGGAATGCAGCCGTCAGGTGAGAGCAATTCCTCTGATGCGTAGGTGCCCAGTGGGCAAGAAGGATAAGGCGACTTCTGCCAGCCTCCCGTCCACACCATTTCTGGGGGCCCATCTCGAGGAGACGACAAGTCAACGCTTCGCAAGCCGCTCACTCCAGTGCCCGGTTTCGATCGTGCGTGCTTCTGGCCGTTCACACGCTGGGCTGCAGTGTGTTCGCAGCACGTAAACGCAAGCACGGCGAATGAAAAGGCTAAGGTGCGGCATCGAAAGCCCTCGTTACGAGATGAATGGTGCGGAGGAGGCGTGGAGGCTCTCATGGCTAGCTCGAAAAATGTCAGTTTAATATTTAAAGGACTTGTTGGTGAATAGAAAGGGCCCAGTAGCGACTTGTTTGGTCACGTTCTAGCGCACTGCAGAGAGCTGTGCCTCCGTGCCTCGCGGCAATTTTTTTATCTCCTCTAGGGGCTTTAGTCCCTAGGAGGACATGCTCAGAATTTTTACTTACACGACCTTCCATTTACCCCTGATTTTTTTGTGTAACTGTTGTTGAAAATGAAAACCAAAAAGAGAGCGAACTCAATGAGTACGGCCAGAGGGGTCGTGTTCTTGCCCCAGTCTTTGGCCGACACGGGGGTGCTTCCTCTGATCTCAGCCTCATTTTGGACCTCGTCGCTCGGGAAATGGCTCGCAAACACACGGCATTTTACAACATTGGCTTTTCAGAAGCCAAAGCCTTGTTCAGACAGAAGCTTGCACGCAAATGGGGTCATGCAATTGCTCGGGGTTGGGCGACTCCTCTTCTGGATCGCCTGAGGGACTTCGTTGTAGTCCCCTCCTCTGCGGGTGGAAACTCTTCTTTTGAGCTGCACTCTCAGAGCTGGAGGAGCGTGCCACTTTGGACCGCTACCATCACTTCCATGGCCACTCGGGCATGTGCGCCTGATTAGCTTCCTGTGTTTAGTTTGCGCTGCTTTGTTTTTCTTCTCTACCTGTTAGTCTTCTAATTCCGGCCCTTCGGGGCCTGTCTCAAAAAGAAAACAATATAAAAGCAAATAAGCAGTCATGTTATTGAACCAAAAGTTAGAAAGTGAAAATTTTGGTGAAAACAAAAGTGTCTAGGCAAAATTCAAACAGACTTGAGATCTACTGGCACGGTAGATGGAAAGATAATTTAAAAACATTAGAATTTTTATTCGGTGTCGGTTTCGAATGAAGTTTGAGAGCATATATGGTCAGCAGATCGGCAGAAGAATTTGCCGGCAAGAGAGCGGACTTTCAATGCTGGTTATGGTTGGTTATGGATAGTTATGCTAGATCATTGAGACTTTGTGAATGTACTCGGCATTTTCCTTACCATTTATGCTCTGCTCTGCTCTAATGTGGTAGTCCACCTGAGCGACAATAACAGGGTTATTGTCGCTATGGGGGCCACCACACCATTGTTGCTGAGTGCGCCAAAGTGTACTATGCCAGCGAGCAGTAAGGTGCGGAACGACAACCTTGGCCGCACAGCTGGAGTAGCGGCGTGGGCCGCGTAAGATAGCTGAGCAAGTGATGCGCCGGAAACCGCAGTTAGGCGCAGAGCCAAGACGAGAAGAGAAGACGAAGACGAGAAACGAGAAGAACAGTTACTATTCCCATTCCCCGCTAAGGAGGAATCATCCGGGAGCTGGACCAGAATAACCGATCGATATGAGGCCATCCAGCCATCCACAAACTTGTTGGCTGGATCGCTCCAAGCGCCAAACGTGTGCTTGCTGCTCTGCTCATCCCGGTCCATCTCCCTCAATTTTTTTTTTTAATGATAGTTTATTCTAAGTGCAGCACCGGCTCGACTACTTGCATCTTTAGATGGACCACTCTTTAAGCTGCTGCTGGTACGCCCATCTAGCGGCCGTGGAAAAAAAACGTTACTCTCCGCTGGAGTTTTGCAATTTGCGTCCATTTCGCTTCAGCAAATGTGTTTTCTTCATGCGTCTCAGGTCTCCGAATGTAAGTAGCTCATGAGCTCGACAGCAAGGATTTTTCCGCTATCACGTCCATGCCTGCGACCAATTATAGCTTTCCAAATTGAAATTTAAGTTCGAAGTTTGACCGGAACGTGCTACGCATAACTTCCTATCTAGTCCTAGAGTGCTTTGAAGGAGAACAACTTCTTGTCGCGATGCACATCCGCTTCTAGGCGAGTCAAATTAGCTACGTGCATGTAAATGAAAACCAAGCTGAATTTTGTAGTGTTCAGTGCCATTGCTGCTCTAAGGAACTCT
>Ga0307931_1002382_pt1 | contig 12052 bp, 6 predicted proteins | sample OrgLakmetageno47_FD_201816 | JGI IMG/M metagenome (GOLD analysis project Ga0307931, IMG submission 201816) | Saline water microbial communities from Organic Lake, Antarctica - #47 | ecosystem: Environmental > Aquatic > Non-marine Saline and Alkaline > Saline | place: Antarctica: Organic Lake... | reverse complement strand
TGGCATGTCCAGACAGTCGAAAGACCAGAGCTGATCTCTACTCACCCAACTCCAAGTGCCGCCATCAGCCTACGGTCTGCAACCTGGAAGGTGCTGGGCATTTCCATATTGAGGCGCAGATATCTAGAGATGCATTGCCGTGGCCTGTCCAGTCTCGTGCGTGACAAGAAGGCCCGCTTCGTATGGGATCTCGAGAAGAGTGATCCGGCCGTGGGCCGCTTTGTGCCGGACGACGTTCCTAGGCATGAAGGCCACTGGATCCCTGACCTGTTCTCATCCGTGCTGCGACCCCCTGGCTTAGACACAATCCCCTTGACGTCGGCGTTGTTAGCCCATCGTCTTATTGAACAGGGAGGTCATCGATGCAGATAATCGATAACATCTCCCACCTCCTAGGGGATGACCTGAAGAGCTCTGTCGGTCGGGGTACACGCTTGCGGATCGCTGCGTCCTGCTTCTCGATTTACGCGTTCGAAGCGCTGAAGTCTGAACTCTCGAAAATCGATGACCTGCAGTTCGTCTTCACAGCTCCAACCTTCGTGCCCACTGAGGTGACCGATCGCCTCCGGAAGGAACGTCGGGAGTTCTTCATTCCCAAGGCGCTGCGGGAAAGCGGCCTCTATGGTACAGAATTCGAGATCCAGCTGCGCAACAAGCTCACTCAACGCGCGGTCGCGCGCGAGTGCGCTGATTGGATCCGGAAAAAGGCCAAGTTTAAGTCGAACACGACTAGAGCACCGATGCAGCAATTCATGCATGCCGCCGGACCGGCGGGCGAAGTTGCCTACATGCCGATCAGCGGCTTTACAGCAGTAGATCTTGGTTATCAAAAAGGAGATGCCGTTTCAAATTTCGTAACGCGGTTCAACGACCCGTCGCAAGCGAGGATGTACCTTCAACTTTTTGATCAAGTTTGGTCAGATCCAGACAAGGTTAAAGACGTCACCGCAGCGATCTGCGAACATATTGAGTCAGTTTACCAAGAAAATTCACCAGAGCGCGTCTATTTTGCGATGCTTTATAACATTTTCCACGACTTCCTCGATGAAGTTGACGAGGATGTGTTGCCCAATGACCTTACCGGATATCAAGACAGCTTGGTTTGGAACAAGCTCTTCAACTTCCAGAGGGATGCGGCAACTGGCATTATCAACAAGCTTGAAACCTACAATGGGTGCATTCTTGCCGACTCGGTAGGCTTGGGGAAGACATTCACTGCGTTGGCGGTGATCAAGTACTACGAGTTGCGGAACCGATCTGTGCTTGTGCTCTGCCCAAAGAAGCTCGCGGACAACTGGCAAAACTACAACACCAACCTGACCACCAACATTTTCGCGAAGGACCGTTTAAACTATGATGTTCTATGCCACACGGACTTATCCCGAACCTCTGGCGAGTCTTTTGGCATACCATTGAATCGAGTGAATTGGGGGAATTACGACTTGGTCGTGATCGACGAATCCCACAACTTCCGGAACAACGATGTCTACAAGGATCGCGAGACACGCTATCAGAAGCTTATGAACAAGGTTATCCGCGCAGGCGTGAAGACCAAGGTTATGATGCTCTCTGCGACGCCGGTGAACAACCGGTTCACTGACCTGCGCAACCAGCTTGCCCTTGCCTACGAGGGACAGTCAGAGGCGCTCAGCAAGAACCTGAAGGCGCAGATCAGCATCGAGGAAATATTTCGGCGAGCACAGAAGGCTTTCAATGAGTGGTCCTCTCTACCGCCGGAGGAAAGGACAGCCGCATCAATCCTGAAGGGGCTGGATTTTGATTTCTTCGAATTGCTGGATTCTGTGACCATCGCCAGGTCGCGAAAGCACATCGAGACATTCTACGACACGACTGACATCGGGAAATTCCCGCAGCGGCGCAAACCGCTCTCTTTTCACTGCCCGATCACACACCGGTCGGATGTGGTAGGCCTGAACGATATTTTTGCGCAACTATCGGTGCTGAAGCTCGCAGTCTATGCGCCGATCAGCTACATTCTGCCCAGCCGCATTCGAAAATACGAGGAGATATACGACACCCAGGTTGAGGGCGGGCGCGGCAAGCTGCGCCAGGCTGACCGGGAGCGCAGCCTGCAGGCGCTCATGACCACCAACCTGCTCAAGCGGCTCGAGAGCTCGGTCGAAGCGTTCCGGCTTACTCTACGATCCCTTGGCTCCAATATATCACGCACCTTGGACGCCATAGCCGAGTTCGAGAAAACAGGGCGCGGTGACAGTATCAGTGACCCCCTTGTGGGAGTGAGGGACATCGACACGGAGGATGAGGACCTTTCCGGGCTCGACGAATTTACGGTTGGCAAGAAAGTCCAGATTAGCCTCGCCGACATGGACTTGCCCACTTGGAAGCATGAGCTGGCAGCTGACCTCGTGCTCATTGAAGATTTGATCGCATCGATGGAGAAGGTGAAGCCGGCCGATGACGCCAAGCTCCAACATCTGCTGACCCTCATCAGGCAGAAATTAGACGAGCCACTCAACCAGGGAAACCGAAAGATCCTCATCTTCACTGCCTTCGCCGATACCGCCAGCTACCTCTACGAGAACCTCGCCCCTTTCGCTCAGCGGCTCGGGCTGCAGGTCGGCAAGGTCACCGGGTCTGACGCACCAAAGACCACGCTCAACAGGTCCTATGACTTCCAGAGTGTTTTGACGCTGTTCTCTCCGCGATCAAAGGAGAAAGCCGTCATCTTGCCAAACGAGCCGGGCGAGTTGGACATTCTGATCGGCACCGACTGCATCTCGGAAGGCCAGAACCTCCAGGACTGCGACTTCCTGGTCAACTACGACATCCACTGGAATCCCGTCCGCATCATCCAGCGCTTCGGCCGGATCGATCGCATCGGCTCGCCCAACAGCCAGATCCAGCTGGTCAACTATTGGCCGGACATCTCGCTGGACGCATACATCAATCTTAAGGAGCGCGTCGAGAACCGGATGGTGATCACCGACATCACCGCAACCGGCGAAGACAACGTCCTGACGGCCAAATCCAGCGATATCGCCTATCGCAAGAAACAGCTTCAGCGCCTGCAGGAGGAGGTGATCGAGCTGGAGGACGTGAAGGCCGGGATCTCCATCACCGATCTGGGCCTGAACGACTTCCGCATGGATCTGCTCAACTACGTCAAGGAGAACGGTGAGCTCGACAATGTGCCCATCGGCATGCATGCCGTCGTGCCGGCACAGCCCGACCTTGGCCTTCAACCCGGCGTCATCTTCACGCTGAAGAACATTCACGACAGCGTGAACCTCAACCAGCAGAACCGCCTACACCCGTACTACCTCGTCTATATCGGTGATGACGGGCAGATCGTGGCCGATCATACCGAGGTGAAGCGTCTGCTCGATCTGGTGCGCTCCAGCTGCAAGGGGCAGAGCGCGCCCATCCCGGATGTCTGCCGCATCTTCAACGCGCGCACGGATGACGGCCGCGACATGGGTCGCTATTCCGATCTTCTGAGCCAGGCGATCCGCTCGATGATCGAGGTGAAGGAGGAAAAGGATATCGACAGCCTGTTCAACACCGGCGGCACCACGGCGCTGGCCCACACGATCAAGGGGCTGGATGACTTCGAGCTGATCGCCTTCCTGCGCATCGAGGGGGGCGACGCATGACGCACCTCATCGATTGGCCGAGGGCGACCGCGTTCGGGCGTGTCATCCCCAAGGCGAAAATCTATGAACACGCCGACGCCGACACTCGGCTCAAGGACCTTTTCGTACGCGAGGTGGAGCAGATCGTCTGGGCGCACAAGCTGGCGCCCGACACGGTGAACCTGAGCGCCACCAAATCCGTCGCCGAAATTCAGGTGTTCCGCATCAGGCTCAAGACGCGCGCGCCCAGCCACGACGTCCTGCGCGCCATTGACCGGGCCATTCCCTATCCATTGATCTTCGAGCTGGCCCATGGCGGGCGCATCAGGCTGGCCGCGGCCTACAAACGCCCCAGCGAGGCGGACAGCCGCAAATGGGTCGTCGGCGAGTATTTCGAGAGCAGCTGGTTCGCCGAGGATGCACCCCGCGCGCCCCTTCCCATCTCGCTCGACATGGGCGCGCTTTATGAGCGGCTTGTGACTCCGCTGGTGGCGGAGCAGACAGCGGGGCTGACCATGCCGGCCGAAAGCCACCGTCCGGCTATGGGCGAGGCGCCGCAAGCACCGTTCACACCGGCGGGGGCAGTGGACGGGCACAGCTCCCTACAGGACCGGATCGACCATGCCGAGGCCGTGCGCGCCAAGGCGCGCGAGGTAGATCGGATCAAGGCGCGGCTGGCGCGGGAAAAGCAATTCAACAAGCGCGTGGCGATCAATGCCGAGCTGCGCGCGGCCAAGCAGGCGCTGGAGCGGTTGACTGCGGGTGCCGCCGCAACCAGCGTCAACACGGATTGAGAGGACGAACATGGACAAGCTGAAGATGCACAGCCCCGACCTGAGCCAGGACAACATCGCGAAGATCCGCGACCTGTTCCCCGGCTGCGTGACCGAGGCGCGCGACGAGGCGACAGGGACGGTGCGTCTGGCGGTGGACTTCGATCAGCTGCGTCAGGAGCTGAGCGACCACATCGTGGACGGGCCGCAGGAACGGTATCGGCTGGACTGGCCGGGGAAGCGTGAGGCGTTGGCGCTGGCAAATTCACCGATTGCGACGACCCTTCGCCCAGCTCGTGATGAGAGTGTGGATTTCGATACGACCAGAAACCTGTTCATCGAGGGTGACAATTTAGACGTCCTGAAACTTCTCCAAGAAAACTATCTTGGAAAAATCAAGATGATATACATCGACCCACCCTACAACACCGGAAATGACTTCGTTTATGAGGATGATTTCTCTGCGAAGTCTGAAGAATACCTTTTAAAGTCTAATCAGAGGGATGAAAAGGGAAACAGGCTAGTTGCGAACACCTCCGCCAATGGCAGGTTTCACTCCGATTGGCTCACAATGGTGTATTCACGACTAAAGCTTGCGCGAAATCTGCTTAGTGATGACGGCGTTATATTTATCAGTATCGATGATGGTGAAGTGCATAATCTTCGAAAAGTAACTGACGAGATTTTTGGCGAAGAAAACTTCGTCGGAAACATCGTATGGCAGAAGAAATACTCGCCACAGAATGATGCAAAGTATCTGAGCGATATGCATGATCATATCTTGCTTTACGCGCGAAATAAGGAATCGTGGTTCCCAATTCCACTGCCACGTACTGCAAAGCAAAATTTGGCTTATAAAAACCCTGATAATGACCCGCGTGGCCCTTGGAAGGCGACAGATTCCACCTGCAACAAATCTCGCTACGAAAGGCCAAACCTTTACTACCCCATGATCAACAAAAAGGGCCAAGAGGTGTGGTCACTTGAGACGCGTGTCTGGCGGTATTCTCGCGATGTACACGAAGAGAAAGCGCGAGACAATCGAGTATGGTGGGGGAAAGATGGAGATAACGCTGTTCCAGCATATAAGAGCTTTCTATCTGAAGTGAAGGATGGCCGCGTACCCACCACAATTTGGTCCTATGAAGACGCTGGACACAATCAGGGTGCAAAGCAAGAGCTCAACGTTCTAATTAAAGAGAGCCCTTTCAGCACGCCAAAGCCCACGAAGCTAATCCGACTGGCGGCGGCCATCTCAGTCACAGTCAACACAAGTGACATTGTATTGGACTTCTTTGGTGGGTCGGGAACAACAGCTGATGCAATCGTCCAGCAAAACGCGGAGGATGGCGGAAACCGGAAAGTTATTCTTGTTCAGCTTCCGGAGCCGACTGACGAAAAGTCACAGGCATTCAGGGCGGGCTACAAAGATATTGCCGAGATTGCCAAAGAGCGCATCCGCCGCGCCGGCAAGAAAATCCTAGAAGGTGAGTGTCACCCCGATTGGAACCGCGATGTCGGCTTCCGGGTCCTCAAGGTTGACACCTCGAACATGAAGGATGTTTACTACCGCCCCGACGAGCTTACGCAGTCCGACCTGCTCGATACAGTCGACAACGTGAAGGAGGGCCGCACGGCCGAGGATCTGCTGTTCCAGGTACTGGTCGATTGGGGCGTAGACCTGACGCTGCCCATCCGCCGCGAGACGGTGCAGGGCAAAACCGTGTTCTTCGTCGACGACAACGCCCTTGTCGCCTGTTTCGACCGTGGCGTGACCGAGGATCTGGTGAAGGAGTTGGCGGGGCACGAACCCTTGCGCGTCGTCTTCCGCGACAACGGCTTCACCTCGGATGACGTGAAGATCAACGTCGAACAAATCTTCCGCCAGCTTTCATCCACCACCGACGTCAAATCGATCTGATCATGACCGCGGAATCCGAAAACCTTGCCAGCTTGCTTTCCGGACTGATTGTCAACTGGGAGAGCGAAGTGGTTGAATTCAAGCGTGGTAACGGTGGCTTTTCCTCAAACGATCTTGGGAAGTATTTCTCGGCTCTTTCCAATGAGGCCAACCTGCGTGGCAAAGAGCGTGCCTGGCTTGTCTTTGGAGTGGATGACAAAACGCGCAGAGTTTGCGATACCAGCTACAAGTCGAATGCCGAGCATCTGCAAGCTGACAAGATGCAGGTTCTCAACGGGACCGGAACGATCACTTTCCGGGAGATACATGAGTTTCATCACACCAACGGGCGGGTGATCCTGTTCGAGATTCCCGCCGCTCCGCGAGGGATCGCCATAAGTTGGAACGGGCATTGTTATGGCCGGGCCGGAGAAAGCCTTGTCGCGCTCGGACAGGATAAGCTAGACGAAATTCGGGCTCAGACATTTGGAACCGATTGGACAGCCTGTGTAGTCGAAAACGGCGATGTGTCCGACTTGGATACACAGGCACTCAAGGTGGCGCGGGAGAGATTTACAGCAAAGCATGCGAACAGGTTTCCGGCTGACGAGATCGCCGGATGGAGTGACGCAGTTCTTCTCGACCGGGCAAAGGTCACACAGAACGGTCAGATCACCCGAGCAGCTCTTCTGCTGCTAGGAAAGCCAGAGGCGGCGTGGAAGCTGAGCCCACATCCGGCCGAGATCACTTGGAAGCTCGAAGGTGAAGAGCGCGCCTACGAGCATTTTGGCCCTCCATTCTTGCTTGCGACATCGCAGGTGTTCTCACGTATTCGGAACGTCCAGCTTCGTATTTTGCCGGATAATGAACTTTTGGCGCATGAAATTTCCAAGTACGATCAAAAGGTCGTTCTGGAAGCCCTACATAACTGCATCGCCCATCAGGATTTCACTCGATTCGGTCGAATTGTGGTTATCGAGCGGCCTGATCGGCTGACACTCGAAAACGAAGGCGGCTTCTTTGAGGGAGAGCCCGAGGATTATGTTCTTCGGGAAAGAGTTCCACGCCGGTATCGAAATTCGTTTCTTGCCCAAGCCATGACCGAACTGAATATGATTGATCATATGGGGTATGGCATTCTCGACATTTATCGTCGCCAGCGCCAGCGCTTCTTTCCTCTGCCCGATTATGACCTGAGTGAACCAAACGTCGTGCGGTTGACAATCCACGGTCGTGTAGTCGATCAGGCTTATAGTCGCCTTCTCATGCAACAGACCGGCCTGCCCTTGGCTGACGTTCTAGCGTTAGATCGGGTTCAGAAGCGGCTACCTATAACTGAGGAAGCAGTTCGCCACTTGCGGCGCAACCATCTCATCGAAGGGCGCAAGCCAAACATTCACGTCTCCGCGAAAGTTGCGGCTGCGACCGCAAGTAAGGTGGAGTACATACGCACACGCTCCCAGGACGACGAACACTATGCGAAACTTGTTGTTGATTATCTGAGCAAATTTGGGAAGGCCGAGCGGTCTGAAGTAGATAAACTTCTTACAGACAAGCTCAGTGATGCCCTGTCTCCTGAGCAGAAGCGGGACAAGATTAGTAATCTTCTCACCAAGATGAGGCGGCAACATCGCATCCATAACGCAGGCTCTCGAGGCAAGCCAGAATGGAGGCTTGCAGAATGACCAGTGCTTTCTCCTTTGTAATAATACAACAATATCGGGACGTTATGGCTTTCTGCAGTGCGTTTTTGGAAAGTGCGTTGCAGAAAGAATGCAGAAAGAGGACGGCATGAAGTTCAAGTTCAAGGTCCAGCCCTATCAGACCAATGCCGTGATGGACGTGGTGGATTGCTTCGGCGGTCAGCCCATGCGCGGTGGCCCGGTATACCGGATTGACCCAGGTGTGGCCGCGCAGGCCAGCGCGTTCGAGGAAGGATTCAAGAATGCTGACCTGGCGTTGAGCGACGCGCAGATCCACAAGAACATCCAGGAGATCCAGCGCCGGCAGAACCTGCCTGTGTCGCAGTCGCTGACGGATTTCACGACATTCAACGCCCGGGGCGAGCGTACGCCCGTCACTGCGGCCTACAAGCGCGATGCGCTGGCTGCGACCTATGATGCCAAACGCACCGCTGTCCACCTCGACGTCGAAATGGAAACCGGAACCGGCAAGACCTATTGCTACATCAAGGCCATCTTTGAGATGAACCAGCGCTACGGCTGGTCGAAATTCATCATCATGGTCCCCTCGATCGCTATCCGCGAAGGGGTTTACAAGTCGCTCAAGGTGACAGCCGACCACTTCACTGAAAGCTATGGCAAGAAGGCGCGGTTCTTCATCTACAACTCCAAGCGCCTGCACGAGCTGGAGAGCTTTTCCTCGGACGCTGGCATCAACGTGATGGTGATCAACATCCAGGCGTTCAATGCGCGCGGAAAAGACAATCGCCGGATCTACGAAGAGCTGGACGATTTCCAGTCGCGCAAGCCCATCGACGTGATCGCGGCCAACCGCCCCATCCTGATCCTGGACGAGCCACAGAAGATGGAAGGCTCCGCCACGATGGAGGCGATGCCGAAGTTCAAGCCGCTCTTCACCCTGCGGTATTCGGCGACACACCGAACCCAGCACAACAGGGTCCACCGACTGGACGCGTTGGACGCCTTCAACCAGAAGCTGGTCAAGAAGATCTCCGTCAGGGGCATTCAGACGCGCGGCCTCGCCGGAACGAACGCCTACCTGTACCTGGAGGGGATCGACATCTCGAAGAAGGCTCCAGTTGCCCGGATCGAGATGGAGGTGAAGCTGAAGTCGGGAGAGATCAAGCGGCAGCTGCGGCGGCTCGCGTTTCGTGACGATCTGTTCGTGGAATCGAACGAACTGGATCAGTATCGCGACGGCTTCACCATCAATCAGATCGACTACACGGCCGATACGGTCGAATTTACCAACGGCGTTGTGCTGAACGCTGGCGAGGCCAATGGTGATGTGTCGGAACGCGACATCCGGCGCATCCAGATCCGCGAGACGATCAAGGCCCACCTTGATCGGGAGAAGCAGCTGTTTGCCCAGGGGATCAAGGTTCTCTCGCTGTTCTTCATTGATGAGGTGGTGAAGTACCGCGACTATAACCAGGCCGACACAAACGGCGAGTATGCGCGGATTTTCGAGGAGGAGTACGAGCTTCTCAAATCCGAATACCTGTCGGAGCTTGCCATCGACAACGAGGCGTACCGGAAATATCTGACCGACATCGACCCTGCAAAGACCCACAACGGTTATTTCTCGATCGACAAGAAGACCAACCGGCTGAAGGATCCGGCGATCGGCGCCAAAGCCATAGATTCCGATGATGTCGATGCTTACGACCTGATCCTCAAGGACAAGGAACGGCTCCTGTCGTTTGAAGAGCCGACACGGTTCATTTTTTCGCACTCTGCGCTGCGCGAGGGCTGGGACAACCCGAACGTGTTCATCATGTGCATGCTGAAGCACAGTGAGAACACCATTTCGCGTCGTCAGGAGGTCGGTCGTGGTTTGCGGCTGAGCGTCGACCAGCATGGTGACCGAATGGATCATCCAGCCTTGGTGCACGACATCAACGTGCTGACTGTAGTGGCAAGCGAGAGTTACAAGGACTTTGTGGCCGGTCTGCAGAAAGAGATTGCGGACACGCTCACGTCACGTCCGCGGCAGGCGACAGAGGCCTATTTCACGGGCAAGACGCTTCCCACTGAACGCGGCCCAGTCGAAGTGACCGGCGCGATGGCGAAACAAATTTACCGCTATCTGGTAAAGAACGATTACACTGACGACGCGGACCACATCGCCGATGCCTACCATGAGGCCAAGGAGTCCGGGGCGCTGGCCGAGCTGCCCGAAGACTTGAAACCCTACGCCGAACAGGTCATTCAGCTGATCGACAGCGTCTTCAGTGACTCCCAACTTCCGAAAGTTGATGACGGCCGCAAGCCCAAGACCAACCCGCTAAATACGAACTTCGACAAGAAGGAGTTCCAGGAGCTCTGGGCGCGGATCAATCGGAAGGCGGTGTACCGGGTTGAATTCGACTCGGCGGAACTGATCAGGAAGTGCATCAGTGCTTTGGACAGCGGTTTGAATGTTACCCCGCTCCAGTACACCGTTCAGGTCGGCTTGCAGAACGAAGGCTTGACCGACGACAAACTGCGCTCCGGTGATGGTTTCGGAGTAACAGGCACGAGAACGGAATACGGTGACTCTATCCACTCGCTCGTGAGATACGATCTGGTCGGAAAGATCGCTGAGAACGCGCGGCTAACACGAAACACTGCTGCAACCATCCTCGGGCAGATCCAGCCTGCAGTTTTTGGACAATTCAAGAAAAATCCAGAGCACTTCATTGCCGAAAGCTCACGCATCATAGCGGAGCAGAAGGCGGCGATGGTCATCGAGCAATTGACCTATGACGAAGTCGACGAGCGATACGGCGTCGATATATTCACGGCAAATCAGACGGGGCAGGATTTCTCCCGCGCCACGGCGAAGCTCAAGAACCATGTATACGACTATGCGATCACGGACTCTGATGTTGAAAGGGAGTTTGTGAAGGAACTGGATACAAGTAGCGAGGTCGTCGTCTACGCCAAGCTTCCGCGAGGCTTCCTGATCCCTACCCCGGTGGGGGATTACAATCCAGACTGGGCGATATCGTTCAGAAGTGGCAGCGTAAGGCACATCTACTTCGTAGCCGAAACGAAAGGCACGATGTCTTCGATGAAACTACGGGAAATCGAGAAAACCAAGATCGAATGCGCTCGAAAATTCTTTGCCGAGATCAGCCTGAGGGTCACTCAAGAACGCGTCAGATATGACGTCGTCACAGACTACGCCAAGTTGATGGACATAGTTGGGCGCGCTGCATGAGCGAACCGCGATCGATCAACACCTATTTACCTCGATGGCGATCCAAAAAATATCTGGGTCGCGCAGATAGTCGGAGACGGGCTGTCAGCCGCGGCCTACCGTGTCGGGGAGCGCATCGAGTGCCAGCGCGAAGGCCGTGTCCATGATTACACCCGCAAGCAGGGCATCGAGGAGACCTTCATCCTGACCCCCAAGGATGCGCCGGACTGGGCGCAGGACCGGTCCCGCCTCTGGAACGAGGTGGAGGCCAGCGAGACCCGCCGCAACTCCGTCACCGCCCGCGAATGGGAGCTGGCCCTGCCGTCCGAGATCAGCGCCGAGGACCGGTCGCAGATCACCCGTGAGTTCGCCGAGCAGCTGGTCAGCCGCTACGGTGTCGCCGTCGATGTGGCGATCCATGCGCCCCACCGCGAAGGTGATCAGCGCAACCATCACGCCCATGTGCTAACCTCCACCCGCAAGCTGGAAGCCGAGGGCTTCACCGCCAAAACCCGCGTGCTCGATTCCGCAAAGACTGGCGGAGAGGAGATCGCGCAGATGCGCGGTCTCTGGGCCGAATTGCAGAACCGTGCGCTTGAGCGGGCCGGGGAAGTCGAGCGTGTCGATCATCGGTCGCTTGAGAAGCAGCGCGAGACGGCGCTGGATCGTGGCGACGACCTGTCCGCCGAGGAGCTGGACCGCGACCCCGAGCTGAAGCTGGGACCGGCGGCCAATTCCATGGAGCGGCGGGCTGCGCGTTCCGGGATCATCCGATCACCGGTTCCGATAACATCCGATCAGTGATTCCGATTTGATCCGATCACCTGTTCCGGGGCATCCGATCAGTTGGGTGTTCCGGCCGGGATGCGCGTCGTTGG
>Ga0307931_1002381_pt1 | contig 12053 bp, 16 predicted proteins | sample OrgLakmetageno47_FD_201816 | JGI IMG/M metagenome (GOLD analysis project Ga0307931, IMG submission 201816) | Saline water microbial communities from Organic Lake, Antarctica - #47 | ecosystem: Environmental > Aquatic > Non-marine Saline and Alkaline > Saline | place: Antarctica: Organic Lake... | reverse complement strand
TTTCTTTCATTGTACTTTTTTCTTCTTCTACTTCATCGCTCATAGCCTTTCTTTTTTTTACCACCACCCTACCAAAAGGGGGAATTGCTCCCCCAACCATTGCCCAGGCCTGCCGCCAAGCCCTGGTGCAGGAGCTGGGGCCGAGCAGGGGCTATCCTACAGTGAGCGACGAGCCAAACTTACAGCTGCTGCGAGCTTTGCACGCGAGTGACACGTCGGGCGAGGGTTTAGTGTCTTCACTAGCGCTAGGAGCTGCGCTGTCTCAACTAGGGGTGCAACTGTCGCCTGAAGTGACGTCCGACATTTTGCTGCAGAGTTACGTCGACGGAGAAACGCAGGTGTGGTATACATTGAGGGAGTACACTAATATAATTTCATTAACATAATGCCTTACTCCGTGATTGCCTTCTCTTCTTGTGACGCTGCACTAATGCGACTACCTTTTAACATACATCATTCGATTCCTGTTGCTCACTGCACATACCTCCCCACCCATATGTACAGGCATTATGGGGTACCGCTGGAGGCGGAGGCGGTCAGCAGTTGGTGGACTACCACACATTCTTGAGTCTATTCCTCGCGCGCACTCAGACCCCCTTATTAACGCGGCCGGGAGACGATCAATGCTTAGCTGCCACTGCACGCGCCTCGTCAGGCACGCCCTGGCTTACATGTGGTCAAGGCAACGCTGCAGCGGGAGGAGGCCGAGGCAGTAGTGGCACTACGAGTGCTTCTTTCTCGACTACTTCTTCTGCATCGTCAGCCGTGGATGTTTCTACAGGGGCGATAATCGATGTGGGCGCCCTCGGTCTGCAGAGGTTCTCCCTGGTCATTCTGGCCTCGGCACACGCAGGGGGCGCGGTCTCTGCTGCTGGAGGAGGCGGCAAAGGAGGCGGCGGCATCACTCCTATGGTGGAAGGGTCAGCCGCGTTCATTGACTTCAAGAGCAAGTGTGAGCGTGGGCTAGAGGTGGTGGTGCATAAGATCAAGTGGCCAAAAGTCGCGTCAGCGGTGCATAAAGCAGTGGGAATTGCGCCTGTAGCACTGGCCAATGACGGGTCGCACAATGGGAACAACGGCGGCCTAGGGAACATGAGTGGCAGCGGAGCCAATCAAACTGGGGTGAGGCTTTGTTGTTGCGTGGGTTACTATTCGATTGCCAAAAGCGTCCTTCGTAGTGCATTGTACTAACGCATAAACCAGGAGCAATTTCGTGTACTTTGTACTTCTGTGCGGCAGTTCTTCTCGTGAGATTGCTCCTGGTCGCTTTGATTGCCATCTTTTCACATCCACTCCCCGTTACCTCATCCCATTTGGACAGGTCAATCCTCTGCATGACGTGAATCGTCCTTTCTTGGTGGCCCGGTCACGGATGATCCGAGCTACGGATGGCTATACCAAATTAGTGTGGTTCAAACAGGGGTTCAAGGGGGCAGTCGCGAAAGTGTCAAGGGCGTTCAACTCCAGCTTGATTCGCCCTTCCGAACAACCTGGAGCAGGGATCTTTGACTTGCTTCAAGTAACCGAGGTGATACTTGAGGGCATAAACAATGAAGATTGCCAAGTACTTTGATCTCATCCTCTCCCATAAACTCACCTTTCTTCTCGCTTTCACCGATCTTAAAGGTACGCGTGGTGGAGAATTCCACTTCTAGCCTGAGCCGCTGGTTCCTGTACAAGAAGGACAACGATGCTACTAGGAATGGCAGTTTTGTGGGCCGCAGCAGCAACGGGAGTTTCATGGGCGAGCAGGGTGGAGGAGGCGGCACCACGTATGACCGGTAAGTGTATATTTGTAAAAAAAGCTTTCATATATCTCCCGACGTATAGTAGTGTACTTGTTTGGAGTGAACAACACTCTTACCTGACTTCGTCCTGTTTTACTTTGGTTCCTTTAAACCCACACATTTCCTCAGGTTCGTTGCCTTTGTGGGTCTTCGCGAGTCGCTCTACATCGAATGCTCCTCGAGGCAAGAGCGGGACTGGCTGGTGGCGGGCTTTCGCTTATTGCTGTTCGGAGCGGAAGGGCGGGCGAGGGCGCGGGCATTTGCGTATGGAAGAGCGATGGAACAGCCGCAATTAGGGCACACGCCGCAGGTGATTTTACTATATTGTAGCACCGGGAGATGCAATGATGCTATCCGATGCTCCTTTCTCCACACACTCTGGAATTTCTTTGCCCTTTTACCCCCCTTCTTATGCATCTCTTTGCTTCAATTACCTTTTTCTTGATATCCCTCACCTTCACCACCGTATGTCTTGCCATATACTCCAAATCCAGTCGATTGCAGCGATGTCGGCAGCCAGTGGGGCCGCCTCTTCGCTGGCTGCTAATGCGAGTGCGGAAGCCGCGGGCACTTATGCGGTGCAGCAACTGGCTAGCACCAATGATCAAAGTAATTTGGTTTGGCGTGAGAGAAAGAAGAAAGGATTCTTCGCACTGTTCACAATATTATTCCTTAATACTTTACTTCTCTGCTTTTACCTCACACTAGTAGGCAACGCCGCCTACTCGCAGCCTTCTGCAGACGCTCAGTACGTGTTCTCGCTCTTCGACTCGGACTCCAACGGCTATCTAGACCTCATGGAGGCGGCCAAGGCGCTCGTGTGGGCAGGTTTTGCGGAAAATGGGCCACAGGGGGAAGCGGAGGTAAATGGTTGGTGCATTGAAGTATCATGATCGTAGCACTACAGTCATGTACTCTTTCTACGTTTTTACGTGTGCTGTATTTCTTGCTCAACAAAAGAATATCAGTATTGAAGCTATAGATGCGATCTCATCGTCCGTGTCCTGTTCTATTTCTTCTTTTCGCATGCCCCAGGTGCGCCGCTTGTTCACCCAATTCGATGCCGACGGCTCCGGTGGTTTGGACGTCAATGAATTCAACGCCCTCATGGTGGCGCTGGAACACCCCTCGGGAAGCCCTGACGGAGACGGGGAATCCTTGCTGGCGAAGTTCCGGTCTCTGGATGCAGGTGGCGGCGGGCATTTATCGGAATTTGAGCTCGGGCAATGGCTTGGGTCGCTGCCGGATCGACAGGTATTGGCCAGATGAGTTAATGCGTGTATTATGGTAACGCAGCGACCAATGCCGCCATCATTGTATTCATAAGAAGGGTTTGCTCGTTTCAAGCGAGGCCTTTTCGATGAACCCTTTATTCTTTTTCCCTTTCTATTTCGTACTCCCCTCCTTGTTTAATTTCTTGTTTATATATTAGGGCAAACCCGTGGACGACGCGGAAGTGCGCCAAGTGCTCACCGCAGCTGATAACAACCACGACGGGAAGATTGACTTCGGGGAGTTCGTGAAGCTGATGCAAAGCAACCAGAGCAAGAGCTCGTCTTAGGAAGTGAAAAGGGCTTCCGCTGCTTTTGCATGTCCCATTTTTTTGTTGTTGACTTATATAGTCCTTGATATTACAAGAATTGTGTCTTCCTTTCGACGAGGACGAGGGCACGGACCTTCAAAGTAGTGAACTCTTCTTCGATTTCGAGTTCGACTGTACCGTTCATTCGGCATATGCCCATAATCCGTAAGAGAAGTCACGAACTCCCCAGTCGCCCTATCCCTATCCCCAGCAGATCCAGAGATGTGATATGTGAGGTTCGAAGCTTGGCTGAGGATTACGCCCGTTTTTTGTAAACGATACGGGATTTCGTTTCGATTTCGTCAAAAGAGAGCACGCAATAACGCCAAAATAACGCGATATCGGGCGTTATTCAGCGAAATAACGAAAGATACGGCAAATTTTGACGATACGATTTATCGTAATACCCAGCCAAAGTTCAAAGTAAGTCCGCCTAAGTGCAATATAGAATACAGAATAAGTGCCATGTGCCATGTAGATGTAGGTGGCAATAGAAGTTATGAGTTAAAAGTCATCGAACTAGGCCCATTGTTTTATACTGGTGTTCTTTAAAGAAGCAGAATATAGTTTTTACTAAGCAGGTATCCATAAGCCATAAAAATAAAGCACAAGACAGCAAAACAGGACTGCCAGCCATCGGAGAATGCACATTTACTATTTCACTTTCTTCTGCTCCTCCAATAAAGCCCTGCCACCCACCGACATGCCCCTGGGCTTATTGATGTAAGCATTCAGAGCTTCGTCCCAGACTCCTTCTGCCGCTTTGATCGATTTCGCAACTGTTTCCTCGCTGTCAACCTCTTCGCGGCTGTCTTCTTCTTCGTCAAACGCTATGAGAGCAGCGAACTCGCCTCGCGCCATCGCACACACAAGAGTGGCACCAAGGCAGGCGGGGACGAGATAGAGGAGCGCCGGCTGCGTGGAAGAGCAAAAGCAGCAAAACAGAAGTGAGAGAACAGTGGACACCACACAAAGAAATGAGAGAGAAGCCACCGATTATTTTAGTTGCGTGGACTCAGCTACCAGTAATAACAACCACATATCACTTCCTACACTTTTGGAACGAACCTGCGCTGCTTTGTACACTTCCATGACATACACCTGTGTGATGGTATAAGCAGTGCAAGTAAAAGTAAGATATTACTAATACACGGGGCCTAGAATGTCCTCATGCGTGTGCACTCGTCTTTCCTCTTCAAAAGTGACCAACTTACCGTGGTTGCGAGCCCCGCCACATACGCCACCATGCCGCTGTGGAAATACGGTTTGGCGAACACGCCGTGCGCACCGTCCGTAGCAATCGCGCCCGCTCTTTCAGCGTCAAAGCGCAGCATCAAGGCGAGGAAGAAGCCGGGAATGACAATGTCCCCTAAACCAAGCATGCTAAACTGAAGCTCTTCGCCACTGTAATTGGTGATCACTGTCTTGGCCACAACACTGGCAGCTCCTTCTACATTAGTGGTAGTAGCAGCAGTGGCATTGAAAGCAGGAGCTATTCTAGGGAACAGGAGTTTGATGGGAGCGTCAAGGCCCTTGGCAACGGTCACCATTACCGAGTCGCCTTCGAGCAAGCGATCGGTCCCAAACACCCAAAAGATGTCGTACAAAAAGAGCCCAGACAAGAGGATGGCGCCAACCTAATACACCGAAGCAAGTGGCATAAGTGAGTGTGTTAAAGTGTACAAAAGATAACAGAATATATTCAATCAACGTACTTTGAAGCTCCCAAGCGAGACTGCTTCCATTCCTTGCACAGCAAAAGCGATGCCAATGAGGTTGTTCAGAAGCCAGTATCTTTACATGAGTGAGACAAAAGAGACAGTGAGGGTTAAAAGGTGCTTCTTCAAATGAGATTTTGAACTACGGGGATGGTTCGTACTTGGTTTGGAAGTAAACGGCGGCCAAGACCAAAGACACAGATAGGCACCCGAGCTCGAGTGAAGTGAAGATCAAAGAGACAGGGCCTAGCCACGGGAGATGGAACACTCGGCCGTACTCCGGTGGAACTTTGTTCCCGTAGAGCAAAGGAATAAGCGGCACCTGAATTTGAACAGACACATACATTTGAATGTCAGGAACACGAGCTACTCGGTATCCACATAGGTATTCTACTCAATTTTATAATACATAACAGAGGGTATAGGAGCCAGGATGAGTACCGTCGCAGGTTCGATGAATGTAGCAACAGTGTAGGCGCCGATGAAGGAAAAGTAAATGGAGACAAGCAGGTCCAACCAATGCTTTGGTACGAACTTGATCACCACGAAGAGCCCGAACAGCATGCATGATCCCATAATAGGAAACTTCATGGCATCCTCCTACACGTGCATGGAAAGTGCGAGTAGGAAGTATAGTGTAAACATTTATATTTTGAGAGCAAATTCAGTTGGGAGAGCAAGTAGGCAAAAAGCTAGCTTTCAAATACATCAGCAGTATCCTAGACCTTGGAGATGGTGTCCCGTTCGCCGAAAGGCACTTCATTAACGTCTCGTAAGCGCAGGGACCGGTGGCAACCCAAGTATAGGATAATGACCACTGAGCCAATTAAGTTCGCGTACACAGGAAGATTCACAAAGTAAGGCGCTAACCAAATTACAAACAAAGCAATATAGGCTGCCACGAAGGTATTGTTGCGCGGCATCGAAGCAGGCGCGGCTAGAGTCGACCAGCTATTGTAAGATTCTTTAAAATATCTTGACGTGCTGCGAACTGTAAAAATACGCCCCTACGGGCTAACTTCGTTGAGGATGCACCCGTACGGGCAGTAACCAAGAAAACCGCGGGTTTTCCAGTTTTTTACCCACTTGCGTTCACAGAGAGATCCGTAAAATAGCGAGTGGGCTGAAGAAAACCCCAGTAAAACCTAGTAGCCTCGTGGGTTTTCTTGATTGCTGCGTACGGGGTGTTTGAATGAGCCACTTTGGACCGCTACAGGTACCGCTACAATCACTTCCATGGCCACTCGGGCATGTGTGTCTGATTAGAAATTCCCTAGGTGTGGGCTCCTCTCCTGGTATAAGCTTCCTTCCTTTGGTTTCCTCGTTTAAGCCCACTAATCTCGGCCCTTTGCCTGCATAAGGCAGTAGCCTCTTCCGGGCTTCTGGTTCGCCTCAGGGACAGGTCGAAGTGGAGACAGCTGACTCACTCCATTCCCAAACCTAAGGACACTCAGCCCAGTCAGACTTGTTCTGAAGGTTACATTGTTCTGTTGCTATATACCACAGTGGTGTTTCGTTGTATTTGGGGAGTATTAACTAGACTAGACTAGACTAGACTAGACTAGACTAGACTAGACTAGACTAGACTAGACTGGACTAGACAGGGACTTCATACAGCCAGTTGCGGGTGATAAGAAAGCAGGAAAACAACCGACCCCTCCCTCGTTTCTTAGGCCATTTCGTGGATTCCCGTGTGAGCCCCCCTCAGTTTCTTAGGTGACTGGCAGGCAGGCAGGGCAGAAAGGCCCTCGTTTCATAGAAATCAGAGCCAACATCCCTCAGTTTCTTTTTAAATGCACTAAATTTTACCGCCATCTAGCCATCTCCTCTGCGGCCGGGAACTCCTCTTTTGAGAAGAACCCTCAGAATTAAGCCATCTCAGGTGAATAAGTTTCTCACTTCCATGGCACATGCGGACACAGCAATGGCCATTCCAAAGACAATTAGGTACACATTATTCAAAATTGGCCACCCTAAATAGCCCATTGTTTCGCACTGTGAGAGTTATGAGGGTCTGTGAGTTTCTTTGGCACAGTTCAATTTTTTGAGACAGGCCCCGAAGGGCCGGAATTAGAAGGCTATATGGTAGAGAAGAAAAGCAAAGCAGCGCAAACTAAAACTAAGAAGCTAATCAGGCGCACATGCAGTTCAATTTTTTTGTCAAGAACCAAAGAGCAGTGTAGTTTACGCTGCTTTGCTTTTCTTCTCTAGCTGTTAGCCTTCTAATTCCGGCCCTTCGGGGCCTGTCTCAAAAAGCACCTTGGACCGAGCTCACATAACCAAAACCACCCCGTTAGATTAGCTCGTAGGTCCTCTCCTAATAATAGCTTCTAATTAAATAATAGTTTAATGCATGCTACTTCGCTTCAGATCCCTGCCTTTTCGCCTTCTAGTTCCGGCCTCTCAGAGCCCTTTCTAGAACTCGGAAGACAATAGAAATTCAATTTTTATCTATTATGTTTAACATACATGTACCTGCGCATCGGAAAACGGATATGTATTCTAAGTCTTACTGCGACTTGAATTATACCATAAACGTCAGAATTACATCAAGAAGAATGCCCCAACAGCGAGCACAGCCCCAACCAGGACCACATTCTTGTAGTTTCCAGGTGGTGGCGGCGCTGGTGCCTGGCCTTTGGCGAGCGGTTTAAACGGCTCGCCGTTGCTGCCCCACTTTCCCTTCTTCGCTAGCCACGCATCAATGCCCATCGCATCGGGCACAACTTTCTTGAACTCTGCAGGGTTGCATGAATAGCCTGGATCCGTGAAGAACTTGATCATGTGGTGCAAGTCGTTCAGGAACAGCTTGATCGCAAAAGGCGGCATCGACAGCGAGTAAGTGCATTCGATGCCAGACGCCTGGGTCAAAGCAGCACTCAGCTTCGCACCGTCCACATGCTCGGTGGAGCAGTCGAGGGTCTTCCCCTTCCATGCCGCAGGATCGGAGAGCATGACGCAGCCAGCTTTGCCAATATCAGCAGTCGCTACGCAGAGCACGCTGAGGGAAGCAGGCCAGAGGCCCTTGATGGATCCAGGGGTTAGCGCGTTGAAGTTGACAGGATCATCGAAATTTTCGAAAAACGCCACTGGCCGCAGAATGGAATAATCAAGACCCGACGCCTTCAAATGGTTTTCAATGTCGAATTTGCTCTTAAAGTGCGCCACAGCTTCTGGTGCTTTGTCTGCGTCACCGACAGATGAAAAGACTACATGTTTGACTGCCTTGCTATTAGCTTTGCAAGCGTTGACGATGTCTTTGCCATGACCTGCCTCCTTAGCACGAGTAGACTGCATTAATGTAGTAAACCACACAAGAGATGCTCCCGATGCTTGGATAGCGGCCTCTGCGCTCGACTGATCGCCCATTTTGAATGGGAATACTTTGACGCCTCGCGCGGTGAGCGCTGGTGAAGTGCCGGTGCGCGTAGTGCCAGCTACATTGAATTTTCCGGAAGCGAGTAGGGCATCAATAGTTGCGCTGCCTTGCCGGCTTGTCGCGAGGAAGACGAGGACGGTTGGCTTGTCAGACATCGTATCAGTCGTAGTGATGCGCTGCAATGGAATGCTCTGAAACTCTGAAATGATGGTTGTGTTGCAGAAATGTTGGATTTCTCAGAGCCGATGACGTGGCAAGACGTGGCAAATCATCGAACACCAAAAAAAAATCTCTCCTCAAACAACTCATCACCCTGAATGACAATGACAATCATCTGACCTACTACTTCTTGAAGTATCGCGGCGGGCCGCTAGTTACTCTAGACTGCGACAATTCATTCAGCTGCTCCAGAGGCTGCTCTCCAAACGCCAGTCATAGTGCCTTCAAGTGCTAGGGCCTCATAGTTCTTTTCGCTTTCTCGTTCGAAAACGATACCCTAGCTGGTGAACTGGTGAATTGTTATTTTTAAAGTACGTAGCATATTATTGTTCGCGCGGTGGGCAAACTAGCGTTTAAGGAAACAACTGGGGTTATCTAAAAGTACAAGGTTTATTCATTCTAGAATTTTACTACACATAAAATATGGCACCGGCTAAAGAAGAAAGCGCTCTCGAGAAGTTTGCGTTGGCTCTGTTTACTGGAGGCCTCGCCTCTGCCATCGGCAAAACTGCAGGTACTAATTGAAGCTCAATGAAAGCTACAGATAGGTCTATATTTTTTTTGCATGTACTTTGGCAATAAGGCCTCATCATGTTTTGCCTACATTGATTGCTACAGTGGCTCCGTTTGAACGGATTCGGCTCTTGTTGCAGACGCAGAGCTTAATTCCAGGCCATGCCAAGCCTTACAACGGTTTATTCGACGCACTGCAACGGATTCCAAGGGAGCAAGGCATCACATCTCTGTGGCGTGGCAACGTGCCCAATCTATTGCGCATTGTCCCTACTTATGGAGTTCGGTTCACTCTCTTCGACTACTTCCAAAGCATTGCATCTTTAGGCCTACAGAAAGGTGAACCTCTTTCGTTGCCGAGACAAATGGCGTCAGGTGCGCTCAGCGGTCTTGTTACATGTGTGGTGACGTACCCGCTTGACCTCGCTCGCACACGTATGAGCGCTACGGCCGCAAGCCTCGATGCAGCAGCAGCTTCTCAAGCAGCCAGTAGCGAAAGTGTTGCAGCAGCCATGGGCGGTAAAGCGGCAACATCTGCGCCGGAGAAGATCACCACAGCTGGCGCGTTGCGCACCGTAGTTCGAACTGAGGGATTTCTCGGCCTGTACAGGGGCCTGTTTGTCTCCGTGCTAGAGATCACGCCTTACCTCGCCATCTCTCTAGGTATGCTACTAACGATTTGGGATTGTGCTTGTTTCGTTTGCTGTGGACAAACGAGAAGAGAGAAGTTTACAGTCAGAATAATCGAACGCACTACATTTTTTAATGCCTCTTTCTGTAAAAACTATCGTAAATGGTTTCATCAGGTGGCTACGAGTATCTAAAGGCGCGCCTGCCACCCGGGCAAAGCAATGATCCGTTCGTGAAGCTTACATGTGCGTGGGGTGTAGGCCTTCTTGGGTCTCTGACTTGTTTCCCCATCGACACCGTAAAACGCCGGCTCATGCTCGATGGAGCTCCCGGCTTTCAAACATCCAATGCGGTGGCTGCTCGCGCCGCTGCTATCAGCTCTTCTTCTGTGGCTCCTACACCTTCTTCGGCTAAAGCACCTCCTTCAGGAAGTGCACGAGCCAGCGCGGGCACCGTAGGTTCAGTGCGAGGGGCAGCGGCGTTCGTGCAAGCCATGTATCGCACCGGAGGGATTGGCATTTTCTACAAAGGTTGCCTCATCAATGCGTTCAAATCAGCACCTGCAGTAGCCATCACTTTTGTGGCCAACGATGCTTTGAAGGACGTCTTTCGAGCAAACCGCTAGAGTCTAGAGAGTTAACAATGCAGGATAAGGCGGTGTTTACCTGTGAGAAACATCGGGATTTTGAGATACCCGGATCTCGGCGAGCGGCGAGATTTAAGTGTTTCAGCGCAGGCCTCGGGTTATTGATCCTTGATCTAGACCTCGTTCCCTTATGCCCCGCTCAGCTCCTATAACTGGCGACTCTATAGAGACCACATTAGGGCGCTTATCGCTCTATCGCTTATCGCTTACTATCTTACTGTGTATCATATATCATTTAAAAATCCTATTTTCGTATTTTATCTCCGGCGCCCCATTTAAAGTTCCCCCAAATGCGTCTGAGGTTATAGTTTCAATTCTAATTGCTATTTATAAATACCGATATTTATTATACCGCTATTATAACCTATAACTATAACGGCAGCTATCCGGGTTTACTTGCGGGGCGCACGATTTTACTTCATTTAAACTCATGATGTGTTGCCTCTCTCCACAAGGTCCCTAACCGACTCACCAGGTGCCCGTTCGGCGACTTCTCTCCTCGCAAGAATTCTCATTGAAATGGCAGAAGGGACATGGCTTTATCTTCTTCCATCACTGCCTATACACTTTAAGCTACAGGCCTCTTTGTTTACTCCGTGTACTTGTCGAAGATGAGGCAGCAGTTGGTGCCACCGAAGCCAAAGGAGTTGGACATCACCCTCGAAACTGGGCCTTCCTGCCGTTTGGTGAGAATCTTCATCCCCTCTGCTTCATCCACCAAGTCCACGATGTTCGCCGACTCCGCCAGGAAACCCTCGTTCATCATGATTAGGGAGTAAATGGCCTAGTGGAGTAGAACACGTTTTCGTGAGTAATTGCAGTGCCAGTGAGGGGATATGGTTTTCAAAGCGAAAAAATGGTCTTCGCATGATGCATATGCGAACACCAATAAAAACCTATTACACTACATGTGTATGCTTGATCCTCACCTCGTGCACTCCGGCAGCCCCCAGCGCATGTCCAGAAAGGGATTTCGTGGATCCGACGAAGGGCATGTAGCCGTGCTTGTCGAACACGTTCTTGACCGCGCCCAGCTCCTTGATGTCCCCCACGGGGGTGGAGGTGCCATGGGTGTTGATGTAGTCGACTTGCTTGTCGCCCCCGAGGCTCTTGGCCTGCGCCAGGGCTAGCTCCATGCATCGCTCTCCGCCCACGCCGCTAGGAGCAACCATGTCGTATCCGTCCGCGTTGGCGCCGTAGCTTCAAAGTTGGAGTTAGGAGGGGGATACACAAGGTTTAAGTCTCAGAGGGATGCTATTCTAATGACAAGAAAAAGCTGCCAGCGTCTCAAATATGGCAATGCGACCACGCACAGAGGGAAGGCAAAGATTCACAATGGGTTTTCACCACTATTCCTTCACCTACTCGACGTATAAAATGGGAACTCACCCCACGACTTCGCCCAGGATCTTGGCGCCCCGGGCCTTGGCGTGCTCGAGCTCCTCGAGGACCACCACGCCGCCGCCCCCCGCGATCACGAACCCGTCGCGGGACTTGTCGAAGGCGCGGCTCGCAGTTTCGGGGGTGTCGTTGTACTTGGTGGAGAGGGCGGTCATCGCGTCGAACATGGCGCTAGGTG
>Ga0307931_1002380_pt1 | contig 12058 bp, 5 predicted proteins | sample OrgLakmetageno47_FD_201816 | JGI IMG/M metagenome (GOLD analysis project Ga0307931, IMG submission 201816) | Saline water microbial communities from Organic Lake, Antarctica - #47 | ecosystem: Environmental > Aquatic > Non-marine Saline and Alkaline > Saline | place: Antarctica: Organic Lake... | reverse complement strand
AGTCAAAAAGAGTATGCTCAGAACAAACGAAGGATCGCAACACGTCAGCTGATGGGCGCCGCCACCACATGAGGCCTCCGCTGGCTCCGCCGACTACTCGTTCATCATCCACTTTTGAGGTAGGCGCATTGCTTAAGTACGCTTTTGAAGATGAGAATCAAACCTGGATTTGGTATTTGGGCATTGTACTGGAGACATGGCCGCGGTGCCCTTGGTACAACATGTTGTTTGAGGACGGGGAGAACCTCTGGGTCTATCTAGATGGACCCTCAGAGAGCCGCCTTTGGGCGGCAATCAAACCAGCACTTCTTGCGGCTGAGATGGTGCGTTTTGAGCACAACCTGGAGCTTGCAAGCCCAGGCGAAGTCGTTCGTTTACACAAACAGCTTAAGAAGCGCTCCAATTCGCTTCCTATTGACCCTGGGCGAAAGCAAGGACGCCCGCGCAAGCACGCAAACATCGCAAGCGACGCTGGAAGTGCAAGTGGCAATGTCGATATACATGTAGAAAATGAATTTATCATTGTGGCAGCTGAAGGGGCTCCGCCAAACTGGAGCCACCCTCCATCGGTGGATTCACTAGATCCTACCCCAGTCAATTCAATTTCTTTAACTTCGGTTCACCAGCTTGTGACACGCGAACAGCTACGGAGGCAGATGAGTACACGCAATTCTACTAGTGCTTCAGGACGCACACAAAATCTGAGGCGCATGCCGAAGCGTGAGATATCAATGCTGGCCATGCAAAATGGCGAGCTCTTCGCCGTGCTACGAAATGAAGAGGCCGTTATCACGGGCTCTGAAGAGGCGTTTGCAGGAGCGGCTCATTGGGTGGCTTGCGATCGATGCTCAAAGTGGCGACGTGTCTCAGAGTCTACGTTCCGGAGAAACCAAGCGTCTGATGCACAGTGGTTATGCGAGCAGAATACCGACGACCCATCTCGCGCGGCTTGCAACGCACCAGAAGAAAAGGAAGACGACGATGCTGGCAGTGTTGCAGCTGTGGCAAAGCCGCCAGAGCAATATTTTTCAATTGACATCGCTTCGGGTCCATACTCGAAGTCGAGACCTTGGATCTTATCTGCAGACGAAGCATACTGCGCGTGTCTCAAGGTGTGCACCGACACGACCACTCATTATATTATTCTTTGATTGAGAAATACAGTCAATATGTTATCGTATGTACGGAGGAAGTATTGCTTGGGCTTTATTAACCAGTCTTTTGTAATATTCTTTTAATGTCAGGCGGGTTCGAAGTTACATGCGTCACCCTCGATGAGCGCTTCCGAGGTAAAGTCCGCACTTCAGGACGTCTTGGAATTTGTAAAGCAGGCTTTAAATGAGCTGCCCAAACAGGATGTGCGTTGGGAGCCTATTTTGCGTAAAATCGCAGCATCTCAATCTTTAGCCACTGCGCACCGCTTCTTGCGCTCCTTAGTCTTTGGTGCTGTACGTACCGGCAGCAGTGCGCTCCCTGCCTCTCAGATAGATCAAGTCAAGTCACTTGAATCCAATTCGACTCTTGCCGACAAGAATGCTAAAGATTATGGATTTAAGGCAGCTAATATTGCAAAGGCACAATCGGTGGCCAGTCGTTCTAATAGGGCAGCAGCGGAGGCATCAACGGTATCGCCCAAAGGATTGCCATCAAGATTGTCGATGATATCGGCAACGAGTGTAGGCTCAGCACAGCACATGCCCAATGGGTTGGGTACAATTGCCTGCCACCCTGCCCAGAATATTATACTTGGAACGCATTTCAAAGAACTTAAGAGCACTCATAACAAGGAAGTGGGTGACCACGCAAGTGGATGTGGAGTTATGCCAGCCTTGGCACCTGTGTCAGCAAGCACAGAAATCGATGGTGCAGCACATAGCTCGAGGGTGATGCTAGAAAGAGCTCAAGTTGCCAGGGAAGCCAAACTTTCAGATGTTGAAGTGGTAGACTTGGCAGGCGAGCCTGATGAATCTCCGGATGTCTCTTTCTCTCAGGCGTTACAACCAGTAGAGATGCAACCACTGACACCGCTGCAAAAACCGCCGCCACATATATCGCAGATGCCGCAACCAATGCATGGAACCATACTTATGCCCCATAAGCACGCCCAGGGGTACCAGCAGCGTGTCAAGCCCCGGTGTACACAGGCACAAGATCACTTTCGCCATACTCAGCAGCAGCAACAACAGCAACAGCAACAGCAACAGCAGCAACAGCAACAGCAGCAGCTTACGCAACTGCACCAGCTGGAAAAACAACGGCATGCGTGCAGGCAACAGCAACAACGTCTTTGGCAACAGCAGTTACAAACAACTTCAATGCAAAGCGCGTCGCTTGGTTATGTAGCACCTGTCTTACCGACTGCCCCTGCCATTACCCATAGTATTCCTGCGCAGCCTCTTGATGCAAGCTTATCTACTGCTGGAGTGCCACCCGCGTCATCGTTGAGCCATGCCGAGTACTTATGGCACGCCACTGCCGTTGGCGACTACCACCACCAATCGCGACTTATGCAACAAGAACAGCATCACCACCAGCCCATGTCAATGCAATGTATTCGTTCAAGTCTGCAGCAGCAGCAGCAGCAATTAGATTCCTCACAGCAAAACCATTTGCCGCAAGCGTTGACAGAGCACAGCCTTCCAATAGTAGAAAGGTCAGCAATAACGGACAGTGCTTTTGGTTCAAAAACAGTACATGGATCCGCCATATTTTAGAGTTTGCATTTTATATTTAAAAATCAGAGTGCTTGTTTAGCCACACGTGCACCAATTTATAATTTGGGCACAGGCGGATATATAAGTATGTATTTGTAAAGGCCAAGCAGAAACTTGCGCTCAAGAGAAGCCTAGTTAACACTTCCCTAAAGAAAAGGCAAGTGCCAAGTGCCAAGTGAAGTCAAAGACATAGAATCCATAATTCACTTGAGACTTGTTGGGACTTCAGCTTCATAAGTAGAGCCAGACGGACAATTAGGACTCCAACTCCAACTGCTGGCGTTTTGACTTCGTCGATCGGGAATTGGCTCGTATTCACATTGCCTTTTATAACATCAGCTTTTCGGAAGCCAAAGCCATGTTCCGGCAGAGGCTTACAAGCAAACGGAGTCACACAAATGCCCGAGGGTGGCCGAATCTTCTTCTGGATTGCCTGAAGGGCTTTTCAGTAGCCCCTCCTTTCCAGGTTGGGACTATTTTTTTGAGCAGAACCTTCAGGGCATTAAGAACGAGCCACTCAGCCCTTCGGGGCGCTCGGGGCCTGTCTTAAAGTAATTTTGACTGGGCTATCTCATGAATCTAAAAAACAGTATTTAATATGTCTAAAATTGGATTTTGACACAGGCCCCTGAGGGGCCGGAATTAGAGGGTGTACAAGTGGAGATAAAGAACCAAGCAGCTCAAATTATGTTTTTTAAATATATACGGTGCTTGAGTTAACTCAATTGCAATGGCCAATTAGCCCTGCCTTGTGGATCCAAAAACTGTGACCATCGCTTCCATAGCCACTTGGGCTTGTGTGCCAGAACATATTCTTAGTTTGAGCTGCCCGAAATTAGAGGGTTAGCAGATAGAGATAAAAAACCAAGCAGCTCAAACTATGTTTTTTTAAGTCTGTGCTTGAGTTGACAATTATAGCGATCAATCAGCAGCACTAACTGGGAATCTATTCAGGCACACAAGCCCAAGTGGCCATGGGCTAATTGGCCATTGCAATTGCGTTAACTCAAGCAACGTATAAGAAACATAGTTTGAGCTGCTTGGCATTTTATCTCCACCTTTAAATCCTCTAATTTCGGCCCCTCAGGGCCAGTTTCAATAAAGTTGCCATTTGAGCTGGGTAAAGATTCCCTACGTACCTGCTTTTGCTTTCTACATTATAAGAAATTCAGATGGTTTCAGGGTTCTCGGGTTCTCTCACAACAGGCCAAGAAGAGCCTTCTGCGGTCTGCTTAAGGTTCCCCTTGCCCAAAGAGACGGCACCTTAAAGAGCCTATTTCCACAAGCAGAAGGAGAGCACAGCAGCAACATATGTACACTTAGAAAAACCCTGACATCGCAACATTTGCGTTGCAAGTGCCGTTACTGGTACCTGCACGGTTATACCCCCCCAATTTCATTCCCAAGCAAATTGTCACCCCCCCAATTACAAAATGTCCCTATATTTTTAAGTTATTGCTACTGTAACTCTTTATATAACTCTTCGAAAATGGGGGCTCAGGGAGAATTGAGTTAATGTACACATGCCCAAGCGGCCATAAGAGTAGTCAATAAGGTTAAAAGTAGCCCGCTTCTCTTGCATGACTCCGATTTTATAACTTCTCTCATTTGGCCAGAGCCTAGCACCAGAATCAATTTAGCCTAAGCGGTGGCATAAATTAAGCCACTTTTCGCAATTGAGGATTTTTCGAGTGTATTTGCTAGCTTTTCAGCAGCAGGATTTGTGTGCTGCGAGTTTGGTGCTGCCAGGTGCTGAAACGAAGCTCAGGTAATCCCGCGTTCTGATTTACTACGCGCAGTAGCAAATTTTCATCTACCTGATTGCCTCAACGTCGCCAGGATCAGGACCCCACTGTTCTCACATGAACAAAGTTAGGGTGCCATCTACCGTAGTCGGCGTCTATGGAATCTCCCGGGCATGTCAATATAACAAGCGGCCCTTCGGGGCCTGTATAAATGAGACACTAGGTACGTGGATATGCCGGTGTTTAGCCTGTGAGAATTTTGGCTGTATAGGTGCGTTTTACCTCAGAGGAAGTCTTGTAGAGTACTTCCAGTCGAATTCAAGGACTGGCGTGCCATTGCGGAGGAGATCTAGATCATAGCGCTAGAATTGATTATGCGGAGTTCACAAGAGCAAAACTTATCATAACGTCACTACACAAGAGGGCACTCAGCTAAGTTAGACTTGTTTTTTTTTGTGGGATCTCATTGGCTTGCAGCTCCGTGTGCTATTTGCTTGAGTTTCTGAGCCCTCCCCAGACTCGGAGACTGGATTTGATAACCAACAGGCAGGGTAAAATCTGGTTGGCATCTGTAAAGTCTCCTGAGCCAGACTGAAAGAAGGTCTCGGGGTTCATATGATTATCATAAGCGGTTCCTTGGGTGGTAAGGGGCTTATAAGTTCGGTCGAGCACAAGGCGTGCCCACCATGATAATCGTTGAGCCCCCATGCGCGATAAATTACCCGACAGTAATAAGCCTTGACTGTCTTTGAGTCCCTTTCGTCATGAAAGAGGGGTTTCTCGGCTTTCAAGTCGGCGAGCGCCGACATCTGCCCGAATGCGCCAGCCACAGGTCCAAGGACTACTCCCTCTTGCCCGGAGGTGTTTATTGCAATTGGGGTGTGTAGTATAGTCAAGTATTCTGTTGGGCCATGTGTTTTCCCTCCACTCTACTGCGCTATTTGAAGGCTAATTCACGTGCCCAGTTGGAACTACCTTACACGGTGTACTTAAAAATTTTGAGATAGACTCCTTCTAAGTGCTGGATTAAGCGGCTAAGGCATTTTACGCGAATTGATGTTTAAGATGACCATCAACACCCCAGGCGATAAAAATGATATAGGCAAGAGCGCAATAAAGAAGCAGAACCATCGGAGATAGCTAATCTTAAGTCGTGTCTTGTTTCCCTTTACGTAGTCTTGATAGTATCGACGACAGACAAAAATTGACGTAAATAAGAGACCAGAAATCGGCAGATCGCCGCAAGACGAAAATAATTATGAAACAATTCTCATCATTAGTCACTGTGAAGCGCCAGCATCTGGCTATAAATACGCCAGAGAGGCCATGTGGACTTTACACCTGGCGTTCGTACGTCGCATTGCCATTTGGGTATTGTTGTCTTGTCGTGTACCGCAGTTGAAGAGAAGAAGGAACTTTTTGTGGAAGCATATTTTCGAACAGGCCGTACCTTCATTTATCTATGCCACCTCGGAGTTATTTCGGTGCCAGTGCGTGGCCATTCTATGGTAAAACCCTGCAATCCAAGAGCGCCACAGGAAGGATTTAACCCCTCCCTGTGGTGAAAATACCTCCACTGTGGTGGTGAAATCGCCCTGTAAAGGGGGCCAAAAAGGGACAAGTCTCGGATGCTCACGAAAACATGTTCATTCGGCGCGTCTTTCTAGCTGCGCCTGGAAGTGTGTCGAACTTGCCCAGACACGTTTATCCAGCCACGCACCTTGCTTGCTCTTTTTTTTTTTCGATATCTCATGAATCGTGCCTTCAGAACGAAGGAACTCAAAGAGTCGTCGAAGATGCCCTGAGAATTTCTACCTGGGTAGCCAATCGGTTCAGGTTCGGCACAGAAGACGGAATACAATCGGGAGAATTTCTGCAGAATTCTGCATTGAAGCCGAAAAATTGAGTTATTTTCATGCTTCGCTCGAGCTTTTTAGCACACACAGCAACAATTCGCTCAACACATGACGTCCAGTTGAACCAGTGGTCAGGCAGGTGCGCGATGCTCCAACTCGTATGAAACTGCTTCAGAGGACTTTTAGTATTGTGGGCGTTGCAATCAGATTTTTTTTTCTAAGCCCTGTTTGCACCACCAATTGAAGCCCATGTGAAAATATTTTCTTCCCCCCCCCCCCGCCGGACCCCGGGCTCCACGCTGCACTCTCGAAGGGTATCGCCTCTGGAGCCGTTGGAGATTAAAAACCCTTAATTGCTATTCTTGCGCATGCTTATGATTGAGACTCCTATCAATGCTTGATACCTCGAGTAAAAGTTCTGAACACACCTTTTGAAGGGCTGTATTCGCCAACTACCTTTTAAGTTCGAATCTATTTTTGTTAAGGAACATAATTGCTGGCGAAATGCACTTGAATACTTTAAATTGTGCCACTGGTCTATTAAGCCGTTATGCATGATTATCCTCTTGCAAATGTATTTTTTTTTCTGTTCATCCAGGCATCGCTTATTCCAAGACTGTCCATTTTCACGATATACTCAGTGATCAGTGATTCATGTCTTGAATGTGCGTAACTGTTCAATTCGTAATGCGATGAATCGAATGGGATTACCCAGTTTGCTCTTCAGTATGTCGTGCTTTAAGCATGTACCAGTTGCTGTATGCTTCAAAAATACAAATATTGAGCTCTGTCTTCTCCTCTTACGATTTTTGAATTGAAAACACCGTTGGCTTAGACGGATCATCCCAAATCCTCTTGAGACCTTCAAATTATCAATACAAAAGGTCGTTAGTGTTTATGATACCACCAGATTTAATTTATCTGTTCTCATGGTGATTCACGTTCAGCAAACGCGACCAATTTTTTTCCCATGCTTACATTGCGCTGCATGCTTTCAAATTTCTGTCAGGCGAAGGAAAGATCAGTAAGATTGCACTGTACTGCATCGCTTTGAAGCAATTTCTACAATCGAATCTTCTGTAAGTAGCATTCTTTCGCATTTGCAATTATCCCTCTTATTCCTGAACCGAGTTTCTTATTGCAGGATGGCATCAAAGATGAGTGGTGGTCAATCCGACGGATCGTGGGTTTGCCGGCAATGCACCTTTAAAAACACGACAAATGTGAAAAGATGTGAAATGTGTGATGCCAGGGCTTCCAGGAAGTCTCAATTGAAGGATTCTAAAGCCGGAAGTCGTGGCGTTGACAGTGGTACAGTCGAACAATCATCGAAGAAAAAACTTTCTCGAGCACTTTTGAACCTCCAGAGCCATATGGAGCCAGCGTCAAGTATGCTCCATGCCTCAGGTATTGGCCGGGAATTGATCAAAAACCGTGCTCGTGCCATTGGCGAGGGGAGTGCAAGGGGGGAGGTGCTTCAACGTAGTGTGGAAAATGATGAGGGAATTCTTGTGGATGGAGCTGAAGCTGAAAGCGATCTGGACTCCGATACTGATGACGACGATGTTGAAGTTGAGAAGGAAGGATGCGTCGCAAGAGAACACAATGAATTTCAGAGTCCACGCAAGATTATATTAATGTCCAATAGTGGCCACTTCAAGAGCTCAAGTGCATATGACAAAAACGAAGGCCTTGATATGAGTGACAGACGCCGAATTTTAGGTGATAGTTTTAGAAATGGACCTCGCAGAGCTCCAGTTATTGGCCGAAGCGAGATACCTGATCCGATTCGAGACAATGGCGAAAAGCATGCGAGAATGAAACGTACCGGAGCAAATGAAAACGGTAGCGATGATGACAACGATGCTCGAGAAGATAATCTAGTAGGTAATTTAGACGATGATGAATTCGGCGTTGTTGCAAGAGGAGACTATGATGAGACTGGTTCCGATGAAGAGCTCACAGCAAGCCATCATACAAGTCAACGCAAACAGTCTCAAAGACGACGCCAAAGTCCTTCGCAGCCAGGTCACAACCAAGAAGATCTTTCAAGCCAGAAGCGCCGTGCTGCCAGTGGACCTTGGGACTGTCCCATGTGCTCTTTTCAAAACCCATGGTTACGATCTGTGTGCTCGATGTGCTTTTCTCCTCGCTCGTCGGCACGTGGCAGTTCAGAGGTTGCAATTGGCAACCAAGGGCAGTCGCCTCCTCTTCTCATGGCGGCACAGTTGAAGCAGGAACTGCATCTGAAGAAGAAGCTCGAAAACAAAAGAAGAGCGGCGCTGAGGACGTTGGCGCGCGTTGCGGCCTCTTCACTTGCATCTGAGTTGCCTTTCTCGCCAGTTTTTTCTGAGAAGCGTCGTCGGGAGTTGGAATCGCAAATTGACGAGGGCAAGTCAAAAAGAGTATGCTCAGAACAAACGAAGGATCGCAACACGTCAGCTGATGGGCGCCGCCACCACATGAGGCCTCCGCTGCCTCCGCCGACTACTCGTTCATCATCCACTTTTGAGGTAGGCGCATTGCTTAAGTACGCTTTTGAAGATGAGAATCAAACCTGGATTTGGTATCTAGGCATTGTACTGGAGACATGGCCGCGGTGCCCTTGGTACAAGATGTTGTTTGAGGACGGTGAGAACCTCTGGGTCTACCTAGATGGACCCTCAGAGGGCCGTCTTTGGGCGGGAATCAAACCAATACTTCGTTCGGCTGAAATGGTGCGTTTTGAGCACAACCTGGAGCTTGCAAGCCCAGGCGAAGTCGTTCGTTTACACAAACAGCTTAAAAAGCGCTCCAGTTCGCTTCCTATTAACCCTGGACGAAAGCAAGGACGCCCGCGCAAGCACGCAAACATCGCTAGCGACGCTGGAAGTGCTGAAGGTAGTGGCAAAATGGAAAGAGATGACGAATTCAGTATTGTAGCAGCTGAAGAGGCTCCGCCAAACTGGAGCCACCCACCGTCTGTGAATTCATTAGATCCTACCCCCGTCAAATCCTCTGCCTCGGCGTCATCATATAGCTCTATTCACAAGCTTGTGCCACGCGAACAGCTACGGAGGCAGACAAGCGTACGAAGCAGCCAAAGGAGCTCAGAACACTTCCAAAATCTGAGGCGCATGCCGAAGCGTGAGGTATCAATGCTAACTATGCGAAATGGCGAGCTCTTTGCCGTACTACGAAATGATGAGGCCGTTGTCACGGGCTCTGAGGAGGCGTTTGCAGGGTCGGCTCATTGGGTGGCTTGCGATCGATGCTCAAAGTGGCGACGTGTCTCAGAGTCTACGTTCCGGAGAAACCAAGCGTCTGATGCGCAGTGGTTATGCGAGCAAAATACCGACGACCCATCTCGTGCGGCTTGCAACGCACCAGAAGAAAAGGAAGACGACGATGCTGGTAGTGTTCCAGCTGTGGTAAAGCCGCCAGAACAATCTTCTTCAATTGACATCGCTTCGGGTCCATTGTCTAAGTCGAGGCCTTGGATCTTATCTGCAGACGAAGCATACTGCGCGTGTCTCAAGGTGAGCACCGAAGAAACATGGCTTCTTTTCTGAGATCTATATATGTACAGTCAATATTTTATCATATGTATGCAGAAAGCTCCGGTTCGGCTTAATTTACCTGTGTTTTGTAATATTTTTCAATGACAGGCGGGTTCGAAGTTACATGCGTCACCCTCGATGAGCGCTTCTGAGGTAAAGTCCGCACTTCAGGACGTCTTGGAATTTGTAAAGCAGGCTTTAAATGAGCTGCCCAAACAGGATGTGCGTTGGGAGCCTATTTTGCGTAAAATCGCTGCATCTCAATCTTTGGCCACTGCGCACCGCTTCTTGCGCTCCTTAGTCTTTGGTGCTGTACGTACCGGCAGCAGTGCGCTTCCTGTCTCTCAGATATATCATGTATCGCCGGCCAAGTCAGTCCAGCTGAAATCGACTTCTGTCGAGAATAAAGGCTCAAATAATGCATCTAAGGCTGTTCAATTATCTGAGGCACAATCGGTGGCCAATTCTGACAGGGCAGCGGAGGCATTGGTAGTATCAACGAAAGGTTCACCACCAATGTCCACATCGTCATCAATGTCTGTAAGACCACAAACGAGTGTAGGTTCAGCACAGCGTGTGTCCAATGGGTTGGGTGCAGCAAATTTCAGCTCTGTGGCCCGAAAAAACGCGACTAGCGACGTTCATGGAGGTTCTGTCGCCGGCCACGCTGCCCAGAAAGTTCTGCCTGACACTCTTTTTGAGAAACTTGTTGGGAATTACAACAGTCAGGTGAATGGCCACAACAGAGACCTGAGAAGGGTAATGAGCTCAGGGATAAATCCCGTTCAGTCTATGGAGCCTGGATCAGCTTGTACAGAAATCAAAACTACGCGCAGCTCATTGGTGCCTCCCGCTGTCGGCGTCTCCAACGTGGAGTCTGCCACTTTAGTCCACGAGCCCAACACTGCTTGGGGTGCTGATGGTATGGATAAGAAGCGTATGCAGTTGATTAATCTTCTTCTATTTCAGCAGTGGTCGCGTGCAGATGCAGACGAGGAGGTATCGCGATGGCAAATAACAGCCTATGGGCCGAATAGAGACTCTTTGACGTATTCTTATCAACACCAGGTGAGAAAATATCTTCATGTGTATGCTTCCGTTTAATGGTATTTGTATTGTATTAGGCACTGAGGACGTTCTCTTTGGTGTATTTGATTTATGCGCCCCTTTACTCGAGCGATGGTGTATTTGAATCAAAACCAATCTATGCGTAATCTCACTTCATTCTAATGACGGTTTATTTTATGATCACCTTCATACATATAATTTATGACCCCAGGATGGAACTTCTACTACATATACAGCCTGGAGCGAGGTTGAGAGACACTACAAAGACCTTGCGCATGAACCTAGATGTGAGCAGTCTGAGAGTTCGCTCCTAACGCAACCAGGCAAAGTTGCGGGAACTTCGAGCGAGCGTTCCGCTGTTCCTTCAGAAGCTGCGCAAAGTCTAGCCTTAACCGCAAGCGCTCCTGTAGTATCCGCAGCCGCTTCAATAGGTACCACCAACAGAGCAAAAGCACTTCCTGGTGGAGTCGATACCTCGAATGATGTTGAAGTAGTAGACCTGGCCAGCGAGCCTAGTGTGCCCTCGAAAGGCTCTTCGCTTCAGGTGCCACAATCGCCAAAGCCAATAGAAGTACTGCAACCGATTCGGGTGCAGAAGCCACCGCAGTACTCGCGGGTACCGCAGCCAGTGCAAGGTGCTGCGCACGTACCACGACAGCTCCCCCAGAACCACCAGCAGAGAAAGAAGCACTTTGATGCACAGCCAGGACACTATTCGCCTCAAGTGCCGCAGCATCCGCACTGCAGCCAACTCCATCAGCTACACCAGCATCAGCAGAATGTCTCAAAGCAACAAGTGCATCAGCACCAACAGCACTTTCGCACCGCTTTTATGCAACCTCCTCAACCGGGCATGCAGCTTGGTTCCCTCCCTTCTGCCTTACCGCCAGCTCTCCCGCCTAACGGCGGCATTTTTGCACAACCTCGAGCTGCTGGAAGCGCATCTAATGCTGGCGCACCGCCCGCGCTGTCAGTTAGTCATGCCGAGTACATGAGGCGTGCAACCACTGGTGGCACCTTCCAGCAGCAGTTGCGGTACATGCAACAACAGTACGGACAGCAGCACCCGCAGCACCCGCAGCAGCATCAGCACCAGCAGCAAAGGTGGCATCTTCAACCGACCGTACTGCAGCGGC
>Ga0307931_1002379_pt1 | contig 12058 bp, 10 predicted proteins | sample OrgLakmetageno47_FD_201816 | JGI IMG/M metagenome (GOLD analysis project Ga0307931, IMG submission 201816) | Saline water microbial communities from Organic Lake, Antarctica - #47 | ecosystem: Environmental > Aquatic > Non-marine Saline and Alkaline > Saline | place: Antarctica: Organic Lake... | reverse complement strand
ACCGACCTAACCTGTGGGCTTTGGGATATCTGCTGGGACCTAAACCGACCTAACCTGAGTGCAAAAGGAGTCTAGAAAACTAGGGGACCTCCCTGTAATTTACGCGTAAACCTAAGGTTTACAAAAACAAAACGTCCGCCGATAGCGGGACTCGATGTCTCCATCGCGGAAAGATGGTTGAAATGTTTTCTATTATTCCTACGTGCATATACGAGGGATTTAGTGTATTTCAAGACTTGTTTACGAGCGTTGTGCCATAAGCTATAAGCTTTTCCATCGTCGTCAGGATTACTTTTTATTACAGTAGTCTAGTATATCTGTAGTAGCTTATAAGCAACCGAGAAGCACGCGTTCGTCAGAGCATGAGCTAAGCCCTCTGAGCCGCCACGCCGCTACCTTGCAGCCTAAGCAAAGTCCAGTAACCTTATCGTCAAGAGTCTTTCAATCCCTGGTAGCTATCGCATTACGCGCCGAGTCTTCAGGCGCCCTAAATGACCACGAGGTAATGCGTCACTGCCTACTACTGTATGTCTGCTCTTGCCACATCTATTCACAGTGTGTGCATTATCAACTTTCTAATATGTGCTTGACTTCGAGGAGACCTTGTGCGTTGAGCAGTGATCGCCTTGAGTTTTTCCCCCTGGTCTTCTGGGCAAATGCCGCGATTATCACTTAGTTCCCTACCATGTCAGCACTTGCACAGGCAGTCGAGGCAACGAGTGATCAGACTTTCAGCTTTTCTGGGCGTGTCTTCAGCAATCTGCGTCGAATATCAAGCCCGGAAAGCTTGTGCGCTTGTGCGCCATGGTTGTGGGTGCGGCCTGTCCATTGCTAGTCAGCGATGCTGGATTCATGGCAGAGTACGAGACTCGCAGTGAACGCCGCGATAGGCACCTAGCCAAAAGTGCCGCCCGTATGGAGGCGGCAGCAGCAGCTGATGATAAATCTGATGATAGCGAGAGCGATTGAAGGATGCTGCGGAGTTTTAGAGCGAATGGAGCAGATTTGGGCGACTTAGAGAGCACAAATATTAGGCCTGGGCTATGAGGATTACGCGGGCATAGTCTACCTCGTGCAGAAGGATTTTGCCTGCACGAAAACATTATATAAATTACCTAAGACCTATCCTTAACAAGGTTCCGAGGACCTATTAACCTAGACCTAAAGGTTTTTAAAGCAATTTTAGGCGTTAACCTAGACCGACCTAACCTGGGGCCATGAAATAATGCACGAAACCTGAAACCGACCTAACCTATGGCATTTGAGGAATTCGGCCAGACCTAAACCGACCTAACCAATGGGAAGTTAGATATATGCACAGACCTGAACCGACCTAACCTCCCTATCCAAATTAAAAAATTGCCTCAGGTTCAGTGGACCTAACCTGACGTCTCCCTTGGTGTAGACACTTTGTTTCACTCGTGAGTACTTTTTGACTATCGTCACCAATGTTGCTCTGTATATCTTACTTCGCGATGATTTTCTGTGCCCTTGTTTAATCTCTTTGTTACTCGTCCGCGTTGTTGGTTGATGAATGAGAGAGAAGTAGACGTCATCGTGTTACACTCGTTATGCTCTACCTTGCCGACGTCTTGTTTCAAGTAACTGACGCGCGACATGTTACTGCACACTTCGCACGACCTCGCGGTATCCTCGTCGTCGCTCAACCTTTAAACCATCAAGCTCTCCACAGCGCACATCATGGTTAATCTGACCTACTGCTGCACAGCGCTAGAGAACTATCTATAGGAGTACAGGAGTACGTACAAACGCTATCGCCATGTCATAAGTCACACATAAGTAAGTCACACATGTGAGACCATAGTGTAAGCATGCGAACCTATGTTCAGCACGTGCTAGCATATGGCAACGTGTTAGAACAAGCACGCAAGGGTTTTTGTGCCTGTGATGTAACAGAGTGACTGACTGCTGACGGACACAGCAGAGCACTTTTGGGATGCCGGTACAAAACATGAACTATGCATGTTGTCACACTGCTTGCGCTCTACCTTCTCGACCTCTCCCATGAACGCTGTGGTGATATTACACTTGTGAGGCGTTAGTGTAAGCACGCAGCCTGCCATGAAGATGTTATTTGAAAGCTGACAGGAGTTGACCTGTGAAACTACAGTACAGGACGTTATGTGTGTCAGTGACAACGTGTCAGAACAAATTTACCCAGATAAGAATGTGATGTGACGGACGGACAGACGGACAAAGATCCTTGGTAGGCACTTTTTGGTCGTGGTCGCATAAAACATCAACATTTCGTTGGTCTATTTGCTTTGGGTACGGATAGATCACTCCCTATCGTTCGTAAACCTACGTCGATACCTTCTTCGGTTATAACCGAAGAAAGTATCGACGTAGGTTTACGAACGATAGGGAGTGCGGATAGATAGACGGATAGCCCCAGAGCCCCAGCTCCAGCTCCAGCTTCAGCTCCAGCGCTCCAGCTCCAGCTCCAGCTCTCTAGCTAGCTGGCTAGCAGCTAGCAGCACAGAAGCTGGGCGTGAATTAGATATTTGTGTACTGTATACCCTAACAAGTACTAAGTACCCCGAGCCCCAAGCCCTCATCGTGGCCAAATAATTTAGCAGCTTAAGAGCATAGTAAGAACAACAAATCAGTTGGTTAGTAGTATTAGAAGTAAGTTTTTACGTTGCGCAACGCAAAACTTATCATGAAAGACGCTCGAAGGCGCCAAAAGAGAACGCCTGTGCGTTCCTGCTTGGTAGTCTTGGTAGTAGTGCTAGCCTTGTTGTACTCGACCGTTTTATTTCAGTCAAGAATGGTCTCACCTAGTACAGCAGCCAACCCCGCGCCAGTTTCAGCAGAAGCCCTATCACTTTCGACCCGCATATACGACCTTGAGCGTCGTACTCACGAGGCCTGGAATGAGCTTACGCTTGCCCGTTCAGGCTTAGACCCTGTAACTCTTGCGCGAACTGCGAGTAATCCTATTGCTCAACATCTAGATCAGGTGTCCAGCAGCCCAATTGTCAAGCAGAATGTGCAAGGGAATCTCTCGCCTTTAAAATATCCCGCCTCAATTTCCCGGGCTGATATTTTACCACTGGCATCGTCACGTTCATTTAATGCCTCACTTGTCTCTAGCATTCATGTAGCAAATGATGCACCCGCTCTCTCAGCACCGCTTTCACCCAAGATTGAAACGAACCGAGTCGCAATAGCAGACCCAGCATTACCTTTGGGGCCGTGGAAAGGCAATGGGCTGTGTGGAAAAGATGGCATAGTAGCTGTAACTTATGCGTCGCATGGAGGACGTGACGATAGATTTTGTCGGGCAGTTGAGTCAGCAGTACGTAACAATATTCCGTGGGAGGTGCTCGGCTGGGGAGTAAAGTGGCAAGGCTTAAGTCAAAAACTGCAGGCGTCTCTCGACTACGCTCGGAGCCTTGATCCAGACTGCATTATGCTCTTTTCTGATGCCTTCGATGTACTCTTCACGCAGGTTTGGAATTCATATGATTTTTTTCTGCCATGATTAATGATTTCTGCCATGAGTAATGAAAGCCGAGTCTTCATTGCTTTGTTCTGTCCACAGGATTTGTTAGCGATCAAAGCGGGATTCGAGGCAGCAAACAGAGAGTTAATGTTTGCTGGAGAATGTGGGTGTTGGCCTCAAGTTGTTCAAGATCAGAAAAGAGGATTTCCGAAAGGTTCTGGCCACATCTGCAACGTCGTATACCCAAAATCTCCAACTCCGTAAGTGATAAATCACTGTGATATCCAATAGTGGCGGCACAAAACTTTTGGATGCCAAAATTTTCCTAAAGTAAGTTTTTACAAATACGTCTGTCTGCAGGTACCGTTTTTTGAACTCCGGTTTATGGGCTGGTCGTGCTTCCGCTGCGACTCGCCTCCTTACCGCAGTAGTCAAGCAGGTTACTGAAAGTTCTGCTGGCATGAAAACAAACGACCAAGAACTGGTCTCAGATATGTATATCAATCGTCAGCATAACATCTCGCTCGACTTCTACGCCCAAGTTTTTCAATGCATGCATGAAACCGGGTCAAAACCTTTGCCTGACTGCAATCCATGGAAGCACATGCGCGAAAGTGGTGGCGTGTGGAAGAACGAATACACGCAGACGACACCAGCGGTCTTTCATTTTAATGGGGGAGGCAAGAAGCACCACCTGGAAATGGAAGCTCGTGCTTGGTATAAACAAAAATTAGACACAGCTGCAGACATTGAACAGGTCTATGCAACGAGACTGCGTTTCAACGGAAAGATGCGCGACTTTCGGGATATCTGCCCGAAGCACCTCGAGAGGACAGCTGCCTTAGGTGGGCGTGAAAATCGACCGAAGCATAGGAAGAACTAATTCTAATTCGTTTACCAATGATTTCTTTCTTCACGGGAATTTAAACGTCCCTGTTCAAGCTCCCTATGATATGCTTTGTTCGAACCCCCCCCCAAAAAAGTTACTTAGGGAAGGACTCCGACTTCGGGTCCACTTGTTCTGGAAGACTTGCACTAACAGACAGAAATACAAAGCAAACTTAGCAAAGCCGCATAGCCGCCTTATAACAGGAGAGTGCCTAACACTGGAAAATGGACTTAATTTTTTTCAAATGCGCCGGATGCCAGCTAGCCCAAACACCTCCTTTGTATTTGTATTGTTGCAGCTAGGTGGTTCATACTTCATTGCGGCTATGTGCCAGAAAGGGCCCACTCGAGAAATCCGTATTGCCGACTTACGCGCATGAAGCGCAACCAGATTCATAGGCCACAGCACTCCGCTTTTACTGACCTTACTAAATTCCATAACATCTTCATCCACCATATCACCTCCACGAGTCTCTTCCGTCGTTTGGGAATCCTTGTCATCGACAGAAACTTCTGCAATCGGATTCTCTGTTGGGCTGGCCACGTCGCACGCATGCCCATGAGCCGGGCGCCATAGCAGCTTGGGACCGAATGGTGGTCCACAGATCACTTGGGGCAGGAAGTTGGAGAACGCGCTTGAAAGTAAGGGCGTTTCCAAAGATTTCGATCACGCCATCGCCAAGGACAGGCCGAAATGGAGAGAGCAGACTCACTTCATTCCACAGGGTTTTTAGACAGGCTTTAAGGGCCTGAAATTAGAAGGCCAACAGGAAGAGATAAAAAGCAAAGCAGCTCGAAGTAAATCTCAGAAGCTAATTAGGCGCACATACCCGAGTGGCCACGGAAGTGATGGTAACGGTCGAAAGTGGCACTATTCTACGTGCTCTGAGAGTGCTTCTCTGAAGTAGCGTTCCCGCTCGCAGAGGAGGGGGCTAACAACGAAGTCTCTCAGGCGATCCAGAAGAAGGTTATTCACCCAATCAAGAACCGCATCAAGTACACCCGACGGACTGAAGGTGAAACCAAGGGTATTGCCCTCGATCAGGGCCCACGAGCTTTCTCGTTTTTCGTTTTATCGTGGCCTCATAAGGAACGGCCTCAGGGCCTCAGGGGCGCCAGATCAGCTTCGTACAGTAGGTTTAGTTCGCGCTGCTTTGGTTTTCCTTCTCTAACTTACCTGATAGCCTTCTAATTCCGGCCCCTCGGGGCCTGTCTCAAAAAGGTCGGTTTTTTAAGGGTCCTATGCTCGCAATTCTTGATTTGGTTTCTTTATGGCTTATAGAGCAATGAGTTTCAAAGGGGGCACGCCCAGTGCACGAGGCCATGAATGCCAAGTGCGCCAGGCGCATCTCCTTCTCTGCAGGGTGGGTGGGATGGTAAAGAAAAAACAGTGCTTTGTGCTTTGGTGCGCTCAGTTCGCTCCGGGGGATTGCCCGGTTGCGCTAGCCAACTTGCGCTTTCTCAAAGCCTCGGCTCGTCAAGAGTGCCTATCGCCTGTATCCGTAACAGCGGGTCCGCCAGTTAGTACTCGGGTCAGTTTCGAAGGCACAACAAGTCCTGCTCTCTCCTGCGGCTAAATTTTTCGCCGCCGATGTCTCTCAAGTGGCGCACCTTCAACGCGCCCGGCTCCTTCAAGACAAGGTATTTCTCGCCACTCCCGTAAAAAACATGAATTCTCGTCGAGAACGGTAATTTTCCGTGTTCGGCCCTCGGTTGTACTGTATCATGTATCTTGTATTTTCTTTTTAACTCGATGATGGTGCTTCGTGCAAAGTGCAAAGCTACAGAAGTAAGAAGCTACAGTACAGTACCATATATTATTATATTATACAGATATTGTACGATTTACAGATCTGATAATATACCTGTGGTGCTATAGTTTTGGCCGTAGTGCAACAGTCTTTTAGGAGCCGTACAAGTGATTGTACTCGGTGGGTTTGCCGATTGCCCAAACATGAAAATCTTCATCCTTGCCCTTGTGGTCTTCTTCCATACCGCTTCGGCGGATTACCTCAAACTATCAGAGACTTCTGGAAGTACAACATGCGAAGGCACCGTATCATGGGTTTCGTCTGAATACATCGGTTGCCAAACCAACAGCTCTAGTGCCACGAGGTATCGTATTTGTTGTAAATAAAGCATATTTTGGTGCTACTCGCACCTTAGGCGGTCAAACCATCCTTATTCGTCTTGAAAATTGACAAAATCTCTACTGATCTTCGTTTGAGTCTCTCATAGCCTCAGCATCACAAACATACGGCAATTGTCCAAATGGATATGTCGCTAGTGCTGATACCCTGCCTTCAGCATGATGTGTTTTGTACTCACACAATACCTATTCCACCCCACTCTACTATCGTGAATTGGCTCTTATTACTTCTTTACTTTGAAATCGTTCTACTGCTCTGTCGCAGTTTTCGGGTCTCGTGCGCGAACTCAACCAGCGCGAACGTTCTGACATATGCCAATACGGACTGCAGTGGCACACCTGTTGGAAGCATTCTGTTTCCAAGTGACTTGGGCTGCGAAACTTCTGGTCCAACGGGAAGTTTCAACTTGCAATGCATCGATGGTGAATTCGAACCGCCGTCACCATCAGCAAACACTTATGTGTACAGCGAGATCTATTCGTGCCCGGCCACTTCATCTGATGTATTAAATGTAGTTTATTCTTACCAATGCGGGACATGCTTTGACTACGGGGGTGGCAAATACGCGTCGTACGCATGCAATTCGCGGAGCGTCCTGATTTCTTTTTACACCGACTCCAGCTGCAGTGATGGTGCCACTGATACTTACATCATTCAGTATACCGGCTGTGCGGCTACATCTCAAGGAGTTAGTGTCACTGAGTGCAACATGGGCGATAATGTCACGAGTATCTCCAACGGGAAGCCATTCGTGGAATTCAAGGCACTTCCTATAGCCACGGCAACTCAGTCCGTACGTGATGCGGCACATGCTAAGGTGGAAAATGCTGTGGCCAGTGCTTTGGCTCAAGCATTGAATTAATCAAATCTATCAACTGCGCTCTACAAGGCAGCCAATATTGCTAGGTGTTGATTGCGCTTCTGAAGATGCTTTAGCGCTACGATGATGCATTATTACAGTACCAAAAGGACATAATCAATTTTCCTGTATGAGTTGTGGAGCAGTAGCTTTACTACCTAGCTCAATGAAATGAAGAACTCCTCGGATCTTATAGATATATAATACAGCTACTCGTGGCTTTCGAAGGGAGAAAGCAAGAAATCGAGCGAAGAGGAATTCTATATAGAATTACGGGGATAGGGGAGTCATTTACTGATTTAAGGATAATACGAAACAGGGAACTCCGTGATATAGGTTCCATACGCAAAAGGAAACTCGTCCCAGTCGGGCATGTCCTGAAGGCTACTTTCTTTATTGCTATGTCGTATAAAGCAGGCATTTTTCGTATTCGTTAAAGCGCATGCAGATGTCATCAAAAGCCGATCGGTTGTTTAATTCATCGATTATGAGCTCCTCATTAGCCGTTAAGCACTGGCGAAGAATATATGAATAATGATACTGAAGTTTACTATCGTATACTAATATACTATACTACATGCTAATTTCAGTGGTGAGAGGAACCAAACTCGAAAAGCACCTCCACAGCAGAGACGAATATTTCCAAAGACATATCTTGACGAAATCACAGTGGGTTTACGGCATGGTTTCAAATCTGGGTTTGCGGCTTTTGAATGATCAGCGTACTCGCAAAGTATGAAGATATATATACATATTCACGAGAATTTTCCTACCTTAAATCGACGGAGATAACGTCTTCTTAGTACCGAAAGGTAGAAAATTTCCATGCACACGTAAAAAAAAAAATTGTCATCAACGTGGATTTCATTAATCTAATTTTACCTATTCTGCATCTCTAACTTTATAACTCGCAATCATACGTCTTCGATTGATGATAGTTTTGAATTCAGCCGCTGTGGCCCAGAGTCCATAATGAAGGAACGTTGCTGGTCATAAGTTGGCGGGGGGGCGAAAGATAATCGCCTCCCGTCTTTATCAATCATAGAGCATGAAACATCCGTGGTATCGACTTGGTGCTCATATGCTCTGAGCTTACTCAATAAAGTGATAAATTGTTTACTTTTCTTGAATCGAGAGAGGAAACCCATTTCCATCATCTTCACGACCTCGCCCCGGCAGTTGTCGAACAAGTCAAGAGATGGATTCCGCTTCGAAGGGTCTATTTTAGATGCCATTGATTCATACTCTGCATAACATCTCTTTACCATTGCTTGAGGGACATTGACTTGCTGATCAGCGTTTTTGTCCAGGTAGCTTTGAATGATCAGTTCTGCTAGTTCGAGGTTCTGGACTGACCCCCGAGAATTATGGCCAGCTTTATATGACGATACTGCGTCAACGAATAGGATGTTTTCTGATGCGTGTTCCTTTTCAACAAACGCTTCAAAGGCGTGGCGCATTTGGCAGTGGTTCAAAATATGCTCGAGACGACATAATTTGCCGTAAATTCGGACAAGGAACTCAGCTCGAAATCCTGGAATTGTACACCATGTTTTCTGGAAGTCTTCTTTAGCCACTCTCAGCAGCATACATCTGGAAACAGTTACGACAGAGGCGCGGCACTTGGAATCAGTGAGTATTGATATTTCACCAAAGTAGCAACCTGGTCCCATGATTCCTAAATGTATGCGTGGTTCTTCGCTGTTGCTCAAGCCCTGCTTGCCACGCTGATATGCAACAACACGACCATGGTACACAAAGAAGAAGCTATCTGCATCTTGCCCTTCTTCGATGAGCTTTAAGTCAGTCGGTGCTTCTACGAGCTCGCAAGTCACTAAGAGACGGGACTCGAGCATTTTATGGTCCATTTTTGTGAGAGCTTCCGAATAAAGTACGCTTTGAAAAAACTTTGAAAGCATGTAAAGACGCATTACTGTTTGGACTGAATCACCAACGTCTGGTACGACCTTCATGAGATTCTTGAAATGAGATCTTGATATTGAAATAAGTAGGCATGATGTCTTGCACTGAACAGTTGCCTGTCGGGGTATATCTGCAAGGACAGACATTTCACCGAAATGATCTCCTTGACCCAAGGTTCCAAGTAGCCTTCCAGGAGATGTAAGAAACTTTTGATCATGCTGCTTTTCACTTGACGTAATTTCCTTTTTTGCGTACACAGCAAGCTGTCCAAAAATGACTACAAATACACGGTCGCCTTCTTCTCCTTCGCTGCAAATGACTTGGTTTGGTGGAAGAACTTCAAACTGAGACATTTCACCGAGCATTTGAATGCGGGACATTGGGACTTTAGATAAGAATGGAATGCGTTTCAAATAGTCTTGGATGTTTGATGCCATCATAACGCGCATTAGTTCAAAATCCGGCAACGGTGGGGCACTCGAGGTAGCTGTAACGTCAGCATTAAGTTCAGCGATGCCACTGTCCAAGTAATGCTTGCTTTTTGGTAAACTTTTAGTTATCAAAGATCCATCATCTGAGTATTCATGACGATAAACCTTAAGTACCGCTGCTTCGAAGGCATCGAAACGGTCTTTGTCAAGACGAAGAAGGGTCGCACCATAAGGTGCTGTGATAGTGGTCATATCGAGATGTTTTACTAATCTTTCTATTCGTACCATCGACTCGTCTGCCTTGTCTTTCTTAAGTGTACTCTTTGGGGGTGTAGGGCCTCCTGATTCAGTAACTTTGCACGGAGCCTCAAATTGATCTTCTTTTAATGCGATCGACAACCTGTGCATATCGTTGAGGCCTCTCTCGATGAGTGTGGACTCAGAAATGTTCGAACGAACGGCGCTACTGCGCCTTTTGAGTAAACTAGCAAGCCGCGCAGATGTTCGACGAAGCCGAGAAGCTTCACCATCAAATGTCTTGGCTTGAGATGCCGATGAAACGTCTTCAGTGGCTTCGCTGCTGTTATGATGTATAGCTCCAGCAAGGCTCTCGACGGCAGGTACGTAAAGTATATCGCCCTGTTTTTTGCTGCACAAGACCTCGCGAATGTATCCAGTTTTCTTGTTTACCGAGGGTACTTTGACGGAAACATCAACCTGTCCATCTCCAATCACGAAAAAATCGCCGTTACGCCCTGGCAATCGCTTCGATGCCGTAATATCCACATTTGGAGCAAGAGCAACGAGTTCAAAACATGTCGCAAATTTCGTGATGCTGCCTGCGCTCATTGCTACGGATAATGGCGACATACTCAAATAGTGAGGGATACTCCGCGAGTCGTGCGGCAAGACAGAACTCGCGGAGGGAGCAGCACCCATGGCACTCACTATTATCCAATTTACAGTCGCCTGGCGTTAAAACTTTGGATCGGCTTATTACGCCTCGACATGTGCAAAAAAAAAATTAGTGTGCACATTCAGCATTCACTACACCATGGAGTCAAGATCGAGTAGTCTTGAGTCGACCTAGAAGTAATATTGAGGACGACTTCTCAGCATCATTAACGACATGGCTATATACATGTCGACTTTCAGGATAACAAAACGCTAGAGGCTGAAGTAACGTTCCGCAGTTATGCAGATGTACAGCACAACAGCACAACATACAGAACTCAGGACAGAAGACGTGCAGCAGCATGCAGTCAAGAAGGGTACTGTACTGTAGTAGTGCTGTAGTGTATTACTGTAATAAATGCGGCAATTTTTTTATTAACCGGGTAGCGGAATTTTTTTATTAGAAAAAAGAGGGAAAAGAAGGAAAAAGAAGGGAAAAGAAGAAGAAGAAGAAGGAGAAGGAGAAGGAGAAGGGAAAAAAGAAGAAGAAGAAGAAGAAGGGAGGGGTGGAGAGGAGTAGGAGGGAGGAGAAGGATTAGGGGTAGGCTTAGGTGGTGCGCTGAAGGCTTGAGTGGCATGTATATCAGTTTATATAATGGGCCCTTTTTTGTACTATGAGCTGTAAATTACTCTATATTTCTACCTCTCAGCTATGGAATTCAATCTCTTACAGCAAGAATTCTTGAGAGTGCTTTCCTGTTGCTGACCAGGCCGCATTTAGTTGCTGAGTCTCGGCTGGTACCTTTGGCCTAGGCGACATAAAATGAATATAGCAAGAAGGACCTTTTTATCCAGCTCATGGGCGCTTTTTCTCAGGCTTAATCAACTCAAATTTCTACTGGGGAATGCTGCCTCTGTTTTTGCAGCCTAGCAGGAACTACAGTAGAAACCCGAATCACTCAAAAACCAATGCTGCGGGCAGAATTGGACACGCATGATCCCTCTCGTAGCCCGTACACCGACTGCTTTCAGCAGTTCGAGTTTTTGATACCACCATGTCCCGTGTACCTTAACTCAAATTACCTTCTCGGGACCCTAATCAAAACTCACTTTTTTAAGCGCTTAATTTAACTCCCTGGAGCGCTCCAATTATTATCTTTGCGATTGCCTATTCATTCTGGTTGAGTGAGCGCGAAATAGGGTCGATTCATGCCGATTCGAGATTAGATGAATGCACGCTTCCTCGAGTGAAGGCTCGAGTAATGGATTTATCATACGCACGATAGCACTCACATTTTTGAGACAGGCCCCGAAGGGCCGGAATTAGAAGACTAACAGGTAGAGAAAAAAGCAAAGCAGCGCAAACAAGACCTAAGAAGCTAATCAGGCGCACATGCCCGAGTGGCCATGGAAGTGATGGTAGCGGTCCAAAGTGGCACGCTCC
>Ga0307931_1002376_pt1 | contig 12068 bp, 11 predicted proteins | sample OrgLakmetageno47_FD_201816 | JGI IMG/M metagenome (GOLD analysis project Ga0307931, IMG submission 201816) | Saline water microbial communities from Organic Lake, Antarctica - #47 | ecosystem: Environmental > Aquatic > Non-marine Saline and Alkaline > Saline | place: Antarctica: Organic Lake... | reverse complement strand
TGCTGCCAAAATAAATCAATCCTCCATTGTGCCTGCCTTTGATCAAACGAGAGTCCCACGGATAATTCAAGTACCAAGCGGTGCTGCAAATTCATAACGGAAGGGTTCATCATCTGTCGGTGGCCCAGCTGTGAATCCAGAATCGCTTTGTAGGACTCCAAAAGTGGCGACAATATCCCACGGTTCCTTTCATCTTGAATCAAACGTTGCGCTCTTGTCACTTGATATCTAGCGCCATATGACTCGAAGCGGCTTTGTGGCTTCACTGAACTGATGGCGTGCTCTCTTGTCTCTTCTATCTCCATTGCAGAAGCAGGCACAGAATATAGCTTATTCTTAAAATGACGAATTCGAGGATACGAACAGCTCGCGAATATTATTAGCCCGCTACTATTCATAGAAATCTGAATTGGATTGATGTCTGGTGTCTGGGAGCTGGAGCACGCTATAGCTCCGTGTTGTGCTGCATCGCTGCATCCATTTACATGTCACAGAAGCATTTCTTTGTACTTGTGCTTTGGGATTACCAACTTATCAAGTAGTTGTCAACTAGACTAGTCTTCCTCTATGTCCATAGAAGAAGTCCTTCAAATCGGTTTAAATTACAGATATTACCTCACACTTTAAAATAATGCAGTGCAAAGCATGAAAGCAGTAATTCTTTCAAGCTAGGGAATTAATCGATCCTTTGAAAAACCCAGTTTCGGAGATCGCCACTCCCATGACCACCGCGCTGAAACATGCCGCCTACAGATGCATTCCATGATCAGACAAATTCATACGAAAATCACTCAAGCATAAGCATATTGGTTGGTCATTTTGAGCAATGCATGAAAAATACCTGAAAAGTAGTGTTCATGAGAGAAACTGCCCGCGCTTGGTCAATTTTGGTGGACATCTTGGCAGCAGCGATCTCGTATGACCGCACGCACAAGATCTGCAATTCAGGATATGTAAGTATAGCATAAATACGAATTCGGCATACAAACATTGCAAAGAGCAATAGCATCAGATTCCGTGATGAGATAAGAGATGAAATGAGAACCAACAAATTTAAATGTAGGATACTTACCCCTGAGAGCGCTGAAAATATGGAGATGACAGTTAGGACAAAAATATTGGAGGGTGGAAGCGGTTGCGTTGGCCAGATGTATACAAAGAACGCTACAGCGAGGAGAAGACGAAGCACGCACGCCGGAACCTATGGTTCATGTACACGAACAAAGCCGCAGCTTTAAGGGCACAGCACCAAACGAAGGCAACAGGAAGTTCTTGAAGCTTACCAAGGTCCCCTCTGTGCTGAGGAAGTTGGGGCAGAGCATTCCGGAGAAAGGTCGTCCGATCAGATCGGAGAAAAGGCGAGTGAAGTAGAGGACCACAGAAATGTCATCAAATTTTGGGCCACCCAAGACCCCCAAGAGTGGCATTCTATCCGTGGGACAATACCTGTTCAAAGTGAGGGACAGTCAGGGCGGCGCAGATCACCCAATTAAGTAAGTCAATGGTATAGATCAAACGAGTCAACGAAGACTAATGCGCCTTCCTGAACATTTCTGGCAAGATCGATTATTCTCTAGAACAAGCAAGATGAACTAGTTCATAAGCAAATCACAGCCAGTAGGACATCAAGAAGAAGAGTCTCAGAAGTGAGGAGTTACGCACGCGAAAAAGGCGCCCACGAAGATGGAGGACCATATATTGAGGAAGAGGGCAAGTCGACAGTTGAACAATGCTTTGCTGACTGCTAACATTGGATCGCCATGTGGCACTTCTTTGACGGTAGAGGCCAACATGGTTGGCTTTTCCCATGTAGCCGGCGTCTCGGATGGCACTGCAGAATATTGCTGCCTATCATTGAACAAGGAGTTTTTCAAGGAACTCTTCAAAGGAGTCGTCTCTCTGTTGCTACTACTGCTGCTGCTACAATTGTTTGATTCAAAATGTGTACGCGGAGGAAGTCGGCGTCGTGAGTCTGGACTGACGTGAGGGCTTCGAATGCCTCGGGGGTGGTTCTCACTTGCTTGGGCCAAGTCTTTGAGTTCAAAGTAATGCCGTGCTGGCGGTGATCTGACTAAGGCGATCCATGCGAAGCCCCCAACGCACACCAATAAGGCAGTGCACCAGTAATACATGGCCACGTGAGCTTGTGTTGCTCGTGCGTCAAGTGCCAGTGTCGCCACCATCACCACACTGTATACCTGGTCATAGAATGAAGGTAATACCACGAGTGTGAAGCGTCATCACTATTCAGTCAGGAGGTGTACCTGGGCGCCTTTCCATTCTTGTTGTGCATGGACTTGATCTCAAGAAAAATAAACAACTATTCGTGTACAAAATGCACCTCGGGCGTACGAAATCCCGTTTGCAGAAATGCGACGCTAGTTGGTGGGAAAAGGCCACAGAGTTGACAAGCGGTGCCGTGACAAAACCATGAGGCACTGCCCAACAATACCTTCCAAAAGAGGATAAATAAGCTCAATAGGGCGATCATTACGATATTTGCAAAGAGGGACACGTATAGAACGTACTGAAACGCACCATGAGCGCTATTGTCACCACTTTCTCAATGTCGAGGTCGCCATGAGCCCAGGGCGGAAGCGCAGTGAGCAACAAGAGCACAGCTCCTTGAATGGCTAAGCCGATGCCCACGCGCGCTAAAAATGTGTTGCAGCTGCCGAACTGGATCATAGAGAAAAGACGTCATGTCAGGATTGTGCTCGTTTATACCTTAGCGTCTAATTGATTGTATAAGGAGAAATCCTACTTTCCCATGTTCGATATAGAAACACACACGCACACACCTTTCGGTCAAACGACTCGTCAAAACGCCTCTGCAATTCCGAGATCGGCCAACCCGGGAGGTAAAATGCACAATATAGTTTTACGTAGAATTTTGGCCCGTAAGTGTAATTGAAGTAAGCGATGAGGCTGCCAATGGACGTGAAAGGAACCATGTAGCCACACGCTACGAGTAACCAGAGTGCATTCAATCTCGGCATCATAGACGCAAACCTGACATTCGAAAGTTATTGCAACACGTTATAATTCAAGTGTAGGAGAAAGATCCAGCGTAAGAATCAGTCGGAGGCCACACTTGAATCAACATAGATTTCCAACTGTTTCCAGTTAGGAATTACTATCTCGATTTGTTCCTTCCCAGAACCTCGTGGGCAACCACTTCAAGATGCAAAGTCGCCTAAACGCACCGTTCAGAATCATCAGAGCTTAGCAAGCCAGTAGTTCTGCGGGTGATTCCAATTCCACTAGTTTGTACGTCACTAAGTGCTCTCTGACAGCGCTCGCTGCCCTCATAGACTACCCCGCTTTCTCGGTCCTCTAAACCGAGCCACTGTGCCGTGTCAAAATCGTCGCGCAACGTGAACAGTAATCCTGCCGACATGAGCGATGGCATTGTACCATCAAAATTGCGGGTTCCGCTGCTCATCAAGGAGTGCATCCAACTTCTTGCTGGAGCACTGTTGAGAATGCCTGCACCCGCGACTCTCGTAGTGCGAACTCCTGCAGTCTCAAGAAGGAGCAACTCGGTCAAATCTGGTGGCCACGATATCACCCGTGGGATGTACCCACTGCAGTAGCCAGAAGTTTCAGACATTACACGTGCAGAACGAAGGACATTCTCAGCTGATGAAGACCCGTTTGTTGCTCGCATTTGAATGCCCTTAGCATTGCTGCTTTGAGTATCCGGCGGTTTCTTCTTCATGCCTGGGGTTTTTTTTATTGGAATGCACTGCCGCAACTCGCAGCTATCAATCAACAACTACTGCAGCCCTGTTTATTGTGGAAACAATTGGTGATTAGATACCCTCATAGCTGAACTAGGCTAGCTAGGCACCACGCACTACACGCATTGTCTCTTGCGATTTGATCATCCTATCTATGCAAAGTAGATGATGTCGTCATCACACACCGGGACACCGACACCGTCACCGAATTAATTCTTCACCGAACACCGAACATCAAACAGTCTGCCTGCTAGCCTTCTAATTCTGGCCCCTCGGGCAGAAGACATTCTGTTCGACCTCTTCTCGGGGCTTGGGGCACGTGTAAAGCGGCACCCCCGAATAAACGAATAAAATCCACAACAAAGAGATTCAGCGATGCCCCTCCCTTGTATCCACGCTTTGACGTTACTACTTACGTGGTAACACCTAATTTTGAGACAGGTCCCGAAGGGCCGGAATTAGAAGGCTAACAGGTAGAGAGGAAAGGCACAGCAGCGCAAACTAAATCTAAGAGCTAATCAGGCGCACATGCCCGAGTGGCCATGGAATTGATGGTAGCGGTCCAAAGTGGAACGCTCCTCCATGATTTTAAGGGCAGTCTAACGCGTTATAAGATCAATTACTTAACGCCAGCGCATGGCAACAATTGCTAATTAATATTACTGCGTGATAACACTAATTTCTTAGCACTCCCACAACGATAATTCCTTATTCTTACTGTGTAGAAAGTGATCTCCAACCTGTAGAAGAAGTAGAATTGCTAGGCATTAGTTTAATAGAAAAGGTTATGAACGAAAAAGGGGAGCTCACAGCAGTGGTGAGTTCAACCAGTGTGACTTCCCCTTAAAGGGGAGATCAGTTTCTACATACTGAATGGTAGAACTAATAGGGCAAAAGGCAGGGCGTTGGAGAAAGCGCTGCTCTCACTCCATTCATAAACCTCCTGATGCCTGATGGTTGAAGGACACCAAAAGAATAAATTATTGCAATTGCTTTACTCAAAAGGATACCCAGCCAAATCAGACTTGTTCTGAAGATTACAATTCTATGTTGCTATATGTTACAGGGGTGTTTCTTTGTATTTAAAGACAGGCCCCGAGGGGCCGGAATTATATGGTTAACAGGAAGAGATAAAAAGAAAAGTAGCTCATACTAAAATTAAGTAGCTAATCAGGCGAACATGCCCGAGTGGCCATGGAACTGATGGTAGCGGTCCAAAATGGCACGCTCTTTTGTGCTCTGAGTATTTGGGGGGATGTCAACTAGACTAGATTACTCCGGCCCTTCGGGGCTCGGGCTCGGGCTCGAGGCTAGTGTCCAAAGAACCCTAAATTACCTCTCGGAATTAGACTAGATTCGATTTGATTACATTCCCCCAATGTAAAGAAGGACAAGGGCAGAAATAGTATGCTCCCAGAGGTGGTTTGTATTTTCTGGCGTCCTCCCTCCGATCAAGTCGGCGTCGGCGGTGTCTGAGTCTGAGTGCACCTGGGAGTCTGCTGGTATCTAGCACATTATGCATATTGAGTGATAATTTTATACTTTGATAGAAATCCACGGGAGGGAGGTGCGATAGTGATATATCATAGGCTAATTGCTAGGACTAATTTTCTTCTTGTCTCGTTCCTACTGAGCAAAACATATTCGCTGTAATCAGCACCCTTAATAGGCAAGTTGCGTGCTCAAGCATCGTCGTCAGGCAATTCCATGAGCTCCGCTGTGTCTTCTACAACAGCCGGTTCTGTGGCAGTACCCTCTGAGGCGGGTTCAACCGCTGCTGTTTCTTCGCTGACTTCAGGCGCTGCAGTAGGTACAGCAGTCTCGGCGGTGGAAGGAGTCTCGTTCGTGGTGTCAACGGCAGCGGGTTTGGCTGCCTTGGCTGCTTTCGCGGCCTCGAGCCTCGCCATCACGGACTCGCGCGACGCTGGCATAGCTGCAGCCGCCGGAGGTTCGCTGGCAGAATCGTTCTTCTCCTCGTTGCTTTTGCTGTTGTCGTTGTCCTCGCTTTCAGCAGGCGGTGTGGGCAAAGGCACCTCGACTTGCGGCGGTGGTAGCGGCGGGCCGCTCGCAGTTCCTGGCTCGCCGGCCTTCTTCACTCGGCTGCAGAACGCCACCCGCTTTTCCCGCAAATACGAGTACGAGTTGTCCCACACTACCACGAGGTTGGCATCCGTGGAAGGCGACCATTCTCCGTGCACGGTGACGCCCGCGCCGTAGCGCTGCAAACCAAACACATCCACCTCCGAGGAGCCGCCATCCCCCTGTACCCGCAGCCGCAGCGCGAAGCCCACGTCGTGCGCGGCTACCCGAAAGCGCCAGGTCAGGAGCCCGCCGGCGCCCACGAAGAAGGTGGTGGTGTGCACTTGCCGCGCGGGAATGTTCACTTCTTCGCCGTTTTTGTTGCCCGGTTGCCCCGGCTCCGGCCCCGCGAGCACCTGGCGCCACGCTTCTTCTTCGTCGGCTGCCGCTTGCTTGGCTTCGGCCGTGTTTCCTGTGAGCAGGTCCACGGAGGCCTGGGCTTGCGTTTGCATGGTGGTGACCATGGTGCCCGCGCCCACCGAGGCGTCTTTCACTGAGCCCACGATTTTCGACACTTGAGGGTTTTCCAGCACTCGCTCCACGTATCTGTAAAAACATCACATTAGAGGAAGGGGGTGTAAAGTAAGAGTTTTAATTTGAACCACTTCGACGAAAGAGAATATTGACTTGTGATATGCACGCATGCACACATCAATGTGAATGATAGGCTGCCCGACTAGACTTGGGCGAGTAGAGTATCATCCTACAGAAGCATTGTAGGGGTGAAGATGGAGGAAAGCTTCGTGTCGTGTACGTACGGTTTCGAAAAGTCTACACTCCTAGTCGCCACCGCCTCAAACGCTGCTGTCGTGCCTTCGTAAGTACTCTTCTGCGCTTTCAAAGCACCGGTTTTGGTCATGTCGTAAGTGTGTGCGACTGCTTTGGACGTGTGAGTGTAGCTCTTGGTGACACCTGCCTTGGTAGCCGCCACCATCCCGTCGCTCCTCAGAGTGCCCACCACATCCATTGTTTCGTTGTACACGACTTCCAATTTGGGCGCCCCGAAGGTTTCAGCCACTGTGTCGTAGGTGTTTACCCCCATTTTAACCACTTTAAGCGCGAGTAGTTTTTCACTTAGGGTCTGCGCTTGTGTCGCAGCTGCATCCTCAGCGCCGACCTCAGAGGTAGCCTCCGCCGCTGGATTGGCGTCAGATTCTTCAGGAGGAGCTGACTCTCCAGGATCGCGGAAATCGGCTGGCGCTGGCGAGGAGTCTGCTGGCAGCAACGAGCTAGAGGCTAGTTATTGTTGTGAGCAAGGAAGACAAAGAGGCAAAGAAAACACGAATTTTAGATTTTGGCTTCGATTTTTGCCTAGGTGTAGACGGAAGTCCCTACCAATGCATATTCATGAAGGAAGCGAATCATACCAGGATCAGAAATGGTTGCATCCGCTAATGCTCCCGTGATTTCACCGGCTGGTTCGTCCAGCGGAACGTTGTTCGTTTGGCCTCCCTTGGCGGTAGGCGTCTAGAAGACAAGCGGGGAAAAGTTTAGCGATGGATGTGTATGTGCTTGTCAAACAAAGTTCTTAGCACAAATCTCACGGTTGGCATCGAGCTGCTCGGCGTGCTGCCGGGCGTGATGTCAATGTTCTCCATCATTTTGATGACGCTCCAGTTCACTGTACACTGTGCGGTGCGACTCCGCCGTTCGTTCAACGTTCAACTGTCAGTCATGATTTTCGGTCTGTAGCTATATTTCGTACTATATTACTGTAGGTATGGCAAGAATGTTCCAACTTACTTCGAATTCGAATTCAATTCGGAGACTTCGACTTCGGACATTTGCGAGTTGCGAGCTGCTTAGCTCTGGAGTCAGGAGTCTATCGGAATTCGATGATGCACCCAGAAATCTAACTGCCAACATGCCAATGATCTATTATCAAAGTTCTTGTAGGCATGCTCTCCAACCCAAAAGTTTCTAGTGTGGTGGCAAGACTCAAGACAGGCGAGGAAGCGAGCAAGACGGAATTAAAGGCACTCACATCGCAAGGAAATCGACTGCAATGACACATTGAACGAACCACTACGTCTGGCCGCACGGCCACTTCAACAAATGCCTCTTTTTTAATTAGGTGTATCAAACCATAGGTGATGTATTCGTATCGCCCGACCGCCGAAATCCGAGGACCTTATCCACGCTTTTAAACGCGGGCTCCGTGGGCAACCACCAGAGGAATACAGTACCATGGCCAAAGACATCGCTCCAAGGGATGGGAACCGCGTGCACCTTTGCGCGTCGCTTCATGCGATCGATGGTGCCGATGCCGGTGTTTACGGCGTAGACCTGGTTGTAAAGCATAGAGCCTGCGAAGATGAGGCTCAAGCTGGAGAGCACCACAGCACTAGTCGCAAGGCCAGCCTGAGAGCCAGGAAAGCAAGCGCTGCTGCTGCTGCTGGAATCTTTGCAGTGGATGGATCGCCCAATAATCAGGCCCAAAGTTAAGCCGCAGAGCAGTAAAGTATACACCAAAAAGAGCACAAAGTACTTTTGGTTCAAAGCACCGATGCAATTGTTCATCCACGGACTATTTTTTCACACGCAATTTCACGATAGCAAGACCAGGGGGAAATATTTTAGAATGAAAAATAAAAGCGCACAAAATTGAAAAAAAAAGAAGGGACAGGACGATTTTAACATTATTCGACACCTAAGTAATTTCTATTCAAAACACGACTACTTTATAGGAGTACAAAAGTCTGTGAACTACTAGCAACGAGCTTTGAAAAAGAGACGCACCAGTGGTGGTCCATACGAACGATACAGCGGCCACACACGCGGCAGTGGTGGCTGTTGAGCGGCTTGAAACCGTCGCAACGGCCGCAAATGGTTTCAACGCCATCCTCGTCGAGTGGTCGTGCGTCAGCCGTCACTGCGCCAGGATCCGATATCATAGTCCGAAAGTGCGCCAAAAGCGCTAGAAAGACCACAACATTGTAGGCAATAATAGTGCCTAGCGACCAATGGTGCTCCAGAGCAAGATAGCATACGACGAAGTCGCAGTATATAATGAGGGCCCATGCTATCAAAGCCATAACGAGGCCAGGCGGATCCTACAAGAGGACGTGAAGGAAGAAAGGCGATGAGTTAAAGCGCACAAAACATACGATTGAATACCTCAGACTGAAAGGTGATGAACAATGTGATATTCCCACAATACCCGGATGTTGAGCCAGCACGCTGAGCTCTCGTCGGTCCCGCACATCGAAACCATGAAGGACGATCAAAACTAATTATGTTTGACTAACTTCGACGTTTATAATAGTAGCAATGTGCTAGTACAATTTCTAACTAGAAATTCTTTACCGCTATGTCTATTGTGATATTAATCTATTATGTAAGTCTAGGAGATTTGCATCGCGAAGTTCATCTCAGCCTTGAGGGCTAGATAAGAATGAAGTACCGGCTTCGCTTCATGGGCACTCGTTAAAAGCTTGTACGCCAATCACCAATCACCAATCTTGAAGAGTAGTGAAGAAGGAGTGAAGTAGAAAGTAGAATATCTTTGACACCAAAAAGGAAGGGAAAGAAAGACGAAAAGAAAGAAGGCAGAAATTGCGAGCAATCAGCAACAAACCTTGTGAAGCCCGCCGGAAATATGCGGCGCTCGATTGCGGCAACTCAGAAGGGGGCTATGTTTGCAGTAGGAAGCATCGTGCGGGCTAATTTTCGTCCAGTAGGTGTGGGACAGCGCGGTGCTAAGCCGCAGTTTTTGCCATACGATGCCCTTGTAGCAGCAAAGAAAGGGGATTACACCAAGCTTCTTATGCTGCAGGTATAGGATTATTCTCTACGCTACTAGTCCACATCAAATTTATTCATACTGCCATTCAATCGCTAGTTCAATAAATCTCAATGATTTGTAAGTTATTCCTGCAGTGAATCGCTTCGCTCTTCTCATATTGAACGATGTCGCTGATGTAGGGCTCGTTTACAGTCCCGAGGAGTTTGCTCGAGGAAGTCGGGCCACTTCTCCTGGAACGACATCCTGACCAGAAGCTTGCTTTAGAAATTGACGCGCCTTCGAAAGATAATATTAGTCTTGAAGCCGGGGCGGGTGAAGGGATAGCAACATCATCGCCAGTGTCATCGTCGTCGTCATCATCAACTTTGCCTGCGGTTTCTGCCTCAAGCAGGAATCTACCTTCAGAATTAGATTGGAGGCAAGTGCCGACCATGTCATTAAACGCCGCACTTGCGTTGCATGCCACTGGCATCAATGCCTCGAATGAAGAAAACGACGCGTTTGCGCGCGCTCAGAGCCGACAGCGCACTTTCCTAGACGTGACAGAATTGCCTACCGCTGACGCAGCGAACCAACGAGGCGAGGACAGCCAAGCATCGAGGCGGCTTCCTGTGCTCGCGCCAACAGGAACTTTACCTCCACTTCATGCACTTGACAAGGAGTTGTTTGCTGCGGTGAGTCGAGCCGACCTGTCAGCGGTGCGGCGTGTTCTAGGTATGAAGGCCCACGGCAGGAGCTCTTCGGACGACCACCATCATCAAACCCGAGAGCAAGAAGCAGCGACCGCGCTAGACAGGCAGGCGTTGCGCAATCGTGCGGATGTCTTGTCAGTACACCCCGAGAGCGGTGCGAATGTGATGCATCTTGCCGCTGCCTCGTGGGAAGCCACCAGCGAGAATAGCCGTGCGTCCTTGTTAACTTGCCTGGTGAGCACGCACGTCAAATGCTTCTCGGGCATATGCGCCTGATTGGATCCTCGTCTCTGTAGTATATGCTGCTTTGCTTTGTAATTTTTTATTCTTCGCCTTGTGTCAAATGCTTCTTCTTTCACGTTTGTGGGTGTGTGCTAACATTGTAATTATACATGCACTCCCTCCTCAATGTATTAAACCAAGGTGGATGAATGCGGCGCTGGTTGCTTGCTCAACGCCAGAGCCTTCAACGGATCTACTCCTCTCCACTGGGCGGCTGGCTTGGGCCACCTCGATGCAGTAAGCCTACTTTTACACCGCATAGACATCACTCGCAGGCATCTTCCTGCCAAGATCACGAATCTTCAAACGGGGGCGCTTCGTTTAGCTCTATTTTTGTGTGTATGCTCTATTTTTATTAACTTGTATGTATGTGTGCTCCTTGCGCGGTGAATGCAATCCACTCATCCTCTCTAGGTGGAATGGCTCTTGGGACGAGGTGCAGACCCCCTGGCCGCCACCCACACTTGGACCACGACTTACCTCTCTACAGGGTCAGGGCAAACGCCAGCGCACTGGGCGGCGCAATCCGGCTTTGAGGATGTGGCAGCTGCCCTGCTCGCAGCGTCGCCACTGGTTTCCTTGAGCTACGATGAGAAAGGCTTGACCCCCTTAGCGCTCGCTCAATATGAAGGCAAGCCAGCTTACGCTCTCAGGGCAGCGGAGAAAGAGGAATGGCTCGAGCTTGAGCTCATTAGAGAAGACTCGCTCTGCCGGCCATTGTGATTGGGTCGAAAATTTGCCCATATCATGTATTTAAGTACGTATATTTAAGCAGGGAAGGAATCTTCTTGAAGGCCATTGGTGGCGCCGAGTGGCCGAGTGGGCTTGGGCTCTGGGCTCTATGAAACATGTAGATAGTACAAAGTAGATAGTAGATGTATGATTTAGCGCAGCCACATCGCCACATCTCGTATCTTGCGTGTGTATATTTGGTACTTGGCCCAAATATTTGCCCTCGTGCCCGGGCTGGATACCTGGTTATCACGATATCGATTGCAGTTACTTACGGAGCACGCGTCTTGTCAGCTTACTGGCTTACGTCTGGCTCGCGTATCCCATATCGAGAAGTAACTTTAGCGTCACCACTTGAACATCGTCCGGGTCCTAATTCGGCCTCTTGGAGCGCGTTTGCTGGAGCGTATGTGAGTTGTATTACGATTGCGCTCTAGTCGTTCTTTCATGTGCGAGAGAGCGAACTGGACTAGACTTGAGAATGGCCCCATATCTGTAGCTATTTTTTAGCAGAACGTACTAGTGGGAGGCAATTCATCGAAGGAATGGCTCTGGATTGGCCGGTTAGATCGGCGCAGCATACTCTCTGGAATGCTCACAATTTATAGTTGGAGAAGGTGATGTGGCAAAGCACACGATTCGAACGGCTCATAACCGCATGACTGATGAGCCAGTTGGAGCCTTAATTGGCCTTCTGGAGCGAATTCGCTAGCGCATTTGCAGCTCAAGTGCATTCTTTATGTGCCTCTGTGACTGCTGTGTACTTGTCTTTCTTTGTATTTGGGAGAGTATTAA
>Ga0307931_1002364_pt1 | contig 12095 bp, 9 predicted proteins | sample OrgLakmetageno47_FD_201816 | JGI IMG/M metagenome (GOLD analysis project Ga0307931, IMG submission 201816) | Saline water microbial communities from Organic Lake, Antarctica - #47 | ecosystem: Environmental > Aquatic > Non-marine Saline and Alkaline > Saline | place: Antarctica: Organic Lake... | reverse complement strand
TGACAATTGCTTCAACAGAGGTAGACCTGGAGAAAGGGCGCTTGACAACATTAGAAGGTTCACTGTCCATGCAGGCATCAGAGCTCGCTGGATGTTTGAGACTCATGCATCGATTCAAACGCACGCTTTTAAGACAAGCGGAGCTTGCATCATCATCAGATGGAGAAAGAAGCAGCAGCAAGAATCAGCAGTTGATGACCCATGGCCATGCCACCACCCGCCAAGGAAGAAGTAGTGCCACAGGAAGCAATGCGGACTTAGTGGTTACAGCGCCATACGAGGTGAGAAGATGTTGGCCATGTGCACACATGCAAAGTCTTTCCATATAAACAAGGAAAGGCAAGATGATGACGATGATAATACTTATACTTGAACCGCTTTTATTTGTTTGTTTTTCCTTTCAGCTCTGTTTTCCATTTTCTAATTGATCCGTCATGATAGGCGCAAAAGCACCATTCCATGACTGCTGCAGTGGAAGCGTGCGCGTTGGTGCGCGAATTAGAGTCATTGTTGGAAGCGCTGTCAGACAAGATTGCCCGTGCGGAAGCATGTAAATTCAATGGTGACCATGGTGACGGAGCACAACAGCCTAATCACTTTCTTCAATCAATGCTCGGGAGTTCGCTTGCTTTGAAAGTAGGAGCGCATCCTCATCCTTACCATGCACACCACATTCGCCAACAACAGCAACAAAGATGGCAGCAGCAGCAGCAGCCACCGTCACCTCCGTTCATGTTACAGGAGACGTTGCGAACCCACTTACCACAAGAATATGCACCTTCATCAGAATCGACTTTCTTAGCTCTCACCGGCCATCATCACGATGCCCCACCAAATTGGTCTTCTCCCACATCGTCTCCCGAGCCACCATCTGCTAGTGCTCCTCCCGCCACAAGGCTACCGCTCGCAAGTGTGAAAGAGGCCCTGGAAAACTTGAAGCGCATTGAAAGCTCAGCTGCTGCAACCAAGGCCACTCAAAAGATGACAGCCAAGTAAGGCCTGAGCTAGTTCGGTGCTTAACTTTTTACTGCGCTCGCAATTGATAACGCACTTACTGTAGCAATCAGCAACCAATTGCCGTATAAGTATGAGAGCTACAAATACTACACGCAAAATACCGCCATGTGTAAATATGGGCATTGGGGCATGAGAAGAGCCAGGGCGCCATTTGCCTCGATTTATTGCCACGTATCACCAGATATCAGTTATCGATCCGAGTGTTTTATTACTCTATCTACTAGCTCTTTTTAGGAGTTTTAGGAGCTATAACCTATAAGGAGGTATTCGGAGAATAGAAAAGGAAACGCGGCGAGTATTTCTTAATCTCTTAGCCTTCCCTTCTTAAGAACTAGGGGGAAATAGCTGCAGCACACCACTAAAAGCAAACAGCAAAGTAATTGAGTAAGAAACTAAGTAACTGAGGGGCACAGCTAACGAAGTGCTCCATATGTAAGGAGAAAAAGCCAACCAAGAATCAAACGATACACGGTCAATCAGCTCCCACATGTGTGTGACCAACAATTTACTCCTAATCTTGCTTCGGCTCTGTGCTAGGTGCTGGAACGCTGTCGTGTAGGAAACGCGGGACGCTATATTGGTTGCGCAGCTGCAACGATGGCACCGCAGCGGTCAGTTCACGACAAATGTAATCCGACATTTCCTGTACACACACATGTCGCATATTATGACGTCTTGTGTAACGCGAGGCATTCTCAGGAATTACTCAAGCTCACTCTCCCAGATAAAAACATCCAACCTTACAGCACACAGAGCATACACGAACCTGAGGCATTTTGGAATTGGTGCCACATGTAAAGCAGTCAATGGCCAGCCACCCGAGCTCCGAATAGCAATGCGCGGTTACATGCGACTCGTCAATCAGCACCACTGACGTGAAGCCTGGCGGTGAGAGGCCATCGTCTCCAAGAACCACGCTTTTCGCGTGCATTTCGCGCGCTTCACTCCGTGCGACGGCTGCTCGAATCACCATGAGTACCAACGCAGCGCCTTCAGTGGCGTCCACAAAGAAACCAGTCAAATCAAGCATCACATGCGACCCATGCGCGGTAGGCTTCTGCTCTAAGTATGGCCCATTGTCATTGTGTGCACTCATAGGTCCGCTAGGTGGCCCCGCTTCCAATTGATTGTCCTGTGTCTGGGAGGTAATGGTTTGTCGAGCGTTGCTAGGAGGGGTTTCGTAGATCTCTTCGTGATTTGTCCCAACCACATTACCAGAAGCTTGAACAGCACTGGTTTCTCCATTTCGACTACAGTGAGCTCCTAGTCGAGCAATACCTCGAGAGCGTAAGAAGTGAGCGTAATGCTCTCCTTTGCCACCAAGATATAACCGTCGTACTCTTTGGGGCTCCCAACATGATACTCTTCCCGCGTAGCTAACTATCAAGAAGAGTAATGACTTCATAATTATTTCTAGAGATATGCCGGAACAGGCACGGATCCTACGCGAAACAATATCACTTAATTCTGTCAACTAGCTAGAATGTTGTAACGATGTCAGTTGATCTTTCAGGGCGGCCCGGTTTCCGTTTAGTAACGAAGCAGTCACCGTTTGGCGTGAGCACTGCGATGACTCTCCCTTCAGATAAGCAGCACTACTCAAACTACGTTGGCTTTACGAATGAACTTAGGATGACGGAGCAATGACGAATGGCACCCAGCAAGAAGGCGAATGATTGGCCTTCGATTTTTGCGCCTTCAGCTTCACCGCTCCACCACGAATCGTTTGCACAAGATATTGATGATACAGTACACAAATATCGTACAGATCGAACATCGGTCAACGATCTCACGTCACAATCCTCTCATCACCTCTCACCTCTCACGGCTCTCACCTCTCACTCACCGTCTCACCGTGTCTCACCCACGGTGCACAGAGATGAAAATGAATATTACGTATGTATCCGTCACACGCCCTGAATAGTTGTCCTCAATGGTGCCAAGTAATGCCCGGTTGCAATTTTCACGGAGACATTACCTCATTCATTTTGATTGTGTTCCCGACCATGTTTTCGCGATTGCATTGGGTTACCTTTCTCCGCGTGATCTCGGCCGAGCCTCATGCACCACGAAGAAATTTAGAGATACCTCAGACATTTCTGGGCTCTGGGCTTCGTTTCTGACACCAACGGCAGTTTCCTCTTCGCCTTCAATGAAGTTCAGATCATTATTTTGCCTTGATCCTCCTTCTCGACAATATGCTTGGCTACATGTAGACTATAGTGGACGTGCTTGTGCGCAGCTGCAGCTAGAACAAGCACTCCATGCATCTGAAAGCAACCTACAGAAAGTGAATGAGTTTCTGAGGAGCCGCCCTAGCCACTGGCTGGCAGCGTTTTTATACTGGGGTCTCATACTACCGGCATGTTTTGAAAAAATTATGGAGTGCAATGACGTCTTCTCCGAAACTTGGGCTAATATGTCTCGTCAAGAGATGCTAGCTTACTTCCCTTCAGGATTTTTTGTTCCATCCATTGAAAGTGAAATGCGGAGACTGTTTCATAGTGAGTCGCCCGATTTGTGGCTCCTTGACCTACCTTCTAATCATGCATCCACCCTGCGTGCAGTGCTTTCGTTGGGCCTTCCGAAGGCGCAACTTGAGTCACTATCTGCAATCAATACCTGGACACGTATTTTTCAGTCCACTACTACCGCAACACATCACCGAGGTCTAAAAGATATTGCTGAGCTCAAGTCAAGCATTGTTGTGGCTATATTGGCAACGCCCCCACAGTGCCGATCACCAGGCACCTTGGCAAGTGACTCAAGTTGCGCCCGTTTACTATGTTCTCACCCAGTGACGTGCTCTACACCACAGCTAGCTGTTCGTATTTTGCGCGCCTCCGCCACTGAAGTGCGCATGCTCACTCTGGTCCTAGGGAACTTTGCTGCGTCACTTTGGCCACCGTGTCCGCTGGGAGCTACAGAGGTGGAACGACTTCTTCGTTTACCCATAATTATCCAAGAGGCAGTTGCGGATGGCAGCATCAAGGCGCGAGAAGTGACACTCTTAAGTGCAACAAGAGCACACGAGTTGGCCACCACTTTAATGCTGCAAAACTCACTGAAGTCACGAGGGGGTGCCTTGTTGAATAGTGCCGCTAACGGAAATTTATTAAACCTTTTCGTCAATGGCCATACCTCAAATCTACCGCGACAGAGCACCGCTGCACCAACAGCCGATCCAAAGCCTTCGCGCGCCCTCTCAAAACTTCAGGGTGAGCCGCCAAAATCTCTTATTATGAACGCTAGAGCTGAAGAAAGATCTAGTGGACCACCGCGCGGTAGAGTTGCAGCGCGTAATAATGCCCAACAAAGATCAGAACGTAACACTCTCATAAGGCGCTGGTAGTTTATTTTAAAGCACTGAAAGTGCAGTATAAATTATACGCATCGAATTGTTCTGAAGGTTCCTAATCATAACTCCTTAGCTTACGACGAATATATCTCACGATGCAAGAGCAGCGCTCCAAAGCAGAGAAATTTGTGGCTGTTTTTAGATTTTCCACGCAATTTGAAGCCTGGAATATTTGCTCTTTTGAGAGCTCTTTTCACTGCGTTGGTCCTTATAATCAGAGCATGAATTGATAAGAATCATTCGATACGAGGCTCTGGCTCTGACATCTGACATTTGAAAAGGTTGCACCAAGAATGCGTGTCGCTTTCGTCGATTGAAGTGGAAACACGAGACACGTACACAGGTCACAGACGAGCAATTCAATTTAATCATGGCATGCATATGCAGCCTATTACAAAAATAGATAAAAAAACGTGCAATACTTATTAAATTGACTTTCTCGTTTTACATTAGAGGCAACTCAAATGATCAAGAATTGTATAAAGCTGAGCGCTGTCGGAGTTTTCTATAGAACACATATTCATAACTGCCTGATTCATAGTATTTAGTGATACATTATTTCAAGTGCAGAACCGGTTCGGCAACTTGCGGATGATGCTATAATTTACGCGTCGCCAAGGAGACCAAGTCATACTTACATTCAAGACAGACACGAAACTCAATTTTTCTGACAAGACTTGGCCACTTATAAAATGAAACGATTTGCTTGTTTGCTTTAACACACAAGGGCAGCAAAGTAGTGCTATGCTTCAAGAGAAATGCGGAGTGCTACAATTTACTTTGGCGCTTCTACGCACACATTAACTCCAAATGTTTCATTTGAATGATTTCATGTTGTTCTTGCCGCTTGATCATCGCGAAATGTCAAGATTGTGGAGCCGTAGTAAAAAAGTTTACACCCATTTGAAGCGCAGACGGGCGGGCAGGGCTCGCTTGAATACCACATCTGATTCTAATCGTTGCTGCAGAGGATTCATTAGAAGGTATACTTTACTGAAATGGCGGCTAACAATATTGTGGCATAAAACATTGATACTTTTTTATTGATACATAATGAAACTATCTTTTTTAATGTGCACATCATATTCATGCAAGTGTACTATGAGGGCACACGTTCGTATATGACCTCACGGTTGCAGCATTTCGTGATGTTGCCAATTAATTCGATCGATTCAATAAAAACAATTCAACATTCCACGGTTATATATAGTATAAGTTGCTTTACCTATCTGATAAAGATGAGAACAGCCCATCGATTATCAGATCATAATAGCGGCAATTTGAAATTGGGTAATAAGCACGGCCATCATTGTCGCGGCACTAGAAAATTAGGCCATATTAAGTTTATTGATGTCACAGAACTCCCAGCAGCAGAATAGTCTTTTATACAAACATTGCTATCCAAACATGATGCAGATGAATTATGAGAGCTAGGCCACACGAGTAGTGTAGCATGTTGTAGTGACAGTCTTGTCAAGCTTGGCATTGGCAACTTAATTGAGAAATTCATATGCATTAAGGCTCTATAGTACTTGGGTCATCGCAGCTCATCCACTGGGACCAATGTCAGAAATAATATATGCGCATGCGTTGAGTCACATTTGAACTCATTCACTCACATTTATCTTCGCCAGAATGCGACTAAGATTCCTGTCGCTAAGTCCTTAAGGAAGGCCTTGAGCTTGAGCTGGAATCACGGCAGATCAAATCGGGACATATTTGTATAGAATTCCGTACTCCTCCCAGACAATAGCCAGGGCATCATGCAAATACTAGCTTCGATGGAAAATTCAATGACTAAGTTGTTGGTTTTGTGGCGGGTCACGAGTCGTTAGTTTTCAAACGGCGGTAAATTTGACACAGCAGCTGGATTGCCCAAAAATACATGTGTATTTCATCTACTAGAGATATCTTTCAACAAATAGGATTGGAATCATTGAGCCTAATCATAATGAGACGAACTTATCTTTGAATAACAACTGAAAATGCTATCAAGGCTACTTCTGAGTCTTTATATAATTAAAGTTCAAATTATCAATCTATCATGCGCCGCTCGTGAAAAGGGTGAAGTTCTCAGCAGCAAGAAATACCCTGTTGGCACCTCAAGTGGAGTACGCTCTCGAAAACTTCGCAGGCAGACTGGACCAAAAGGTCCATTGATGTGCGCCGGCAAATCCATGAATGATTCTGAAGTGGTTTACTGGCGATGGATTCCTGATGATCTTGATCATATTTCTCCTTTAGCTGCCGCGCACGACGAAAAAGTATTGATATTTCATTTGGATAGAGCTGGGTCCAATAACGTCAGACTCGGGCTTGAAACAGTAATTGTCACAGCGCATGCGATGGGCCGGACACTTGTCTTACCTCCTAGAGACCAAAGTATTGATCATCTGAAGGGTATGTTTGGAGTTGAAGACTTATATGATGTCTCGGGTCTCAAAAAACAACGCGGGATGCAGGTTTCGTCTATGGCACAATTTCTTAAGAATGAAGCACAACCAAAGTTGTCTGAGAATTTACAAGGCACCAGGTTGTGGGAATATATCGATGAAGCTGCGGATTTTAAACCTGCCTGGTGGAACAGAGTCCTGGCTCTTCCGGAAAATATGATTGAGCTAGGAACTGACGGGGGTGCGAGAGTATTCAACAGTGCTCCGACGATCCGAGCTCGCCTTGAACACTTTGCAAAAGGTCGTCAAATCGAATACTACACCAAGAAAATGCAAGATTCAAGATTGCTCTTCATTCCAAGTGGCAGTAAGAATGCAAGCCAGCGGATACTTCAGCATCACTACTCTTTCAACTTTTTCGCTGATCCCAACGAGCAGTCATTTTACAAACGATTTGTACGCGATCGAGTTCGCTATAAAGACGAATATCATTGCGCAGCCTTAGAAATATTAGGTCTTCTTCGTGGCGAAATAAAGGGCACAAGTATTGTTTCTTCAAGACAGAACATTTCGGACTTCAGATTGAGAGGCCTCACGGGGACGCGGCCCTTTGCTGCTCTTCATGTTCGTCGAAGCGATTTCTCCGTTCAGTACCCCAGCACAATAATCAGCGCTGCGGATATTGTGCAAAATTTACATGGACTCATTCCAAGAGGAGAAGTAGTCTACGTCGCCACGGATGATCCTCGAGGTGTTTGCGAGGGTTGTAGATCGGGTAATTGGGATGCACCACTTTGTGGTGTTGGCGATGAGGCTCGTGGTCGAGAAGGGTGCCTTGAAGATCCAAGTTGGAATGCTTTTAAGGATGCTGGCTGGAAAATCCGTTTTTTGGGGGATTACCTCCCGCAATCAACTTCATTGAAGCATATGGATCCCTCACTTTACGGAATTGTAGAAGCTCTCATCTGTGCCCGTTCAGAAGTCTTTGCTGGCACATTCCTCAGCACGTATTCTGGTTTCATTCACCTCATACGCGGCTACCACGGGCTTGGGGAACAGACATATTATCATACAAATGGGCATCGTGATGATCTTCGTTCAAAAGTTTCCATTGGTCAGGGCTGGCCACGTGAGTGGCGTTACGGTTGGACAGACGACGGTGGGACTGAAATTCGTTGATGAGGATTCAGTGTCATCCCTAGTAATTTGATGGCAAATAATCCAGTAAAGCGAAATAGACTGTTTGTGAACTAAAGACTACCCTATAACTCTATTCTGTGGACTGTGTATTTTAAGTGATATCTATCAGCAGGCCTCCAAACCTGGTCTATTAGGATTCAGAGATAATTACCAAAAAGTCGGGGAAAAAGTAAGTAGGATGAATTCAACTCAAGGGCAAATATTTATTAAGAGCACGGTCTATAATATGTTATGAAGAATCCACGAGGAGCACGTTTGCTAACATTCAATAATTATTTCCCTCGTTAGTTCTAGAGTGCTCAGTTCCACAACTTATAACATCATAAAATGACCACAGCCGTGTCCTGCTTACTACATAGTATCATAGTATACACGTGTGATAAGGCTCACAGTTCAGAGTAATGCCGGGCTCGTGGCTTGAGTGCAGAGTTCGTGCAATAATTGTATGGTGAATGGAAAAGCATCTTGAATATCTAGTTATTTTAACACAAGATAAATTTGACTTGATACTTATTTTAGATCATGCATGAAGCAGGTGTTCAGAGATCAGTCATGCTCGGCCGTATTTTGAGGGCCTATAACGCTCAAGCCTTAATGCGGATAATGACGCTTTCACTTACTGTAGGTACGGCTGTGGGACCAGACAATGTAAAAGCTGCCACGTGTATTTAGAATTCCAGTGGCTATCATCCAATGCTCAGAAGAGGCTTAAGAAAGTGATGTGACGACAACAAATTGATTTTGAGAGCTCACATACAATCAGGAAGTTCGAAGTCTTGTTGGGCCACCTGCAAATTACAATAAATTAGGCCAGTGTTACCTCCTTTAATCGACACATAGGAGCGAATAACACTTGAGCCTCCGATAACAAATCAAGACTAATTTGAGTTGTTCGCAACATACTTTATGTTTGTGGGTGAGACCTCAGGGAAGGGTAAGTTGAACCTGCGTTAACGTTTAGCCCACACATCCTCCTGGAATTTGATTATTGAAAGAAATGAGGAGAGAAAGTGGTACACAGGTTTGCTGAGCTCGGTTTGCTTGACTTCTTTGGAAGAATTCGCCGATGCGGAGGTTTGAATTGGTTCGTGTCGTTTTAACGCTATTGATAAATTTAATTTAATGAAACCTACAAAAAACGATTTAGATTTAGATATGAAATACTCATATCATTTATACATTACAAAATACTTGTTTATCCGAGAATAACAGGAGTAGACTGACTTATTCTGAAAGATGAGCTTTACTGCTGATGTTTTCAGTGGAGGCGTTTCCCTGTCCACGGTTACAAGTGGTACACGTTAAACAAGGCGACTCGCATTTCTCTTTTTGTCGTTGAGTATTACGTGTTTCTCGTGTAAGTACGTGTAGGTACGAAATCCTCGAAATACAGAAGAATCTACTATAAATTGCTTAAATTTTTCTTCATGATTTATTACGAAAAATTCGTCCCAATTTTCCTCCACCAAAGTCTTCTGGCTTTGATCCCTGTGTAATCCAGGTGCGTAAGTCTTTCAGCGCTTGCTTTATCGGCCCTCTTTCCTACCCTCAGGGTCACAATGGGTGTTCTCTCCTTCGAGGCGCTTAAGACGCACCATTTGTGCATTCCCTTGTGCTAGCCTTCGAGTCCGGCCCTCCGGGGCCTCCGTAAAAGAACTCGTACGTAATACCATATTCATTGAATATTCTTATATCAGCGACTTCTTAAGCTTCCTTATTGGAAAGGTCAACAAGAACAATATATATTTGAGTTGCAGGTTGTTTTTACGTATTATATACTTCTAATGATCTCGCGTATCCGTGATGAAATGTGATCATGCGGTTTGATGCGTAAAAAAAGCTTTTCATTTCTACGTGTTGACCTTCCAATTCCAGCCCTTCGGGGCCTTTCTCAAAAATGACTGATACTCCTTCTAAAGCAGCCACCCCGTAGGGGCATAGTATCCCCCGTAAGGGCGTCGGAAGCGTCATGAGTCATGAAAGGGGCAAATGCAGAAATCCACTAAAAATAATTGCTAATGCAGAAATCCACTCAAATTCTCAGAATTTACGTTTCACCTAATTCTAGATTTAAGGGACGTCCTAATATAGAAGGGGTTGCTGGGTTGCTGGGATGATAGTGCCATATTTTGGCGCGAATGGCTCCGCTTTTAGGTGTCAATAATAGGATAGAATGCTAGTTGCGCGGCACACAAGCTTATTTAGGACTACGCGCGAAGCACACGAGCAGCTTGCTTCCTCTGACTTTCATGTCGTAATGATAAGTGTCTCTGCTCTGGCGCTAGCTTATGTGGCTTACAATGATGCGGAGAATATGCTAGCTTAGGTGCTAGTTTGCATGGCATGTCGTCGTCAAGTGTGCAGCGTCTCTGCTTTGATGCTAGCTTATTGATTATGTAGCTTGGGCTGACGCCAGCTAGGTTGCTTGACATCAAGTCTTGTGCAGTGCATTGTAACGAGGGTTGTTTTGTGACTGTGATGCTAGCTTAGGTGCTAGGTTGTATAGCATGTTGTCATGAGCAGAGCCTTTGCATCGTTGCGGAGGTGCAAGGCTTGAGATGCGGAGATGATGCTAGCCTCGGTGCTAGGCTGCATGGCGTGTCGTCATGTGCTATGTTTTGCCTTCAATGCTAGGCTGCAGGACTTGTATCGTGGAGGTCATTCTAGCTTCGGGGGCTAGAATGCTTGGCATATCGTCATGGGATATGTCTTTGCCTGGTTACTAAGGTGCGGAGGTGATGCTAGCTTCGGTGCTCGGTTGCTTGGCGTGTCGTCGTGTGCGATGTCTTGTCTTCGATGCTAGGTAGCGAAGCTTGTATTGTGAATGTAATGCTAACTTCGGGGGCTAGGTTGCTTGGTATGTTGTCTTGTGCAGTGTCTTTGCTTGGTTGCAGGGTTCGTGGCTTGGATAGCGGAGGTGATGCTTGTTTCGGCGTTGGTTGCATGGCGTGTCGTCGTGTGCTATGTCTTGTCTACAATGCTAGGTTGCGAGGCTTGCATTGTGAATGTAATGCTAGCTTGGGATGCCAGGATGCTTGGTATGTTGTCTTGTACAGTGTCTTTGTTAGGTTGCTAAGGTTCAAGGCTTGAGAAGCGGAGATGATGCTAGCCTCGGTGCTCGCGTGCATGGTGTGTCGACATAAGCGATGTCTTGTCTTCGATGCTAGGTAGTGAGGCTTGTATTGTGAATGTAATGCTAGCTTGGGGGGCTAGGATGTTTGGTATGTTGTCTTATGCAGTGTCTTTGTTAGGTTTCTAAGGTACAAGGCTTGGAAAGAATCGGAGGTGATGCTAGCCTCGGTGCTCGGTTGCATGGCGTGTCGTCATGTGCTATGTCTTGCCTTCAAGGTGCTAGGCTGCAGGGCTTGTATCGTGGAGTTGATTCTAGCTTCGCGGGCTAGGATGCTTGGCATATCGTCATGGGCTATGTCTTTGCCTGATTGCTCGAGATGAAATAGTGGTTAAATGATTAGCACATTGTGGTTTCATTTTAGTAGACTCCCCGATTAGGACTAATCATTCAATTTTTCATAAAAATGATAGCGAGGATTGCACCTAAGTTAACATCACCTCCGCACCCCAAGCCTACTAGGTAGACAAATAAGCCAAATCAATGCACAGGACTCCCTGCTAAGCAACCAGCACCGGAGCTGTACCAACTGCGCACCCCAAGCCACACAAGCGAGGATAGAAGTCAAAACTTACAGAGAAATAGAACTATGCCAGGCAACCTAGCATCTATGCTACATCAGCCCAAGCCACTACACATGACGACTTGCCAAGCACGCTAGCACCGAAGCTAGCACCACCTTCACAACACAAGCCTCGCAGCTTAGCAACGATGCAAAGACACTACACATGACGACTTGCCAAGCACGCTAGCACCGAAGCTAGCACCACCTTCACAACACAAGCCTCGCAGCTTAGCAACGACGCAAAGACACTACACATGACGACTTGCCAAGCACGCTAGCACCGAAGCTAGCACCACCTTCACAACACAAGCCTCGGAGCTTAGCAACGACGCAAAGACACTACACATGACGACATGCCAAGCACGCTAGCACCGAAGCTAGCACCACCTTCACAACACAAGCCTCGCAGCTTAGCAACGAGGCAAAGACACT
>Ga0307931_1002360_pt1 | contig 12109 bp, 7 predicted proteins | sample OrgLakmetageno47_FD_201816 | JGI IMG/M metagenome (GOLD analysis project Ga0307931, IMG submission 201816) | Saline water microbial communities from Organic Lake, Antarctica - #47 | ecosystem: Environmental > Aquatic > Non-marine Saline and Alkaline > Saline | place: Antarctica: Organic Lake... | reverse complement strand
CGGATACGAAGAAGCTGGCGCGGCCACCAAAGCTTGCTGGATAACGGCTGCAAGGCCCGACGTGCGTGTGGCTGAGATGGACACACTCGAGGACGGCGAGGCTGAAGTAGCACTGGCGGTTGAGCCTGCACCAGTGCTGTCAATGCCCTTTTCTTCAAAGTCGTCATCGTCTAGTTCATCATCGCTAGGCGTGTGTTCTGGAGCCAGGTCGGACGGTAAAAAAAGCGGAGACAGCGGCGCTTTCGAATCTGCCAAAACTGCTGCTGCTGCTGCTGCTGCTGCTGCTTCTGCTTCCTACTCAAACACCATCAAGAAGAAGAGGTGACGTGAAAAACGGAGATATTGCTGACTATATCACCATTTCTCGCTAGATAAGCTACCAATCTTTACGTACAGAGAAAAGAAAAAAAACGTACAAAAAGAATACCTTTGCCTCGGCGGTCGCTTCTGCGGCCGATTGGCTTGAGGTGTCGTCGAAAAACAGCCGAAGATCCATCGCTCCAAGGGCCGAATCCTTCAGGTCGTGCGAGGAGCGACTGCGTGAATTTGACACCGACAACGCAGCGTTTCCTTCAATGGACGAGGTCGTGCGTTTGATTAATTCAACGAGGGCACTGCCAGCAGCGCGAGGAACTCGACTTTTGGTACTGGCAGCTCTAGTAGCACTGGACTTCGATGTCGAGGAGTAGTCGCGAAGGAAGAGAGCAAGAAAAGCCTGGCGATGAGTGCGAGAGGCGCGCGCCAACCATTGCTCGAGAACACCAATGACGTTGAGCGAAGCGAACTCAAAGTCCGTGATGATTCCGCTCTCAAACTTGGAAAGCGAGAACGATCCAGTAGAAGAGGCTTTTGCCGTTCGGTGTAGCAAATTGGCAACGACTGAAAGGGCTTGAAGGCCTGATAAGTCGTTGTTGCTACCAATGGCAGAAGCCTTGGCTCGCAAACTTGACACTTCGTGGATAGTGGCCGCGCTGGGATCGGCAATTTTCACCGCAGCCATTGCTTGCGAGAGGCGCGAGGAAGACCATGCTGCGCCTGAAGGAGGCAAAGAAGGTGGAAAAGGGCAAGCAAGCTTCGCAACCGCCCACGCAGCGTCTCTTGCTTCTTGCAAGTCCTTTGGTAATTCCCTCGGCATGCGGCTGCGGTCTCGTTCACTGGCAGCAGCAGGCGAGGCATATGCAGGAGACACACTCGAAGGAGACGGAAGCATCGAAGGCTCGGGCCGCGGCTGCGGTACTGGCAATACAGCGGTCGCTAATATGATATCAGCCGCCAATTCGCGCACTCCGAAGCGGGCGACTAACTCTAAGAGCGGCGCTGGCAGCGGCTTGGGAGCTTGTGTGGTGCTAACAGGCTGCTCCGTTGCTTTAGCATGAAGCTCCTCGCGGCTGCGGCGAATGCTCGTTTCAACGGCGTCACGAACAACCTTGTACCGTGATCGTTGCCGCGCTGGCACGCCCGCTGCTTGTAGGAATGGTTGCACGTCGCGGAACGTCAGGGCAGGCACCATCTGCAGGCCGAATCAAGAAAAAATGATGATAGAGACAAAGAGAATGATAAACAGGTAAATTCTATGATGAGACTTGCGTGACGTAAAACAATTTTAATCAATTTACAAATACATTCTTCTTCTTCTAACGATCGGGCATAATCAGGCAGAGTTCATAATGCGGCATCATTATTTGTTTAAGTGTAAGTCAATGTAAGCACCGGCATTAAGACAGATTGCTCAAATAGGGTAAACGCACCTCAAGAGGCCAATGCTCTGCCCCGAGAATGACATCGTTTACTTTCGTCTGGATTTCCTCGTCGCTCATCTGCTTTTTCTTAATCGTTGATAGCGCCACAAAATTTAGCGCATCTGGTTTTCCGCCCCCAAAACAAAAGCGACCATCTCCACTAGGCTTGTCCTTCTTGTCCGAATCTGCGCCGTCACTGCCAAAACTGAAAGTAAATGTAGAGGGCTGTGGCGCCTTTGCGTCAAACAGGAACGTTGCTTCAGCCTTCTCATCCGCCGGTGGTTCGAAGGGAGCGCCCACGGGAGCTGTTGCAGGAGCAGCAACCGAAGGCGAACCTTTTGCCTGAATAGACGAGGACGACTCCCGAGGTTGGGCCCTTGAATCGAGTACGGCAGAAGACTGCGGAGCATTCAGCGAAGGAGACGATGAAGGAGGCGGAGGTGAGGTCACATCACCATTAGTCGAGAGAAGAGGGGCGTGCAAATTGTTCGGAGCAGTGATAGGACCACTACTCGTGGCAGCCTCGAGCAAAGCCTGCATCAATAAGAGGCTGCGATGCGCGGTGCCATCTCGCAACACTTCGTTCAAAGCGCTACATGCAGACATGCTCCCAGTTCTGGCTTTCTTCTTGCCTGCAGTTGACGGACGAGCTAAGGCCGCAACCAAACCCCGGCTAGCTTCTTGGTAAGCGAAAAAGAGTTTGGCCGCGCCGCCTTGGTGCGCACCCAAGGGGCTTTGCTCAAACGACCACTTGGGGCCAGCCAACCCCTGGGCTGCGTGCGTCAGCAAGCAGGTGAGCGGCAGCGCGCGCTCGCACGGACTCAGCGGATCTTCGGCGGCCCCGACACCGCTGCTCGAATCTCCCTGGGTGGGAGGCGGTCGCAACGGTGGTGATGGCGGACGGTGCAGGGCTGCAGCTGCTGCTGGTCCTCGTGCTAGTAAGAGGCTCACGACGTGCGCTAAACCCCGTAGCGACTTCGCGACTTCAGAGGCCTCGCGTGCCCGCGAAGCCGCTGCTGCATCTGCCGCTGCTGCTGCTGCTGCTACCTCAGTTGAAGTACTACTACTGCCACTATCCTTGGCTTGATGCGTTCCATCACGATTGGTATTTCGACTCTTGCCACTTGGAGAAGGAGAAAAGCACCAGCGGAGTTCTCGAAGAGCACTCGCAATGGTCAAGATGGACGGATGAGTCAGCGACGAAGAAACTTGCGCAGGGAGTGAGCCCCGAGAGTCGTCCTTTGACTCTGCAGCACCTTTTTCTTCTTTGCTCTCGTCATCGTGGAGCAAGGCGCCGGCAAAAATTTTGCTTGCCGATTCCTGGCTCTTCGGTGTTGCATCCAGTTTGAACGTATCGCAGGGAGTAACTTCGTCGAGCATCAAGGGCAAGAGCTCTTGATAGAAGACATGCCGAACTGAGTCGTCTATAGCTACCGCTCCAGAAGTAGTATTATTTTGTCCCATGCCTTCACCGATGCACTTTGACTTTGAGTTCTCGTTGTCGACGTCATTTGCTGGCAGAAAGAATCGTAGAGGCAACTCCACTCCCATCGGAGGCATCGCCGAGGGTTCCTCAAAAAGTTGCTCACCTTCGTATTCCATCTTGCACCACCCTTCAGTGGCAGAATCGTGTGCTTCAAATCCGTTGCTGCGCTGCAAAGTGGCATACGCCACTGGTGCCAGTTTCAGCCAGCCGTTTTCTTCACGTAGCACGGGCACGGAGTCACTGGGAAACACGCCCCAGGCGAGATGCCCGCACTGTGGCGACGACAAGGAAGGTTTCCGCCTCACGCGAACGCCACCGCTGTAACGGCCAGACGGTATGCGCCGCAAAGGGTACCAAGAAATCCCAAGCTTCGTCACAACATTAGAGGCAGCAGCAACAGCAGTGGTAGCCACAACAGTCACACGAGACGCTACTGCTGCCGTACCGCTGTCTTTGGAATCAGCAACGGGAGCAAGCTTGTCGGAGGCAGGCAGCACCATTAGGGCCGGCAAGAGCTGGGGGTTGTGCACTAGCCGTGCCACCAGCGAAGCATGAATGGATGACGCTTGGGTGCAGTTCGTGCTACTTTGGCTTGAGGCATACGAGCCCGGTCCTCCTGGTACGCTTTCAGTGGAAGGCGGCGGCGAAGAGCCTTCGCCAGCACACGCGTCGTCGATGGAGAGCGCACCGCAGCAAGACCAGTGGCTGTGGCTGATGATGCCGCCTTGGTGCCGGCACACGAACAAGCCTTCGGGCTGGGATTCCAACGAGCAGCACAGACGGAAGGCACCAGGCGTCGAATGGTCGCGGAACTCACCGGTGTGGCCACCCCGACTGTGGCCACCAAGTCCATCCATGTCTGAGGTTCCAAAAATGCCATCATCATCATCGTCGTCATTATCTTGATTGCCTTCGTTGCTTTGAGCAGCTGCTGCTGTTATGGCGGCTTTAGCGGCGGCCGAAAGCTCAGAAGCCATGCTCAATAGTGAAGCAAGCTCGCGAGAACCAGTAGAAAGATCTCGCAGTTGCCGAGCTTCAGCTAATCGCTGAATTTGCTTCAATGCATGTTCCAGATCAAGTGAGTCAACCAAACCGTCAATAATGGCCACCTCACAAGCTTTTTGGCTGAAGGCATGATTGGTCGAAGCGGACTCTTGGCTTCCATCGCCGAAGTGGCCCGCCCCACTTTGGCCGTAGTGTTGAGACTTCTGAGGCAGGAGATAATCGGAGCGGAGTTCAACTTCGACGCAAGCTCGCAGCGCGGCCGAGGCTAATTTTGGTAGTAAAGTTAGTGCCTGTGCGCGCACTTCTGCCTCTTCAGACTCGACTGCGCGTAAATGAGCCCATTCATCAGAGTCTTCAGCGGTGCTAGGTGCGTTGGTGGTGGATGAGTCTCCTTCCAGGCTATCGAGAGCTGAAATTCCGTGCAGTTCTGAGATCAATGCTTCTAGTGCTGAGGCAAGTGGCGGCAGGGGTACGACACCATTACTGGTGCTGGAGCTACCACTGGCACCACGAGCAGCAAAAGCGGGTTGGCTGAAAGCTGCGCCGGCTCGAGTGCATGCTTGGCCTAGCAAAGGCGCCCAAGACGGAATAGCTACACGCGCTGCATCATCCGACGAGCCGCTGTATCCAACAAAGACGCTTGAAGAAGTGAAAGGATTTGGCTCCAGCTCAGGCCGGGACGGTGGCAGAGCCGCATTCGTGTGGCGCGGGCAGCCCGGCTGGTGGTGTCGGCCGAGGGCTACGACCGTAGCTTCGGAACCATTCAAGCCGCAGTGCTTGCAAGCGCAACTAGCGCCTCGAGGGACAGGATAGGGCAGCGGCGGCGAGGTTGAAAAGGGTCGGCCAAACTCATGATTCCGTGACGAGTCGGGCCGAAACCCACTGCTTGTGGAGCTGCTAAAACTGCTGCTATCGCTGCCAAGCACAGGCGGGCTGCCAAACAGGCGCCCGAGTGTTGTGCCGGAAGCACTTGTGTTGCCGGCAGCAGCGGCTGCACTGCCAACGCCAGCAGTGTTGCCCCACTGTAATTCGTGTGGCCCATGCCGCCCGCGATGCTGCTGCGTGCACCAAATCTTGGCGCTATCGACAGAGCTCTCCGTCTTGTTTGCGTCCTCACGTTCCACGCTAGAGTGTGCTTTCTTTTGAGCATCAAGATAAAGACGATCAAATTCAGCAGTCGTTGCCAAAACCCAAGCGCCTTCTTGGTTGGAATAAATCATGAATTTCTCGTCCATCTCGTCTTCACTCCTCAAACTTCCGGACAATGCTCCGTCTTCGGTGACGTTTTCGGTAGCACTTTCGCTGCAAGAATCGCTTCCAAACCGCAATTGAGACCACACCGGCATGCCGTGTAAACGGAGGCTTGGGTTGAGCGCATATAATCCTTGCGCAGAACCAAGACCTTCTGCCACGAACCGCAACGCACGGGGAAATCCATGCCAGTCATCGAGATAGTCAGCGTCATCGTTTTCGCTTCCGTCGTCTGCCTTGTCGTCGGTATGGTTGGAAGCAGATTCGCTTGTGTCCGCAACAGGTGCTACTACCGCAGGTGCTACTGCCGCAGGTGCTGCTATTCCTCCTGTTTCCACATTATCGGGATTACTTGAAGCTGCCTTTCCAAGGCCTTCTGACGAAGATGGCGATGAGGTGGATGTCAAAATTGACTGTGCAGCCTTCGTGTCAGCTGCCAGTGCACATTCAGCCGCTCGAAGCGCCGACCGCAAGCGGGCTGTGCGAAGCGACACCAACGCAGCCTGAGCAGCTGCTTTGGCTCCTACCGGCAATGGTGCCAAAGATGAGCTCATACCTTCTTGCTTCTCCTCACCTATTCCTGGTGGCTTCGCGGAAGCATCCTTGATGGAGTTACCAACAGTGGCACGTGCGACGGCGACCTGCAACGGCCAAAGGTCGGTGCATCGAGCTTTTGCATGGGAGGAGAACTGGGACGACGCAGGACCACCGTATGGGCCAATGCTACCACTGCCGCTGCTGCTGCTGTTTTTAGCTCGGTGCGCTCGCACGTAGTCGTTGTCAAGGTAAGAAATTTCACTCGCGTCTACCAGTTCCCCTCCAGCGTTAAGGTAAGCTGCGCCACCTTTCGCTGCCACTACCGCATCTGCCAGGCATTGAAGGGGAGTAAGCTCAGCAGCGGCAGTTGCCTCGCCAGGACTGCTTAAATCTTGCACGTCCACCCAGGTGATCGGGCTGCCTACTACCTCAGGACCATCGAGGTGCACCTTCACGCGACCTTCGGCACGCACCAGAACTTTGCCCTTCAGAATACACACAAATCCACAAAAAAAGACGATAAAGTGTCAACGAATATGTAAACGATTCATTCAACAAACGGACACAAGGAAAATGTAGTACAGAGAATAACGCAAAAGAGAAAATGTGTCTCATAGAAAGGGGTATATGGGTATTGATATAAGATAAGTTGGACCTTAGCCATTTTGCCGCGGTACGAAAAGGCCACTCGACTACCAACTTCGCCCAGCGCCCTGCAATCCCAGCAGGCCTGTACCAAATTATAGCAGCACGTAAGTGCCAAATGTAAAATCAGTTACACATAGGTAGTATGATCCTTACAGAGAAACACACTCATGCAATGCACACAAATACATGGCGTGAATTTAAAAAGACTCGATTAAAAAAAGTGCATAATTGATCGATGTGCACAAACTCGAATCACCTGGCACAAATCGTAGTCGCAGCCGCTCTGGCAGCGGTACCGAACTTGATTTCGGCCACCACCAGTGCCTTGGCAGCCGCCTTTGTTAGCGCGGCCGTCGCAGGACCAGTTGTTGGTGTTGTTTGGGGTGCGCGCTAGGCTGTGAGAATGCCACGGGTGCAGGCCTTCGCTTGTGGCACCAGTGTTGGCCAATTCGTTCTCTGCACTTGGTGAAGTGCCGCTGTTGACGTTGCTATCGCTACTGCGGACATCAGTGTCCCCGCTACCGACTTCAGCGCCTGCTTCTTCTGCTGCTGGTTCAATGCCTGAAGAACTGACTGCTGTACCGTCGGCAGTGGTCTCGGGAGCTGCTCCGGTCTCATTCGGTGCAGACTCATCCTTGACATCAACTCGAGGTTGGCACAAGGCATCGAAGGTCGCCCGAGTTTGCCTTTCGGCATCGGCCTGAGCGCGCACTGCGCGTGCGTACTTGGTCCCACCCGCAGGTTTAAGGTCCACGCGACCGTCGGCACCGTTGCGGTACCTGCCGACCGCGCGAGTCAATCAATAATGCTTGTTGTAAAAGGCACAATCCAACGCGGCTCAAAGGCATGAATTAAAGATAGGTGGCAGCAACTATGGAAAACGACATAAGTTTAGGCATTATGAGAAACATAACCCTCTTCAAGGTCAAAGTTCAGCATCGAATGACGTACGAGTTCGTCGAGCCCGTGGCGTCCCACTTGACAGTGACCCATCCCTCGTCTCGAGCATCTATCACTGTGCCACGCCGGCCGTTCCCACCGTCCTGCCGACCACAATGCAATTGAAATATACACCAAACGAGACTAAGAAGGCGCCTTCTCATTACACTCATTTGGTGAGCTCATTCTTTTTAGTGATTTCATTGACATTAACCTTGACATGGTTAAGAAATGAGTCCAGTGACAGAGAGGTGGAGAGCACTAAGAAGCTACGTCTACATCTGATTTGCTTACTTGGTCGCCCCAATTCCAAGCTGGGCCTCGCACGACTCGCTGGCCTTTACGTACTGGTTGCAAGCGCGCAGAAGAAGGAGGTTCCTGTGGGCTCATTCCCGGGCCTCCACTGCTGCCTTCACCGTCTGCTCCACTACCATTTTTCACTTTCATTTGTGAGCGCTCAGCCAGTGCGACAGCTTCGATTTCCTCACGCAGGTGCGGCACGAGCAACGATCCAAGCTCTGGATCTTCTTCAGCAACCTTTTCACATTCCATTTACAGTGTCACCACCATCGTGGTCAATGCGAAGACAAAGATTTAAAATACAATTGACAGGTTATTGCTTCGAAAAGAGTGTGAAGTCCATGACTTTTGGAAATACATATGATCTGAAATTGAGGAAGAGTCATAAGAATATATGATGGTAATGGAGAAGACGAAAGAGACGCATAAGAAAGGATTGAGAGAAGCTGCATTCTAAGCAGAATTACTTGAAGGAAGTGAGTCGCTCTAATCGTTGAGTGAGAATTGCCAGCAAGCTCGAGCCATTCAGCTGATAGATATCTTTTGAAGCGATAACATGCGTATAAAAAGAGGAGGCACCAGAAAGATGCAGCGGCGAAACAAGATAACGGAGCAAAAGAATAAGCAAAAGATTAATTCAACTTGGCGCGTTGTGAGATCTAAAATGAAATAGCACTCAATACACGCATTGGCAAGAAGACAACGAAGAAACTGCGCGCACAATTTCATTGGGGCCAAAAGTAAGGATATACGCACTCAAGAACGGAGGCTAGGTAGACAGCGGCACCGACAGTACATGTTGTGACTTGGGGTTCACTCGCGGCCGGGGTCGTCTGACGCAATTGCGCAATCAATGCATCGAAGAGGTGCCTTTCGGCAAGAACTACGTCGAACTGCAGGCCTGCTGCTGGGCCCGATGATGACAGAGCGTCAAGATTAACGACTAAGGTACTAGATGGGTCATTCTGCCCTGCATCTACTTGTGGCGGCGCATCCGTGCTCCCCGATGCGCTTTCAGGGAGAGAGGCGGAAGGCCTCATACGAGTTGCTTGTTCAGTGATCGACGGAGCTTCTTGTGCCGCTTTCGTCGTCGCCTTGGTTCCATCCGACAATGCATGCTTCAGCAATTCCGTGGAATTGCCCAGAAGTGCACTTAGCGCCGATTCAGCATGCTTAGCAGTCAAGAGCCGACTTCCGGGCGCCGGCAGCACTGCGGCCTCCATTGTTCCCGTAGAATCAGGAGGGCCATTCGTAGTGCTCTCCGTTCCGGGTGGAGCAGGCGGCGAGATGCCGTCAGGCGAGGCCGACGCAGGAGTGGTACCCGCACAATTTTCAGAACTTTCTGTGGCATGCGCAGAAGTCGCAACGATGCTTTCAGAGGCTGCTGGGTCGGTGACATCCACAGCTGCGGTGGTACTGTCTGAAGTCTCGGCGACGCTGATAGATGCATCAGGAGCGCCTTGAGTTACGTTGACATCCTCAGTTGATTCAGTAACGCCGCCTGAAACGACGGGGATGCTTTCAGGAGCTCCAGAGTTCGCAGCTTCCGCTGCCTCTGCATGAACTGTAGCTTGTGCTAGGGACATCGCAGCATCTTCGAGGATGGAACCGAGCGCGCGAGCAGCGCCAGTGGTCAGGCGCGCTCCTGGGTGCACTTGTTCGAGCACTTTACGTATGCTTGGCCGCCACGAGAGAAGGACACTCGTTTCTTCTTCTCCTTGTGCATCGTGATTGTCATCATCACTATCGTCACTACCACTGCCATTGCCATCGCCGTCGCTACCGAAGACCATGGCCTCGTCACCGCTGCCTACACAGGTGCAGCCTCGGCCGAGGGCACATCCTCGGCAACACGAAGCAAATCCGTCCCGCACGTTGGCGGGCCTGGACCCACAGTTTTCACACAATACGTCCGAGGAAGGGGACAAAGGTGGTGCAAGAGCACTGAGAGGCGCCCAAAGAGTGTCAAATTCGGTGGTAGTGAAAAAGCGGCCTTCAACGCGTGCCACCGTCTTGGAGCTCCTGTCAATACACGAAGCAACACATGCATGAATGCACTCCAATTTTTAAACATTAAAAAAAGAATCTCAGGGAAAGCCTCCTAACTATGTATAAACAAAGCACAAGCAGCATCTCAGGAAACAATCATTGTTAAGTACAGATACAAAGAGATGTATACCCGGATGAAAAGCACAGGCGCCCTCCAGGCACTCCATTCCAATCGAGAGCTCTGCTTCCAGATGATTGCTGAAACATGACATCGTCGCCAACGGCGGGCGAGGCCGAGGGCGATGAACCACTACGGGTGAGCGAAGCAGCTCCAGAGGCTGGAGGTGGAGCGAGGCTCGATCGGGGCACACGCTCAATGGGGATATCCTGGCAGAATTATTAAAAGAAACGGGAACGTTGAAGATTTGAAAACAGTGTCATGATAGAAAGCACGAAGGTAGCTTTGAGCAAGAACATTCTAAGCGCGTGCGCTCAATATCAAGAGCACTGCTTCTGTACGCAGCAGCAGCACCAGTGTGTTGTGTATGAGCTCATGAACAAGTTGTCTTACCAGGGAGGCATCGCCAGCGTGGTCAAAAAGCCAACCAGCAGCCTCATCCACTCCGCCGCGAAACGAGTGCTCCATCAAACACCGGCGCACATGCGTTTCTGAAAAGCCGAATTCCATAAGCTGGGAAAGCATGGTGGCATCCACGGGAGGTAGCACCAGCTCATCAGGATCATCCGCGCCCCCTGCGCCATCTGCAGCATCTGCGGCATCGCTGGGCGTTGTAGCAGCGGCTGCTGGCGGTGGCGGCATCGATGGCTCAGGTGGGCGTGGCACGCGAGGGATTGGCGCATCAATGTCAGGATCCTAAGAAAAAAGAAACGCAGATAAAACAGCATACACGACAATTGTTAGAAGAAAGCCTAGGATATTATTCTTTTATCAGGCCAATACAAGGAAAGACGAAGAAATGTATAAGTTCATGTAGCTCCACCTCGCCGTGCTCAAGAAGCCATTCGTACGCAAGTTCGACCGATGGCGCCGAAATACTACCCAAGCTTGCAGAGCACGCTAGCAAGGCTCGCCGCGCGCGCACCTCCGGTACATCAAGTGCAAGCAGCTGAGACAGACAAGCGCTGTCTACAGGCGGATCCATCATCTGCTCTGTGGTCTCACTCGTTGGTGAGCCCGAAATTATACTGCTATTCTGGCTCTCAGCGCTTGCTGCAACTGACTCTGGCGCATCAGTTTCTGCAGCTATCTGAGGGGTTGCGGCTTCAGGAGCTATATCAGGACCAGCCGCAGCCTGCGAGCTCGATTCGACCGGCGTGGGTGGCACTTCATGTGGTGGTGAAGAGTCGACATCGGCTGCAGTCGAGCTCTCATTACCAGCACTTGAAGTGGGTGCTTCCGACATTCTGACAGTGATTCTCTGGGCTTCTCTGTGGGCGAGCAGTCGATAATTGGTCGCTTGATACTATCCTTCAAAACACGCAAGGAAACAAAAAGGAATCCACAAAAACTTGTCTTTTCTTTGTGCTGCGAACCTTCTTTGGCAGCAGTGGATGAGCTTTCCTAGTTTGATCCGTTGAAGTGGAGTGATGAGCTGTTGCTCAGGCTTCGGACTTTTGAGACAGGCTCCAAAGGGCCGGAATTAGAAGGCTAACAGGTAGAGAAGAATTCGAACTCGAACTTAAACTAATACAAACCCAAATGACTCAGAAGCCAATGCTTCGGGCAGAAGTGTACGCGCGTGCGTTGCGCGCAAGTCAAAATCGTAAAGAGGATAGTTTGTAGAGGGCAGGAAGCATAATACTTCCACCCCCCTCTAAAGTGGAAAGCAAAGGAGCTCAAACTAAATCTAAGAAGCTAATCAGGCGCAGATGCCCGAGTGGCCATTATTGTGATGGAAGCGGTCCAAAATGGTACCCTCCTCCGAGCTCTGAGAGTTCAGCTCAAAAGAAGAGTTCCCGCCCGCAGAGGAGGGGTCTACAACAAAGTCTCTCAGGCGATCCGGAAGTTGAGTCGCCCAGCCCCAAACGATTGCGTGACCCCATTTGAGTGCGAGCTTCTGTCTGAACGCTTCCGAAAAGCCAATGCTTTAAGATGCCGTGTGTTTGCGAGCCATCTCCCGAGCGGCGAGGTCCAAGATGAGGCTGAGGCCAGAGGAAGCACTCCCGTATCGACCCATGACTGGAGCAAGAAGAC
>Ga0307931_1002358_pt1 | contig 12115 bp, 10 predicted proteins | sample OrgLakmetageno47_FD_201816 | JGI IMG/M metagenome (GOLD analysis project Ga0307931, IMG submission 201816) | Saline water microbial communities from Organic Lake, Antarctica - #47 | ecosystem: Environmental > Aquatic > Non-marine Saline and Alkaline > Saline | place: Antarctica: Organic Lake... | reverse complement strand
GGTCCCCATTTTTATTTTTTTACCCCGTGATTTTCTTGCAGTTACTGTAACTAGGCACGCAGAGAAGCATTTTGCACTACTTTTCAGCGCTGGTAACAGCTATACGGTCTATATATGGCCGTCCAAAATTCCAGGAAATTCCCGTATTTTTTTTGCAGCGCTTTTTGGGAGCCGGCATCAATTGAACACGAACACACTGCCGTATGCCACTGGAAGGGAGCAATGGGCCTCTTTGTAGCTCATCAAAGCTAAAGACAAAGGCAAAACGCCCTTCATGGCGCCTTATACTACTTTCTATCTACTAATTTCAACTGGGTGATTTACAAATGTAGATATTTTGGATGCGAGATTCATGGCGCTTCCTACCGAACTCTAACCACTAATTTTCAATTGGCAATTGGCAAATATAATATTTTTGGATGGGCGAGATGCCCCAGAGCAGCAGCATAATACTTCCACTACCGAGTTAACCACAAAAAGACTTGTAGCAGGCCCTTTCTCTAGACCCGAGGAAAGCTTATATGCAAGTCGAAAGCTCCACCTCATTATCACGCCTTCCTGTTTGAACCTTCTCTGTAGACTTATCATCCACGGACACATGCACTGCAGCTTGCGGTAAGTTTTCGTCGGCATGGCGGTCGAACATTCCTGCTGCTTCATGAAGGACAAGAGTGGCAAACAACAATGCGCCACCTGCCAAGGTCCATGGTCCTGGTGTTTCTCCAAACCAGAGAAATATAAAAAACGGCCCCAGTATAGTTTCAAGCAATGTAATGAGAGAAACTTCTGCCCCAGACAAGGTTCGTGGGGCGATGTTGAGACAAATGAGGAGGATTGCAACGCCAAGGCCAGATCCAGCCACGGAGCCGAAAAACTGTAGCGACGCATCTTCGTTTGGAAGCAGACTGGTTCCTGTTCCCAATGACACTAACAAAACAGTCAGAATAGACACGATGCTGCCAGCAGCCGCCGATGGCACCAGCGTCATTTCCGGATCTTTCCGATGGACATGCCGGACAAGGCATATGAAAGAACTCTGGCACATTCCAGCTGCAACACCGCACATATCACCCTCGATAGAAGCTCCAGCTTCGGTATCTTGACCAATTAAACCTGGTGCAAACGTGAGAAAGACTGCGGCCGTAGCGAAGATCAAGGCTGCGATACTTCGTACTTTTAAGTCATCACCGAGAATCAGACGCCCAATAATGGCGGACATAAGAGGGTTCAATGAATAGAAAAGAAGCGCTCGAGCTGCCGTTGTCAAAAGAATCATTGCGGCGAACGATATTTCCAGGCCTCCCATTAAAAGGGCCCCCAAAAAGAAGTACCATGGGCCACTCTGAATACTTCGCGACGCCTTAGGTAGACCCACGGTAGCACGAAGCACGCACAATAGAATGAAAAACTTGAAGAATGACTTCCAAAGGACCAGCAAGCTAATGCCCGCACCTACACTTTGGGCTATTCGCATGAGACACGCATCGGGAGACACGCAAACAACACCAAAGACTCCAACCACAATTCCATAACAACGCGAAGAGTTCAGCATGGCGGTGGCAGTTTAATTCTCTTTCTTCAGGCTGTTGAAAAACAATGCTAGCATCCCCGGGCTGGGGAACTGAGTGGTTTAATAGCTAGGTTTAGGTGCGCATGTGGACAGATTACAGCAAAATGACGTTGTAGCGCTTAAGCCATCGCTATCGCTTTCATTGTTTGTTGAACCAACAAGCGGCAGGGTGGCATAGGGCATTGGTTGGTTGGTTGAACAGCAAAAAAGATAAAAAGAATGCTCGCCGCCGTCGGCTTCATCGTCGTCGCGAATCGCGAATCGTTACAGGGAATGAGTACATACGTACGAACATAGTACATACATCTCGAACCTCCACGTGTACAGTAGTACGTGCTGCAAGTGCTGCTTCATCTCTACTACTCTTTACTTTGGGAAGACCGTGTACTAAACAATAGAAAGTTGTGGTTGTTAGGCTTCGAATTTCGTCAATATGGCCTATTTGGGGACTAGAGGCTTATGGAAGCGACAAATAATGAATTACCAAGTATTTTGATTTCCATAAGAAGTGGCATAATTCAGAGAATGAAAGGTGTTGGCTCATGGGTCTAACTGCAAGGGTCTCATACTTAAGCACATTCATAAAGCTCGAGCTAGCTGCTAGCTGGCCCATTCTGCAAAAAAATGGCATCGCAGAGTTGCTGTACAATTGCACCGAACTTGTCAGCGTTCTTCACTTCAGACACCATAGCCGAGGTAAGGGAACCACTCAGAGTTAGCCCTCTCATCTTCGAAGAGAAGCTTCATATAACAATATCAGTGCCACGTGTGTCTATTGTCGCTGCCTTATTTCACGTTGTTTCTGCTCAGACAACAATAGAACCCGCTTTGGCGAAATTGTCTTGGCCTCAGAAGATGCACGCTATTGTAGAAGACCCATCAACTGACTCCACTGTTCATTGGTCATTGGACGGGACTTCTTTCAAAGTAACAGATGAAAAACAGTTCGCAGCGAATGTCTACTCACTGCACTTTTCGCGATCGGAACCTCCGCAACCAGCTTCTATTCGGCGCATATTATACCGGTATGGCTTTACGGTTTCCAAGGATGCGAAAGACGACGGCGCCCATGCTTATTCTGGCGCAGTTGAGTTTCGACACACCTACTTTCAGCGCGGTCGACCGGAGCTGTTGCAGTATGTACAGAACATAAAGACTGCCTTAGCACAAGACCAAGCTTCTGACTCTGGCGATATTTTTGAGCTAGAAGACGATGGCGATGAGGTGTTTAGCTTCAAGTCTTTTACTGTCAAGCTGCGGGATCAGGCAGAAACTACAAGGGCGCGCTTCACCATTCAAGACGAAAAAGTTAGTGATTGCCGACAGGGCGTCTTGCAATGTGCTGCTGAATCCGAGGGCTTATGGCACACAGTCATCGACAAGGCTCCATGCCCTGAGAGCGCCGACATTGAATCGCACCATCGGTTGCCCAAGAGGCCACCAACCCCACCGCCTCCGCGCAGGAAGCGCCGAGTCGTTGAGAGCAGCAACACTGCAAGCAATAAACGCGACAGCAAATTAGTTGCACGTGCAGCAGCGAAATTGAGTAGGCGCCGCCACAGCAATGCCGTGGAGCCCTCAACTACACGGCGTAAGAGCACCACAACCTTCTCTTCTTGTACAGCCGGAACGGCATCAATCAGTGCCACTCAACGAAGAGCTGAAGAGTCTACCGAGTACACAACGGTTGACCACTCCTTGGAGACTGCCCGCTCCAACAACACTTCCGATGCTAAGAGACTCAACCGCTTGAGCATTGGCTCTGGATACTACGAAGTGGAAGACGAATCGGATGACGATGACGACATGTACATGTACGAACGAAACTTTCGAGACGGCAGTGGAGGGGCGCTTTCAACGACGGGACCAGTGATTGCCTCTCCAGAGCAAGCAACCGGGCTTCACATTTAATTGTTGCGAATTAGAGTAGGGGGATAACCAATTTCTGCCTCTTGTCCTGATGTGATTCTGAAACCGAAATAAAAAATCGCTATAGGTCGCAGGACTAAGGGAAAAGACAGGGCAATAAGGCGCAAGGTATACGAATAATTACCAGTAGTTGCCGGGAAGTCCATAATCTATAAAGTCGCAAAGAAAGTACCATTTTTTTAACCTAGGCGCATCATGTCGCTAAAGAGTAAACAAAGAATTTCAGCTCCTCATTAAGGGGAGGAGGGGGGCTGGAGGGCGCTTCGTGTGTTTTTAGAATCCCTGAGCCTGCCGCATGCTAATATCTGGTTTCCGGTATGGTTTCAACAATTTCACGATTCCACCTGAGGGCTTTAATGTAGCGTTCTGATAAGACGCAATTGTACAAAGGCAAGCGCAGTAACATCGAAAATTACATATTCAGGTAGTTGAATGGAGTTCTGGAAATCTGCTGAGCACCTTGACTCCAAGATGGATGTTGGAGTCGCCTGGCTCTTTGTATTCCTTGAAAATTTCCCGCCGTCAATTTTTCAAGTGTCTCGAGGGTTGAATATCCAATCATATCTCATGTAACATTCGACAGGCTCGAAAAGTGTGCCACGCACGAAAAGATGCCCGTTGTTAAGAAATGAAGAATGAATTCAATATCCGTAATTCGAAGAAACTTGCAAATTGCCATAGACCTTGTCATTCACATAAGAGTTCTCTTCTCTAGTGGTTAAAAAAAAAGTTAAGCATTAAGATACCAAGAATCAGAGCTTGCATAAATTTGAAGCAAGGGGTGTAGATACTCTTATTTGAAGAGTGAAATAGTGTGCGCCAGCATTGCCTGCTCAGCAATACGACTCTTACACAAGTGACAAAATGATCAAAACTTTATCGAAATGCCAGCTAAACGCATAATCACTCCCATGTTGTGAATTCAAATTTGGAAATATAGTAGTTGAAAGATATGGACCCACGAGCAATATAAAATTCCAAACAAATTCACACGATGGATGCTGCTGGCGGTGCAACGCGAGCAAAGATTCGATACCCAGAAGAATCTGACAATTATGCCAGGAAGTATTCTGAAGATGAAGCAAGCGAAAACAAGAACGTTGAGTGGTAAGTCTTACTATAATGTGCTCCTCAAAGTTATATTTTCAAGTTTTCCAGGAAAAAACCACAGCGTGTTGTACGACTCGTCGAATTCTCGACTTATTTTGTATCCTTTAGGATGTCAGACTGGACTGCATGGGCTTTCTATCCTACCGCCATTTTGACAGCCTTCTGTTTAATAGTAAGTAGTAGGGGTCTTCACAAAGTATTTAGGTCCTCATAATTCAATTTTTACCACAAGTATACAAGTATTAATGATCGTCATAAACAGATATTATTCTCATCGGCGACATGGGTTGAAGCTCTCACTGTCGTTCACATCGCCCATGCACTTTTCACATTCGGAGCACTTCATTGGGTAAAAGGGTCACCTGACTTTTCGCACATATCTGAGAGGCATCTTACGATGTGGGAGCAGATTGAGCCTGGGGTCAATTGGAAAGAATCGCCGATCAAAAAGTAAGCGTTATAATCATGCAATTGGTATCGAATTGTTAAAACATTTCTCAAGCCGTTGCGTGTATGTTGTGAAAAACAGGTTCCTCATGATTGTGCCGACATTGTTATTGCTTGCAACCTTAATTGCTTCTCGATATTCAGCATTAGCTTTGATTACACACCTTCCTTTATGGGTAAGTTTGAATTTTCCAACTGTGCCTGTATTCAATCATAAATCTTCATTCGCATTGATGGTCCATTGACTATCAGGGGATACTGATAATTGCAAAATTATCAGCACTGGACGGTGTACGGTTATTTGGAATAAACTCAACTCCAGGTGCGCTTCTTTTGTTCTTGCTGGATTGTGCGAATGCAGCTGATTGTGACTACAACGGCCGTACTATATTGATCAGGAATCGATGACGATGAGTACGACTACACGCTTAAAACGGAAACTGAGGGCAGAGTAAAGAAAGAATAAAACGTAAAAGTTTCGAAGTATCTGAGCCACAGCAATTTTACTCCCAAGAAGAACTAAATCCCCGAGGCCGAATGGGTTATGTGGAACCAAGCAAATTGCTTCTAATGGCCCTTTTATGGCATCTTGCATTAATCTTAAACGGGTATTTCGCCTTTCGTTTTTATTCGTCCGAGTTGAACTAAGTCACCACGGCGGACTGCGCTTTTAATTACGTGCATTGGCATTTGAGGTCCAGTAACCTAGGGTTCGTGGCCATACCGGGCTTTAATTTTCTTGCCTCCATGAACCTTATGTCATTATTGTCTTATTGAAATCCCCGTGTTCAGAGATAATCGATGTTCATCATGCACTCTTGGGCTCTCGAGTTTTAAGTTGACTGATATTGACATCGGGTGCTACTCCCCTGTATGTAAGTTCAACATAACCCGATGTCTGGGCTTTTTAGCATGAACTCATCATTCATCATTACGAATCATTACAGTGTAGTCATCAGTCATTAGTATAAGCAGTCAAGTCCTTCATGAAGTAGTAGCAAGGTCCCTTGTTGGTAGTAGACTCGTCTCTAGAGCTAGTAGCATCAAGGTAACCAAGGTATCAAGGTTTTTGCGCAACCATGCATGATTCCGTTAAGTCCATTGTAATTTTTTGTTTAGACGCCACGCTTGGTTGTGATAGGAAATAATTGAGACTAGATAATTGCGGTGGCCCGTTATTAGCCTGAAAAAGTGAAGCTGTTTGATTGAAATGCGAGGAGCCTCATTGGGAATGCTAACATTACTTTGGCGTGGCCGCTCGAGCCTCAATCCTAGTTTTGCTTCCAGCTTCTCACTGCAGCCTAATGTCCTATGGCGAGCAAAATTCATGGCGGGCTCAGCTCATTCGCCTGCCTCAACACCTGAAAACTTACCGCAAAACTGGCATCGTCCAGTTGTTGAACCTAAGTTACCTGCGCGAATCGAGGCCGTGCGCCAACTTTGCGCTGAACCTTTTCCAGCTACGAATGAGAGTATTAGTCAAACGCATGTTGTAGCTGATATAGCTTGCGATCATTGTACCCTGGGAATTGCCCTGTTGAAGAGCAAAGTGGCACAACGCGTCATCGCCGTCGACGTGTGCCCTTCTCCACTCGATACTGGCAGAACAAAAGCTGCACGCCTGTTGACTCCAGAATTACGTGCGTGCCTTGACTTGCGTCTCGGCGATGGCTTAAGGCCACTGAAGATTGCTGATCGCGTGAACACCGTTTGTGTAGTGGGCATTGGTGCTTACAGTGTGCTCAACATACTGGACTCCTCGCTGTCTGATGACAATGAAGAGAACGACATGAATCAAGCACAGGGCCAACCTACGGGTTCAGATAAGTTGGTAGACGTCTTGGGCGTTCAACGGCTCGTGCTGCAGCCCGTGGACTCCAGGCCTCACCTAATGGTACCTCTGCGTCGTTGGTTGCTGGAGCGTGGCTGGCGCATCACCGACGAGACTCTTAGCGCAAACAATAAGAGACAATTGTACCTAACGATGCTGGCCGAGAGGGATCGTGATGGTGGAATTGAGATCAAGACAGATATTTTCAGCACTGATGACGAACCATCCAGTGCTGGTGAAATTGGGGGCAAGGCAACTCGTATCGAAGACCTGATATTGCCACAGGCATTGCGCCGACGCATGCATCGTATTTTGCACGATCGTTTCTCAGATGGCGGCACGCTGGACACTGGCAAGCATGATACGCAGCGGATGCTTGGTGAGAAGAAGGATGAGCATTTTTCGGAGAGGGCTTCAATTGATCGTTTCGAATACGAGTTATTGCTCTGGAAGAGATACGTTAAGCTGCACCACGATTGGATAGCAGTAGCGCGCTTCGATGCATATGATAAGAAGAGCGGCTTGCCTCCGGGTGCCATTGCAGCTGTTATGGCAATGGAGTGTGATACACTCCGTAATTTCGGTTTAGAGCTCTAGAACATTTCAATGCAGAGGGAAGTGCTACGTTAAATAAATACCGGTTTCGAAGTTGATGGGAAAGTCATAGAGCGAAGACCTTTGCTTTGCTATATGTGCTTCTCTTAGTCTACTTATTCTTTTAACTATATCATGGGACTTTAAAGTACCATTGGAGCCGCCACTGAGCCACTGGTTGCCGCTTAGCCATACATCCCGGGCACTTTGAAGCGTTTTCAATATTATCCATAATAATCGAGAATCCTAGTTCCAGGTTCCCACTACGATACGATAGCGATAGGCGATAGCTGAGAAAGAATTTATAAGATATGGATATGGAGATGAAGGAATCGTTATATATACCCAACTCAACGGGGGCATAGGTAGAAATAGACATTTTTAAGGTACTGGGACTCGGCAATTAAGGGCACGGGCTTGGGCTTGGATGCGGATTACTCATCATTAGGTTTCATGTATATTTCGACCGCGATTTCGAGGGTTTCATAGAATAACGGGAAATTTTACGTGCTTGTTTTAAAAGTATCTGCCGGAGTAACGCAAGGGCATTTCTACATAAAGATCGAGCAGTCCTAGGGCATCAAATTGTAGTTCCAGCTTGCGTCTGGTACGCTTCAGCGGGAGGCGGCTGGAGGTATTTACTTCCTGCAAAAAGACCACTGATGCGCTCTAGCGAAGACCTTCTTCGACCCTTTGCGGCAGTAGTGCGGCCAAGCATAGAATTCTTTGTGAGCGCTTTAGGAATATGGTACCTGTTCAAAATTTCAGGTAATATGCATGATCCCGTCAGAATGAGTGTCTTTTTTCCTCACTCAAGCACTTTGAATTACGAATATCAACGAGTAAATGATTGAAAAGCACACCAATTGGCATGCACACACTACCCGAGCTGAACTGGTCGTTCATCTTAATGTCGAGCGGCTCTTCGTTCACTTCGCAGATGATGCAGCCAATCTAAGTTTCAACAAACAAAATGGTCATGGATAGGCAACGACGCTCAAACTGACCCAAGACAATTCATAAGCAAGTCTTGTTTACGATTTTGAGCAACCAAACAAGTGAGGAAAACGGTGATATTTACTGCCTCCTGCAAAGCAAATGTCGAGGTGAAAGTAGAAAGCGCGCCACGTACCGTGAGTCCTTGGGTGTGAGACTGCCCGCCCGGTGCTACGCTCACGACTACAATGCCAATGCCTGGCCGCTTTCGAATGCCTAGCCCAACTGGCCCAGGGTACAAGATTAAGTAGCGCATTTCGTCCTCGGGGATTTCGATTTGCACGCGCTCGGGCAGCGCAGACTTGGCGATGGAGTAATTGTCCTCAAAAGTATCATTTAGCTCGCCAGCCTTGCGATTGAATTGGTTGCTAAACATTCCTTTGGCCGATGAGTCTTCGATCAGGTCCGCGTTGGAACCCCACACAGGAAAGTAGCAGTTCTGTTTGTCGTGCCACTTCTCAGTTGGCTCATGGAATAAGTACACGAATGCACCTGAACGACGCGCAAGATAGACGGACATTGAATCGCACAGTGCCATAACTAAATTTAAAAAAAACTGTTAGCAGACCACGCTTACCATAGGGCGAAACTTCCCACTTTTCTTTGGGATCTCGGCCGTCTGGCACCTCGTTGTTTCCGTAAAAGGCTGTCAATAATTCACCAGCGTGCACCCAACAGTAATACTTCGTGCCAGCGCCAACTTGCGCAGGATCAGTAATAGGTTGAAAGCGGCCTTGTTCAGCCTGTTGAGATTGCACCATTCATGAATAATTCGAGGAAGATGAGAGTCAACTGATAAAACATGATACCGTAAAGCGCCCAAATAGTGAAGTGATTCCCATTTTTAGCAGTCTTATGTTAATTAACTCACGAGAAACGCCGTGAATTCTGGTCGCCATTGGCGCGGTGGCTGAAAGTAAACGTCGCTACCTTTACCAAAAGCCACTGCACGAATGACTTGGCCAGCAGGATCGGTGTACACGAAGCCGCCGTGCACTGCGAACGCAACGTCGGGATCCATGTCGTCAAATTGTGTTTGGCGTTTGCTTCAGCCATGCCCATCATCGGGTACGCCCATAGCACGTTCACGGCAACTGCTGGCACTTGCGCGTATCGTCGGCCTTGCTCTGACATGGAAAGTTTATGCGGTGGGCTGAGTGGGCCAGTGTTGACCACCGAATCCTTGAAGCGCTCAACGAGTTCCTGCAAATGTGTGCTGCTCCCAGACATGTTTACCTCGTAGGTGTATGTCCCCAACGCTGCGTCTAGGTTTAAGGACAAGCTGGGACCTAAAGGAGCAGCCACCGAGCCAAAAGGACCAAGTTGTGCTGGGTAAACTTTTGCTGCATAACTTTCAACGCAAGACTCTGCCCATTTCTGGAGGAAGCGGCGGCACAAGCGGGCTTTCCAACGGTCAGCCATATGGCTCAGGCGCATCATGCCCGTTGTGTAGCCAGACTCGAAGCTTCCCCTGTTTTCTGCCACGCTTGCGCTAAGTCCTGCGTCAAGGCATCGATTCTTGCTTCAGCTGCGGCGAGTGCTTTGGCCGCCTCTTCACGAAGTTCATTGAATGTCCGCTGATCTTTCGCGCGCTCCTCTGCGAGCATCGACAGCTCGTCGCATTTCTTCCCATAACGCTCTTCCAAGTCTTGGACTTGTGATTCAAAAGCACTTATTTTATTTGTCACCTCAGCGTCTTTCTTTTCGAGTTTTTTCTTGGCCATAAAGTACTTCATTTGCCCAGCAATTCCTTTGAGATTTGCGCTCGCGAGTTTAGATGGGTCAACACCCCCGTTGGCACTCAAAAGTTTTAACTCGGCATTCATAGTCTGTAGCTTGGAGATTTCGTCTCCCATTTCACGCATCTTGGCGTCCTTGGGGTCTTCATTGATTTTAGGTTTATTCTTCACGGCTTTGACCCGGGCTGCAAAGCGCATAGTGCTCGTGGTCTCTTCAATGTTCGAGGCCGCAGGGCCGCACGCAGCAATCATAATCGTTTTAGAGTTCCCGCCGAGGAAGTCGCTGAGCAATTTAGTCAGCGTACTATTGCGGTACGGAACGTGAATTTTGCCGCCAGGTTTATCGAGCGAGCGCTGCTCGAGTGCTTTGATGACATCGCCAAGTGCCGAAAGCGACTTGTTGATGAATGCGCCCTCTTTGGCCGTGTCACCTGAGGCTCCAGTCATCCTATCTCGTCGATCCTATCGAAAATATGTTTCACAGACCGAGGAATAATGCCGGGCAATTCCTTGTTCCCATCCTGGAAAATGGACAAATGTCAAGTCAGTGAAAAGATACTCGGCAAATAGATCAAATTACAGCTCGAAGTAACTCACCATGCTCCAAGTTTTGCCGCTACCCGTTTGTCCGTATGCAAAAACAGTGCCGTTGAAGCCATCAAACGTGCACGCCACAATATCAGAGGCCACATTCTCGTAGAAATAGTCTTGTTCCGTGGCTGGACCAAAGATACCGTCAAACGTCCACGGCTTGCTAAGCTTACCATGGTCATCTCTTAAAGCTATTTCACTGCGTTCAGCATCGATTTCAACAGCCATGCGCTCGTTATTTCCTTGCTCTTTCCCATTCATTGGCCGAACACGGATCACAACCTTGATAGTCTCTGCCTTGACCGGCGTCCCTTCTGGTTTCGTGCTAGCGGTATCTACCGCTGCCACGCTTTCAGGAGCGTCTATGACTTCATCATTCTCTGCAAAGCGTATGCCAGGCGCCATCCTTAAGAAGAACATAATGACATAACGAAAGATAAAAATGCTCTGTTAGTTCGCACTAGCCTTCATGGCTACTATTAGTACCATAGATCTACGTATGAACTTCGCTATATCTTCGAATTCCATGGACCGAGTTATAAGTTGTTGACATGGCCCGAGCCGAAAAGCATCATAATTGTTCAATCTTGAGATCAAACCTTGACGAGGAAACCTAGCGCTTCAGCGATTGTTGAGCTACTCAAGCAGGTGACCCTAGGAAATAGTCTCGAGGTAAGCAGCTACTTAAGTTACTGTTATGTTGCTCGGTACAACAACGCAACGCCCTGCCTCGCCTGCACAACCCCCTCATCACACTACGACGTATCATCAAGTACATCCTGCAACTTGATTGGTGCACTTCGTATTATTACCGTGCAAGATCCGCAGTCCCAAGCTCCCAACTCGCCGGCTCGCAAGCTCGCAAGGTGGGTGAGAGGAAAGGGCGTGTATGTGTGTGGGAGGGGGGTCTGTAGAATTCTACAGCAAAAAGGCAAGCGCCAACGTTGAAGAGTCGACATCGAGGCATAAAAATCCAAATGCAGTCCCAGCTCGCGGAGGAAGGGGGGGGGGGGTCAGAATAGGTTCCGGATGGTATGGTGTTCATGGGTTCGCGTCGGCAGGATATTTATAGTGGGCAGACGAACGGAGATGAAAGGAGCTGGGCCTTGCCCCGCGCTGCTATTCCTGCTTCTTGCTCTCTGTATCTCCATTGGAATAATTACTGTGATTCGAGGTGCACAGCAAACTCGAACTCGAACTAATACAAACCCAAATGACACAGAAGCCAATGCTGCGGGCAGAAGTGTACGCGCGTGCGTTGCGCGCAAGTCAAAATCGTAAAGAGGATAGTGTGTAGAGGGCAGGAAG
>Ga0307931_1002357_pt1 | contig 12118 bp, 14 predicted proteins | sample OrgLakmetageno47_FD_201816 | JGI IMG/M metagenome (GOLD analysis project Ga0307931, IMG submission 201816) | Saline water microbial communities from Organic Lake, Antarctica - #47 | ecosystem: Environmental > Aquatic > Non-marine Saline and Alkaline > Saline | place: Antarctica: Organic Lake... | reverse complement strand
TATCAGCAGCCACCGGCATGAGCTCCTTGAGAGCTTGTTCGCAATGAGCTGCTTCCTGTTGCAGTGCTGCTGCCAGTGGTGATGACATATTACTTGTAGGTGACGTAGGCGCGGCTAAGAGGACGGTGAACTGAGGTTGGGACGCCAAGAGGACCTATTGGATCAGGGATAGAATGAAACGAAAAGACGAGATTATTAAGAGCAGTGAGGGTGACAGACTCAACACCAATATAAAATGCATGCACATAGGAAACGAGCAAGCGCACAATAGAAGCAAAAGCACAAAGCAACCAGTGTAAACAACCAAATAGTGAACGAAACTGATGACCCTTGCCTACAACTAAAGCTACCCAGCATTTTCACTCCGCCCACGCATTCTACACACCTCGAGGACGAAGATCAACGACTGAGCTGCGGCGATGCGTTCGCGCAAAGCCCACAGGTTATCAGGGCCACACCGGCCTCCCTCGTGCGTGACTGGCACCACCGCGGCTGGGTACTCGACGAGCGGTCGCGGCACTAGGGGCCTCGGTGACTCCCCCCCGCTACTGCGGCCCGTGGACGAAGAATCAGCAGCGGTATTCGACGTAGCGCTGTTGCGTTGGTTGCGTAAACCACTACCATTACTTCCCTTCCCTGAAGGTCCCGTACTGCCTCCACTACTGGTAGCAGAACCCGGCGCTGCAAACTCTTCCGCAGCCAGCATCGCAAAGCGCTTGAGCTCCGCAAAGGCTCGAGCGTCAGCGGACAGGAGCTGCTCTGCAGGCGTGTTCACAGCTGGCCCTGTGGCCGTGCTCTTCGTCGAAGTGGCAGCAGCAGCGCTGGGTTCGGGATCCGAGCCGCTCCCATCGCTGCCTCCTTCCTTGTGGTTGGCTCCACTGCGCTTGTGGCTCCTCGACCCCATCCCTGTACTCCGACTACTACCACCAGTGGAAGCTTCAATCTCAGCTGCTCCACGAGCTCGAAGGTGGTTTGGCGGCGTGCACAAAGCTTTAAGGGCTTTCGGAGGCGCAAACAGGGTGAGCACGTTGTAAGCGTACAGCTTGGCGAGTTGGCCCAAGCCAGCGTGCGCGTCCGCGGCAACCCACGGTAAGTGCAGCATCAGGGCGCCATACGCCGCCGTGCACTTGACCACATGTAAAGCGGGCTCGGTGACGGTCCACGCGGTGCCAAATTGCCGTCGCTCGAGGCGGCGCACCACTACGGCCTCGTTGCTGCTGCTGCTGCTGCTGCTAGGTACTACATCTCCATCGCCCTCCTCTTCAATGTCGCCAACGTCGTTCTCCGTGTCTTCATTCCTACGCGCGCCCTGCTGGCTGTTCTCTTGCTCTGTGCTAGGCTTGCCTGAAAAGCTCCTGGCCCACTCTTCGGCGCTGCTGGCAGAGAAGGGGTTGCCCCAAAGGTGAATCGAACCTAACACGAACATCTCCACTGGCTTCTTTGCAACACTCGTTGCTTCGATGTTGTCGTCGTTGTCGTCTTCGTTGTTCTCGCTGTCCGCCGTGGCGCTGGCTGTAGTCATGGGAACACACGAAGCAGTCGTAGCCGTCAACAGCTCTCTCAGAGCACCCTGCAGGAATTGGCTTACTTCAGCTGACGCATCGCTGGCCGCTAGTTTAGATGTCCGCAAGTGACCCATTTGCCACAGGCGCTCTTGAGCAAGGGTGCGGCGATGCAGCAACGCTCGCAGCTTTTGGAAAAGAGAGCGCATGTTGGGGAGGCATACGATCAAGGCACATACTCATGAGAAGAGACCATTCAATCGAATAGCCTACTTGAGGGATAACTTTCATCGATCTCGTACGCATCCCCTCCAAAAAAGTTTCCACAAATATATTCAAAAACATTCTGAAACGTACCGCAGGCAGGCGCTCTGCGATCGGTGGCCATGGCGTCTGAGAGCGCTTTGAAGTTACTAATCGCCTCACTGCGGCGTGCTGCCTGGCTGAACACGCCCAAGGCAAGAATGCGCGGCCATTGTTGGCTTCGCTGTTGCTGGAGTCGGTGGCGCCAGAGCTGCCGCTGTTGCTGCCACTGCTGCCGCCTGAAGGTCCTGGTGTTTCTGCAGTGAGCACGCGCACAGTGGACAACACGTCACTCGCATTGAGCCCAGTGTTCCATGCTTCAACTTTGCTGCTGCTGTGGCTGCTGTTGTGGTGGGCCTTCTTGCCGTAGTGTGGGGTTTCGTGAGGAGGAGGCGGCAAGGCAAGATAAGGGCCCCGCGCCCATGTATCCCGTGCTGCTAGTGCCTTGGCATGAGCGAGTTGCTTCGCGTGGGATTCGGCAAAGAAGAGCTTGGTCCGCAAGCGCAGGCACCCCTCGAGCCGCCGGGACCCCTCGAAACCACTGCTGTTGTTGCTGGTAGATGCTCCCTCAGGGAAAGAGAATCCACTGCCAAAGCGGTTGCTGCTGCCAGAAGCTTGGTCACTGCTGTCGTTGTTGGCACAGAACTGGCGGCCAATGTGAGCAAAGAGCTGGCAAGTGGCGGAGATGGTCGCGAGAGCATCGGGCGTCATGCGAGGCCGGATCAATGGTGACGATTCCGCTCCTTGTTTTTCGTTGTCGTTGTCGTCGTCGTAGTCGTCAGCTGGAGTAATGTCCATCGCCGTCAAAAGTGTAACCACCTAAACCAAAGGCAAAGAAAAGATAGAGCCGCGAACGAACGAGGCAGATGACGAAATCGTACTGGCGCTATGATAACAAGTCACGTGGCACCAACCCTAAATCCCAAAAGGACACCCTTCCCATGCGCTCTTCCTCAAATGCTCTCTTACTTGATCTTCGCAAGCGCGCCACAGCGCAAAACGCCCGCGCCTCAGAGCCGCTGCGACCGGAGCCAAGCGCTTTTGCTCGCGCAGCAACCGCCTCGCTTTTTCTCGCGCAGCCACTGTGGCCCCACTCATTGACTTGACTTTGCTGCTCTTTCCACCTCCGCCTTCTTGACCTCTGTCCAGTTCCATGCTTTCCTCATCCTCATCGTCGTCACTAGCTGAGGCCAGATCTGCTTCTGCTGCTTCTACGGCCGCTAGCGACGCTGCGTCTTCAGCTCGTGCTTGCGCTTGAAGCTCCTCTTCACTCATCGGCAACTTTCGCACTGCGTCCCAAAGATACGCGGATTCGTAGCTATGCATGGGATGAATAGGTACGATGACGAGTAATTAGGAACATACAATATGATGATACTTGCAGCTTCGTTTTAATCGCAATATTTTTGTTTGTGTTTGGAAATAAATTACGTGAATACAAATTTCGAGGATTAGACAAATGAAAATGGAAATAAAGTAAAACAAAAGCAAGATAGTATTGGCGCTCAAGATAGTATTAGCGCTCTCCTTTACCCGTCCTTGATGACACGAGGAACGAGGCGCCCATCGCCAGCGTCCTCCAGTGCTGTAACTATACCCATTTCCCATTCTTCTCCTTCGCCGAAATCTTTCGCCTCCACTCGTTCGCCCAAAACATAAATCTCCTCCTGTGCTTTCTTGGCGACTGCTTCTGCACCATCAGTAGTAGCGCCAGCAGCGTTGCTAGCATCTGCAGCAGCAGCTGCAGCCGTCGCCGCTGCTGCATTAGCCAAGCTGTAGGGCTCTTTTCCTGCACCCGCTGCGTCCGAGGCAAACGGTTGGCGGTGCCAGTGCTGCAGGAGCCAATAGCGGTGCAGCAGCCCCACCATTTCCGCGCAGCAACCCGCGACACACGCCGCGACACACGCCCCCGAAGCGTTCTGCAGCCAGGACTGGAGCCTCGCCGGCCACGGCAGCAACGCTCGAGCGCGGCTCCGTGGCGGTAAAGCTGCGATGGGGGCGGCGTCTTTGGCAGCAGCAGCGGGTGAAAACAAGCGCTTGCGAGCGTCGAGTTGAGCTAAGCGCTGCGCCTAGACGCAAGAAAAACCAAGGAACCAATTGAAGGGTTAGACACAATAAATAAGAGACGAGCTTTTCGACATCAATAAGACTGTCACATCAAACGAAGTACACGCACTCGCCGTGTTATCAGTCTTTGACAGCACACTTTCTTGTTCATGAAAGTACAGGGGGTTTGAGGCAATACCTGAAAGGCGAAGAATCGCTCCAGCTTGGACCCGAGGCCTGATATGCTGGGTTTCGTGCCATCAATCGCCAGAGCTGCCCCTACGGCAGTCGCCACGCTCTCCCGCTCCGCTGCTGCTAGAGCGGCCACCGCTGCTGTACTAGCTCCTGACGAAGGCCGCCATTGCTTATTCTGCTTCTTGCCGTCGAGGCCACGGCCGTAAACAGAAGCACCTGCTGCTGCTGCTCCCTTGAAGTGCCCCCGGGACTGACGGCTGCTGAGAGTGTGCAGCTCATCTTCTTCGTCATCGCACCCTTGCTCCTTCTCGCCTTCCATGGGATTCGAACTGCCTTGCCCATAAGGCGAGTAAACGGCGTCGCCTGAAGGGCTTTCTGCTTCATAAGCAGTGCTCATACTGTGCGCGAAATATGCGCGACGACAAAACAAAGACAGAGCGCAGGAGACAAAACAATCACAAATAAGCGGCTGCTTTAAAAACGCAAGATAAAAAGAAAACTACAAATAAGGCTACTTTGGCGCATTCGATCACCTGATAGACATGTCCTCTGTTGCATCACTGTCGCCGCTGCCGTCCTCGCTTTCGCTATCGTCATCATCCTCGTCCTCATCGTCTTCATCGTCGTCATCAAAATGACCGGCTGCGGCGCTCATCAGCCCTCCTTCCCCTTCTGGCGCCTGCACTCTCAGGTCATCCAAATGCATGTAAGCCCGCACAATGGCGGCGTACTCTTCGCCCACAAAAGCACAGGTGCCCCCACCCAGCGGCCGCCGCCCGTGTGCGTTCGAACCTTCGAAACCTGGCTCATGACCGTTATTCGCTACCGCCGTCGACGAGCGTAGAAGAATGCCTCCTACACCTTCATCCTCCCCCTTTTGGCGGGTGCGGCCGGCGACGAGCCGCCAGAGGGCTTTGTCCACGTCGCGGCGAAGGCCAGGAAGCGCGCCCGAGACGCGCCGCCGCATCGCGTGCAACACCTAATATGGTACACATTGCAACGCCATTGCATGCAATAAAGAAGGAGGTGTATCTGTAGCATGGAACCTCGCGAGAAATGCAATCTAACGGCCAGTCAAAAGGTTACGGTAAGGAAGGGCATCCTCTTAAAGTTTCTTCTTCGATTACTGCTCCACCCAACTTCAACTGCACAATAAGAGGGCACTGCGCACCTTGAGGCGTGCCACCGACTGTTCTTCTGCTGATCCAGCCAATGTGTTCTCATGATGGTCCTCATGATCGTAGATGGCGTGGCTTCCCAGAGCGTCTTGCGCCTCCACTGCCAGCACAATGGCGGTGTCAAAAGCTCCACTGGTGGCCGCCGCTTCGATCTGAGCTTCGACTTCCTTCAAGAGCGCTGCTTGGCGGAGAACGGCTTTCACGGACGCGAGGCGGTCGCGGCGGCGCTACAGGGGGGGGAGGGAAGGAAATGAGGGTAGGTTATCGTAAATTGTAGTGTTATCAAATAATTTGAGTAAAAAAGAGATGGAAGAGGTTCACACGGCACAAAACTAATGATCGATTGAATCTGATCGTTGGTACACGAGACGCTATTTTCACAGGTATTTTCTAAGACCTGGAGGGCTACGAGGCTAAGGTGCCCGTGCTGCAAGTTGTGGCAAGCTTTCTGGAGCAACCGGCGGCCGTTGCCCGCTACGACACTGGCCGCCACCAAGGTGCTGTCCACCTACTCTCATTTGATATCCAATGTTTTCAAAAAGGGGCAGGAGAGAAATACATGTAAGAGTAAGTACGAAAAACAGCAAATAAGTAAGATAAAGATCACATGAGGCAAATAGAGAACAAAATGGAAGGATCTTTTCTCAACATATACTTCAATCACAAGCAAATTACATCCAAGGAAGCTCAGCGCACCTCTTGCACCGTGCGCATCCCGCTGATCAAGTCTTCGCAATGCACTGACACGTGGCGACCGAGCCGGGCTGACACAATTTCCGTGCCCTAGAGTTAGGGGAGGGCGAAAGACAGAGTGAGAGTTGAGAGATGTTAAAAAAAAAGAAGGGCTTGCCAAGAGAGCACTTGTGGAATGGTGTAGTGTAGAAAGCAAAAACGTGGACTTTTGGTCCGCTCGTGTTCCTTACGTTGGCCATTCAGCGACTTTAAACCTGCCCCCTTCCTCTTACTTTCCTTAGCCACTCCCACCCCGCTAACCTGATCTGCGTCAGCCATGCGTGCTTCTATCCATTCGAGTTCTCGGGCACTCAGCGCCTCCCTTTCCTCGTCGTCGTCGCCGTTGTCGGTATCGTCGTCGGCAATATCGTTTTCGTCGTCGTTATCATCGTCGTCACTTGAGCTCAAGCGCGCTGCCCCATTGCCACTGCCTGCGCTACGGTTCTTGGTAAAATCACTGCGTAGAGCAGAAGCTTCTTGCCGCTGCTGCTGCGGCGCTGGTTCTGTATCCAGGGCAGGCTTGCGCTTTCGGAGGAAAGACGGCGGGGAAGGCATGGCTAGGACTCGACGGCTGTTGCCGCTTCGTTTACGCGGGCTCTCAATCGCAGTACTGCTGTTACCACTGTCGCTGCTATTGATGATGCTGCTGTCGGCATCGTCGGCTTTGCCACTGAGTCCTGCCTCCGCAGCAGTAGAGGTCCTGGCCGTAGCCGCGCTTCGGCGCCGGGTCGGCATTTCGGCGAGGAGGGCCGCCACCGGGTCCCATTGCTCGGTCCAAACGCGCGGGTCGAGCTTCATGAGCGCTTTCTCTTCGGCGCGGGTGGTGGACTTGACGAGGCCGTCGGCTGCGGCGTCGTTCGCGGACAGTTCCAGGCAGGCTTCCAGGGCGTCTTCGTCCCACGAAATGTCCGCAAAATTGCCTGCACCGACTTCTTCTTCTCCTTCGTCATCTTCCTCAATTGCACCGCCCTCTCCTCTTTCTACTTGGCGATCTTCGTGGTCGTTGGCCGCCGCTGCGGCAGAGCCGCCTTCAGCTTGACGGGCTCTTTCCCTTGCTTCCTGCCGCTGCTCGCGCACGTGGGTCTGTGCCGCAAGCACCGCGCGGCGGGCGGCTGCAGCTGCCACATCCGCTTTCTCGGAGGCTCGGGCTACGCGCTCTCGCTGCGCAAACCGCTCCGCGGCTGTACTGGCCGCTGCTTCACTGGCTGCTGCCGTCAAGCAAGCAGTGGCTTCGACGGCTGCTGCAACGGCATCCTTGGCTGCCTGATGGTGGGCGGGGGGGTGACAAATTTAAAAAGCAGACTAAGGCAGAAGAATTTATCAGGTGCGTTTGAGTTAGTGTCAGTACCGCCGCTTCACGAGAAAACGCTAGCCAAAAAATAACACCACTCAAGGCTAGCAGACAATGAGGATTAAAAAGTAGGAGTGGAAATGGCTAGCCTTGCCTGTTGCGGCGCGGTGATGAGAGCAAGCTGCATGAGGAAAGCTTCGCGCTGAAACACTGACATGGCCACGCCATCTGGCCCGTCAGCCCAATCCTCAGTGTCGTACAGGGACCCCAGGCGACGGTCGATCATCTTCGGGTCCGACAGCGCCAGCATAAACGCCGAGCCGCTCACAGACGCATGCGCTATCTCCGCCGTATTGCTCGAGGATGTTGCTGCTAGACTGTACGCAAAAAGAAAAAAACGAGAGGTGATCGTATTCATATGCAAAAATTGAGAAGACATGAGAATATGTGATGATGATAATGGTGGTGAACACTGGTAGCACGTAGATAAAGACGTTTCAGATTCATGGTTATCGCGGGCGGATACCTCCACATAGAATCCATCATTGCGCCTTGCGCTGCGGCTGCCGCTTCACGCCACTTTTGCATCGCGTTTTGCTGAAGTCCTATATGTAGATTTCAATTTGATCGCGAAGCCTAGCACAATTAGACGCTACTTCATTCACGCTAATATACTCTGTGTAGGGCGACGCCCTGGCTAAAGGGGTGTACTACTTATACCACCAGGTGTACGGAGTCAATGCTGAACTGAAACAAATCATTAAAATAATTACTTGAACGTATTAGGATATTCTGTGAGATGCGTTCCTATAACGTTAGAAAAGGATAAAAAGTCTGTGGTGTGCCTGGCTAGCTGACTGAACCTCTTGGCCCAGAGCTCAATCGAAAGGAAGAGGCGAAGAAGCGAAGAGTACTACTGTAGTAGAGGGAAGCTCAGAGGGAGAGAAGAAACAGAGAGAGCGGTTGGAGTTGGAGTGAGCAAAAGAAACTCCACTGTAGGGAGCGCACATCGGTATTTTCCACCAATCGTTAATTCTTATTTACACAACCAAGAACCATGAATGTAAAGAATACTTTTTGTAGGCCTTCCCGAATTCCGGATTCCAGCGGCATTGATTGACTGTAGAACCAGCAGAGGAGGCGAACGGGACAACTCAGTCGCGCCCCAAGCTGAGAGCAGCGGCATGCGGGTCCATGCAGTGATTCTGCTGGCCATTCTCTCCTGTGTGTATGCTGAAGTGAACACTGTGAATGCGCTGCCGTCGCTTCACAATTCGGTGAGCTTCTGATATTGATTTTGGCATCGAATAGCTTCTGGTTGGTGCACAACTCACTACACGCATATGATTCATATCCACTTAACCCCTTACCCACTGCATGCATAACAGCGCCTTCATGCTGCGTCAAGTGAAGCTTCCATTTGGTTACCGGCTAATGGGGACAGTCTTGCCGTGCAATCAGCTTTCGAGCTCGTTCTAAGGCCTGCGGTATCCAGCGTGGGTAACGATCTTCAAGACGGCGGATCCGAAGAGCTTTGGGAACATTTGGTCCTGCTCGACGATTCTTCTAAGGACGCGATGCCTAGGACTGCTGCCATTGCACACGGAGCGCGCAGCGTTGCACATATGTTCAATGCACCTGCAGCGGTTCTCGAGTGGCTCATCGCACTGGAAGACGAATTAGCAAAGATCCTTGACGACCGTGCCGCTGACAATGCGCATGACAACATCCAACCTGATGAAACTTCCAAAGCAGTGGTGCTCGACACGAAAGGCCTACCGAGTTTTATGTCTTTTGCATCGCGAGCTGATGCAACGGTATCCTTAGGTCCGTCTGCATCGGCGCTGTCACACTTGGGCACGGGCTCTGACGTGGCTCTCGTGATGGGGTGGCCGAGCATGGAAAGCTTCGTTGCTGCACTGGCACCTGAGGGCCCGCTCGCGCATGGGTTGCTTCTTGGGCTGCCGCCCGATAACTTGCTTTGGGGTCGCCTGCGCGAGGCAGCAGATGGCAACTACGCCCTTGATGAGGGGGCAGGTGAAAATGGGGTGCGCCTCCGGGTGGCATGGCAGCGCAGCAGCGGCAAGAGGGGCCGTGACGGTAGTGGAGACATTCTGGATGTATCACTCGAGGCAGCACCCAAGCCTGCGAGCAGTCACACATGGCAAGGCACTAAAGGCGAATGGTTTGCGGAGCGAGCTCGGGCTTGGGGCTCTACACTGCGCCCATCTGACGATGCGCACCCTTGGCTAGTGCTGCAGCCACTAAGAGGGGCACCTCGTGCGATGCGACTTTACAGTGCATCAGATGGCAAGGGACTTGCGACAATGCATGCACCACTCACCGCGGCCGAAGCAGCAGCAGAAGCCGCCGTGGAAGCTGAAAGTGGAGCAAGTTCTCGAGGCGTGCGCTTGTGGTTCCTCACGGGTGAGCACCCGATGCAATTTGATCCGGTACCTGGAGCCGGCGGGTTGGAGAGTCATCGGCGCTTGACCCTTGGATCGTACTATCGAGATATTTGTGCGACGACTCAGACTTCATTCAGTACAAGCGAACCCGATGGGTGCTCGTCGTGGTACATGGACGCATCGAACATGTGGTGTGGCTCCTCGTATGGTGGCAGCTGCAATTTTTGCTATGCCTCCAGTGTCGAAGGCGGTAATTTGAGTGCACTCCCGCAGCACTAGCAATTCTATGTTTTTATTTTCTACTATTTTTGCTGAACATATACTTTTCCCCCTTTTTTTCTCCTCGTCTAGTTGTGCATTGTACCCTGCTTCTTTTCACCCTACATAGCACAAGCTCATACCCACCATCCACCGCAGGATATTACTGGGTGAACATGTTCTCGACGCACTGCATGTGCCCTGCTGGCAAGTATTCCGCCAGCGGTGCTACCTCCTGCACCGAGTGCCCTGCGGGCTACTATAGTAGCGACGCAGCGTCTGCATGCACTATATGCGGCAGCGGTTACTTCAGCGACCAAGGTTCGTCAAGCTGCTCGGTGTGCCCAGCAGGTACCGAATCGTCGTCTGGAGCATCAGCCTGCACGACTTGTGATGCAGGAAGCTACAGCAGTGGTGGTTCGAGTTCAGTGCCTAGTTGCATGTCATGCCCCGCCGGAAAGTACCAAGGTAGTTCAGGCATGAGCGTATGCCTCAATTGCGACGCGGGATCTTACTGCACCGCTGGCGCGACAGCTATGACAGCATGCAGCGTGGGAAGGTTCTCAAGTTCGTCAAGCAGTTCGTGCGCAGGGTGCCCAACAGGATCCTATTCCAGCACTACAGGTTCTTATTTCTGCACTCAATGCGGCAGTGGCTCTTACGCTTCAGCCACTGCAAGCACGGCCTGTATGTCGTGCCCGAGCGGCCAGTACCAATCATCTCAAGGCCAAACGTCGTGTGTAAGTTGTTTCGCAGGCCGGTATACATCCTCTGCCGGGAGCGTCGCTTGCAGTGACTGCGCTGCTGGAAAGTACGTCGTTTTCTTTACTCATTATCTGCATGAACACTTTCTTGGAGCTCTGGAGCTTTTCTTTGTCTGTGTTCATGTCGAGATTGAAATCCTATGATATCACACCATGTCATTCTTTCATACCATAATTTCATTTCCTACTAGATACCAATCCTCAAGTGGGTCAAGTTCCTGCACGAGTTGCCCAAGCGGCACTTACTCCGACGCAGCAGCTTCGAGTTGCATCAGCTGTAGTGCGGGCACTTACGCATCGTCCACGGGAAAATCCACCTGCTCGTCGTGCGCAACTGGCAAAGTATGTATAAGGTGTATGGTGCAGTTTATTGATCAAGCCGGTTCCTATTCTTGGTCTTGTTGGTATTCGCTTCGTTTTAATTTTACCATGTACTTCGTATTCTCCCAGTACTCGGGCTCAGGAGCGAGCAGCTGCACCTCTTGCGCAGTTGGCCGAGAAGCCTCTGTAGCGAGCTCTACATCGTGCTCGTACTGCGCTGCAGGTATCGAAGCATAGACCATGGCATTGTATATCGTAGACTTTTTGGTAATTTTTGTACATGGCAGCTATGATTTTACGTTTCTTTGCTCTGAAATACTCCATTGACAATATATTTCTGATATGTTATTCCGATCTCTCAATGATCCGAAATTTCAGGCAAGTATGCAGATGTTACTGGCTTGGCTGCGTGCAAATCTTGTCCTACGGGCTACTACGGCACGTCCACTGGCGCAACGGCTTGCAGCAGCTGCGGCGCTGGCAAGTTTCAAAATTCCCAAGCGCAAACTTCATGCAAGAACTGCGCGGCGGGAAAGTACAGCGACGTGGCTGCAACCACTTGTGCATCCTGTTCTAAGGGACAGTACTCGGCTGCGAGTGCAAGCAGTTGTACTGCATGTAATGCAGGTCGAATCTCAGCCTCCAATGGTGCAACACTCTGCTCGAATTGCATCGCCGGCACATACAGTGCCTCGGTAAGCACAATTTCATACGTGACATATTTCAAACTTTTACCTTGTACACAAGATCGAAACGACGTCGCGACTTTCGCTTTTGCTCCTCTGTCTTACATATTGTGCTGCCTCAACTTCCAAATAGGGCGCATCGGTCTGCACATCGTGCCCTTCTGGTCAGTACTCAGCTTCCTCGGGCTCATCGAGCTGCACTGACTGCCCCGGGGGTAAAGCGCAATCGTCGAGCGGTCAAACTTCATGCACTGATTGCATCGCGGGGACCTACGCCTCGAGTGCGGGCCGCGCCACCTCATGCACAAACTGCCCAAAAGGTATGGAGTATTATTCATTAAAAGTATTCAAAGTTCTTACACCTATAGAAGGCTATGCGCGGTTTCTGTATTTCAGTGTAGTATTTGAATCGTCAACTTGCAACCGTTCATTTG
>Ga0307931_1002356_pt1 | contig 12121 bp, 14 predicted proteins | sample OrgLakmetageno47_FD_201816 | JGI IMG/M metagenome (GOLD analysis project Ga0307931, IMG submission 201816) | Saline water microbial communities from Organic Lake, Antarctica - #47 | ecosystem: Environmental > Aquatic > Non-marine Saline and Alkaline > Saline | place: Antarctica: Organic Lake... | reverse complement strand
TTTTAGGAGATTAAGGCTTCTATGACCTGACACCTCAGCACCAGCCATCCATGCCGAAAGCTTGACAACTGCAGAACTTGCGCCTGCACTTAGCGCCAGTGCCCTAATTGACTCACATTGAAGGTTAATTTTAGATGTAGTAAAAGGATATACCATGACGCTTCGAACGGAGACCTTGTGGTCTGGCTAATATGCTAGCAAGGCAAGTTGGTCAAACTAAGATGCTAGCATGGCAAGGTGGCCAGACTAAGATGTTAGCAAGGCAAGGTGGTCAGACTTAGATGCTAGCATGGCAAGGTGGTCAGACTAAGATGTTAGCAAGGCAAGGTGGTCAGACTTAGATGCTAGCAAGGCATGGTGGTCAGACTGAGATGTTAGCAAGGCAGGGTGGTCAGACTAAGATGTTAGCAAGGCCGGGTGGTCAGACTAAATTGTTAGCAAGGCAAGGTGGCCAGACTAAGATATTAGCAAGGCAGGGTGGTCAAGCTTATATTTAGCAAGGCAGGGTGGCCAGACTAAGATGTTAGCAAGGCAAGGTGGTCAGACTAAAACGTTGTCGAGGCAGGGTGGTCAGACTATAATTGATCCCTGACGGGGGGGATTTCGGGGGCTCCAGTTTCCATCGTATCTTGTCGCTGGTAATCCATGGCAGAGGGTGGAATGGACAAAAGGCACACTTCGAGAGCAAACAAAGTAAATGGATATATTTTTTTCGAGCGAGAAGACACCCAGTCAAATCGAATTCGTTCTGAAAGCAATTAGAATAGACTGGACTGCTGATCTACTGGGTTGGAGATTACGTAAATTGAGAGTTGAGAGTTTGGCTGTGCTTTCCTTTCGTCTTTCGTTGTTTAGGGCATACATAATTTATTCAGTTAAAATTTCCTCTCCCGTAGACCTGGAGGAGGGCCAATATTTCTGAGCGTCCTCCTTCTTTGACGAGGTCCAAGGCCGTCCGACCATCCTGCGAGGGTTTTGTAGCAACGGACACGCACACAACCACAAGAGCAAGAAGCACGGACAAAATAAATTCGTAGGTAAAGACGGTATGGAAAGGAAAGCGAGATGAAATCACACAATAAGCTTGTTCATGACACTCCTTTCTATCAGCCCAAGTCACAGTGAAGCAAGAAAATATATATACAGGCATGTACGCGCGCGCGCACGAAGCACACGTATGAGGGAGAGAAGGAGGAGGCCCAAGAAGGCAATTCTTACAATCCTACGTCTCCTCCTCTATTTAAACCATCAGTGTTGATATGCCTCTCTCACTCTTTCTCTTACGTTGTCCTTCGCCTCCTTGTCCGCGCCAGCGTCCACCAGGACCTGCACAGTGGCGGTGTGGCCGAATTGCGAGGCAATCATGAGCGCGGTAGAGCCAAGCCCCTATACACATATGAAGAGAAGCATATTACGCATTGAAAAGAAGAAAAGAAGAAGCATATAGTGCAAAGACACAACACAAGAATAGGAAAATTATTGTTAGTAACACAAGACGATGAAGCGTATGTCTCAGTGGACGAAAGAGTAAAAGGCTACATTTAATTAGGCGCGCATGGATGTAAACAGACACACATGAGCTCACATCAATAATCTGACATCACAGTTGGCACGACTTGAACAGTTCTCTCACGACAACAACAAAAAACCATATATGCATGCATGCAGACTGCGCCTGCATACATGTAGGTACAGCCAACGTTATAAAAAGGTCGTATACTCGTTCGCCACTACACCCCTTTGCCAAACTCTTTGTGCATATGTGTGCGACCTTATCTCGCATTGTCTTTCTCTTACATTGCCCTTGGCCTCTTTATCAGCGCCTGCATCCACTAGGACCCGTACAGTTGCGGTATGACCGCCGAGCGAGGCAACCATGAGCGCTGTGGTACCAGACTATACGTGGAGAGAGAAAGAGACGCCACACATCAAGAAGAAGCAGACGAAGAGAGAGAGAGAGAGAGCACATACACAGCTCAAGAGATAATCAATACATGAAGAAATTATTAGAGGACAAATGAGTGAAATAGATGCGTGCTTGAATGCGAAGGAAGTAAAAGACTACATGTAGGCGAGCGCCGGTAAACAGCCAATTTGAAGAAGCCACACGTGCCTCCTCCACAACGACGCTCTTTCCTTGCTCTAGCGCCTCGTTCAACTACGTGTAAATATATTTTCCTTACGCTCTCACTAACCCTGTCCTTGGCGTCCTTGTCAGCGCCTGCATCCACCAGAGCCTGCACAGTTGCGGTGTAACCGAATTGCGAGGCCTCCATGAGCGCGGTGTAGCCGTACTCCTACATATGCATAGATATAGAGATACCGTGAAGAAGAAACAGCAGAAGAATAGATCACACCACAAGAAAAGACAGACGGAGAGTAGGGTGAAAAGTGCAATGAAAGCGAATACGAGTAGGTAGGTGGAAAGCGAGTGTGTCGGTGTATGTGAGGGGAAATAAACTATTTGAAGGCGCATATGCAAGGGCGAGGAGTCCCCGAAAACGACAAAAACAGCTTCTCAACTTCAAGGTAATTCCAAGCTCGAATTGTAAATCTGACACCACTTTCTCTCTGAGACAAGACCTTTGGGGTTTTAAAACAAGTCTCAAGCATTACATCCGACACGATTAAGGCTAGGAGTGAGAAGGTGCACTACCAACAACAATCTCTTGTTTTTCTTTCATTTCCTTCTTCAAAGTACTTGCGCGCACCCACAGCTCCTCGTTGGAATCCCTCTTCTCATTAACCATAAAGGCGCAATACAAGAAAGGAAAACAACAATCCTCTTGGCATATGGCACCCTTTGCTCTCTCTCACAACAGGAAACATAGCAAGGAAAAAATGCCGCCCTTGTACACGTGTAGCCCAAGCAACGTAAGAAGTGCACGGTGCGTTCCCTCCACCCCTTCAACCACATATGTATGTATTCCTATGATCCTCTCTCATGCTCTTTTACCCTGTCCTTGGCGTCCTTGTCAGCGCCTGCCTCCAACAGAATCTGCACAGTTGTGGTGTGACCGTTGCGCGAGGCCTTCATGAGCGCTGTAGTGTCATCCTATAAAAGAAAAAGCCGGGGAATGCACAAACAAAATACAATTGAAAGAAAGAAGCAATGCATGAAGAAACCATTAGAATACAGTGGATGCTAAGCATTTGTGCCTGAGTGTGAAGAGAGTAAAAGGCTACGTGTAGGCGCACGGTAAGGCGACCACTCGAACGGCCCTCTTCCTCTATCTCTTCGAAAGGTGTAACAAAAATTGAAACTCAACAGACAACCACGCGTCCCGCCTCGGATTATAACTTAAACCATTAGTTCTCATAACCAACCACCTCTAGGGCTCCTTGGCCGAGGAAACTTAAGACGGCATGTATGTACATTCATAACATAAAGAATGTGAACAAATTCTCTCACCCAGTCCCTGTGCCCATCGACGTTGGTACCGTTGGCAATGCATGTCTTGACGAGGACCTCGTTGCCCTTTGCGGCGGCATCATACAATCCTTTCGCCGTGCCCTGCTTTCAAAAAATGGCCCGTTAATCAACCCCCAACAGCGAAGGTAAAAGCTCCCTCAGATAATTGCACAAAGGCGCACAGGAATACACGGTTTTCATCAAATCAATTTTGATTCTTGCCAAGACGGGATTAAAGCAAGCACGAAAGCCAAGAATTAATATTGAAAGAAAAATAACTGCGGCAAAAATACAAACGCACCACTGAGCCTGCCGCAGGACCAAAACTGAATGTGAACCCACCGCCACCGGAAGATGCCGATGCAGGAGTACCAGCAGTGGCAGTGGCAGCAGCAGCAGCATGAGTAGGAGCAGCAGGATCCAGGTGCACATTAGCTGGCGCTGCGTTGGCATCATGACCCGCCGCCCCTTGTATGCCTACCGTACTTGGCGTGGGCCCGCTGTTGATGGGCGCGCGGCGAAGGGCACGTTTGTCGTAATACCACTTACTTTCGGAGACTGCGACGAGAGCACGGATCACGCCGTTGTGGATGTCGCACGCGATCATCACACCTGCGTCACCGGGCTTGAGAGGCCCCTTGACGGCATCGTGGCACTGTTGGTAGTCGGGCGCGAGGACCACGTGATCACCCACGCTGAAGAAATGCTGCACCGACCGCGGATAAAAGATAAGAAACTCAACAGAATGATCAATGAATCAACAATGAATGTATCATTTGCTCTCGCAATCTTGCGCTCTTCGCCAACTGCTCTTTGGTCTTGCGATAGGATACTACAAGGCAAAGAGATCTACTGTAGCATTGTCGTTGTAAGGCTATGAAGGTTTGGTGAAGTGAGTATAAGGGAACCTCGCGGTGTTGTTGGAATGAAGAGGTTCCGGTTGACCATGCGGCAGGGGCAGCTGCGGCTCCAAAATAGAATGAACTCCCTGAAGTTTGCGCTGCAGGGGCAGATGGAGCACCAAAATTGAAGCTCATTATAAAGGGTGCTTCTGTGCAGGCGATGGATTAGACCCAAGGGGTAAGAGCGAGCAGCTTGCTAGCTGGATGGCTGGCTGGCTGGCTGGCTGACTGGCTACGCTACGCTACCAACACAGACTAGAGAGGGCCTAACTAGCAAGCCAAGCTTGTTAAGGTCTCTAGCTAGCCTAGCTAGGTGCATTACTACCAGCACTGTAACTTCTAACTTAGTGGGCTTAGTGCTCATTACTTCGTAGCTTCGTAGCTACAGCCAGTTGCGGGTGATAAGTAGTGATAAGAAGGCAGGAAAACGGCCACCTCGTTTCTTACACTTACAGTAGAGAGTAGAGGCCATTTCTTAGATTTCCGCGTGAGCACCCCTCAGTTTTTTAGGCGACCAGCGGACAGGCAGGGCAGAAAGGACCACGTCTCTAGAAACCGGGGCCAACACCCCTCAGTTACTATTTAAAAATCGATACATTTTACCCCTTCATTCCTTAACGCGAGTGTTTCTTTTCACTCGCAACTGGCTGTACTTGTACACTTGAACTACATATCCTTGGGAAGGTGATAGGCCGACAAAGATACAAAGACTTCCAAATCTAAATTTATAGGGGCTTCGGTGGATTTCTGCATTTTAGTGATCTCCCTCAAACAGCGCTAAGCGAATATCGAATTCACATCAACATCAAAGCTTAAGGCTAAGGGGTCTACGTTAGCACAAAAACACGTCACTTACAGACACAAGTGCACAGGCAAATCAAATACAAAAGAAGTCCTTCGTCCGTAGATAGCCAGCCTTCCAAAGCACATACAGTTCAAAATTTTCAAGGCACAGCTAGAGCAACCCCAATTGCGGTTCTGTTGAGGGCAAGCGCCTCAATGCGGGCAACTACGTCCGCAGGCACCGCCACTGAGCTTCTGCTGACCTCGCTCCCATTACCAGAGCGCAAGAGGCTCGCTTCAAGAAACTGCAATTGGCGCAACAGCTTCAGCAGTTCGCTCTGTGCGCGTTGGTCGCTCCTGCGGTCTTGGAGCATTTGCAGCGCAGCTCCGAGCGCCGGATATAGCCGTGCGCGCGGCGGCTCGCTCTCAAGCGGCGCCCCACCACCAGCAGATGATGACACCGCCTCTGGGACAGCGTCTTGATGAGCCCCACTGCCAGCTGCAGTGGCCAACGAGGACGACGAGGTGCGGTGGCGCGGTCGCTTCGGCGGCGGGTGAAGGGCCATGGCGTCGGTGGAAGCAGCCCGCCCTCGCGCCGCTACTGCGACGGCGTGGCGCTGCTCTTCGTCTTCGTCGTCGTCGTCGCCGCTGAAGCTCCCCTTGTCGCTGCTGTCGCTATCACTGCTTTTCTTCCAGCGCGCGCGGTGGCTACCAAGGGGAGACACCGGTGTGCTATTCGCAGCTACAGCGACGATGTCTACTGCTGAGTGGCTCGAACCTCCGGGCGGCGGTGACAAGTAGAGCCGTTGAAGCTCCCAGAACTCGTGTTCGTTGAAGGGCAGTTGGCTAATTGCCGTCAGTTGCGCTTGGAGAGCGCTGTCTTCCGCCGCGCGTCGCTCGTTCCATGCGAAAGCGCCACTGCCATCGCCACCACCAGTGCTACTGCTATCGGCCGTCGCACTCCTCCCGCTGCTAGGACTGCTGCTGGGACCACTACTACTCTGCGACTGTTCCTGTGCAGCAATGAGATGGGGCGGTAGCGCAGCCTCCACTTGGGCTCGAGCCAAGCGCTCAGCAGCGGTCGCGGCACAAGGTCTGTCAAAGCCGTTGCTCGGAAGCGGAGGAGGGCCGGCTGGGTCCTGTCCACTTCGGCTATCTGCCGAACCACCCCTATCCATGCGACTGCTACGATGGTGGGTGCCGCTGCGACTGCTATCATGGTGGCCTCCCACCTCATGCGGCGGCCCGCTTTGGCTGGACCCGCAGTGGCCTGGTAAAGGCTGCACCTGCAGCGGCGGCGGCGGCGCGCCTGGCGGAGTACATGGGGAAGCGCTGCGAGGAGGAGCTGAGGGCTGCTGCTGCTGTTGATGGTGGTGGTGAGGCCTTGGCGGCGAGGTGAAATGCTCCTGCTGCTGCTGAGGCGGTGGACGAGGAACGCCGTCGTTGAAAGGAGGGAGAGGCGGGCCGCCGCCGTTGCTTGGCCACATGAACTGGGGCTGTGGCGGCGCTCCCGGAGGGGAAGGCCCTCGCGTCGGCTCCGTGCTGTGGTCTCGGCTACTTCGCAAGCTCCCGTGAGGGCTGCCAGCACCTGCATGAGTCGGCAAATGCGCGCGCAACGGCGGTGGCGACGTCGCTGGCGAAGTGCCGGTGGCAGCCGCTGCTGCTGCTGCGGATTGAATGGCTTTGAACTCCACCGCTTGCCGGTAATGGTTCCACATGCCACGGATGTATGCAAGCACCAATTCGTTCGGGCACTCCTCTAGCGTAGGCGGCGGCAGCGGAGGCAACGGCGGGCGCGGCGGCGGTGGCGGCACGGCCTCTAAACCCGAACTAGAACCGTTCCCTGTCCTTGCAGCAGCGCTGGCAGCTGCGGCAGCTGCTGCCGCCGTGGCTGCATGGTGAGCTGACGTCGCGGCGGCATGGTTGGCCGCGGCCCGAGCTCGAATCCTCAAGGCGTGGTCGTGGGCCGCCGCGGCGTGGCGCAAGAGCGCAGGTACCCGGAGCTGCGAGGCCACGAGGCCCAAGCTCACGCCGGTGATTTTGCGCAGCGCCAGGTGTTTGTGGTGCACGAGCTCGGTCGCAATCTGACACTGCCCCAGCTGGCTCAGCTCAGTGTGGTCCAGGTAGACCTCCAGGAGGCCGGCGCTCTTGCCCAGCGCCTTCGCGATGGCGTGGCCTCCCTCGAGGTCGAGGCGGTTGCCGGACAGCGTGAGCACCTGCAGGGTAGGGTGCATGGCCACTGCTGCCATTAGGGAGGTGACCCCAGGAGCACCTAAGCCGTTGAATCCCACGTCGAGAAGTTTGAGCCGAGTGGATGGCAGTACCACGGCCAAGTGCTGCGCACCGCGGCAACCGATGCCGTTGTTGTCCAAATGCAAGTACAATAAAGTAGTATAGTGCCACAAACTGCGGCATAGAGCGTCGCAGCCCTTGTGGGTGATCCCGTTGAAGCCCAGCTCGAGGGTGCGCAGCCGGCGGTGCCGCGTCATGGCGTCCGCCACCGCCACGAGGCCCTCGTCGCCAATGTGGTTCTGCGAAATGTAGAGCCACTCGAGGCCACCTGGCCCCGTGGGGCTGTTGCGACCGTTGCATCGCGCTGCGTTCACTTCGGCTTCGGTCAATCGAGGGTTCGAGAGGCCACTGCAGTTCACCACGGGCGGGCTGCTGCCACTACGTGGTACCCACGCCGAGGTTGCCCCACTGCCCGAGCCGCCACTGCCACTACTGGTGGTGCCTGTGCCGTTTTCGTCGCTTTGGCTCCTTCCACTGCCATCACGGCTTGAAGTGCTCTGTGAGTCTATCGGCATGTCAACAGCTGTGGAAGAAGCGCTCTTTGACGGTTGGTTGCTATCTACTACTGCCATATCGCTGCCATCGTCTGTTGGTGCTGTGCCCAATGGCGCAGTCTCAACTGTTAAAAAATTGTTCGTTGGTTGCGTATCGGTGACTGGTAACGGCGTTGCGCTCGCAACGAGCGCCTGAGCTAAGCTTTTGGCCCCGGCCGCACCGATCGCACTCCCCGACATGTAGAGCTTCAGCAGAGTGCGGTTCTCTTGCAAGACGGCGCCAAAGGCCATGCAGCCTTCAGCTTTCAGCGAATTGCCCGTCATGTGCAGCACCACTAAACTCGAGTTCGTCCGCAGCCCCTCTGCTAAACTCGTTGCTCCGAGGGGGCCCATGCAGTTTGCACTCAAGTACAGCGTCGCCAAGCTGCGGTTGGTCGCCAGTGTAGCTCCAAGCGCCGCGGCGCCAGCATCGCCGATCTGGTTGAACCCCAAATCCAGCATCTGCAAGCACACGGAAGGGCTAGACAACGCGTTAGCCAAGCACACCACCCCCGCGTCGCCCAAGCAGTTGTAGCCGAGCTTGAGGTGCGTGAGCCGCGGGCTGGCCGCCAAGAATGGGGCCATGGCGCGCGCGTCGGCCGCAGTCACACCTCGATTGGTCAAGTCTACGCTCACTAGAGCTTGGAGGTCCAACGAGGCCAGGCCCAGCCGCCGCAATGACGCTAAGCCTACGGATCCGCACTCGGCTGCTGCGGCAACAGCCGCGGCCGAAGACGTTCGACCCCCGCGCCCGTAGGAGCCCTCAAGGTGGTGTGGGAAGGATCGCCCACCCCCCACGAGCACATGCGGAGTTTGCCCGTTAGCCACTGCCGGGCGCGTGGCACACTCGGCGCGGGTTCTCGGAGGAAAACACGAGGCCTCGCCGCACTCCGAGTCGTCGAAAGCAGATCCGTTCACGGCGTCGAATTCGTCTGAACCTTTGGAAGAGTTGGAGCCGTTCGAGGAGTCGGTCTTTAACCGGAACGCGGCTCGCCAAGGTTTAACGCCCTCAACGTGCGCCTGAGTTGTTTTAAAATAGTAAATCAACTAGATAGAGTCTATCAAGTCCGGCATGGTTACGCTCGGAGCGGCTTGCGCATTTGTGCAACTCAAGTAAGGAGTTGGGCGAAGAGAACAACATGAGCCGGGCAAAGGAAGAGTAAAAGGGGCACGAAAAATACACAGTCTGATCCGCTCACCTGCGGGCAATCGTCAACGTCCATAGTTTATGTTCAAATTCCCATCAATTCAATGCAGTTTGAGGTTCAGCTCAGCGCTGAGGCCGTGGACGCGCTCAACAGATCCCAGATATAGGAAGCCAAACAGTCGGTCGGCTCTATCGGTGACTTGCCACCTTAAATCGGAAAGCGATAGATGAAAATTCCCAGAAGAAGGGCTATCTTAAAAATAGCATGAACTTTGGTTCTAAAGTTGGCATCCTTGATCCTATTCGTCGCCCTAATGCTTCGATTCAGGCTGGATGCGCCAAGGGGGTTGGGCACGTGGAGGATGGGAAGACAAGCGATGCAACGAGTCATATTTGGTAGAAAATTTATGACTGAAAGAATCTTATATGAATGCATTATTGTATTATATGAATCTACTAGAACGTATTCTTAAATTCCTTGCACGAATTCATTTTTGGTTCAGAGAAGAAGAGTTCGATCAATTATTTGGTGAGCTCATTTTGAATTCAATGCCGATGCCCCATGCCCCATTGCCCATGCCCATGAAGGTTGAAGAAAACCAAATGATCTAGGTAGAGGCTATTACTAGCCTTGGATGGAGCAATCATCATAGCCGATTAAATTCATTTTGATTGTGCTTCGCAGTCTGCTTCACAGTTGACTCAAGAGATTTTCGTTGCGGAAAAGTGGATAGTTGGATTCTGGATTCTGATGGACAAGGCTTGGAGAGATGATAGCAATGGCACCGAAAACGCTTTGTTGATGTCGCTTATAGGTAGGATACCATTATTGCACAGGCACTGCACAATAAATGCTAGACTAATTGTTTCTTGTCTGCACTTGCCTAGCGGGCCTCTCGACGGGCATGGGTGGGTGCGTGGTCTTCTGCGTGAGCACCATTTCCAACCGCACCATGGCCTTTACTCTGGCGCTTGCAGCTGGCGTGATGACTAGTGTGAGCGTACTTGAACTCTTGAAGCCTTTAATGAATGGAGCAATAGTGCCAATCTTATGGGCTATGGGCGGTGCGTTGTTTTACGCAGGACTGAGAGAGCTCATTCCTGAACACTCGTCCACGCCAACTGCGAATGCTAGCCACAAGCGTGGTGATAACTTCCTCCTCGACGATGACGAATACGATCACGATGAAGTGAAGCAGCGTGGCCTTCAGGCGCGGCAGTGGCGGTTAGGGTTACTCATGATGGCCACCCTAACAGCGCACAACTTACCTGAGGGCGTTGCAGTCGCTGTAGGTGCTCTGAGCTCACCGCGGACCGGTCTCATCGTCATGAGCGCCATCGCCATGCACAACATTCCTGTAATTTAAATCATCCTGATTTGCTTCTTTTTTTTTCCGGTAAGTAGCATCAATTTCATTTTTACTCACGCTTTCCGTGCACGCTGTCACTCTCAGGAGGGCCTCGCCATTGCGGTGCCAATTTTCGCAGCTACTGGATCAAGATGGCGCGCGTTCGGGATGTCGCTAGCGAGCGGCCTCTCAGAGCCGTTTGGGGCTTGCCTCGGGTTACTAGCGCTCAAATCTTTTGGGACTTTAACGCATGCAATGGTGGAGAATGCTACTTGTGCCGTCGGTGGCATAATGGTGGCTGTAAGCTTGCTGGAGCTCGGTCCTGAGTCTCGCAAGCACAATGAATCAATCGCAGCGCTGGCGGGCTTTTTGCTCGGCTGGGTTGTCATGAGCCTAACAGTGGGTTATGCCTAAGGCCTACTTTTAAATCTATTTGCCATTTCCTTTTACATGGACTGCGCTTTAACCCCTGAAACAAAGGCTTGCTTTATTCCAAATTCCTACGGGATAGTAGTAGTAGTAGTAGTAGTAGTAGTAGTTAACAGGCATCACAGGGCAGATAGCAGGTATCCTGCTGCTGCTACTGCCAGCCCAGCTGCTATCTGCTAAGGTATATCCTAATCCAGTTGTAACCCTCCCAGAAAGAGGAATAAACCACACAGGCAAGAAAAGAATTGTATTTGAATTTAGTACACCACTCACCATAGCCATAGCCACATAGCCACTATCATGGCCTTTGGAGCTAAGCTAAACCAAAACTAAACTTTCAAACTCATACCTCTCCCAGGATGAACGGAATTTGCGTCTTTGGGCGGATTTTCTATTGGCAGTGGCAGTGGCAGTGGCAGCACCCAGTACACGGGTTCTTAATTTCGTGTCTGACATTTGAGACCCGATCTGAAGAATAAAGAAAGAAGCTAGGCCATACAAAGAGGTGCCGTACTGCGCTTTTTGAGACAGGCCCGGAAGGGCCGGAATTAGAAGACTAACAGGTAGAGAAGAAAAGCAAAGCAGTACAAACTAGACCTAAGAAGCTAATCAGGCTCACATGCCCGAGTGGCCATGGAAGTGATGGTAGCTCTTTCCTAACATTTTTTGGCCAATTAGCAGTAACGCATCCGCGTTTTCTGGTGAGCCCTTCATAAAAAAATACTCAAATATGATAGGACTGAGGGATTTGTGGCATGTGCCGTTGTGTTCTACGCGGAATCGTGCCCTACGTCGGCATAACGCGAAGACCTTTTGACTTTTGAACTGACAAGTTCAGGTGCCCGCGCGATGTGCGGATTCGGAGCAATGTCTTTGCTGCGGAGGAGTAGGTGCGTGTTCTTAGCACCTCAGTGCGCGGCCTTGAGATGCCCGTGGGTGAGCCCTCTTCTATTGCCCGTGATGCGTGTCCCTTCTTGTGCCCGTGGTCCACCTTTTGTTTTGTTTACTGCACATCTGCACATGTACAACAAATCTGTACTACAGTACCCTGTACTTAGGTACATAAAAAACGACGACCACCACCACCACCACCACGAACCACGAACGAAATTCCATTTAGAATAAAACGTGATGTAGCAATCGGCTAACTTTTCAGAAATTCCAGGGCCCCAATTTTATTACTTTCCCGTGTTTTCTGTGTGAAAATGATGAAGTGCTGGGCTTCCCATGCCGAAATAATTATTTTGGGTTCTGAAAAAATAAAATGGCCATGA
>Ga0307931_1002355_pt1 | contig 12122 bp, 8 predicted proteins | sample OrgLakmetageno47_FD_201816 | JGI IMG/M metagenome (GOLD analysis project Ga0307931, IMG submission 201816) | Saline water microbial communities from Organic Lake, Antarctica - #47 | ecosystem: Environmental > Aquatic > Non-marine Saline and Alkaline > Saline | place: Antarctica: Organic Lake... | reverse complement strand
ACAACCTTGATTTTGTTCATAATTCTCCCCGTCAACCGCGTAGTCCGAGCCTAAATGGCCTTTCCTAGCCTATCGGTTGCGGTCCAAGAGCCCTAAACCAATGAATCTTTCCAGGATTTGTAGAGCCTAGAGAATTTACCACCCGATGCAACCAGCTGCTTCGGCGAGCCGTCCTCAATAATTTTTCCGTTCTCCATCACCAGAACACGATCTGCGATCGAAACGGTTGATAGTCGGTGCGCGATAATTACCGCGGTGCGATCAGCAAGCAAAGTCTTTAGCCCGAGCTGGACTAAGGCCTCGGAAGGCAGATCCAAAGAAGAAGTTGCCTCATCGAGAATCAAGACTGCAGGGTCTGCCAAGAAGGCTCTTGCAAACGAGATCAGCTGGCGCTGACCACTGGAAACTCGGCCACCGCGCTTGTTCACATCAGTGTCGTAACCATCAGGTAACTCTAAGATAAAGTCATGCGCGCCCACCGCCTTAGCGGCCTTGATCACATCATCCATTGAAGCGTCAGGACGACCGAGCTGAATGTTCTCGGCGACCGATCCAGTAAATAGATACGCCTCTTGAGTAACCATGACTACCTTTTGACGTAGGTCTACATTGGAAATGTCCCTTAGGTCATAGTCATCGAGGCGGACAACACCGTGACTCGGGTCGTAGAACCTTGAGATGAGCTTGGCAAGGGTCGATTTTCCAGCACCAGTTGTTCCCACCAACGCGATGGTTTGCCCGCCTGGAATATCTAGAGAGAACGGATGCAGGACAACGTCGCCTGTCTTGTATTGGAATTTAACCTGATCGAAAACCAAGCCGCCTTTGATGTTTCGAAGTTCAACCGGGTTTTTAGGATCTGGAACCGAAGGTTCCTCCTGAAGTACACCGGAGATTTTCTCCAAGGCGGAGGATGCTGACTGATAGGAATTATAGAAGATGGCGATCTGCTCCATTGGATCGAAGAATCTTCTGGCATACAGAATTGCAGCCGTCAAAACACCAATGCCCAGCGTGCCATCTAAGACCCGGAATCCGCCGACCAACAGAATCGCTGCGACCGTAGCGTTTCCAATCAAAATCAAGGCTGGATCGTAGATGCCAAAAAGCTGGATTAGCTTCGCGTTTAGTAAGCGGTACTTTTCAACCAAACCACCGAAGTGATTCTCATTGCGCTTTTCCTTGCGGAATGCCTTGACCGCACGAACACCGGTCATTGTCTCAACGAAGTTTTGGATCAAGGTTGACGATGCTACTCGCTGCGCTCTAAAACCTCGATTTGTGTTTATTTGGAACCACCTCGTAACGATTCCAAGCGGAATAAGCGCAACCGCTAGCACCAAAAAGCTCAAGGGGTCAAGAATCAAAAGTGCACCGGCCGTGAAGACCATGAAGAATAACCCAACGACTAACTGGCTTAGACCTCCCGATAGAAGTTCAGAAATTGTCTCTAGATCCGAGGTCTGTCTGGCAATCACTCGCCCGGCCGTATAACGCTCGTGAAATTCCACCGAAAGCTTTTGTGTGTGAACAAACATCCGGTTACGTAATGCGAAAAGCATGGACTGCGCGATTTTGGCGGTGAGAATCGTGAAGTAATACACCGTAAATGCACTGAAGGCAGCCGCGCCCAAATAAGCCAGGATTATCATCCAAAGCGGATAAAAGTTTTCTTCAATAGCTCTTGGTAGCGCCCAGTCAATGGCAAACGCGATAAGGGCTGGACCTAAAACCCGGAGCGAAGTGGAGACCAAAATAAGTGCGGCCGCGACCCAAAGTCTTGCTTGCAGCGGAAGTAAAAGTGAGCCAAGAAGCTTCCTGGAGCGTCGCCTAATGAACCTTGACTCAGTTTTGTTTAGGTTTGTTCTTTCTTCATTATTGGTTCCGTAAAGACTCATACGTTCACCTGACGCTCTTTCTGGTCCTTGTCCAGAGAGCTGATGACGTGACGATATTCGACGCTCGTGTCTAATAACTCGCGATGAGTGCCAAAGGCAATAATCTTGCCTTCCTGCATCAAGGCGACTTTATCGGCCAGCATGACAGTTGAGGGTCGGTGGGCAACAATAAGAGCCGTGGTTGATTTCAACACATTTCGGAGGGCTTTTTCAACCAATGCTTCGGTGTCGACATCAACCGCTGACAGCGGATCATCCAGCACGAGAATTTTAGGCTTTGCAGCCACCGCCCTTGCCAGTGCTAAGCGCTGACGTTGGCCGCCGGAAAGGCTCAAGCCCTCGTCGCCAATCGGTGTGTCTAGGCTCTTTGGCAAATCGTAAACGAATTGCGCCTGCGCAATCTCGAGTGCTTGCTTGAGGTCATCCTCATTCTGATCTTTGTTGCCTAGCAGCACGTTGTCGCGAACACTCGAGGAGAAAAGAGTGGCGTCCTCGAAAGCCATGGCGATGTTAGACCTTAGATCAGCCCGGGTGAGGTCTCTAATGTCAACGCCATCAATGGTTATCGAGCCGCCAGTTACCTCATAAAGCCTGGTTGTGAGAGCAGTCAGGGTAGTCTTTCCGCATCCCGTCAGGCCGATCAGGGCCACCGATTGGCCGGGTTCAACTCGAAGCGTCACGCCGTCCACAAGATCGGCGTTATTGACGTCTGCATCCGGGTAGTGGAAGTGCACGTCATTGAATTCAAGTAAGCCCTTGGGGTTCTTGATTGTTTTGGGGGAAACCGGGTCCGAAATCAAATCTGGCTCGTCTAGCACCTCAAAGACTCTCGTTGCGGCAGTCTTGGCCTCAAGCGTCATTCCCAGCAAGAAACCCAAGGACTCGGTAGGCCATCGAAGCACCATGGCGGTTGCGACAAAAGCGACCAAGGTGCCCACGGTCATTTCATTTGCAGCAGTTAGCCAAATGCCGGCCAGCAATGCCAAGCCAAGGGCAAACTCAGGAATCATGATCAGGTATAGCCAAATGTTTGCCACCGCTTTGGCCTTGGTAACCTCGGTGTTTCTGAGCTCTGAAGCTTGGGTCGCGAACTGCTCAGCCGCAAAACCGCCACGTCCAAACGCCTTCAGCACTCGAACTCCGTGCACAGATTCTTCTACTCTCGTTGCTAAGTCGCCGGATTGATCCTGCGCGAGCCTAGCGATTGTGCCAAAACCCCGTTCGAATCGGAAGCCTATGATCCAAATCGGGATGGATGCAATCGAGAAGATGAGGCCCAGCCAGAAGTTATAGGTGAACAGAATGATCAAACCCACCACCAGAGTGATGAAGTTAGCTATTAAAAGCACAATTCCGAAGCTAAGCCAACGTCTGATTAGCGATAGATCAGCTACCGCCCTTGACAGCAATTGCCCCGATGCCCATCGATCATGAAATGCGACCGGTAAATCTTGAAGTTTTGCAAACAAGGTATTTCGCATGTCGGCTTCAACAAAGGTTCCCGGAGTCAGAACTAGCCAACGCCTGAGAAGCACGAAGGCCGCCTCCAGCACGCCAAGCAAAAGAATTAGACCCACTGATGGCAGCAGGGCGTCGACGCCACCCTCAACCAGAGAATTCACTAAGGATTGCAGAAACTGCGGGATGGAAAGTGCAATCATGTGGGCGCTAATTGCTGCGAGTATGCCCAGTCCAATGCGCCATAGTGCCCGTCTTGCAAAAGGAACCAGTCGCCAAAGGGTCTTTATTGTCCCCAATTTGGACTGCTGCATTCATCTCTCCGAATTATTTTGGCCAACGGCCTTTGTCATTAACACCCGTCACGCCGTGATTATTTCTAGTGAAAGAAGTGTCTTTCACCCGTGAAGTACATGCTGACGCCTGCCCGGTTGGCAGCTGCAATTACCTCTTCGTCGCGAACGCTTCCGCCCGGCTGCACAACTGCCAATACCCCGGCGTCCATAAGCACTTCAAGCCCGTCCGCGAATGGAAAAAATGCATCGGACGCTGCTACTGAGCCCACCACTCTGTCACCAGCCCTTGTAATCGCGAGTCTGCAAGAATCAACTCTGTTGACCTGACCCATGCCGATTCCAACAGCTGCCAGATTCTTTGCAAGCAAAATAGCGTTAGATTTCACCGACCGGCAAGCAACCCAGGCAAACTCCAGATCCCGTAACTGGCTGGCATCCGCATTCTTTCCGGCGACCAACTGCCAGTTTTCAGAACTGAAGCTCTCAAAGCCATCAGAATCCTGCACCAGCATGCCGCCAGAAACCTGTCGAAGATCCATTGCAGGTCTTGCATAAGGCTTTGCAAGCGACAAGATTCTCAAGTTCTTTTTCTTGCTCAATGTTTCAAGTGCCGCCGGGCTAAATGATGGCGCAATTATGACCTCGGTGAACACCTCCGCCATCGCCAAAGCCATTGCCTCGGTAACCTCGGTGTTGGTTGCAATAACGCCTCCAAAAGCGGAAACCGGATCGGTTTCATGGGCGGCTTGATAGGCAGCTGCCACATCGTCACCGATTGCAATACCGCAGGGGTTGGCGTGCTTTATGATCGCAACCGCCGGTGCCTGAAAGTCATACGCCGCCCTAAGTGCGGCGTCAGCATCAACGAAGTTGTTGTAGCTCATCTGCTTGCCAGAGTGCTGAATAGCCGCGGCCACCCCCGATGAGTCAGAAGATAAATAAAGCGCTGCCTGCTGATGCGAGTTCTCGCCATATCTCAAGTCTTGATCCTTGGTCAGCGTGATGGTTATCGAGTCAGGCTTGGTCTCATTGCCGAATTCTCTGGCAAGAAAGCTTGCCACCGCAGTGTCGTAACTGGCGGTGTGTGCAAAGGCTTGCTGAGCAAGTGTCTGCCTGAGCTTCAAACTAGTGCCACCGCTGTATAGCGAGTCGATCAGCTGAGGATAATTACCGGGATTAACAACTATTGCCACGTTCGCGTGGTTTTTGGCGGCAGCCCGCACCATAGCGGGGCCTCCGATATCGATTTGCTCAATAGCCGCATCGCCGGTTGCGCCGCTGGCAACAGTTTCAACAAAAGGATAGAGGTTCACAACCACGAGTTCGAAGGCCTCAATGTTTAGCTCTTTCAGCTCTTGATTATGCTTTTCAAGCCTTAGGTCAGCCAAAATACCGCCGTGGATATTCGGATGAAGCGTCTTCACTCGGCCATCTAGGCTCTCAGGAAACCCGGTAACTTCGCTAACCTCTTTTACGGCCATGCCTGCCGACGCGATTTGTTTAGCTGTTGAGCCGGTTGAAACCAGCTGAACCCCTGCCGCGGTAAGAGCGGTTGCCAACTCAATAAGTCCGGTCTTGTCTGAGACTGAGATCAATGCCCGTTTTATGGCAATTACATCAAGCATCTTGCTCCTTTTCTGGCAGCACTAGCGCTCCGGTGGCAATGTCTTGGACCACTCGAACTAGCTGTTCCCGCTCAACTGCCTTTATTTGCTCGTGCAATTCAGTCTCTGAAATTCCTGGCGATACCGGAATGCTCGCTTGCGTCAAAATCTCACCACTGTCGATACCTTCGTCAACCATGTGAATCGTCGCTCCAGTAACCTCCGCTCCAGCCGACAGGGCATCTACCACCGCGTGCGCTCCGGGGAAATCAGGCAGCAGCGAAGGATGAAGATTGATCATTCTTGGCTTCAATTCGTTCACAATGTTTGCGGGCAATATCTTCATGAATCCAGCAAGCACCACGAGATCTGGCTTATGAAATTCGATATTTGAAAGCAAGACCTCGGCCCAGGCTTCGCGATTGGCAAATCTTCCAGGCTCAACAACAAAAGTTGGAACACCGAACTCTTCGGCGTGCTCTAGACCAGAAGCAGCCTGATCAGAACCAACCGCAACCACTTTGGCTGGATAAAATGGGCTTGCTGCCGCCGTTAAGAGCGCGCGAAGATTTGAACCACTTCCTGAAATAAGCACCACAACCGAGAACATTGCCCAAGTCTACTTTCGCTCGGATGCATCGCTAAATGGCCTAGCAATAACCAGAGCTGCTAAAAAGCTCGGTACCAAAACCTCCACAAAAACCACAAGCGCAAAAATTATTGGCTCGGCTCCTACAGTTTCGAACCGTCCTGGTCCAAAACTGCCAGATGCCGCAAGACTAACCACGTAGACAGCGACCGCTGATGTCAGGGCGGCCACCAACGAAAGCGACAACGCACCGCTCAGTCTGGTCCCATACTCCCAGCGCAATTGATCAGCGTGACGGGCCACAAAAAACGTTGCAATTAGTGCGGCTAGCACTGGAATCAATATGAAAATAAGACCACGCTCAAAACCGCCGGTTGGCAACGCGGCAAACACCGGTAACGCCGGCAACGGACCGAGCTCAGCTGCAAAAGGCGAAACGTATGAACCGGTTCCGATTGCAAACCCAGAACCAGAAATCCAAGACGCACCATAAACAATCAGGTTTGGCAAAATTGCCAACTGACCGATAGTCAGCATCACCCCGCCCAAAACGCTCAGGCCCAGGCCTTGGTAAAGCCCGATCACTTGAACCCACCCAAAACCAAGCCCCAACGCAATCAATGCGGAACTTGAAAAAATCAGAACTGCCACGACCGATAGACCCACCCTCACGCCAGGGTTCAGCGCAGTGCGGATGGACCAATGCAATTTGGAATAAGCGGAAGCAAAAAGATTTCGTATCCAAATTCGCTCTTTGGCCTCCGGGCCATTGGCGCCTTCGAACAACTTAAACCTTCGGCCGCTTACCGAGGAAGCAATTAGCAGTAGGCCGAAAAACAGTGCTGGAAAATAAAGTGGCTCCCAAGTGCCGGCAATCACCGACTCATCGGCAACCAATAAAGACGCCCCGTAGCTAATGCCGCCAAAAGCTAGCGACCCACCGAGCCAGGCTGGCCAGAGCGAAGCTGCGGCTGAAAGCCGGTGGCCGATCCTTATAGCCATTAGAACAATTAGGCCAGTTAGCCCAAGCGGAAGAGCGGTTAGCGAGAAAGCATCAAAGCTGATTCCGACAATTTCACCATCGGCAAACCCTATTGGGACCCCGCAGGCCAACAAAAAGGCATAGACCGCAACCCTTAGGGCAAGGATCCATTCAACCTGTCCGTCTCCCTCAATAAACCACGCAAGCGTTAGTGGAGCAATAATCAAGCCCACCACAGTGGCGACGATTATTAGAGCCTGCAGAGCGGCTATCGCGAAACTAAGCCCCCGGTTCACGGCTCGCTAGAGGTTAGCGATAATGTCGCGCATCAGGGCGGCCGTTTCGGAGGGTGTCTTGCCGACCTTCACGCCAACGGCTTCAAATGCTTCCTTTTTACCCTGCGCTGTTCCGGCAGAGCCGGAAACAATTGCGCCGGCGTGACCCATGGTTTTGCCCTCTGGAGCCGTAAAGCCCGCAACATAGGCAACCACCGGCTTGGTCACGTGCTTGGAAATGTATTCCGCTGCTTTTTCCTCGCTGTCACCACCAATCTCACCGATCAAGACAATGGCCTTGGTCTCCGGGTCGTTTTCAAATGCTTCTAGGGCATCGATGTGAGTGGTACCGATGACCGGATCTCCACCGATACCGATCCCAGTGGTAAACCCGATGTCTCGAAGTTCAAACATCATCTGGTAGGTAAGAGTTCCGGACTTAGAAACCAAACCAATTGGTCCCTGGCCAGTGATGTTCCAGGGAGTAATTCCAGCGTTTGACTGACCCGGACTAATGATCCCAGGGCAGTTTGGTCCAATCAATCTGGTTTTTAAACCCTTTTCGACGTTGTAGGCCCAAGCCGAAGCTGAATCGTGAACTGGGATTCCCTCCGTGATAGCAACTGCGAGCGGAATCCAGGCGTCAATTGCTTCAACAATTGCAGCCTTGGCAAAAGCGGGCGGTACGAAAATAACCGAAACATTTGCCCCCGTTGCGCTTATGGCGTCTGCAACGCTTCCGAAAACCGGAAGTAACTTGCCTTCGACCTCGACGGTTTCTCCGGCTTTGCGAGGATTCACGCCACCTACGATGTTTGATCCACCTGCTAGCATTCGCTGAGTGTGCTTCATTCCTTCGGCACCGGTCATACCCTGAACGATGATTTTAGAATCTGAGTTTAGAAAGATTGCCATTTTTTAGTTCCTACCTATTCGCAAGTTCAGCGGCGGTATTAGCCCCACCATCCATGGTGTCCGCAAGAGCAACTAGCGGGTGGTTGAATTCCTTCAAGATTGCTCGACCTTCTTCAACATTGTTACCGTCAAGCCTCACAACCAGTGGCTTGGACGCCTTGGCGCCAAGAGTGTTTAGCGCTCCGACGATGCCGTTAGCAACGGCGTCGCAAGCCGTGATGCCACCAAAGACATTCACGAACACGCTCTTGACCTGTGGGTCATTCAAAATTACATCTAGACCAGCGGCCATAACCTCTGCGGAGGCTCCGCCTCCGATGTCCAGGAAGTTGGCTGGCTTTACTCCGCCGTTAGCCTCTCCGGCGTAAGCAACAACGTCTAGCGTTGACATGACAAGGCCGGCACCGTTTCCGATGATTCCAACTTCACCGTCCAGCTTGACGTAGTTCAAATCCATGGCCTTGGCTTTAGCCTCGAGCGGGTCAAGCGCATCGCGCTCCATGTCATCGCGCTCGTGACGGAAATCCGCATTTTCATCCAGCGTGATCTTGCCGTCAAGAGCCAGAATCTGACCGTCTTCGGTCAACACCAGCGGATTTACTTCAACCAGCGTCGCATCTTCTTTTACGAAAACCTCGTAGAGCTTTACGATTACGTCACTGACGGAGTCAATTAATTCATCCGGGAACCTGCCAGCCTTGGCAATTTCGATTGCCATGGTCTTGTCGATGCCGGTAACTGCGGAAACTGGAATTTTTGCCAGCGCGTCTGGGCGCTCAACGGCTAGCTGCTCGATCTCGACACCGCCTTCAACGGAGCAAAGCGACAAGAAAGTTCGGTTCGAACGATCAAGTAGGACCGAAAAGTAAAACTCCTTAGCGATTTTGGCGCCCTCCGCAATCATGAGCCGATTTACAACATGGCCCTTGATATCAAGTCCCAGGATTTCCTCGGCTTTTTGTCTGGCTTCGATTGGACTATGGGCAACTTTTACACCGCCGGCCTTGCCACGCCCTCCGGTTTTTACCTGAGCTTTGACAACAACCGTCCCGCCAATAGCGGCAGCGGCAGCCTCTGCTTCTTCAGGTGTGTCTGCGATTCGACCCTGTAAAACCGGAACTCCGTGTTTTTCGAAAAGGTCGCGGGCTTGATATTCAAATAGATCCACTTTGGTCTTTCAGTTTTTTTAGCCGACGGTCAACCTCGTAAAGTCTAGCGATTGAAGAAAAGCTTTTTCATTTAGAGCTTGGTTATTGGCGCCATTTTCACGAGTAACCGCTTTGTCACTCCAGATTCGAACCGAACCTCAGCTGTTTGCCTTGGGTTTTGACCAGTGACGCTGATGACTGAACCTGCACCAAAACTATCGTGATTTACTCGATCACCTACGGCAAGCTCGAGATCTTTGTTGTCTTTGACTGCGGACGGGGTATTAATGGCACCCTTCCACTTTGAAGGCTCTTTAGTGAAGCCGACCGATCTTTCATAAGCCCTATCGGTAGATCGCTCGGTACCCTCAGCCTCGGTGAGCTCCTGCGGGATGTCAGACAAGAACATCGAGGTTGTGAATCCGGAAGTGTTTCCAAAGATTGTTCGCTGTAGCGCGTGAGAAATAAATAATTGTTCTCGCGCTCTGGTCATGCCGACATACATCAACCTGCGCTCTTCTTGCAGGCCACCTGGTTCATCGAAAGACCTTATGTGAGGCAAGGTTCCCTGCTCAAGACCAATCATAAAAATGACCTGATATTCAAGACCCTTGGCGGTGTGAAGGGTCATAAGCGAGATGCTGCCAGATTCATCTTCGATTTGATCGGCGGCTGCCGACAGCGTTACTTCGGCAAGATAATCGGCAACCGTGCCCTCTGGGAATTGAGCTTGCCAGTCAAATAGTTGACCGAGCAAAGCATCCAGGTTTTCAACTCTTGCCTCGTCCTGTGGGTCTCTTGATAGCTCCAGCTCAGATCGATAGCCGCTCTTGGAAAGAGCCAACTTGAGAACTTCGGCTGGGCCATCCGTCACGGTCATGGCTTCCAGTTCATTTAGTAACTCTCCGAAAGCCATCACTGAACCTTGAAGTTTCGGCCCGAGCTGCAAGTCCGCGGCAAATAACAGTGCCTGCCGGAAGCTCAGCTCGTTTGTTCTTGCAAACTGAGCAATTTTGAGTTCGGTTTTTTGTCCGATGCCGCGGGTCGGAATATTAATGACTCTTCTAACGGCCTCGTCGTTACGACCATTGGAAATTGCGGACAGGTAGGCAAGCGCGTCTTTTATTTCTCTGCGCTCAAAAAACTTCAAGCCTCCAATGACAGCGTAAGGAACCTGTTGACTCTTGAGCTCGGCTTCCAGAGATGGCGTCAAAGAGTTGGTGCGGTAGAGGACCGCCATGTCTCGATAATTTGCGCCATCATCGTGAAGCTTCTTGACTCGATCGACAACAAATGCCGCTTCGTTTCGCTCGTCATAAGCGGTGAACATTGTGATCTTGTCCCCCGCGCCCGAATCGGTCCAGAGGTTCTTGGCGGGCCGGTAGGGGTTCTGCGAGATAACCGCGTTTGCCGCTGAGAGAATGTTCTGAGTGGAGCGATAGTTTTGCTCCAGCAAAATAGTTTCAGCTCCCGGGAAATCTCTCTCAAACTCGGTGATGTTTCTGATTGAAGCTCCGCGGAATGCGTAAATCGATTGGTCCGAGTCGCCCACGACGGTCAAGTCTGCGGGCCCCAGCTGTTCTCCTGTTTTCTCATCAAAAATTGCGTGCTCTTCTGGCAACGGCCTCGTGAACTCGCGAATTAGTGCGTACTGGGCATGGTTGGTGTCTTGGTATTCATCAACCAGCACGTGACGGAATCGCTTTTGATACCTGGCCCGAAGTTCCGGAAAAGTTTGAAAGAGTCCCACGGTTTCGGCAATCAAATCATCGAAATCGAAGGCATTATTTCGACGGAGTTCGGATGTGTAGGCCTGAAACACCTCGGCAACCAGGCGCTCTTTCGGATTTGAGCGATCTGCGTTCCTGGCGAAATCCTCGGCGTCCTTTAGTTCGTTTTTCGCGTTTGAGATAATAGCGGCCGCTTGCGAAGGCTTTATGTCCGCGTCTTCAGCGCCGGCTTCGCGAAGTAATCGTTTCAGTAGCGCTCTGGTATCTCCAGTGTCATAGACGCTGAAGTTAGCATCGTGGCCCAGGCGCTCAGCTTCACGCCTGAGAATTTGTAGGCAAGCGGAGTGAAAAGTCTTCAGCCACATGCCTTGACCTGCCTGCCCGATAAGACTCTCAACCCGTTCCCGCATTTCGGCCGCAGCTTTATTGGTGAAGGTAATAGCAAGTATCTGAGATGGCCAAATTTCCTTATTGGCAAGCAGGTGAGCCGTTCGATGAGTTAGCACTCTGGTCTTACCGGAGCCTGCTCCGGCAACAATCAATAGGGCTCGTCCGCGATAGCGGACGGCATCCTGCTGCTGCGGGTTCAGCCCAGTTAGTAAATCGTCTGGGTTTGGTTGTTCGAAAATCTCTAACGGCATCGCAGGTAGCTTAGGTCAGGTCGGCTACGGTTTTGATCAATAAATCGGGCTGGTCAGCAAAGATTCCGTCGACTCCGGTTGAAATAAGGCGTTCAAACCACTTTTCAACATTGCCCTCTGCAGTTTCAACGCGAGCCGTGAAGGCATAAATTTCTAACCCAAGTTTTTTCGCGCGCGCCACTAGATCTCCGGTTAGCACCATTGACATCGCAACCGAAACAGCGTCGAAGTTTTCTGCAATCTCAGCGAGTAACTCATCAGTTAGTTCGGTTGCGCCCTCGGGAAGAGTGTCCCTGGCGCTTAGAAACACGTAATTTACTTCCGGCCCAATTGAAAGCTTTGCTCTTTTTAGAAACTCAAACTCAAAACTCTCAAGGCTAATCTTCATGCCACGGTTGGACCAATCACTCTGTTCTAGGAGATGCTTTACTTCCTGGATTGGATTGATTCCGTTCGCTTCAAAATGCGCCCCGTGCTTCACCTCAATAATCAGGTGCTTGCCGTTGAAGTGCTGGTTTGCCAATAGCTGGGCAAGAGTTGGAACAAAGTATTTACCGTCTTGAGCGGCCGACTCGGTCCTGCCATC
>Ga0307931_1002353_pt1 | contig 12127 bp, 10 predicted proteins | sample OrgLakmetageno47_FD_201816 | JGI IMG/M metagenome (GOLD analysis project Ga0307931, IMG submission 201816) | Saline water microbial communities from Organic Lake, Antarctica - #47 | ecosystem: Environmental > Aquatic > Non-marine Saline and Alkaline > Saline | place: Antarctica: Organic Lake... | reverse complement strand
TGAAGCTTGGGTGCACGCGTTGGTTCCATCGGAGCTGACTTGCAAGTGGCCAACGATGCCCAGGTTTCAACTCGGGCATACAGATTTTGGCGGGGTAAGACCTGTTTTCTCGTGTTTTCACAGAATAGACTCTTTCGGAACCAACAGTTATTTTCTTGATTTCTTTCGCTTCATTCATTTTTCTCTTACTTTCCTGTGCAGTTCGGGAATAAATCATTGAAATTTTACCATTTGCGCTTATTTTTGTCTTCCTCAGGAGCAGCACATTGCACAGTTGACGCTGGCTCCCATGCACCCGCCAGAAACTCTTGCTGTGCTGTCTGCACTGCGAGCAGTGGTGACGGCGTATTCCTCGGTTCTAGACGCAACCATTGCTGCTCACTCGAACCTCGTCATTGGTGGTGGTAGCAATACTTGCGGTTCATCAAGTGCTGCGCCAAAAAGAGCGTCGACGACGACCGCGGAGGAGGCCGCTGCCAAGTCTCGTACGGAGGAAAACACCGGCAATGTCGATGGCAACAGTGGCAACAGCCACCCAAAATGCTCAACTATTGCACCCGAAAAGTCTCTTGGCGCTACCAGAGCACTGGCCGAAGCCATGGGGTCTTACACAGTAGCGATGCACGGGGTTCTCGGAGACGCAGACTACAAAATGTTCCTCAAACCACCGGCATCCCCGCTTCAATAGCCACTTTAGCCGCGAATTTCCGCTCGTTAGAAAAAGTTGTAAAGAAAACATGTGCTTCAGTTTCGTGATTTCCACAGTGAAGCCCATACGTGTTTATGGCCTTGGCCTAGCAAGTCCGTTTCTAGCTTGGTCTAGTTAGCTACTCAGCCAAACTCCGACTCCCCGAACAGAACCAGAAAATGCCCCTGTTGCATGCAGTAGTAGGAAATTTAACACCTAACGCGTTCTGGTTCTGGACGTTCGTTTCAGTAATTCGTATGTATATAAATACCGAACACCAATTTCACTTAATCCCCAATCGCCGTTCCTGCCCCGGTCCACGGATTTGACTCATTCTAAGGCTTGTGATTACGGGAAGGGGGAAGTGGGCATTGGACATGGGCTTGGGCCTTCGGGCTCCGGACCCTCAGCTTCTGCCTTTGCCTGTGTTCTGTGTGGCCCGTGGCCTGTGGCTGTGCCACAAGCCACAAGGTACACTGCCATTTGCCATTTGTACTGTACAGGAAACAGCCAGTTATCAGAACTAATTGATAGTGCTGTGCAGGTGCTGTGCAGGTGCTGTGCAACGAATAACTGAGAACCAAGGACCAAGAACCGAGAACTCAAAACCCAAACTCATACCCGAGTTTCCACCGCCTAAACTGACGTACCATATTAGAGGTGGATCTTGACGATGCGATGACAGCCTGACAGCCTTGATGACACGATGACACATCTCACTGCCCTTATCCCTCGATGACACCATGCACCATCAGCACGCATGCACGCACGACGACGCACATCGCATGTCCTGCTGCAACGCTACGAAAAATCCTTCGCCCGCGCCTCGCTTGAAATTTAAAGCATTTTAATTGATCTTAAAGCTTCACTCAATACAAGATACGGCGCTACTGTTGCTATGGTATTCATGTTGAAGAAGTTGAACCTCTCCAGCTAGCCCAGTGCTGTAGTTTGAAGATTCGTGAAAACGAGACAGTTTATTCAATACTCAATCTTGATAACCTAGCCACGCTACTACTACATAGCCTTTGGCAGGGAGTCTTATTCTTGCTGCGTGCGTCTTGGGGATTCAGAACCTTTCTTCAATGTAAAAAATCCGTAGCGAAACATCCTTAATGCCATCCGTTAATAAGGACAAAAAGGCCCTGCCCCCCATGTCAGGGTTTGTGGTAGTTGCCTTACACCTGAAGGGGTTGGTAGTGCTTCCAAGCTCTCAGCCTGCTCTCGATGTGGCCTCGTGGTGTATTGCAGCAAAGACTGTCAGCGAGCTCACTGGAAGGCCAGCCACAAGCAGCACTGCATCGCCAAAGCGGACCGATCGCTACAGCTCTCGAATCAATTGAAGGAAGCTCCCTCTGCAGCGACTGTTGCGGAACAAGAATGCAGCATCTGCCTGAACCCCTTAGCTGAAGCGTCGTTGTGCACCTTAGAGTGCGCTCACGTGTTCCACACAAGCTGCGTAAAAGAGTTGCGACAACTTGGAGTCAAGCAAACCTGCCCATTGTGCCGGACCCCACTGCCACCCGGGCCGGAAAAACTTCACGAGGAGTCTTGCAGTCGGTTCTTCATTGTAGAGCAGATGGTGGCGCGAGGCAATGCGTCATGGTCTGCCCTCCCGCCGGAGACACAATTTGAATACGATGCAGCGCTTGCGGGTTGGAAAGCTGCAGCTGAGCAGGGATTTGAAATGGCACAGCACAACCTAGGGTGTTTGTACGATTTTGGTCGCGGTGTACCACAAAACTACGACGAAGCGTTGAAATGGTACAAAATGGCTGCAACGCAAGGGCACCCAGAGTCCCAGGTGAATTTGGGGGCACTCTTTCAAAATGGCCGTGGCGTGGCACAGAGCGATACGGAAGCAGTAAAATGGTGGCAAAAAGGCCAAGGTAATGGACAAGTATTTTTGGGAAACGCATATGCGAATGGTTGCGGTGTCGCACTCAATTATGAAGAGGCAGCGCGATGGTTCCGAAAGGCAGCAGTGCAAGGGCATGCAGATGCTCAGCTATGTCTTGGCCAACTCTATGAGAGCGGCCGCGGTATAGTAAAGAGCGATATGGAAGCAGAACGGTGGTTCATAATGGCGGCTGAGCAAGGGAACCTGGAAGCCCAGCATAATCTTGGCATCTTCCATAAGTCTAAACGTGCCGTTGCACCGAGTGACGTAGAAGCAGTGCGGTGGTGGACATTGGATACCCAATTGCCCAGAGTTGTCTCGGGAACATGTATTCAGACGGCCGCGGAGTAGCCAAAAGCGACGTTGAGGCGACGCAATGGTGGCGCAAAGGTGCTGACCAAGGAGATATGGAAGCGCAGTACAACTTAGGTTTGTTCTACCGGAAGGGTCGCGGTGTGCCACAAAGTAACGCGGAGGCACTGCGCTGGTACAGAAAAGCAGCTGACCAAGGGCATGTACTGGGACAAGCGAACCTAGGGTATTTGTATGATGGCGGCTGCGGCGTGGCGAAGAATGACAAGGAAGCGGTGTGGTGGTGGCGTAAAGCTGCCGAGCAAGGGGATGCGTCCGCGCAGTGCAGACTGGGGCTCATGTATATGCAAGGTCAAGGCGTGACGAAGAGTACCGAAGAAGCAATGCGTTGGTTGCGCATGGCAGCTGAAAAAGGTGACGCGAACGCAAAGAACATTCTGATGCTACTCTGAGCTCGAAGTAGCGGTAGTCACAAGAACTGCCTTGCGCTCCATCAGTTGACCTGGTTTGAGAAAGGTAATTCAGTAATACACTGCGCCATTGCGATGATGAGCTTGGCAACTAGCCAGAGCTTTCTTGGAATGGCGATAGCGAACAACGGGGCTTGCTTAGTCGCCCTAAATAATGCTTAGTACTAAAGTTTTATGCTTAATGATTTAAGTTTTTCTGTGAGAGTCCAGGTGGCCGTGCGATGCGCGGCTCAGGTTTCCTGAATTACTGCGGAACAACTTGAATGATGTAGGTCTGTCAGTACTATGTGGACTACAATTTCAGTTACAGGGACGTTTTTCAAGTTCCCACTGGTTCGCTGTCACGAAGATGATGAGAGATGAGAGATGAGAGATGATGAGATTATATGATGACGACCACGTACAGATCTGTACCATGCATGCGTGCTGCTCTGTAGTGTCTGTACAGATAGTAGTACATAGTCTGGATCCCCACTCTCAATCTCAATTAGCTCATCCTTTCGACTCGCGGCATCGATCGAAGCAACGTTGCTGACATCCTCATGAAAAGATACAGCTCCGTGGTATTATTGGCAAACATGGCTGCCCCATCAGCACTTGCATTGGTCGGCGGCAGAAGTTCTGCAATAAGTAGATCCGTAGCACGTTCTAACAGTAGGCTCCCACGCCGAGGTGGATACGCTACTGCCGCTAGCAGTCCGCCAGGAGATGCTTCTACAAGCAATCTTATCTTGCCCGAGCTCTGTGTCTTTGATCTAGACATGTGCTTGTGGAGTCCTGAGATGTATGAGCTTAGCCAGGTCTGAATGCCCTTGATAGATTCATACGTACATCGATTTGGACGGTTACTCCTCAACATGACGCATTCATGATGGTTGGGATGGCATGGGAGGGTGAGAAGGGGCTCAGATCAAGTCAGTATGGGACTTAAAACATATTCCTTTATTGTTTTGTTTCTTCCAGGTGCCGACTAAAGCAGACGCTATTGTGGGGCCGTTAGGCGCGGCAGGGGACCCTAATGTTCCACAAGGTGTTCGTAGCGTCAAAAGCGGTTCGATGGACGAAATTCGGCTGTTTCCTCACGCTCTCACCGTCTTGCAAGAGGTGAAATAATGGTTAATATATCCATGGAACGATGTACCTAGTGCAAGTATCTCCACGCCATGTCTGCTACTTCAGTATATGTACGTGTTCACCTTGATGCAAGATTCATAGCGACGTACGCGAAGTTTCGAGCCTACCGGTTTATTCCAATGAAGAGACATATCAACTTGCGGTGCCTCTATCATATTTTTGGCACGAATGCCTGCGATTAGGTGCATGCAGGGAAGTACCCCGGAATGCGCTTAGCTGCTGCGAGCAGTGCGAATTCCCCCCTGGCAGTGAAAATTGGCCGCGCAGCCATGCAAATTCTTGAGGTGGTCCCTGGGGTAACAGTCGAAGAGGTAATGAGAGGCAATGGATTGTTTTCTCTCTTCAACGCTGGAATACTGTGCAAGGTCAGTATGGAGCTGGCCGAAGTGATGTTGCCAATATGATTCGCTTCACACATTTTGATGCAGCGACGGAAACTAACTTTCAATGGCTGTGGTACCTATGAATGGCCATCTGTGGATCTCTTCGAAAAAAAAAAATAACAGGTGTTTTTAGCAGGGTGGACAGACGACAAATGCTTGCAAGTCGGCCGTACGCCGCCCTTGTCCCGCGAAAAGTGGGCCACGCACTTCCCACGGCTGCGCGAGTTCACTGGAATCGCCTACGACCGAATGCTGTACTTCGACGACAGGTGCGGCATCTTGGATTCTCTCTTCCCGGGTGAATACATTCTGAAAATTGTGTACTTTTCCTCCTCTGAATCATGCAGCTAGTTTTTAAATCTACACCTGTTTACGAATCACCGTCCGTTCATAATTCACTTCACTTCTGCTACTCCGCAGCAACTGGGACGATCACTGCACACTGGTTGCTAAGAATTGCCCGGGCGTGATCAGCCAACGCACGCCCCACGGCTTGACTGCTCGTGACTGGGAATTAGGCTTGAAGAAATACCACGACGCACGTAGCGCAATGCAATAAGTTCGTTTTGCGCGATTGCTCTATTTTGTTATTGTTTTTTTTTGTGGGGCATAACCTGATCTAATCGATTTGAAGACTAGCGATGCCCTTCAGATAATTAGCGGGGATAGCACAGGAATTTCTTCTTATTTATTCGACACAGGCCCCGAGGGGCCGGAACTAGAAGGTAGAAGACCAACAGGTAGAGACAAAGACAAAAAGCAGAGCAGTATAAAATAAAACCAAGAAGCTAATCAGGCACACATGGCCGAGTTGGCCATTTTGGTGATGATGGCCCGAAGTGGCGCACTCATCTGTGCTCTAAGTGTGCTACATAAAAGCTAGGGTGTGTGGCTAGGGCCAGTACTACAAAAAAAATCGCGCGCAGAGGAGAGGGCCACTATGAACGTTTTTCAAATGCAAATTCCTAAAGTATACTCGCGTGTGATGCCAATGGCAGAGAAGGAAGTAGAAGTAGAAGCGAGAGAAATTGAAATGGATTTGCGTTTACGTTCCCTCTGAGGTAAGAAAATGGTAGGGCGCGCAATGAAGTATGCCTGAGTAGCGCCCTTTCTGAGTAGATTTTTGAAAATAGAAGGATCGGAAGAGGGAAGTTTCACAGAAGATACAACTATCTGAGATTCAGTAACTAATAGAAAGATTTGATTGGATTAGATTAGACTAGATTAGATTATATTAGATTAGAATATCCCCCCAGTGTAAAGAAAGACAAGGGCAGCTATAGTATGCTCTCAGAGGTGATTTGTATTTGCACATGTGGAATGTATCTGCGCACTAACAGAAAGGGCCATTTGATTGGCGTTAGCAGCGATCTCAATGTCGTAACTGTTGCGAGCTCGGGGGTATTGAACTATCCCCGGGGTGCGAACTGCGGGTGCCGGTGGTCTAGCACGGGGCCAGTTATCAAGAATGCGAGATTAGCAATTGCATGATCCTGTTGCTGAGCTAAAGTGGGTAAGAATTCGGGAAACCCGCGGTTGTCTGCTTCTGCCTTTCCAAGCCACGTTTTTTGGAAGGTGGGAGAGATGGAGGGATGGAGGGAGGGAGGGAGGAGGGATGGGCCTGAATATCTGGGACTTCTAAACGGTTCACAAGCGTTATCAAAAGCACGGCGGCTCCAGCTGGTGATTCGTTCAGTAATCAAAATTGTAGCACGATAGCGTTTGTTGCAAACTTATCATTCGTAAACCTACGTCAAACTTCAGAGATTTCAAAGAACTTTCTTCGCGGTCGTATCGTCGCATGTTTGCCGAGAAATTTCTTACCGCTACTTACAGTGACGATTAATCCTCTTCGACCTACAGTACAACTTCATCGATGTAAACATAACGCAGGCAGCTTCACATCACCACTAATAGCTATTTAGAACTAGATATTCTTTCGCTGCGAGCCTAGAAATGCCATGGTTTGCTAGAGAATTCATTGAAGAATGCCAAAGTGATACCACGAGGCGCGCTTTAGCAGACATGATACGTGGCGATATCGAGCCAAAGAAGGCCAACTCTCAGCGCTCAATCGTGAGCTTCTTTGGAGCCGCAGCATCTTCTCCCACAGTAGCCCGAAAACACTCTTCGTTCACCTCAGGGCCTAAGGAGGTCACCTATTCGACGCCCTTAAAGCCAGCAGGCAGTCCTGCGGTGGAGTCCACGATCCCAGTACATCCACCTGTGAACGAAAAGAATCCCACTGCGCCCACGGCAGGCTCTATGAGAACTACAACTTTATCGCAGTTCGAGTTGCCGGGCGATCCCAAGGAGGTCGATCCCACGCCGCTGAAGCCCGCTATGCAAGAAATAGCACCTACGAGTACAATCGATGCCGCAATCGTGACTTCGCCCTACGAAATGCAGCAGCTTGAACCGGCCACTTGCACCGCGCTTTACGCAAATTGTATCTCAATAAGCTCGCCGCTCCCTCAGCGCCCCTCAAACCACTTTGATTCCCCGATTTTTGAACAACAACCGAATTCCATTGAAACGCCACTTAGTCGCGACCAACTTGAACGCGCGCGAAAAAATCGAGAAAGCGCACAGAGGCGCTTAGCAGCAGCAAGGTCAGATCGCACCGCTGAAAGCGGTACTGCAGTCATACAAGCAGCATGCTCCCCAATTAGTCAAGACCAGCGCAAACGCGCGGAGAAGAACCGCGAAATAGCTTTGAAAAAAAAACGTGCTTCACTAGCCATTACTTCGACTGAATTCTCACAACCGTTGTGCGCGCACAACTTCGCAGAAGAACCTCGTAACGTGCGCCCTAAACTCGAAGTGCCCTGTGGCATGCAGGCTGCTGCGGAAGCGATTTCGTCAACGCTGAAGAGTGCCCAGCAGAAAGAATCGTTTTGTGGTTTACTGCGTGATTGGCCACGCCCACGAAAACCGTGTCCTGACGCAGGCTGTGGTGGTGACCTCGTGCTCAAATGGGGCGATGTCCGCAGACCACATTTTGCTCATGTTGGGTTGTCTCACCAGGCCAGAGGCTGCTCTGGAGGCGAATCACTCATGCATTTGACAGCAAAAGAAGCCTTGTCGCGGTATCTTGCTGAGGGTGGGAAGTTGATTGTTCGCGCATCGTGTGCACGGAAATGCATGAGTGATTCCAATGCACTCGAGAGTTGATTGTTCACCAAAGGTAGAGCAAATTCCATGCACGGAAATGAAGAGCTCCAAGCTGGTGAAGTGGTTCGAATGGAATTTGCTCTACCTTTGGGAACTGCCGACATTGCAGTCTTTCGGCCCGGCATTGCCCAACCACGCTTTGTCGTTGAGGTACACTTCACAAACCGCACTGCAATCGCGCGTCGTCATAGCATACCTTGGTTCGAAGTTGAAGCTGAAGAGGTTCTATCGGAGATTGGCAACAGTGAGTGGTGTGCGGCTCCGAAGTCCGTTGATCTGCATTGTGTTCGGCAAGATCGCAAGTGTACTCGCCCTAAGTGCTACACACTGGAAGCCTTGGCCCAGAAACTTGGGTACCTTGAAGAAACCATAAGCTATTACAGCAGCAAGAATCATAAAGAAGTTCGCATGGCTATGGTTGGTTATTATTATACTGAATCCAGTAAATATTGCTGGGTGCGAAGACCTGATTATGGTTTAGACGATAATGGCAAAGAGATTCGCCCTTCAAAAGAGGTTCACCAGTTGTGGAAAGCCTTTCTTAAGAAAGAAAGATGCCTCCGTTGCACGAAGCCACACGAAACTTTGAAGTACAGGCCATTTTGTCGGCCGTGCTACGCTGCGACTCGTGCAGAAGATGAAAATGGCGGTGAGAATAAAATAGTTTATATTTCTGGCGAAGAAAAAAAACGGTTGCGCCGCAAGTTTGCATGGATTGGTAAACTGAAAAACAGTAGTAAGACCCTCTTCGACGTTTGCCAAATATGCGCTACACGAAACGACAATGTTCCAAATGACTGCAATTACGTATGGTGGTTTGGTAAGAATAAGCGGCTCTGCTCTCAGTGCCTTGCCAGCTGGCACGATGAGTGATATATGAAGAACCACAACTGCTGACGCAAATCCCCAGAACAGCCTCTGCTCCATTGGGACAACTAAGAGCAAACAAAGTGTGATATCGGAATATCGCCTCATTAACGCATACGGTCGCTGCTGTCTACTATCTACTGTAGCCTCCTGTAGTAATGCAGCACCAAGGTTTCATGATAGATGCGGCCAATACCAATCACGCGATATACGATACAGAGCAACATTATTTTCTATTCACAGGGCTCCGTAGTGGTGGTTTCTAATTTCATCCAAAGACAACATGTTACGTCAAAGAGTGACTGATATGGGGCAGTTGCGCATCGAATTGATGATAGGTGGTATAATTCAGACTCGTAGGTTATAAGCCCATCGAAATCAGTAGTGCACCCTTCACCTTTTCTCTCTACGTGGCTAGTCTAGTTAGTACAAAGTACCTCGTGGAGCGTGCACTTTCTGCTCTTGTCTTACTTTACACTGGTGGAGTATAATCTAATTTAATAAAATCTACTTCCCAAATACAAAAAAAGACCACCGTAACATACAGCAACTGAAAAGCTTAACCTTCAGAACATGTCTGACTGGGCCGACTGCCCTTTTGCGTAAAAAAAATTGTAATCATTTACTCTCGTGTTGTCCTTCGGCCATCAGCCATCGGGCGTCAGAAAGTCTAAGAAAGGAATTCTTTTGAATGTTTTTGCTGAAAGGCTCACCAAAATTTTCGAAAGTACCGACTTGGGTTCTATGAATTCATTATCCACCTAGCAGAATGTGATTTTAAATTTTTTTCTAACAAACAACAGATATTTCTTACCCCCCCCCACAAAAGCTGATTAAAAAAAAGCAAACAAACAACAGATATCGCATTCAGGATTATGCCATTATGCCGCTCTCTTCTATGAATAGTCCTCCCCAAGTACAAATACAAAGAAACGCCACCGTAGCATATAGCAAAAGATAAGCGCAATCTTCAGAACAAGCCTGACTGGGCTAAGTGTCCTTTTGCCGCCCGATTCAAGACACCTAAGCAGTTCAGTAGCTTCGTGCTTTCATTTCCGTCTCTCTGCTGTAGCCAGATGCTTCTCTTCCCTGCAGTCGAATCTTCTTTGCGGCCTGTGGCTTTAGTACCACGCGAGTCTTAGTCTATGCGCCAGACGCCCTTATGAGTGGACTCTAAAGTTGGGCCGTGGTTGCGCCATCATCATGGAATACTTCTTTGCCGGTCACTTCATCGTACTTGCGACCAATTTTCATTTCGTGTGCCAAAACTTCCGCATAGGTGCCTTTGAAACCGTCTGGGGCCTGGATGTAAAGATAACGCAGTAGGAATAGTAAGATACACGCTAATAAGGCTATGACAAGGGAAACGGCCTTCAGAAAAGACATGCTTATCCGGAACAGAGGACTAGGTGTATATATGCAGAATCAAGTCACCTCGTAGATTTCGTTGTTCGCGTCGTCGACCGCAGTGTGCTCAGAACCCGTGGCTATGCCCATCTTCTTTTCGTGGGCCAACACTTCCTCGTAAGTGCCGCGGAAGCCATCGGGTGCCTCGTAAACGTGCATCAGCGACGTGCCGTCCTTGCTTTCGGCACCTGGAGTCTCAGGCTGGGGGGGAGATTCTGCTAGGAGACCGAATTTCGTTTCGTGCGCCACGACTTCGTCGTACGTGCCGTGAAACCCGTCGGGAGCCTGTGTATGTGCGCAAAGTCAGAAAGTGTGAAATGAGGGGAAAATGAATACTCAATTCATTCCAGTGATGTGTGCCTCAACATGATTGAATTCAAGAACATGTGAAAGATATTTTTTAAAGTAAACTGTAGTCCCCCCCCCCCAAAAAAAAATCCGTTGTAGATGCTACAATTGAAGTACCTTGTAAAGAAGATATGGATTCACGGTAAGCACTTTTGCCTGTGTCATCAGAAAATGAGTCAACCGAGATAAGAAAAAAAAAGATGAGAGAATAAGCAGAATAGTGGACACCAATAATATGTTAGCAAGTGAATCATGAGATTTTAAATGAACTGCAACTCGGCATGTCACAAATAATTTTGCTGGAATTACCACGTAGGCTTCACTGTTTTCTGCCTCCTTGGATCCCAGCTTCTTCTCATGCTCCACAACCTCGTCGTAGGTGCCACGGAAGCCATCTGGGGCCTCGTAAATGCGAAGCAGAACGCGATCGTGCCTACCAACGGCACCTGTGTCCTTTTCGTGACCGGTCTCAAGTCCCTGTTTCTTCTCATGCGCCACAACCTCGTCATATGTTCCGCGGAAGCCATCAGAGGCCTCGTAAACGTGAAACAACACTTGCTCGTGCATTTCCGTGTCGCCCGTATCCATCTCATTTCCAGTTTGTAGACCTGCCTTCTTCTCATGCGCCACAACTTCATCGTACGTGCCACGGAAGCCATCGGAGGCCTCGTAAATGTGATACATAACTTCTTCATGCTTTTCCACTCCGCCTGTGTCCGTCTCACTTCCTGCCGCAATGCCAACCTTCTCTTCATGCGCCACCACTTCCTCATAGGTGCCACGGAAGCCATCGGGAGCCTCGTAAATGCGAAGCAATACTTGTTCGTGCCTTTCTGCGACACCCGCGAAGGTCTCGTTGCCAGTTTTCATGTCCAGCTTCTTTTCGTGTGCCACCACTTCCTCGTAAGTGCCGCGGAAGCCATCAGGAGCCTCGTAAATGCGAAGCAAAACTTCCTCGTTCTCATGAGGCACTTCGTTGCCAGTCACTTCACAGTACTTGCGACCAATCTCCTTCTCATGCTCCAAGACCTCCTCGTAGGTGCCCATGAACCCATCCGGAGCCTGCAAAGAAACAGTCAGGCATTCAAAATTGAGAAGAAGCAGATAAGATCACAACCAACCTAAGTACAGAAACAAATTAATCGCATCAAGACCAAAGGCAAAGGTACCTCGTAAAGCTTCATGTTCGAGTCTTGGCCCTTCTTGTTCACGGTGTGCTCGGACCCCGTGGCCAGGCCCAGCTTCTTCTCGTGGGCCACCACCTCGTCGTAGGACCCGCGGAACCCGTCAGGGGCTTCGTACAGGCGCATGATGACGCCATCCGGCCCCTGCAGGACCTTCGCGTCCTCCACCAGTTCTTTGGCCTCAACAACAACCTCTGCTGCGACTGCTTCTTCTTCTTCCGGCTCGGGTTCGTCGCCGCCGATGGTGCTCGTGGGGCCGT
>Ga0307931_1002348_pt1 | contig 12148 bp, 8 predicted proteins | sample OrgLakmetageno47_FD_201816 | JGI IMG/M metagenome (GOLD analysis project Ga0307931, IMG submission 201816) | Saline water microbial communities from Organic Lake, Antarctica - #47 | ecosystem: Environmental > Aquatic > Non-marine Saline and Alkaline > Saline | place: Antarctica: Organic Lake... | reverse complement strand
TTGCTACAAAAGCAGTTTTATATCCTAATTAACACCCCAATTGCGTCCGGGATTCCGAGGTTATCTCCGCCAAAACTCGAAGTCGTCAAAAGTTACAGCAAAATATATGTCTTCCATCCCCCTACTAGTTGCATGTCTTTTAGGCCGAAGCTGTCTCTTGCTGCTTAACGACCTCGGTGTGAACGTGAAGTAGCTTTGTGCTGTTGATGTCTCTTAGAGTTCGCCCTCAAGCTTGTTTTCGGCGGCTACTACGATCTCGGTCGCTTCAACGGCGGCGTAGCATTTGGGCCCAAACAAGTTGAGAAGGACGGGCAAGAGGATCATCCCGTGCGCGAGCCCGAGGGACACCGTCAGGAAGAATTGGCGGAAGAGAATGCGGAACACGTAAGACTGGGATCCGGACAAGAAGAGCACCGCCAAGAAGGTCGAAATGCCACCATTGAGGACTGCGCTGCCGATGTCCGACAGAACGGCCGTGACCCGCTTTTCGTTGGAGCCGGATTGGAGCATAAAACTGTGGCCAACGTGAGCGGCATAGTCCACGCAGAGGCCGATGCTGATGACGGCTTGGATCACTGACACGTTGTCAATGAAGATGCCCCAAAAGTACATGCAGCCCAAAATGTCAACCACCACGAGCAACACGCAAATGAAGACAAGCCCTGAGGTGCCTGGGTGGCCAATAAGCAGCGTGGTGATGATGAACACCGCAACCAGGCACAATGTAACGTTCATGAAAAGCTCGTCTTGGATGATCTTGAAGGTTTCCCAGGTTTGGAACTCGTAGGACCAGGGGAAGGACGGCGACACCGACCACTCCTTGGCGCGCACGGCATCCATCGCCTTGATGACCTTATCGGTGTCTTGCTGCAGCTTCCCCTTGTAAAACTTGGACATCACTTGGAACCGAGTTTGCACTCGGGTGGCCACCACATTCCGAGCACCGTCGAAGACAATGGAGCTGTTGTAGAAGCCGCCCACGCTGGACTGCAGGAAGGCGTGCAGCGATTGGTAGAAGACTGCTTCGTCGGTAGTGTAAGTAGTGATGCCACTGGTCGAGCAGTAGGACGTGAAGTCATCGTACCAGTTCACGTAGGAGCTCGAGTCTTCAGAAGGGTCAACGAGGTAAGTGGGCAGGCTCTCAATGTCGGTCTTCAGCTCCGTCATGTCCGCTTGAATCGCAAAGTAATCCACGTCTTCGGTCACGATGTACATGTTTACACCAATGTCGCTGAAGTACTCGTCTCCCTTGTCCAGCGTGGACAGCAAGTAGCTCCCGTCAGGCACGAAGCTCCTTTGGTTGTCTTCCACTCGCAAGTTAGGCACGCCAATGCCAGCGCAGACCGCGAGAAGCGCCGTGAAGGCCACGATAGTGATGGTCATGCCGCCTTTGCTCAGTAACAAAGGGCTGTAGGTGTGCTCGAGAAACTTGGAAACGGCGCCCTGCGGGTTCTTTTCCGATGCTTCAGCCTCAGGCAACGGCGAGCAACAAGGAGTCTTGAGGCAGCACGACACGCAGGAATCGGAGCAGCACGGGCAGCAGTCGGTGTGCTTCGACAGCTGCCGCTCCTCGTCGAGTGCCAAGGAGGCCGCGAAGAAGGTGATTTGCAGCATGAAGAGCACGGCGATGGTCACGGCGGCGTACATGCAGAACGAGCTCAGAGCGGGGAGCGCCGAGGAGGTGGAGATGGCAAAGGCCACGAAGTCCGTGAGGGAGGTCACGGTGATGGAGGTCGCAGCGTGCGCCAAAGCGTCGCGCATGCGCTGCGGAATGGGGTCTTTCTTCGAGGTTGCGTCGAAGGCGTTGGTGATCACGAAGCTGTCGTCGACCCCGAGGCCGAGGATCACGAAGGGCAGCACCGAGTGCACTGGCGACCAAATGAAGCCCATACCCGCACAGAGGCCGAAAGCTGCTCCCATCGAAAGCATAATGGACAAAACGCTGGAGAGGGCCAAAAGAACCCGTGACCCTGGGTTGGGGCATAGGCCGCGGCAAGGCAAAGTACCGAGGTTGATTGACAGGTAGAAAATCATGCACAAGTAGGCAAGGTTGATCAACACGATGTCGCCGCCGATGGCTTCTCCAAATTCGTCACTGAAGGACCGAGTGGCAGCAGGGTACAAGTTGAAGTGCGCCGAATCGTATCCTTGCACGGTATTCAAGAACTCAAACTCCCATGCGTCGTTGTTCACGCTGACGTATCGGCTGTTGACGATCTCCACGTCACTCTTGAGGTAGTAGGTCACCTTGATCGCGCTCGCGCTTGCCACCTCCTCATCTGACGAGTCACTGAAGGTTTCGCCGCCGAGCTGGGCATCGAGATCATCGGCAGAGTAAAACGCATTCAGAGTGGAGAGCACGGAGGCATCGGAGGCTTCTGCTGCGAGAGCGGTCGAGCTGTAGTCCCACGCTCCGAGCACGTTGGAGACGAAGCAGCTGAGCGTGGTCGAGTAGTAAGCCGGCACACACAGGTCCTGCAGTGAAATACAAGCAAGGCTAATTCACGTGAGATAGGCATAGGTGTTACAATATAATCGTTATGATGCAATCATCTCTCGCCAACTTTGATGAGCATTCAAGAAACGCTTTGGCTTTGGTGCAATGTGATGTCTTCATGAGAAGGGCAATCAAATTTCCAATCCTCCAAACCATGAAAAGAGGTGCGCGTGCGTACCTCCAAGTCGTAGGTCACAGTGCCCTCCGATTCAGGATCATCACCTGAACCATCTTTTGTTTTCAGCGACACAATTGTATCGTGCAGTGCCAGCAAATCGGTGAGTGCATCCTTGCTTAGAGCCTCGCCCTCCGTCTTGGCCTCGGCAATAAAGTATGCGATAGACCCAGACCGAGGAAAGTTCTCTTCGTAGCGCTTCGCATCATCTTGCGATCGCGACGACGATGGAATCCATAATTTGTCCGAGCGAGACTCAGTAACAGCGCCAATCTGCGACAGACCGCTCATGCAAACCACACAGACGAAGAGGGCGGCGGCCATCGTTGTCTTGGGCGAGTTCCCCACAGCCTCTCCGAGCCGTGCAAAGGGCTTTTGCATCGTTTCATCCACAGCTGATGCCACTTTATCAAAGATTGTGGGTTTTCTTGCCGCATCAGCAGGCTCGATTGTTTTGTTTCCCATGTTAGCTGAAAGAAAACGGCAGAAAGAGGATGTGTGTGAGTACAGTGTCTGTGACCGCGTGGGTGCTATTGACAAGTTCAATCACTTCAGTTACAGGACGTTCTTGCATGTAATTGAAATCTTTATTTGATGAAAGTAATTAGAGACAGAATGGCAAGCTCAGATGACCTTGAGCGCGCCGCAATGAGCTACTGCCGAAGACACGTATCGATTGCAAACAAAATGACGTCCGAAGTGTTCTGAATTTGAAGTGCGTGCGTGGTGAAAGAGCTCTGATGACGGCATTGGTTCCGTCGGACCAAGAACTAATTCGTAATTCGTCGCGGCGGCATTTTTCGCTCTCTTGTCTGTCTTCTATTCTGTAGCTTTTCTAGCTATGTAGCTATGTAGCTAGCTAGCCACTAGCCACTACAGATAGTAGGCAGGCTAGCTAGCTAGCAAGCTAGCTAACTGTACTATACAGATCTGTAGTAGCACCGAGTAGCCTCGTCTACGTCTCTGAGATCGAAGTAATGATACTTCGGCGAATAGCTCTAGTGTCTCATTGCCGTAGTAGGCAGCAGGCCGTAGGCTTCAGACAATTTGAAGCATCAGCGACGGCTAATTTATGGTGCTATAACCTTCAAACCTTGTAATAAGTGTGGAAGCTATCGAGCACCTACAAATAAGAGAAGTACTATTCTTATCAGAAGTTAGCTCAACGTTGATACTTTTATGAGTTCCAAAGATTGTTAGCTCGCAGAAACTTCGAAGAGGTGCATAAGATGCGAAGCAGCACCATTGTTTGCTGGGGATTCATGTGCCACACTGCATCTCCCTTTGGCCTAATACCCAAGATCCGTTCGACTGCTCCTGTCGCCACTCGCGCAGTGTCGAACTCACGGAATGCGCTCGAAGCCTTGACTGTGCCTGTACTGAAGGAGCGATTGCGAGCAAGCAAGCTTCCTGTATCTGGCAGAAAAGCTGTACTAATCGATCGTCTCATCTGCGCCACAGCCAGCGAAGAGAACAGCAACGAAGGCTTGAGCGCGGCAATCAAAGATACCGATGGCGATGACAAAGTGCGCTCTGCCCTCGCTTTGCCAAGCACACCTAGTGCCAAATTGCTGCCGAATCCTCGAACATCGATACCACGTGATCCAACGACGCGGCGTTTGGCTCTAGCTGGTGGCGAATCTTCCATGCTGCGCGCTATATCATGGAATGTGAATGGTCTACGGGCCCTTTTAAGAAGACCTGAGCAGTTGGTTGAGCTATTAACGCAGGAGCGCCCTCATGTTCTATTCTTTCAAGAAACTAAATTGCAGGAGTTGCACGTCACGGAAGTGCAGGAAAGCTTACGCCAGCTGCTGGAACCACTAGGTTTCGATTATGAAACGCACTTTACTTCCTCGACCGCCAAGAAAGGATACTCTGGCGTGTGCCTGTTGATAGACCGATTGCGCTGCCCTGCGGGGTACAAGGTCACTTTTGGTTTTGGCGCTAAGACGATGGCAATGGAACAGGAAGTCGACTCTAGCAATGCGGCAGAGGTGGCATTGAGCGAAGGTCGCGTGCTCACGGTGGCTTGGGATGGTTTGGCGCTCGTCGGAGCTTATGTGCCGAACTCAGGCGAAGGGCTGAAACGATTAGCGTTTCGATGCAACGAATGGGATCCTGCCCTGGCGGCTCACCTCAATGGCGCAGGCTCAGCGGTGGTCGCGTGCGGCGATTTCAACGTCGCTGTGCACGACCAAGACTTCTACAACCCAACGGAAAAGAGGTAAGAAGGGAGCATCGGTTCGAACTAGATCAAGTGTAGCACATTTGCATGATTCTTTTTGAATTAGTATCGTCACAACCCTGATTCTGTCAACTTTTTTAATCTAACGCAGGATGCAATCACAGTCAGGGACGACACCGCAAGAGCGGGACAGTTTTCGCAAGCACTTCTTAAGGTCTGGCGAGCCCGGTTGCGTTGGGTTTGGAATTGATTCTTTCCGCTCGATTCACGGTCATGACGCCACTGGCATCTATAGCTACTGGTCAGCACGCGCGAAAAATCGGTGAGAATAAAAACATCCCTTAAATTTTGACATTCTTGCGAAGACCCTTTTTCATATTTCTTACATGTGCTCCTCGGCTTCAGTCCTCATAACCGCGGGCTGCGATTGGACTATTGGCTGGTATCACCGCACCTCGAGGCTACCATCGTCGATGCCTTCGTGTGCGATCATCTCTATGGCTCTGATCACTGTCCTGTTGGGATTGATTTGGACGTTAAGGAGATCTTCCCTGTCGGACTCTTAAAGCCGTAGAGTAGGCAAAATGCTTCTCTCGCACTTCATTGCCAGAGAGAGGAATTTCGTTTCGGCCTACTCCTGAGGCAATTAGACAAGAAGAAAAGCAAAAGCGATATACTGACATGCATGAATAGGGCCATCCGAGCAATCAAATAAGGCCTCTTTCATTTTCATGATCGGGGATTCGAGAAAGGGGTGCAGGTGGCACATGACAACCGAGCTAGGGGAGAGGAGGAGGAGAAGAAGAGGGACCGCGTTGACCAACTGGCAGCTAAAGGGGGGTCACTTCTGAAATATCACCTTTATTGGCCATAGCGCACGCAAATCGAGGCGGGATTCCCCCTAACCGAGCTCATACGGTCTTACCACTGTGGCCCGGTATTTTGATAATATTGAGGGTGAATCCCGATACCGAGAAGCACGAAGTTTTATTGAATTTGGGGCCTAGAATTGGCCAAAATCGCTGCAAATCCGCAGTGCAGCCGAGCTGCACTGGCTGTGCTAGATGAGCACCAAAAAAGAAATAATGGCACCCAACGGAAAAATTTTCCGTTGGTTTACGTCGCGGCCCTACGGGGTATACCAAATACAAACCTGCTTATCTGTGAATTGGGTGATAAATAAATCGCGTCTATGATACGAAATGGCGAATAAAGCGCAAAATTTCCGCTTTTGCGAAAAGTGACCCCCCTTTAGCTGCCAGTTAGACCGTTAGCGCTTTGGCGCTAAACACTAAACGCGCCAAGCACGCCAACACCAACGACAAACAACGAACTATATGCTATATCCGCCGGGCCTACAGTTTACTCTTTTTCCGTTTTCCGCCGGGGCTGCGGTGCTGCGGTGCCATATGGAGTACCTCCCACTTCCCTTTGGCCCTATCGCTGATATCTGATATTTTATAGTTGGTAATTGGTTTACACTCATATTTCATGAACTCCCTGGGGCTGGAGGTGGGTTTCAGCTAAAAAGCGTACAGCGGGATTGATGCATGAATCGTGGTGGCATGTGGCATGTAATCGATATTGATTATGATTAACCATTATCAAACGCGACGCCAAAGCAATTCAATGCACGTCTTGCACATTTCGTTGCACTGATATACGGAGTTCAGATCAAAATCAATTCAGCCTTGCCTGGGCGTGGGCGTGCCTGACCTACGGTGCTTGCGGGGGCTTCGTGTCCTTTCGAGCAGTTTCTGAGGAGCCCGTTGTGGTTTGAGCCTGCGGCGGTAACGACGTGGATACTGGTGGCCCTGTTTGCGGTGCATTCGGCTGCTGGGAGTAAGCCTGAAATGGAGGGTAACTGTGAAGCGGCGGCGGCGACGGCTGATGCGGGTAATTCTGATGTTGTTGTTGCTGTGAGCCAGCCTGCGCTTGTGGCTGCATCAAGGCTCGCGTCGCTTCTTGAGACGCCACCAAATGGCGCCCCATCGACGCGTCGAGCGCTAACATCTGGGCCAGCGCCACAGGGTTGCTCCTCGCCATGAGGCTGGAAAGCTGTGCCAATTGGAGTTGCGACGAGGGCGGCATTTGGCCATGTTGATGATGCGGCATCCCTCGTCCAACCTGAGGGTGCTGAGGGTAATTGCCCTGCCCTGGTGGCGGCGATGGTGCTCCCGCTCCCATCATACCTTGCAAGGTGGCGGCGCGGGCGTGGTATGCCTGTAAACCTGCCTGAAGGCCGAGTGCGGACCCGAGGGAGTTCATCGCACACACCGAGTTGTAAGCACCTCCGGATGGAAATTGGTCGAACATGTTGGGCATGCCTCCCTGATGCTGCTGGTGCTGTGCAGATGAAGGCCCCTGCTGGTGACGCGGTGGCGGCGATGGCCCACCTTTCTGAGGCATGCCCTGATGAGGGTGAGGTGGCATACCGAAAGGCAGTCCTAAGGGTAAGCCCTGAGGCAGACCGCCGCCTCCCAAGCCGCCATTGGCTCCTCCCTGTAAAGCGGCCAGCGCGTTCAACTGGGCTCGCCATTCCTCTGGCACGTTGAGCGGAGGAGGAGAGGCATGCGGCGACGAGCGAGGGGGTGATTGTTCGCGCAGGTTTAGGCGGTTCTTGTAGTTCTGGTAGTAGTTCTTGATCTGCAACTCGTTCTTGTTCGGGAGTAGGCGCATAATAGTAGCCCAGTCTTTCCCATGAGTTTGGTAGGCTCTGTAGAAAGTGTCCTTCTCGGCGGCCGTCCACTTGAGCCCTGTGGACTTGTCCTTTTTCGGCGGCGGCTCGTACTCTGATGACGTGGCAGCAATTCCCCAATCCTTTTCTGACTCAGCAGCAGGCCAGGCCTCATCGCGCGCGCGCTTTGAAGACGATGATGGCCCGCCTCGCCCTGCAGCAGCGGCAGCTGCTCCTCGAGCACCACCATGCTTGCTCGTGGACGGCGCGTGCGGCGGGTGGCGGTTTGCAGTGGCATAAGTGCCGTCCTGAGGCATGGCGAACTCGGCGTCTTGCTCCGGCTCCATCGACGCCACCACAGCTCCACAGCACTCCGCAGCAGCAGCTGTCTCGTTCCACGACTGCCGCAGTCCGCGCCGCCGCTGCTGGTGCTCCCGCAACACTGCCTGTTTTATTCAAATAGGCAAGATGATAAAAATTAGAGCATTCGAGGGCGAGAAGACAATGGCAACAAGCGAATGTATATGAACATCACGATCGAAGGGGGAAATGCACGCAAAGTCTATCAACCATTCGTACCTTGTAGTCGATGTCCTTTTTGGAATCATAGTAAAAACGAACGCAGTCCTTGGCTGTCTTGTGCTCCAAAAAGCTTGCCACTTTCCCGAAATTCTTGGGGAACTGCAGGAATTTGTCCAAAAAGATGCACTTTTCGAGGTCAGTCCACGGCCGATGAGCGCGTCGAAGGACTTCGTCTGCGGCTGGGTCGGTGACTAAAGCGTTACTTTCGTCGTCGTACAGTGGCAAGTGCTTCAAGGTAGGCGCAAAGAGCATCGGTGGAATCGCATCAATGGTGCCCTTTTCAATGCGAAGCCGTAAGCTTTCTTCCCGACTCAACTCTTTCAGAAGCATTTCTTGCTCGTAGTCGGACCTAATGATGCCGTCCCCTAAGAATGAGCTGCCTCCACTCGATGCTCCCCGGTGCGACGCTCGCCTACCCCCCGATAAGCTTTGCATCACGCCGGCTCCTCCAAGCGCACCCTCACTCTTGTCCCTCTTCTTCTTCCATTTGCTGGCCTCCTTATGCCACGCGTGCTGTGCTTCTTCGTAGCGTGACACGAGAGCAGCGACATAGCGCCTCGATTCGAGCTGCCTCGCTCGCACCATTACCATGAGGGCTGGTTGCCTCATCTGCCACGCTGCATCGCGCTCTTTCCACCCAGGTGCGTCACACGGCCGCCGGTACATCGCCTTGTGTTCACTTCTCGTAGTCGCTGGTGCTACCTGCCCTTGAAAATCGCTTGTCTTGCCGTTGTTGGACGCTTCAGCCATATTTTTGGGGCGCCACACTGCATCAAGCCCAGCGACTCGCTCCCGGGCCTTGGCCGCCCTCTGCGCGTTTTCTTGCAGCACACTCAGCACCACTACAAGGGAGGATTGGGCGACGGGCACCTCAGCCGACGGCATCTTCGGAGCTGCCACCGCTGCGGCCTTGGCGAGGACCATGGCGGGTGTCGGCACGAAGGGCTCCGCAGCGACCGAGGCGTTGGCAGCGGACGCGGCGCGGGGATGGCTCGAGCGTGGGCTGCTGGCTCCTCCTGTCTTGGCCACCTTTCGCGGGGTTGAGGATGGCACGGGGGCTTGTGGCACAGGTTTTTCGGACTCTTTCGCACTACCAGCACTGGTCGCACCGCCGCTGGTCGGCACACTTGCCGAAGGCTTCTTGATTTTGGACGCCTGTGCTCTGGGTGTCGAGGCAGTTGAACCCACTGGCGGTGGAGCTTTCGACGACGTATCAGTTGAAGCAGAGGGAGGTACACTTTCCTTGTCCTTACTAGGCTCCGCAGCTGGCACTACTACTGACGGTTCGGCTGCCTTTCGTTTTTGGCCCAATTGCTTCGGGCTCTTCCCCGCGTCCTCGTCTTCGCTGCTGTCCACCAGGTCGCGTTTCTTGCTTCGACTTGGGTAAGTAACCGCTTCACTGCTCGACTTCCGACCACCCAGCTCGATGAGCTTGCGCTGCTCCTTCCGCGCTAGAGCCCGCGCTCGCAGCTCCTCAGCCTTGGCGTTCATCTCCGCTTCCTTGCTGGCCTTCATAGAATTACTGGATTTCTTCTTCAAATCCGACGATGACGCATCTCTCTTCATGTCAGTCTTATGGCTCTTGCCCTTCGAGAGGTGATTTTCCAGTTTTCCTTCCTCAAGCTTCTTCTCCTTCACTGCCTCCTTGGCCCCTTCTTTGACAATGCTTGGCCGCGGAGATGATGCAGATTTAGGAGATGTCACCCACGGGCGCGACTCGGATGCTGAGGGAGCTCCGACTTTCTCTACACTGGGCACCTCCGTTGGAAGTGGCACCTCCTTCTCAACCTTTTCAAGAGGCGCCTCGGGTGCTTGATCAAAGGAGCTCGCCGCTGCTGCTGCAAGCGACTCATTGTCGCTAGCTCCAGCTTCAGACTCCTCAGTTGCTTCGGGCACTTCCTCCATAGACGGCGTCCTCAGGAGCAGGCCTTTGCCCCACCCTAAGGACCGCGGCCGCTCCGCCTTGGGCGTGTCGGTCTCATTCCAGGTCGCCGAAGTCGAAGGCCTAAGAGGCTCGGGTGGCGCTATCGGGCGAGGCGGCTCGGGAGGCAGCAACGGCGCTAGGTCCATTGGGGCCTGAGGCGGTGCCGGGGGAAGGATGTCCAGAGGTTCCACGTAAAAGTCGTCGTCCTGCTCTCGTGGCTGCTCGTGCCGCTCACGCTGGCGGAGCTCTTGCTTCAAATCCTGGCGACCATCATCTTCATGGCGCTTCAACTCCTCTTCCTTCTGCAAATCCTCCCTCGAGGGCGACTCATGGCGGCGCACAGCTTCGCTCGTATCATTCGAAGACGATGATTGGTGCAACGACTCATTTGAGTGACTATCCGCCGCTGATCCTGACGCCCGGTCATGCTCCACTACCTCGTGCTCTTTACTCGTCGAGTCCTTTGGTCGAGGTTCCTTCTCCTGTTTAGGTCGCTCATCTCTGTGCTCGCTCGACCGCTTGTCGCTCTGATGACGCGGTTCGCTCGTTCGCCGCTCATCTGATCGCGCGTCACTTGGCCGGTGGTCCCTACGATGCTCGCTGGACGGCGGCTCTTCCCTTCGCTCATGCGCCCGCCTCTCACCTGACCGTGCATCACTCGACTGGTCGTCTCTGTGATCATGCATCCGCGGCTCACCCGGTCGAAAGTCATCGCCTGCCCGCGCGTCACTTCCGCGCCTCTCGCGCCCCCAGTCTCGGCCCCGCTCGTCCATCGGTCTCTTCGGGCCGTTGAAAGGTTCTCGGCCCCGGTCGCCCATCAAGCGCGGCCGCTCATCCGGCGGCCGGGAGAAGTGCCGCGGCGGCGAGGGCCGCCGATTGCCAAAGTCGCCATCTCGCTGTCTGGGCCCGTCTGGCCAGGGCAGCCGTCCCTCGGGACTTCCACGGCGGCCGTCGCGGAACGAGTTGGGCGGCGGTGGCCGGAAGTCAGGGGGGCGGAAGTCCGGTGGTGGGTGCCGGAAATTGAAGTCTCGGTCAGGGCCACCTCGGTCAGGGCCTCGGTCGGAAAAACTGCGCCAGCCAGGGCTGGGACCACGGGGACCTGGCCCATCGCGAGGAGGACCGTCCCGCCGTGGAGCATCCCAATCGTTGTTGCTGCTCGCTCGGCGCATCGAAGGCATGGGAGCCGAGGTGCCTGGCATTGGCGGAGGAGGCTCCCAACCCCGACCATCACCTACGCAGAAGCCATGCAAACAAGATGTGCACATTCATGAAAGCTAGTGACAGATAGGGTTTCTAGGGCAGTGTCCAAAAAGAGGAAATCGCACTTCTAGGCGGACCTGCGCGAGGAGAGGAGCCGCGCCAGCCCGGAGGCGGGTGGTGGCCCCTCACATCCGGGCGTCTTGGAGCGTCTCGCGAGCTAGGGTCGTCCATGCTGCCACTCATCTGTGTAGACAGCCAGGGAAAGTAGGTTGATGAGTTGACTAGGTCCAGAGGCCGGCATGCGTCACGGAGGAAATACACTGACCTGATGGCCGAATCCAGGTGGCGCAGCTAACGATACTTTGGCGCGCACATGTCCGGAGTCCGCGCCTCGAGCCTAGATTGCAGAAACCGCAAATCAAAACTGTTAGATTAAAAGTAAGGACCGAAAGTGCTTGCAACAAGTAATGCGCAGAAGAATGTACCTGATGGTTGCCAGGCACCTCGCGGCCCTCCGATCGGTCGAAGCTTCGTTCAGCAGGGCGAGATTCAGCGGGGCGTTCAGGCTGCGGCAAACTTTTCTGAGGCGAGGATTCGATTTCGCCTTCCTCACTCAATTCACCCTCTTCGCCCTCGTCACTCTTGTTCATGTCTGGCTCCAAGCGTTCACTCGCGAGGGCGCGAGGCACGGTCTAAGTAAGGCCTCAAGAGCCACCCACACAAAGAAGACTGAAAAAAAAATTGCACTAGTATGGTATAGAAAAAAGAGGGGAAAAACATAGTCCCCTCCTCTGCGGGCGGAAACTCTTCTTTTGAGCTGCACTCTCAGAGCATGGAGGAGCGTGCCACTTTGGACCGCTACCATCACTTCCATGGCCACTCGGGCATGTGCGCCTGATTAGCTT